>Ga0307406_10001582_pt1 | contig 12537 bp, 10 predicted proteins | sample 322Cmetagenome_3_FD_203706 | JGI IMG/M metagenome (GOLD analysis project Ga0307406, IMG submission 203706) | Maize rhizosphere microbial communities from greenhouse at UC Davis, California, United States - 322HYB-C-2 | ecosystem: Host-associated > Plants > Roots > Rhizosphere > Soil | place... | reverse complement strand
CGCTTCGACATCGCGACCTGAGGCGGCGTCCACATTGATCGAGCCGTTGTTGACGCGCTGGCCTCCGCCCCAGGCACTGGCGGCGGCGGCGGAGTCGGTGACGACGCTATTGGCCGAGAAGGTTTCCACCAGCGCCCGCACCACCGGGAGTTCGCGGTACATCTTCACCCAGTTCGTGGTCTTGCCGCCGTCGAAGACCGAGCGGCTGTGCTGGGCCAGTGAGAGCGCGCCGTGACTCATGCCATCGCTGACCATGAAGATGATCTTCTTCGGCAGTCCGCGGTTTTCGGTGGACCGGCGGGTTTCCTGGGCCAGCAGCGAGGCGCTGCCTCCGCCGAAGACCGCCGAGGTGATGGTGGCGGCTTTCAGGAAATCGCGGCGCGAGGTGGAGCGGGTGGTGGAGTCTTTCATGCGGCGAGTGCGTCCCCCGGATACGGCCGGAGGTGGCGGTTTTCCACGCTAAAAGAGGAGCGGGATGGTAAGTTTGCTGGCTTGCAAAGGGGGATGAGCCAGCGGAACGCTCTCGCCGTCATGGACAAGACCGAATTGATCAACGCGCTCAAGATGACCCCGAAGGACGTGGTGAAGCTCATTATTACCGCCTTCATCATTCTGGTGGTCACCAAGGTCCAAGTGGTGAACGACCGGCTTTCCGCGCTGCTGATCGCACTACCCTTCACCTCGCTGGTGGCGATGGTCTGGATGCAGGCGGAAAAGCAGGGCAGCCAGCGGATTGCGAATCACTCCGAGGGGACTTTCTGGTTCGTGCTGCCGACCCTGCCGATGTTCCTGATCCTGCCGTGGATGCTTCGCCACGGCTGGGGATTTTGGGCGGCGCTCGGGGTGAACTGCTTGCTGACGATCGGTTTTTTCTGGCTCACGGTGGTGATTTTGCGCCGCTTCGGGCTGAATTTGATGTGAATTTCGCAGGATTCCGATTTTGCCCTTGTCATTGGTCAGGTGATTTGTTCTCTCCCGCCTTCCGGCCGTCCATGGCTGGTGAGGAATTAACGACCCGGCATGTCTGAAGAGAATATTGTCCCCTTCGAGCAGCCGAAGTCTCATTCCCGGTTTCCAGGAACACCCATGAAAAGCGATCTTGTCGAAAAGGCATCCGAGATTGTCAGCGATCCGCTGGTCCTTATCAACATGGTCTCAAAGCGTGTGCGCCAGCTGAATAGTGGCCGCTCGCCGCTGATCCCGACTCGCCCAAGCATGGGTGCGGCCGATATCGCGTTGACCGAAATCATCGAAGGCAAGATCAGGCTCGTGGTGGCGGCGCCACCCATCGAGTCCTGAGCGATCACGCCCCGTCCAACCATGCCCGGAGTGGGCGTGAACCGTCACAGGCTTGAGTGCGGAGATTTCCAGCAACCGCAAGGCACGCCGGGATTTCAATATCTCGGACACCTACGAGGCGGGCGTTGAGCTGAAAGGCACGGAGGTGAAATCCATCCGGGCCGGGAAGGTGAACATTTCCGACGCGTTTGCACGGGTCGAGAAGGGCCAGCTCTTTCTGTATGGCTGCGATATCCAGCCGTGGGAGACTGCGGCCAGTTGGTTCCAGCATGAGTCCCGTCGGCCCCGACGGCTGTTGGTCCACAAGAAGGAGATCCTCAAGCTCGATGCGGCCACCTCGATCAAGGGTGCCTCGCTGCCGTGCTTGAAGATGTATTGGAAGAACGGCAAGGTGAAGGTCGAGATCGGGGTCGGCAAGGGCAAGACCCACTCCGACCAGCGCCATGACCTGAAAGCGAAGGTGGAACTGCGCGAGGCGCAGCGGGAGGTGGCGCGGTTTAACCGGCAATAGAGGGGTCAGCACACTCCGTGTGCGGAAAGAAACGGCCATCGCGGAACTCGGGGACCTTGGGGTGTCCGTGTGGCGCATCCGGAGAGTGTGGACCACCTTGGCACTTGGCACCTTCTGCCGGGTCTCTAACTTCATGCCATGCGCCGGCTCCGCAATGACCTGCCCTACACCTTTCGTCCGCCGAAGCCGCGGGCTTGGTTCCGGCCCCTCGGCTTGTTTGCGAACCGCTTCTACCTGCAGCGTAAATTTGGCGTTACCCGCTTGGACGACTCGGGTTTCGACAAGGTGAAGGAGCTGTCGCGGGCGGGACATGCTGTCCTGCTGGCTCCGAATCACGCCGACCATTCCGATCCGCATGTGATGACGGAGCTGGTTGCGCGGCACGGAATGAAATCGCACTTCATGGCCGCCCGCGAGGTCTTCGAGATCAGCAAGATCGGGTCCTTCGCGCTGGAGAGCATGGGCGTATATTCGGTCGACCGGGATGGACCTGATCTTTCCGCCATCAAGACCTCTATCACCTTGTTGGAGAACTGCAGTGATCCGCTGGTGATCTATCCGGAGGGCGAGATCTATCACCACCATGAGCGGCTCGATCCGCTGCATGAGGGTGTCGCATCGATCCTGCTAAAAGCCGCGGGCCGGATGAAGGATGGCAAGGAGGCTTTCCTCGTGCCCGTAGGCATCCGCTTCCATCATGATCCCTCGGTGGAGGCAACTTTCCGCGACCGCTTGTCGAAACTGGAAGACCGCATCGGCTGGACCCCGCGACCGGCGATGTCGCTGGATGACCGGATCGTGCGGCTCGGCACCGGGTTGTTAGGTCTGAAGGAAATGGAGCACACCAGCGAGTTCGGTCGCGGTCGTATCCAAGAGCGTCTCGCTTCGCTGTGCGATGCGTTGCTTTCGTCCGCCGAGAGCCATCACGGCCGTGACCCGAAGAGTGTCACGGCTCCCGAGCGTGTCCGCGCCCAGCGCTACCGCATCCGCAAGCGCCTGCTCGATGCGGAGAAGCCGCCGACCACCGGCGAGCGCGACGAGCTACTCGACGACCTCGACCGCGTCTTCACCGCGCTTCAGGCCCACAGCTACATCGGCGACTACTTCCTCGCCGAGCAGACGCTGGACCGTCGGGCCGAGACGATCATGAAGCTGGAGGAAGACCTGCTCGGCTTCCCGAACTACCCGACGCCGCGGACCGCCCGGGTCAGTGCCGGTGATCCAATTCCGGTGAGCCGGATGCTTGCGGCTGGAGAACTCCCCGCCAAAGGCGGCGCCACGGCGTTGACCGCTCTGTTAGAGAAGCGGTTGGGCGGACTGCTCGTGACCTGAGCCCTCATTGTTCCACCGGGCTGACCGAGAAGTAGAAGGTGGAGCCTGCTTGAGGTTCGGACTCGACCCAGATCCGGTGCCCGAGGCGTTGGACGACCTGTGCGCAGAAGGCCAGGCCGATGCCGGTGCCCTTGGACTTGTTGGGGCGGTCGCTGAAGAAGTATTCGAAGATCTTGTCCCGCTTGTCGGGCGGAATGCCGCGACCGTCATCGCGAACGTAGATGACGGTACCCTCGCTCGCGTTTTCCCGAGCTCCGATTTCGATGCGCAGGTGCTTGGACTCGGAGCGAGCGTGGGTAAGGGCGTTGCGGACGAGATTGCTGAGCAAATGCTCCATCTGTGATCGTGGACCGCGAATCCGCGGCAGCGAAAGAATCTGGATTTCCACGCCCTCCATGCGACCACTCGCTTCGAGTTGCTCAACTACCTCCCGGGCCATCTTGGCAAAATCGATGTCCTCAATCGTCGAATTCATCTCCGTCTCAGAGAATTCGAGCATATCGTTGGTGAACTTCGCCAGGTTCGTAAGCGATGTGCTGGCAAGGCCGGCGAGCTGGGCGACAACCGGGTCCATGCCTTCCTTGCCACTCTCTAACAACGAGAGAGCCATGATGCCGGACTGGAGCTGGTTCTTCACCTCGTGGGCGATGATGCCGGCGAAGCGCCGCAGGTCCTGATTGGATCGTTCGAGAAGGATGTTCCGTTTCCGGACCAGCTCCAGAATGCCTGAGCGCACTTCGGTGGTCAGCGTGGTGGTGGAGTCCGGCCATGGTAGCGATTGGCCGCGGACCGTTTCTTGCCAAGCGGCGAAGCTGCTTCGCGGCGAGAGCGTCCCGCTGGCATCCCGGGACTTTGCATGGGCAGGATCGCCGGCCCACTTAACCCGCTGAACGGCTTCATCGCGGAAGAGCGCCAGCCACGCCTGCTCGCCAAGATGGATCGCCACCAGGCCGGCCGCTCGCGGCAAGCCCTCGGTCAAAGTTGGGAAGAGGGAAGGGGCTTCGTGGGTGATGACGATACCTTCGGTGCGATGTTTCTCCAACTGCTGCCGCAGTGAGATCAGTTCAAGATCGCCCGGAGCGGAACCTTCGGCGCGGATCCCCTGCTGCGACAAGACTGCGGCTCCGTCCGCCTTGAACAAATCGCGCAAGGCGGGAAGGGTCACACCCAAGCTGCCCACAGGATCCGAGTAGTCCTTGAGGCCGGTGATGAGATCGAGCGCCATGCGCCGCGCCGATGACATCCGTAGATTCTCAAGGCTCGCCTGCTTGGCCTTGAGTTGCGCAGACATCACGATGGCGTAGAGGGATGCGGTGGCCCGGACGGCGTAGGAAACGAAGCGCGGTGTGCGGTGATGGCACGCGATGAGGCCCCACAGCTTGCCATCGACCACCAGCGAGATCGAAAGCGATGAGGCCACGCCCATGTTCTTCAGATACTGGACGTGGATCGGCGACATGCTACGCAGCACCGCGCGGCTCATGTCGAGAGGAGCGCCGGAGTGCGGGTGAAGCGCAGGCACCAAGGGAACCGGTGAGGCATGCACGTCCTGCAGCAACCGCACCGGGTTCTTGAGATAGAGCTCGCGCGCCTGGGGCGGGATGTCACTGGCCGGGTAGTGGAGGTCCAGATACGGCTCCATCTCCGGCTCCTTCGCTTCGGCGATTACCTGCCCGTGGTAGTCTGGCGCGAAGTGATAGATCATCACCCGGTCGAAGCCGGTGAAGCCCTTCACCTCGCGTGCCATGACGGCGGCGATGTCCCGGGCGTGGCACACTCCGGAAAGTTCCGCCAACGAGCGATGGACGATCTGCAGGTAGTTGTCCAAGCCCTCGGTCGATTCCAAATCGCGAGGCGATTCAGGATCGCGCTCCAGTTCGACCACGGTTTCCCCGGTTTCGAGGACGTGGACGATGCCATCGAAAAACTTTGCCTCGTCGCCGACCGCTACGGGGACGCGGAAGGGGTTGACGTAGGTGGTGGCGGCGTTCCGGACCAAACGTTCCACAGCGCTGCGGGCCTCAGCGGGAACCAACGATAGGAATTCAGTGCCGGGCAGTTCAGCTGGTTCCCGATCGATCAAGGCCTTCGAACTCGAGCTGACTTGAAGGATCTCCAGCCGCTCCGTCTCCAGCACAAACAACACCCCGTGAGGCTGCACCGAGCCAGGAATGTGAATCGGCTCGTGGGCGCAGTCGTCGATGTTCGGAAGGGGATCGCTCATCGGACGGCAGCAGTGGGAGATTCTGCGCCAAAGGCAGTGGAGAAGTTCTCGAACGCCTTAACCGCGGTGGCAGTGGCTAGCTTCATGAAATCGTCTCCGGCATTGAGGGATTCGAGCCACGAAACGAAATCCTTCCAATAGCTCCGGTTGTGGTCGCCGAATCCCCGCATGAAGCCGCAAGTATTTGCCGGTAGCGGTCCGGCATTCTTCTCAAGTTCCGCCAGCAGGATCGCACCACCGTGGATGCTACCCTCCAACACGTAGAGACAGCCGATGGTCGAAGCAGCCTGTCCTGACTCGTGGGCCATCTCCAGCGGCGCGACGGTGTGCCCCAGAGAGTGGAGGTCGGCGGTCAAGGCGTGGTAACGTGCCTGCCGCGCAGAGAGCTCGGGGAGTTCCCACTTCTCGAGAAGTGTCCAATCAAGCTGCGGCCAACAAGCAACAAGGCCTTGGTAAAAGCGCTCCAAGTAGCGGACATACGATTCCTTGCCGACAGTGACCTCATCGGTGGAGATCTGCCGATCGAGCTGCTGGTGAGACGCTTGAGTGGCGCTTCTCAGTGCTTGAAGAAGGGTCATGGGGCTGGGGTCGGAGACGTTCTCTTGAACGCTTGCTCCGATACCAACCTGTCCTCAAATGCACGGTGGTGCAATGAATTCGTCCCCTGAAGGACTTCGGAAATACCGAAGGGTGCCTTAGGTAGATCGCTTATTACAGGCTTGGGAATCTGCTCCTTCAGTGGCTCACAAGCAGGTCGCTCGCCGCAACTCGATTGCGCCGCATTTTGGAGGGAAAGGAGTGCGGACGCGGGGCGTCCAGACGGTGTCGAACTGAACGTCGACACTCCTTGCTTCATTTCACTGGCACCAGAGTCACGGGTCCTAACAATCCGGACGGCAGCGGCTTCCATCCGGAGGCATCGAAGTTCTTGTAGTCGATGTTCACGAAGTTGATCTCGTGGAATGCCTTCCAAGGGACCTTGCGGCGGTCGAGGCCCGCGATGCGGTTGGCGGCGAGGTTGGTCACTTCCACTTCGAGCGCGTTCTTGCCCGCGACTAACAGTTCACGGACATCGAGCCGGTGGGGCGGTGCCCAGCAGGTGCCGGCATCCTTGCCATTGAGCCGAACCTTCGCAGTGTGAGCGATCTCACCGAGGTCGAGCAGAGCTGGGGACTTATCCTTGAGATCGAACTCCAAGCGGTAGAGGGCGGTGCCGGAAAAGTTGCGATAGGCCTCATCCTGCTGCTCGGTCCACGAGTCCAATGATGAGGTCTCGAAGGAAGGCGGGAAGGTAGGACCGCCGTCGAGGAAGCTGACCTTCCAGGGGCCGGTCAGTTGGACCAGCTTGCCGGCGGGGTCGGGATTGAGATCGGTCCAGCGCGGGCCTTCGGCTTGTTTGCTGGAGTAGGTGCGAATGATGCGAGACTCGCCGGGCGAAAGCTTGAGACGGATGGTCATCCCGGATCCGGCAACACCGCTTTTCCCGGTCATGGGATCGAGCATGACGGCTGACTTCACCGGTGTGGCAAAAGAAACATCATCGAAGAAGTCTCTGCCGCTGGTGTTGACGACGAAGTAGCTCCAGCCATCCGCTTGCTTGCGGCGGATGAAGCGGAGTCCCATGGTGGCCAATGGTTCGGCACGACTGCCCAATGCGGCGAGAACCAGCTTTGGATCGCCGGGCACCATGAAGAAACCTTGTGAGATCGGAATGACGCCCTCTCCCTTCGCCTCAGCAAAGATGGAGGCCAGTTGCTCTCTCCGATTTCCAAGATCCGCTTGCCCGGGAACGTCGGTTGGAAGCTTGCCGAGAAAGACTACCGTGGCTCCGGCTTTGGCGAAGTCCACCAACCGGCGAGCGGTTTCGACTGGCATTTGTTGGACCTCGGGGATCACCAGCAGCTTGTGCGAGGCATCTGCCAAATCGATCCGCTTATCGTTCACCTTCGCATCGGCGAGCAACCGGTCCGAGACGAAGTCACAGGGGATGCCCTTGTTCCAGAGGTCCATCGCGGCGCGGTAGAATCCGGTGGGCTGTAGCTACTTGTCCTGGTTGTGCATCGTGAACAGCGGCAAGCCTTCACTCCCATCGTGCCAGATATCATGGATCGGGAAATAGAGCAGCACCTCTGCATCCGGCTTGCCGGATTGCAGCATCGACTGCACGCGGGTCATGTAGGCATTGAAGGCCGGGAGGTCCTTCCAGAGTCCGCCGTTCGGACCCATGTGGGTGGAAGCGTAGAAGAGCCAGCCGGGCCATGGCGCGTCCTCGGGAGAGTAGGGGATGCCGTGGAAAAGGATGTGATTCACTCCGCCGAGCCAGACGAAATCCGCGGCTTCCTTGAGCTTCGCGGGAGTGACTTGGAAGTGTTCGCCGAGCCAGGTGAAGGTTTCGGCTGAGACGAGCTTCTTGCCGGTCACGTGTGCGGCGGAGGACGCGAACTGAAGCATCGGGATCTGCGCTTCATCCACGTGGCGGAAGATCTCCGTCTCCGGGATGTCGGCGACCGCATAGTGATCTAACAGATTGCCCGGCGATCCGTGTGCCTGATTGCGCGTCCGGCTGCCGCGTTCCTTGGCCCAATCGTGCCACTTGGCGAGATACTCCCGGTGCAAGTCGCTGATGGTTTCGCGGTAGTCGGCACGGACACGAGCGACGGTGTCCGCGTCGCCCTCGCCATGGAAGGCCGGGAGATGCTGGCGCAGGTCGTAGCCGCGGAGCTTTTCGAAACGTGCGAAGAGCTCGTCCGTCCAACCCGCGCCGTAGTATTCGAAGGAGTCGTGGAAGTGCGCACGAGGCTCTGGCACATCCGGCCGGTCGAGCGCGGCACCAAAAGGCTTCAGGTAGGCCTCGATTGCTGCGGGGGAAAAGGGGTCGAGCACCCAGCCCGCGCCACCGGGAGCAGCGCGTTTCACTTTTTGAATGGCGTGCTTGGAGACCAAGCCGTGGATGCGCCAGTTTCCGGCAGGAGGAGTCCACTCGAGCTTGCCGTCAGTCACTTGGCGGGTGAGGTCGACTGGTGCTCCCTGATCCGGCCATGCGGCGAGCGCTTCCACTTTGCCCTTCGGCAAGTCCAGTGTGATTGCTTTTCCTCCCTCGGCCTTCGCCTTCACGTTCTGCAGCGAGGCTGAGGCATCCTTTTCCGCCACCCACGGCCCGCCGAAGGGCCAGCCGGTGCCGGTGGTAAGGTCGACGCCCATTCCTAGCCGTGCGGTTTCCTTCGCCGTATGGGCATAGGCGGCCGTCCATTTGTCGGAAAGGAAGGGAAGATCGCGGTCTTCATAGCCCTTGGCACCATAGATGGGGCAGATTTCTACGCCGCCGATACCGGCCTTGGAGAAAGCCTCCAGTTCGCTGGTGAGATTCTTTGCATCGACGCCGCTGCCAAGCCACCACCAGCGGGTCCACGGCTTGGCTTCGTTCGTGACGGGCGGCCACGCCGTGTCGTCGGCGCAGACGAGGGGAGCGAGCAGGAGAAGGGCGAGGACCGGGCGCATGAGATAGAACTCTGAGGAAATCCCGAAGGACGGGAAGTCCGCAATCCCCCGAATGGGGTTAGAAGAATGTGCAGCCGCCTGCGGGCGCGGCGGGGTGAGACGGGGCGGCTAGCTTGCTTGCGGGGAACGCGGCCGTCCGTCAGCCTCGGGTATGGCTGCGAAAAAGGCTGCGGGCGGGAGTCTGGAAACCGCCCTCGATGCACTCAAGGAACGGGCGACCCAAACCACGCTCGATGGCATGGCCCGCTACGCCATTCCCTCCGAACGGGCTTGGGGCGTGGCGATGCGGGACCTCCAAGCGGTGGCCAAGTCCCTGGGCAAGAACCACGCACTGGCCGCGGAACTGTGGGCAAGTCGCTGGTATGAGGCCCGGCTGCTGGCTTGTTACGTGGACGATCCCGCCGCAGTGACGGCGAAGCAGATGGATGACTGGTGCCAGGATTTCGACAACTGGGCGATCGTCGACACGGTCTGCTTCGCCCTTTTCAAACGGTCTCCTCATGCGTGGCCGAAAGTGGAGGCATGGGCTTCCCGGACGGACGAGTTCCAGCGGCGGGGAGCCTTCGCACTGATTTGGGCGTTAGCCGGGGGCGATGGCGACGACAAGCCGTTCCTGCGGGGGCTGGAACTCATCGAGCAGGCCGCCACTGACGAGCGGAATTTCGTGAAGAAGTCGGTGAATATGGCCCTGAGAGCTACGGGAAGGCGGAGCCTGTCCCTCCATAAGGCCGCAGTGGCCGTCGCGAAACGCCTCGCCGTCTTGGACAATCCTGCCGCCTGGTGGATCGGGAAAGATGCGCAAAAGGGGCTTGAGAGCCCCAAGGTGGTCCATAGGGGCGGAAATGGCCAGTTTGGCGGGATTTGCCGCAGTCCGCTTCCGCACTTGCACCCCCCGCCCGGACCGCCCAGCCTCCGCCCTCCATGATGCACGATCCGGACCAGCACGCCTCCTTGGGGGCGATGTATTCCGACTACTTCCTCGACTACGCCTCCTACGTCATTCTCGAGCGCGCGGTGCCCCACCTCAACGATGGCCTCAAGCCTGTCCAGCGGCGCATCCTCCACTCGATGAAGGAACTCGACGACGGCCGCTACAACAAGGTGGCCAACGTCGTCGGCAACACGATGAAGTATCATCCTCACGGCGATACCTCGATCGGTGACGCCATGGTGCAGATCGGCCAGAAAGACCTGCTCATCGACTGCCAGGGGAACTGGGGCAATACCCTCACTGGCGACGGCGCGGCAGCCCCTCGATACATCGAGGCCCGGCTCACCAAGTTCGCCCTCGATATCACTTTCAACCCGAAAACGACCGAGTGGACGCCGTCCTACGACGGCCGGAACAAGGAGCCGATCACCCTCCCGGTGAAGTTCCCGCTGCTACTCGCGCAGGGAGTGGAAGGCATCGCAGTCGGCCTCGCGTGCAAGATGCTGCCGCACAATTTCATCGAGCTCATCGATGCCTCGATCGCGGCGCTGCGGAAGGAACCCTTCGAACTGCTCCCTGATTTCCCGACCGGCGGGATCATGGACGCGACCGACTACAAGGACGGTCTGCGCGGTGGCCGGGTTCGCGTCCGTGCGCGCATTTCCACGGAAAAGAAGGGCATCCTGCGGATCACCGAGATCCCTTTCGGCACCACTACCGGTGCCGTGATGGATTCCATCGTTGCCGCTGCCGACAAGGGGAAGATCAAGATCGCCAAGATCGAGGACAATACCGCCGCGCACGTTGACATCCTCGTCCACCTGCCGTCCGGTGTGGATGCGGAGAATCTACGTGACGCGCTCTACGCCTTCACCGATTGCGAGCTCAGCCTTTCACCGAACGCCTGCGTCATCGTCGATGACAAGCCGCAGTTCCTCGGCGTCACCGAGATCCTCAAGCGCAACGCCGAAAACACCAAGGAACTGCTCCGCATGGAGCTGGAGATTCGCCTCGGCGAACTCGCTGAGAAGTGGCACTTCAGCTCGCTGGAGAAGATCTTCATCGAGAACCGCATCTACCGCGACATCGAAGAGTGCACCACTTGGGAAGCCGTGCTGAAGGCCATCGACGATGGCTTGAAGCCCTTCAAGAAGCTGCTCAAGCGCGAGGTCACCGAGGAAGACCTGGTCCGCCTCACCGAGATTAAGATCAAGCGCATCTCCAAGTTCGACTCCTTCAAGGCCGACGAGGAGATCAAGGCGCTGGAGAAGGACATCGACGAGACAGAGAAGAATCTCAAGCAGCTCACTAAATACTCCATTCGCTGGTTCGAGGAGCTGAAGAAGAAATACGGCAAGGGCCGCGAGCGGAAGACCGAGATCACGACCTTCGACCGCGTCGATCGTAGCCAGGTCATCCTCGCCACCGAGACGCTTTACCTCGACGACAAGAACGGTTTCGCCGGTTACGGGCTGAAGAAGGAAACTCCGCTTGAGAGGTGCTCCACGCTCGATGACGTGATCATCTTCGGCCAGGACGGCAAAATGCGCATCATCAAGGTGGCGGAGAAGTTCTTCGTCGGTCAGCGCCCGCTGCGCGTGGCGATTTTGAAGAAGGATGAGGATCTCATCTACTCGATGATCTATCGCGACGGGAAAGAAGGCGCGATCCTCGCCAAGCGCTTCCGCGTCGGCGGCGTCACCCGCGACAAGGAGTATGACCTGATGAAGGGCACGCCGGGTAGCCGCATCTTTTATTTCGCCGTGCACAAGAGCGAGACCGAGAGCGGGGAGCAGTTGCTCATCGTTCACATCAAGCCGGCGCTACGCCTGCGGAATGTGAGCCGTCCCTTCAACTTCGGCGAAGTGCCCATCAAGGGCCGCAGCAGCGGCGGTAACATCGTCACGAAGCTGCCGATCGACCGGATCGTCCGTGCGCCGAAGGACTACGATCCAGAGGTGGGGGCTTGAGCCTGCTGCGGTGGTCTATGAACCGTCGCACTTTTGCGGCATCAGCCGCATCGCTCAAGGCTTCTGAGTAGCTGACTCTTCAAGCCGCTCCTTCGCCACCGAAAGATAGTAGTCATCCAGCTCGATGCCGGTGAACTCCTTCACGCCTTGGCGCTTTGCCGCCACCGCGGAGCTGCCGATTCCGAGGAACGGATCGAGCAAGCGGGTCTCCGCGCTCTTGCCGTGGAGGCGGATGCATTGCTCCACAAGCGCGATGGGGAAGCTGGCCGGGTGGGGTCGATCATTCTCCCTCGACTTGATCGTGTCGTAGGGAATGAACCACGTGTTCCCGCGGCAGCGCTTGTCGACGCCAGCCGTGTGACCCCACCGCGCGATGTTCGATTTGTCCTGATACGGTACGCCCGCGGCACGGCGATCGAGCTTCACGTTACCGGACTTCGTCAGGTGGAAGACATACTCGTGGCAGTCATTGACGAAGCGCTGCGAGTTGATCGGCTTGAAATGCCCCGCGCTGATCTGATCGCCACGACGAGTCTCGACGGTGATCGACTTGATCCAGTGGAAGGTGTTCTGGAGCGTGAAGAGCGCGTCGGGTCCGTCGGTCAGTGCCAGCACGATCTGGTGAGGCATCAGTGGGTTCACGGGAGCAGCGCCGACATTGAGAAAGAATGAGCCATCGTCGGTGAGCACGCGCTTCAGCTCGGTCGCCCAAGTCTTGCACCACTCCAGGAACTCAGCGCGGCCAGCGGTGTCGTCGAAGCTGCGGTAGTTG
>Ga0307406_10001581_pt1 | contig 12542 bp, 9 predicted proteins | sample 322Cmetagenome_3_FD_203706 | JGI IMG/M metagenome (GOLD analysis project Ga0307406, IMG submission 203706) | Maize rhizosphere microbial communities from greenhouse at UC Davis, California, United States - 322HYB-C-2 | ecosystem: Host-associated > Plants > Roots > Rhizosphere > Soil | place... | reverse complement strand
GAGGTCGAGCTCTGGTGGCTGCATGGGCGCGGGCAGGTATCCTAAGGTTCTTAGGCAATACTGCACGCGCTCCCATAAGGTTTCAAGGGGAGGTGCCGCCGAGGCCCGCAGCATCGCCGCAGATGCCTTGTTGACAAAAGTATCGCGGGGGTGTATGCCTATGTCACCAATGGGTGGTGCTTCACGCCCCGCGGGCCGCGGCAACGCGGTCGCCTCCTGACTCCCGGGACCTCGCATGGCCAGCGACCTCTTCGTCGGCACGCTCGACATCCTCGTACTCAAGGCAGTGAGCTGGGGGCCACGTCACGGCTACGCGATCGGCCGCTGGATTCGCGAGACCACCGAGGACGTGCTCAGCGTGCACGAGGGCGTGCTCTACCCCGCGCTCCACCGGCTGGAGCGGCGCGAGCTGCTCGCGGAGGAGTGGAGCGTGACCGAGACCGGGCGCGAGGCGAAGTTCTACTCGCTCACCCCCGCCGGACGCGCCCACCTGCGCGCCGAGGTGGAGCGCTGGCGGCGCTTCTCGCGTGCGGTATCCACCGCCATCGCCGCCACGAGCGCGTAGCCCCGCGCCCACCGCTTGTCCATCGGACCCCGGGTCCGGGAGAGTACCGACGTGAAGCGCACCCTTCGCCCGAGCGACGTGCGGCCCGACCCGCGCCGCGACGTCGCCTCAGAGCTTCGCTTCCACCTGGACATGCGGACGCAGGAGTTCGTGGATCGCGGCATGACGCCGGACGAGGCCCGGCGCGCTGCCGCGGCGGCGTTCGGCGACGTGGCCGCCATCGAGGCGGAGTGCCGCGAGGTGCGCGTGCAGCGTGAACGGGAGCGGCGGCGGCGGGCGTGGCGGTGGGACGTGTCCACCGATGTGCGCTACGCGCTCCGCACGCTGGCGCGGAGCCCGCTCTTTACGGTGGCCGCGGTGCTGACGCTGGCGCTCGGGATCGGGGGCGCCGCGGCGGTCTTCACGCTCGTCAACGGCGTGCTGCTGCGCCCGCTGCCGTACGCCGACGCGGGGCGCCTCGTGATGGTGTGGACGTCCGGCGACGGGTCGCGCGGGCGCGAGACGCAGTGGCCGCTCTCCGCGCCCAACTACGTGGACGTGAAGGCGCAGGCCCGCTCGCTGGGCGCCGTCGCCGCGTTCCGGTTCTGGCCGTACACGCTCGCCGGAGAGGGCGCGGCCGAGCCCGAGATGCTGGCCGGCGCGCGCGCGGACCCGGACCTCTTCCGGACGCTGGGCGTGCGGCCGCTGCTCGGGCGCGCCCTCACGGCCGACGACGCCCGGCCCGGCGGGCCGCGCGTCGCGGTGATCGGGCACGACCTCTGGCAGCGGCGCTTCGGCGGCGCGCCCGACGTCCTCGGGCGACAGGTCACGCTGAGCGGCGAGCGCTTCACGATCGTCGGCGTCATGCCCCGCCACTTCTCCTTCCCGCGCGGCGCCGAGCTCCCGGCGGGGCTGCAGTTCCGGCCGCGCACGGAGGTGTGGACGCCCCTCGTCTTGACGGAACGGGAGCTGTCGCGGCGCGGCACGAACAACCTCGCGGCGGTCGCGCGCCTCCGTGCCGGCGTGACGGCGCAGCAGGCGAACGCCGACCTCTCGCGCATCGCGCGGCGCTTCGCCGCCGAGTACCCGCTCTACTTCGCCAAGGAGATGGACCTGCACGCCGTGTCGCTCAAGGAGCAGGCGGCCGCGCCAGTCAGGCGCGGACTCTGGCTGCTCATGGGAGCCGTCGGCCTCGTGCTGGTCATCGCCTGCGCCAACGTGGCCAACCTACTCGCCGCCCAGGCGGCGGGGCGCGCGTGGGAGTTCGCGATCCGCACGGCGCTCGGCGCCACGCGCCGGCGCGTCTTCCTCCAGCTCGTCACCGAGAACGTGATCCTGACCTCGGCCGGCGCGGCGCTGGCGCTCGGCGCCGCGTGGAGCACGCGCCTCGTCCTCGCACGCGCACGCGGCGACCTGCCGCGCGCCGACGACGTGGCCGTGGACGTGCGCGTGGTCGCCGTGACACTCGCGGCGGCGGTCGCCGTCGGCGTCGCGTTCGCGGTCACGACGCTCCAGCTCGGCGCGCAGGCCGGCGCCGGCGGTCCGGGGGCGCGCGCCACGGCCGGCCCCGGCCGCCGCGCCGGACGCCAGCTGCTGGTCGCCGCCGAGGTGGCGCTCTCGCTCGTGCTCCTCGTCGGCGCGGGGCTCCTCACGCGCAGCTTCGTCGAGCTCCAGCGCGTCGAGCCGGGCTTTCGGGCGGAGGGCGTGATGACGGCCGGGCTCCTCATGCCCATCGGCTCGACGTTCGACCCGGCGCGCGATGGCGCGCGCTGGGCGCACTTCTTCACCAGCTACGCGCAGCGGCTGGGCGCGCTCCCGGGAGTCGCGGCCGCGGGCGGGGTGAGCTCGCTCCCGCTCACCGGCGCCGTCGAGACGGCGAGCTTCGGCATCGAGGGGCGTGAGGCCGCCCGGGGGTCGCCGGGCGCGGAAGGCCGAGCGCAGACGGGCGAGGCCGACTACGCGGTCGTGGCGGGCGACTACTTCGGGGCGATGCGCGTGCCGCTGATCGCCGGCCGCCTGTTCGACTCGCGCGACCGCGAGGACGCGAAGCCGGTGGTCGTCGTGAGCGCCGCGTTCGTGCGCCGCACCTGGCCGGGCATCGCCGCGCCGGAGGCGCTGGGGCAGCGCATCTGGCTCGGCTCCACGGCGGAGTCACCACACACCATCGTGGGCGTGGTGGGCGACGTGCGGCAGACGGCGCTCGACGCGGCCGCGGCGCCGGCGATGTACATGCCGGTGGCGCAGTACCCGTACCCGTTCCTCACCTTCGTCGTGCGGACGAGGGGCGCGAGCGCGGCGGCGGCGCTGCCGCCGATGCGTGAGGCCCTCGCCGCGCTCGACCCGTCGCTGGCGTTGCACGACGTCCGTCCGCTGCGGGCGGTGGTGGACGCCTCCCTGGCGCGGCAGCGGTTCGCCACGTCGCTGTCGGCGTCCTTCGCCGCCGCGGCCCTCGTCCTCGCCGCGGTGGGGCTCTACGGCGTCATCGCCACCAGCGTCGCGCAGCGCACGCGCGAGCTGGGTGTGCGCCTCGCCCTCGGCGCGACGCCGCGCGGCGTGCTCGCGCTCGTCCTTCGTGACGGGATGCGCGCGACCGCGGCGGGTGTGGCGGCGGGGCTCGTGGGCGCGCTCGCCGCCGCACGGCTGCTGCGCAGCCAGCTCTTCGGCGTGAGCGCCACCGACCCCGCGGTGTACGCCGGCGTCGCGCTGCTCACCGCCGCGGTGGCGCTGGCCGCCACGTACGTGCCGGCGCGGCGCGCGACGCGGCTCGACCCGGCGATCACGCTCCGCGGCGAATGACCGCCTAACGGAATTCCCGCCCCGCCACGCGCAACCGGTTCACCAGCCGGTGCGCGCGCCGCGTGGTCTCCGGCTCGCGGTAGCCGGCGCTCACGGCGAGCACCACCTCCACCGCAGTCGCCACGTCCATGAGGTGGCCGGGGGAGACGTACACCGGCTTCGTGTTCGCGCGGAGCCGGATCGCCATCCCCACCACCTCGCCGCGGTCCACGAGCTCGGCGCGCGCGCCGCGCTCCTCGCCCAGCGGCTCGTGCGTGCCGACCAGCAGCGTCTTCGCGCACCCCACGCTCGGCACGCCGAAGAGCACGCCGCCGTGGCAGGCGAGGCCGAAGCGGCGCGGGTGCGCGTATCCCTGCCCGTCGAACACGAGCACGTCGGGGCGCACCCGCAGCCGCGCCCACGCCGGCTCCACGAGCGGCAGCTCGCGGAAGGAGAGGAGGCCGGGAACGTAGGGGAAGCCGAGCGCCGCGGTCGCCGTCGCCTCGTCCACCGTCTCCATCGTCTCGCGGTCGATGACGGCGATGCCGGCGTAGCCGCGCGGGTCGTCGCGGTCGAGCGAGATGTCGGCGCCGGCGACGAGGCGCGGCGCGAAGCCCGGCGGTGAATGCAGCACGAGGCGGTCGCGCAGCTCGCGCTGCAGGGCGACCGCCTCGGACACCGTCACGTTCCACCGCGCCACGCCGTCATCCACCAGTCGCCACTCCGCTCGCCGTATCACCCGGCGGAGCGCAGGTTCGGGACCGGCGCGCCTCGCTACCGCAGGCGCTTCATCGCGTCCTTGGCGTCCGGCTCGCCGGGGTCGAGGCGGAGCGCCGCCGCATACTGCTCGCGGGCCTGCTCCGTGTGCCCCTGCTTCTCGAGGATCGTGCCCAGCCGGAAGTGCGCGGAGGCGAGCGGCGCGTCCCCCTCGCCGGGCTTCTTGGTCAGGTAGGCGCGGAGGGCCTGCTCGCCGCGCTCCAGGCGCGTCCCCGACTGCGCGGCCGTGCGGCCGATCTGGTAGTGCACGGCGACCTCGTCCGGCCGGCGAGCGAGCAGCCGCTCGTAGCTGTCGAACGCCTCGTCCCAGCGGCCGAGCCGCTGGTACAGCATGCCGAGCGCCATGTAGGGCGCGGCGCTGTCGGGGAACTGGGCGATGGCCGCCTCGAACTCCCGCACCGCCCCCGCCTCGTTCTTGGCCAGCTCGGCGAGCCAGCCGGCGGCGACGCGGCCGAGCATCGGGTTGCGCTCGGCGATCGCGCGCGCCTGCCGCCTCGCCTCGTCCTTGTCGCCGCCGGCGATGCCCGGGGCGAGCAGGTGGAATTGCATCAGGTCGCGGCGGGCCTCGACGTCGTTCGGGTCGAGCCGCACGGCGGTCTCGAACGAGCGGCGGATCTTCTTGGCGATGCCGAGCGCCTTGAACCTGCCGACGCGCTGCACCTCGCGGCTGTAGGCGCGGCCGAGCCAGTGGTGGTGGGCGGCAAGGGCGGGCTCGAGCTTCACGGCCCGCTCCAGCCAGTTCACCGCGTCCTCGGCGTTCCCATCGACGATCGCGACGCGCCCCAGGTAGTAGGCGGCGGCGGCGTTCGCGGGCTCCGCCGCGGCGATGGCGCTGAACTGCGTGCGGGCGGCCGCGTAGTCCCGCGACTCGAACGAGCGGGTGGCGCTCCGGAGCGACAGGCTCTGGGCGCCGGCCACCGAGGCGGCCAGGAGCGGGAGCAGGCCGGCGATGGCACTGCGCATCACGCGATCTATTAGCGACTTACGGCGATCCTGATGGGTCATGGGTACCGAGGCAGCGGGTCCGTCGTCGGATCTGGTCCACGGATACCAGTGGCAACTGTAGGGCCGTCGTCGCCCGCCGCCGCCTCACCATACCCCTTTCGTCTCCTCCAGCTCCGTCCGCAGCCGCAGGTAGCTGTCGTAGCGGGCCGCGCTGAGCTGCCCGGCGTCCACGGCCGCACGCACGGCGCAGTCGGGCTCCTGCCGGTGGGTGCAGTCCCTAAACCGGCACCCCTCAAGGAGTTGCCGGAACTCCCGGAAACAGCGGTCGAGCTCCTCGGGGGCCAGCCCCCACATGCCGATCTCGCGCAGCCCCGGCGTGTCCACCACGAATCCGCCGTCGGGGAGCGGGTGCAGCAGCGCCCCCACAGTGGTGTGGCGCCCCTTGTTCACGCTCTCGCTCACCTCGCCCACGCGCAGGTTGAGCCCGGGGTAGAGGGTGTTGAGCAGCGAGCTCTTCCCCACCCCGGAGGGACCGCTGAGCGCCGACGTCCGCCCGGCGAGCGCCTCGCGCAGCTCGTCGATGCCCCGCCCGGTCTTGATGCTCGTGACGTGCAGCGGGTAGCCGGCGCGCGGGTAGTCGGCGAAGAGCGCCTCGGGCGCGCCGTCGGGCACGAGGTCGGCCTTGTTGATCACCACGCGCGCGGCCAGGTCGTTGCCCTCGGCGATGACCAGGAAGCGGTCGAGCATGCGCGGGTGCGGCTCGGGGCGCGCGGCGGCGAAGACGACCACCACCTGGTCCACGTTGGCGGCGACGACGCGCTCGCCGTAGCCGCCGCCGGGAGCGCGGCGGGCGAGGCGCGAGCGGCGCGGCAGGATCTCGGCGATCGCCCACGTCTCGCCCCGGTCGTCGGGCTCGACGAGCACCTCGTCGCCGACGGCCAGCTTCTGCACCTCCGCGCCGGCCGCCACCGTGTCGCGGCGGCGGCTCCCGTCGCTGCGCCGGCCGCCCTCGGCCTTCTTGAGCCGCCCGCGCATGCTGGCGTCACGCGTCTCGCCGCTCTCGGTGCGCACCTGCCACACGCCGCCGGTGCCGGAGAGGACGACGGCGCGCTCAGCGCTCACTCCTCCTCCTTCATCACGTCCCACCAGCGCCGCGCCGGCGGCTGCCCCCCGTGCCGCTCGCGGATGAGGAGCTCGAGCTGCTCGCGCACGGTCGCGAGAGAGAGCGCGCCGACGCGGGCGAGCGCCTCGCGCTCCGTGGCCGCGTGCACCAGGAAGTCGCTCTCGAGGTGTCCCTCGACGCCCTGCGCCCCCACGCGGCGCCAGCGCAGGAAGAGGATGTAGCCGCCCCAGGGGTGCGCGCGCTCGCCGGTGGTGTCGGCGCACAGCTCGACGCTGTAGGAGTGGCCGTCCGACCCCTCGAACGCCGCCGGGCGCGCGTGCACGGCCGCGTAGCCGCCGATGGTGTTCGCGTCACCCAGCGAGTGGTCGGCGGGACGATGCTGGCCGGCCATGGGTCAGCGGGCCGGCGTCAACGCGCGGCGCTCCGGGTGCCGTTGCCGCGCGCGCCGCGATTGCGCCGCGAGCCGATCGCCTCCTTGAGGATGCTCCCCGTCATGAAGGCGACGTTGGCCGGGCGCTCGGCGAGGCGGCGCATGAGGTACGGGTACCACTGCGTGCCGAAGGGCACGTAGCAGCGCATCCGGTACCCCTCGCGCACGAGCTGCTCCTGCAGGTCGCGCCGCACGCCGTAGAGCATCTGGAACTCGTAGCGGTCGCTCCCGATCCCCTGCTCCTTCGCGTACCGCTTGGCCTCCTCGATGATCCGCTCGTCGTGCGTCGCCAGCCCGGGGTAGTGCCCCTCGGACATCAGCGTCTTCATGCACCGCACGTAGTTGGCGTCCACGTCCGCCTTGTCGGGGAAGGCGACCGTGGGCGGCTCCTTGTAGGCGCCCTTGCAGATGCGCACGCGCGCCCGGAGCTCGTTGGCGCGCCGCACGTCCGCCTCCGTGCGCCGCAGGTAGCTCTGGAGCACGATGCCGACGTGGGCGGGGTAGGCGGGGTAGAGGCGGTCCTCGAACAGGCGGAGCGTGCGCTCGGTGTAGTCGCTGCTCTCCATGTCCAGGCGGACGAAGTTCCCGTAGTCGCGCGCGCGGTCGAGGATCCCCTGCACGATCGTCACGCACAGGTCCTCGGAGATGTCCATCCCCATGGCCGTGAGCTTGAGGCTCACGTTCGCGTCGAGCTTGCGCTCGTGGATGCGGTCGAGGATCTCGAGGTACTGCCGCTGCGCCTCGCGCGCCTCGCTCTCGTTGGTCGTGCTCTCGCCGAGGAGGTCGAGCGAGGCGGTGATCCCCCTCCCGTTGAGCGCCGCGACGGCGTCGAGCGCGCTCTCCACGGTCTCGCCGGCCACGAAGCGGTTGGCGAAGCCCTTCGCCAGCGAGTTGTGGCGGATGAAGTTGAAGACCTGCTGCTGGTTCGAGAGGTAGAGCAGCGCGTTACGAAGCATGGATCCTCGGGTGGGCCCGCTCGGGCGGACTGCGCGGTGGCGCGCCGTGCGCCCCCGGGCTGGGCAGGCGAGAAATATACCGGAAGGGCCAGGTACGAGGCACGAGGGACGAGGCAGGAGGGACGAGGTGAGGCGTCGGGGCCGTAGCGCTCGTGCCTTCCATCTCGTGCCTCGTGCCTCCACTTATTGCATCAGCCGCTGCACCGGGAACTCGCCGCCGACGCGCAACGACCGGCCGAAGACGTTCCAGGTGACCAGCCCGTCGTCGCTCTGCGGCTCGAGCAGCTGCATCGCGAGCAGGCCGAGCGGCTGGGCGGTGCGCACCACGAAGCTCCCGGCGCGCACGCGCTGCCGGCGCGGCTGCGCCGCCCACGCCCCCTCCACGCGCACCTCGCGGTGCCCCTGGAACTCGCGCTCGGCGCGCGTGAGCGAGCGCACGGCGAAGGGGACGACGCGCATCGTGGTGGCCGAGGCGACGCGGTCGACGCGCACGCCGTGCAGGCGCAGGAGGCGCACGGCCGCGGTGTCGCGCGGGCCGAGCAGGTAGCCGGCGGGCATCGGCTCGAGCAGCGTGGGGTCGAACCGGTCGTGCACGGGGATCCGCAGCGTGCGGAAGCGCCCGGTGCGGCGCAGCCCGCGCGGCACGCCCGGCTCGCGGCTCGACGCCGAGTCGGTGGCGCGCTCGAGGTCCTCGGCCACCACGTCCTGCTCGGTCGCGCGGCGCGAGAGCTCGGCGCGGAGCGGGACGTTGGGCGGCGAGCCGCAGAGCGGGTGCGGGCGCCCCCCGCGCGGGCGGCCGAAGCACCCCTGCGTACTGTCGGCGCCGAGCACCGCCGCGCGCAGCCGCGGCCCCTGCTCGGCGACGAGGGAGAGCAGCTCGCTCACGAACGCATAGGTGGCGCGCACGCGCCGCTCGAACGGGTCGTGCGAGTAGGCCTCGCTCAGCACCGCCACGCGGCCGCGCAGCCCGTAGTAGTTGGTGCCGTAGCGGGCGCGGTGGTCGTAGGTGAACCACCCCTGCTTCACCGTGTCGGTGTTGACGTCGGCGCCGTAGTCCAGGCTGAAGTTGCCGTACGGGAAGGTGGCGACGTCGTGGCGCTGCTGCATGCGCCGGCGCAGCTCGGGGAGGAGGATGTCGTGCGTGTAGCTGCCGAACGGCGCCGCCGGGTGGAGCGACGGCGAGTAGGTGAGCGCGTAGCCGTGGTAGCTCCCGTTGGTGGTGTGCAGGTCCACGAAGACGTCGGGGTCCCAGCGGGCGAACATGGCGAGCGAGGCGCGCGTCTCCGGCGCCTCGGCCTTCACGTAGTCGCGGTTCAGGTCGAGCCCCTGCCCGTTCGCCCGCTCGCCGACGATCTCGGGCCCGTTCTGCTCGCCGCGGTTGCGCGCCTGCGAGGCCGTCTTCTCGTTGCCGTCCACGTTGTAGATCGGCACCGCGACGAGGACGATCGAGTCGAGCGCGTTCGGCGCCGGGTCGAGCGCGAGGTCGCGCACGAGCGCCTGCAGCGCCTCCTTCCCCTCCACCTCGCCGCCGTGGATGTTCGCCTGCACGTACACCACGGGGCGCCCGCTGGCGCGCGCGGCCTCGGGGGAGTCGACGCGCGGGCGCGCCGCGACCACGTACGGGATCTCGCGCCCGCCGGCGCTCCGCCCGATGCTCCCCACCTGCACCGGCGCGCCGAGGGCGGCGAGCGAGTCGACGAAGCGCCGCACGTCGGCGTAGGTGGACGTCTCGCGGTAGTCGTAGCGCTCGGCGCGCGTGCGCGGCCCGCGGATGACCGGGGCCGGCGCGGCGCGGGCGGTGTCGGTGCGGGGCGGCTTCTTCGCCCCGCCCATCCCCAGGTAGGCGCAGCCGGGGAGGGCGAGGAGAGTGACGACGGCGAGGAGCCGAGCGGCACTGACGCTGCCACCGAGCACGCCCCGAGTAGTTGCCACCGACACTGGCACCGGCACGGGCACCGACACTGCTTCGGGCGCTCGGGCCTTCCGCCTGCGAGGCCACACGAGCACGGAGGAGCAGGCTCTCGTGCGCGCCGGCCGCCGCCAGGCACATCCGCCCGAAACAGTGTCGGTGCCAGTGGCGACCGCCTGGGGCGTGTCAGTGGGCGCGTCGGTGAACCACGGCGCCGCGGTCACCCGGGGCCCGCTCGCACGCCACCCTCTCACAGGTTCTCCAATACGAAGCGGGTCATGCTGTCGTACAGGTGCGCCGTGCTGTTCCCGCCGCTGATCGAGTGCGTACGGTTCGGGTAGAGCAGCATGTAGAACGGCACCCCCGCCGCCTGCAGCTGGTCGGCGAGCTGGATGCTGTTCTGCGGGTGCACGTTGTCGTCGCCGGTGCCGTGGGCGAGCAGGTAGCGCGCCTTGAGCCCCTTCACGTGCGCGAGCGGCGCCCCCTGCGTGTACCCCTCGGCGTTCTGCTGCGGCGTCCACATGAAGCGCTCGGTGTAGATCGAGTCGTAGAGGCGCCAGTCGGCCACCGGCGCGACCGCGATCGCCGCGCGGAACAGGTCGCCCCCCTTGGCGGCGGTGAGCGTCGTGAGGTAGCCGCCGTAGCTCCACCCCCAGATGCCGATGCGCTTCGGGTCCGCCCAGCGCCGCGCCCCGATCCAGCGGGCGGCGGCGATCTGATCGGCGCTCTCGTACTGCCCGAGGCGGTACTGCGTGATCTTCCGGAAGTCGCGCCCGCGCCAGGCGGCGCCGCGGTTGTCCACGCTCACCACCACGTAGCCCTGCTGCGCCAGCAGCTGGTGCCAGAGGTAGCGCGTCCCGCCCCAGGCGTCGTTCACCGTCGGGCTGGCCGGGCCGCCGTACACGTACATGAGGACCGGGTACGCCTTCGTGCTGTCGAAGTCGGCGGGAACGATGCGGTAGGCGTCGAGCTCCACGCCGTCCACGGGGATGCGGAAGAACTCGGGCGCGCGGAGCTGCGCGGCGGCGAGGCTCGCCTTCACCTTCGCGTTGTCCTCGAGCACGCGAACGCGGCGCATCGCCGGGAGCTCGTACAGCGTGGTCGTCGCCGGCTGGCTGGCCGTGCTCCACGTGTCCACCAGGTAGCGGCCGCCCGGGGCGACGGAGACCGCGTGCGTCCCCGGCTCGCGCGTCACCCGCGCGGCGCGCTTGCCGTCGAGCGAGAAGCGGTGCACCTCGCGCTGCGTGAGCGTGCGGGTGCGCGCGTCCGGCGCCGCCACCACGGCGTACGCCTCGCCGCGCGCCTCGTCCACGTGCGCGAGCCCCACCACGTCCACCCCGTCGCGCGTCACCTGGCGCACCAGCCGCCCGCTCCGGTCGTACAGGTAGAGCTGGCGCCACCCGCTCCGGTCGCTCGTCCAGAGGAACTGGCGGCCGCCGTTCACCCACACCGGCTGGTCCTCCACGTCCACGTACGCCGAGTCGCGCTCCGTGAGCACCGTGCGCCCGGTGCCGGTGGCGGCGCTCAGCATCAGCACGTCGAGCCGGTTCTGCTTGCGCGGCAGGCGGAGCACGGTGACGCTGTCGCTCCCCACCCACTCCATGCGCGCGAGGTAGATCCCCGTGTCGCCGCCGACCTCGAGCCAGCGCGTGCGCGCGCTCGCGACGTCGAGCACCCCCACCTGCACGCGCGCGTTCGGCGCGCCGGCCTTGGGGTAGCGCAGCACCGAGACGCGCGGGTACACGCCGCCGGTCTCGTCCACCATCGGGAAGGCGGGCACCTCGCGCTGGTCGAAGCGCCAGTAGGCGATGCGCTTCGAGTCGGGGCTCCAGCGGAAGGCGTCGCTCAGCCCGAGCTCCTCCTCGTACACCCAGTCCGTCGTGCCGTTGATGACGTCGTCGCTCCCGTCGGTGGTCAGGCGCCGCTCCTCGCCGCTGGCGAGGTCCTTCACCCACAGGTCGTTGGCGCGCACGAAGGCGACGGCGCGGCCGTCGGGGGAGAACTTCGCGAACATCTGCAGGTCCGGGTCGGCGGCGCCGCTGGCCAGCCCGCGCGCGAGGAAGCTGGGGCTCCCCTCGTTCTTGCCGAGGAAGGGCGCGTCCGCCGTGTCGGTGGCCGTCGACGCCGCCGCCGACGGCGTGGTGATCGTCGCGACGGGCGTCACCTTCCCGGTGCGGAAGTCCACCACGTGGTAGACGCCGCGCGTGTTGGTGCGCCAGACGCGCACCGAGCCGTGGAAGAGCAGCGCCTTCTGCTCGTCCGCGGCGAGCGTGATGTCCTCCACCTCGATCGGGCGCCCGCGCTCGTCGCGGAGCGCGCTCGCCGGGACGAGCACCGCGGCCGCGCCGGTGGCCGCGTTCACGCGGACGATCTCCGTGCCCCCGCCCGCCGCGTCGCGCGTGTCGAGGTACGAGCGCCCGTCGCGGAGCCAGTGCACGTCGGGCGCGGGCGCCGCGGTGAAGTCGCCGCTCTTGACGATGCGGTCGACGGTGAGGCGCTGCGCCGGGGCGGCGGGCGCCTGCTGCGCGGCGAGCGGCCGTACGGAGAGCGGCGGCGCGACGAGCGCGCCGAGGGCGATGGAGGCGAAGAACGGACGCATGAGTGGCAGGTATGGGGACCGCGGCCGCGCGACCGACGCGCGCCGCTGGCGACGCGGAATTGTACCGCGAGGAGCGACGGCGGTGCCAGGCTCCGGTGACCGGCGAGGCGCCCCGAGGGTCTCCCCATCGAACGGACACCGTCACTCGCCACCCGCACTCACGCATGCGCTCTGCACCCACGCTCCCCCGCTCGCGACGCCTGATCGCCGCGTCCACCCTGGCGCTGCTCGCGGCGGCCGCGCTGGCCCTGCTCGCCGCGTGCGGCGGCAGCGCGCCCACCGCGTCGGACGCGCCGCCGGCGCGCATCGTCCGCGCCGACGGGCCCGCGGGGCTGGTGAACACGATGGAGCTGTCCGCCACCCGCCTGTCGCGCGGCGACGTGCTCACCATCACGTCGACGGTCGAGAACCGGGGCGCCGCCGCGGTGGCGCTCGAGTCGTACATCTGCGGGCTGGAGGTGCGCGACGCGGAGACGTTCCGCGC
>Ga0307406_10001580_pt1 | contig 12544 bp, 8 predicted proteins | sample 322Cmetagenome_3_FD_203706 | JGI IMG/M metagenome (GOLD analysis project Ga0307406, IMG submission 203706) | Maize rhizosphere microbial communities from greenhouse at UC Davis, California, United States - 322HYB-C-2 | ecosystem: Host-associated > Plants > Roots > Rhizosphere > Soil | place... | reverse complement strand
CGGGGAAGGTCATCAGGCCGCCGTTGGAGCGGTCCAGACCGGGGGCTGGAGCGCCGGGCTTGCAGTAGTCCCAGACGGCTTCACTGGTGATGCCGAAGAGGACGCTGGTCCGGGCCTTGCCGATGGCAACGTCGATGGACCCCAGCACCGCGCCGTCCATCCGGTGGAAGGCCTTCTGATGGGCGCCTGCGTCCAGCACGGCGATGTTGGCGGCGACCCCCAACTCGGACGCCTTGGTGGTGGCGGCGGCGAGGATGGCCGAGGCCTGGTCGGAGGTGATCATGATGGTGTCCTGGGTTCAGGCCGCCAGCGGATAGGTCCGCTCCCAGCCGGTGGAGGGGTCCGATGCCAGTGCCCACAGGGTCTCGGCGACGCCGCTGGCTTCGGGACTGTCGGGGGCGACCAGGGTCGCGACCGTGGCGATGGCGATGCGGATGCCGCGCTCGGCCAGATCGGGAGCGAGCCCCTCGACCAGGTTCCGCAGCGCCGCCTTGCCGAGGCCTAGGCTGGCGTAGGCGGCGTGCGGATGGACGGCCAGCCCGCCGCCGGTGACCAGGATGGTCTCGTTCCCCGTTCTGGAGCGATCGGCAAAGACGCTCTCCGCCGCCCGGATGGTGTTCAGTCCGCCGGTGATGTTGACGGCGACGTCGGCCGAGACTTCGGCGTCGGTCATGCTGAACAGGTCCTGTTGGCGAACCACGGCGGCGTTGTAGAGGACGGTCCTAAGCCCGCCCGTCAGTCGATCCGCCGTCCGAACTCCGGCCTGGACCGCCACCGGATCGGTGGCGTCCAGGACGATGCTGTGGGCGTCCACGCCCTCGCCGATGAGCCGGGCCACCATCGGATCGAGGTGACGCGGGCTGCGGGCGGCCAGAACGACCTTCCAGCCCTCGCGGCCGAACCGCTGGGCGGCGGCCAGGCCGATGCCCGGTCCGGCCCCGACGATCAGGACAGCGCCGCTCACGACAGCACCTCGGCCAGCTCGATCAGATTGCCAAACGGGTCGCAGAAGAAGGCCAGCTTGCGGCTGATCGCCTCCAGGACGAAGGGCTCGGTGACGATGGTCACGCCGCGGGACCGCAGCTTTTCGACCGTCTCGTCCACGCTCGTGACGTTGAGGCAGAAGTGGTGGTAGCCGGCGTACTTCAGGCTGTCGCCAAGGTCCGTGTAGGGGCGGACGTCGGCCGGGGTCGGCTCGCCGCCGCCCAGCACCTCGACGTAGAAATGATCGTCGGCCGGAGGGGCCAGATAGGCCAGGTTCTCGTCGCCGTAGGCCCACTCGGCCACGACGCGGAAGTCCAGCTTGCCGACATAGAAGGCCTTGGCCTCCTCCAGGCTAGGAGTGCGGACCGCGACGTGGTGGCCGCGCATGTCGGCGAAGGGCGAGGCGGTGTTCGGGGCGGGCGGAATGAAATCGGCCATGTCAGTCTCTCCTCTGTGTCTCGCCGGCGGCCCGTCGCCGCCCGGCTGTGAGGAGAGATTTGCGCCGACCTGATCAAAAGGATTAGACGAGAAATCTTCCGATCAATCCTGAGCAAGATTCAGCAATGCGGACGACCGATCTGTCGGAACTGGCGGCCTTCGACGCCGTCGCCCGTCACAAGAGCTTCCGCCGCGCGGGCGAGGAGCGGGGCGTCACCGCCTCGGCCGTCAGCCATGCGGTGAGCAATCTGGAAGCCCGCATCGGCCTGCGCCTGTTGAACCGCACGACCCGCAGCGTCTCCCTGACCGACGCGGGCACCATGCTCTTGGCGCGCCTGTCGCCGGCCTTCGTCGACATCGGCTCGGCCATGGACGGGCTGAACCAGTTCCGCGACACCCCCTTCGGCAAGGTGCGGATCAACGCCCCGTCCTCCATCGCCCCCTTCGTTCTGGGCCAGGTCATCGGCCCCCTGATCGCGGCCAATCCCAATCTGGAGATCGAGGTCGTCACCACCGACCGGCTGGTGGATATCGCCGAGGAGGGTTTCGACGCCGGCATCCGTCTGGGCGAAAGCCTGCGCGACGGCATGACCGCCGTCCGCATCAATCCGCGCCTACGCTTCTCCGTCGTCGGCTCGCCCGGCTATTTCAAGACTCGACCCATGCCCCGCGTCCCGGCCGACCTACGCGACCACGTCTGCATTCAGAATCTCTATCCGACCGGGGTCCGCTATGCTTGGGCCTTCGAGAAGGACGGCCGCGAAGTTGAATACCAGCCCACCGGACCCTTCGCCTCCGACGACCACGCATTGATCGTCCAGGCGGCGCTGTCTGACGTCGGCCTCGGTTACGTCTGGGAAGCCCGCGCGGCGCGCGAGATCGCCGACGGCCGCCTGATCCGCTGTCTGGAGCCCTGGTGCGCCCCCGATGACTGGCTCTACCTCTACTACCCGACGCGGAAATACATCTCGGCGGGGCTGCGGGCGGTCATCGAGGCGATGAGGGCGTAGTCCGAATGTCGCCTATCGGCGCAGGACGCTATGTCTCCTCTTGGCGCAAAGAGGCCGCAGTGGCGCTGGCCCGAGACCATCCGGAACTAAGCTACGTCGCGGCGGGACCAGACCCCCCGCCGCTGTAGGCCGTAACCTTATCGATATCCGTGCGTTACGGCTCAGCTGGAAGCAGAGAGGACCGTATGACGGACAGCAAGACCAGAGCTAATCAGGCGACGTTCGGAATCTCCGGGCTGGACGACATTCTCGCGGGCGGGCTGGAGCGGGACCGGATCTATCTGCTCGAGGGCAATCCGGGAACGGGCAAGACCACGGCGGCGATGAGCTTTCTGATGGCGGGCGCCGCCGCGGGCGAGCGCTGTCTCTACATCACCCTGTCCGAGACCGAGGAGGAGTTGCGAGGCACGGCGAGGTCGCACGAGTGGTCGCTCGATGGGATCGACATCTTCGAACTGGTGCCGCCCGAGAGCCTTCTGGACGAACAGCAGCAGCAGAGCCTGCTGTATTCCTCGGATCTGGAATTGGGCGAGACCACGCGGATGATCTTTGAGGCGGTGGAGCGACACCAGCCCAAGCGGGTGGTGATCGACAGCCTGTCGGAGATTCGCCTGCTGGCCCAAGGCTCGCTGCGCTACCGGCGTCAGGTGCTGGCGCTGAAACATTATTTCGCCAAGCGCGGGGCGACGGTGCTGCTGCTGGACGACCTGACGACGGACATCAACGACAAGACTGTTCACAGCGTGGCGCACGGTGTGATCCAGCTGCAGGAACTGGCCCCGGAATACGGGGCAGAGCGGCGCCGGGTGCGGGTGATCAAATACCGCGGACGCCGCTTCCGCGGCGGTTATCACGACTTCACCATCAAGACTGGCGGACTGGACGTCTATCCGCGGATCGTGGCGTCGGAGCACCGCACGGCGTTCGACCGCAGCCGGGTGTCCAGCGGGGTGGCCGGGCTGGACGAACTGCTGGGCGGGGGAGTCGAGCGGGGCTCCAGCGCGCTGATTCTGGGGCCGGCCGGCACCGGCAAGTCGTTGTTCGCGCTGAATTTCGCCGTGGCGGCGGTGAAGCGCGGCGAGAAGGCGGCGCTTTTCATCTTCGACGAGGAGCTGGGCCTGCTGTTCGACCGGATGCGCGGTCTGGGCATCGATCTGGAAGCCATGCAGGCCGACGGAGCCCTGATCATCGAACAGGTCGACGCAGCCGAGCTGTCGCCGGGCGAGTTCGCCTCGCGGGTCCGGCAGTGCGTTTCGGAGAAGCAGATCAAGACCGTCGTCGTGGACAGCCTGAACGGCTACCAGGCGGCGATGCCGCAGGAGCAGTTCCTGGTGCTGCACATCCACGAGCTGCTGCAGTATCTGAACCGGCAGGGCGCCTCGACCTTCCTGACCGTGGCCCAGCATGGACTGGTCGGGGACATGAAAGCGCCGGTGGACGTGACCTATCTGGCTGATACGGTGATCTTGCTGCGCTATTTCGAGGCACTGGGCCATGTGCGGCGGGCGGTCTCCGTGATCAAGAAGCGCGCCGGAGGCCATGAGAAGACGATCCGCGAGTTCGAGATCGGCGGGGACGGGCTGTCGATGGGCGAACCGCTGCACGGGTTCCAGGGCGTGCTGCGCGGCGTGCCGAATTTCGTCGGCCAAGGCTCGGGACTGATGGGCGAAGCCTCGGCATGAGCCGGGGCGGCGACCACTCCGAACGGGCGTTGGTGCTGGCCCCGACCGGGCGTGACGCCGCCATCGCCGCCGCCATCCTGAAGGAGGCGGGGGTCGCGGCGCAGGTATGCGACACATTGGAGGGGCTGCGTCTGCGCCTCGACGAGGGCGCGGGCCTGGCCGTCGTCGTCGAGGAGGCCCTGCGCGATTGCGACCTGACCGCCCTGTCGGCGTGGATCGAGTCGCAGCCGTCGTGGTCCGATTTTCCCTTCCTGGTCCTGTCGCAGCGGGGCGGCAGCGTGGAGCGCAACCCCGTGGCCCGCCGGCTGTCGGTGACGCTGGGCAATGTCAGTTTTCTGGAACGTCCCTTCCACCCGACCACCCTGGTCAGCGCAGTCCATACGGCGCTCAGGGGACGCAAGCGGCAGTATGAGGCGCGCGAGCGGATCGAGGAGATCCGGCGCGCGGAGGCGATGCTGGAGCGCCGGGTGGCGGAACGCACCGCCGAACTGGAAGCAGCCAACCGCCAGCTCGCCTCGCAGATCGGCGAGCGCGAAAAGGCGGAATCCGCCTTGCGGCAGGCGCAGCGGCTAGAGGCGGTCGGACAGCTGACCAGCGGAGTGGCGCACGACTTCAACAACCTGCTGACCGTCGTCATGGGCAATGTCGAACAGCTGAGGAAGCAGGAGACCGATCCCAAGGTGCTGCGCCGTCTGGACATGATGAGCGAGGCCTCGCGGCGCGGGGCGCGGCTGACTGCCCAGATGCTGGCCTTCTCGCGCCGGCAGAAGCTGGAGCCGCGGGCCGTCGACCTGAACGAGACGGTCAGGAGCATGGGCGACATGCTGCAGAGCGCGATCGGCGGCAGCATCCATATCGAGCCGCCGCAACTGGCCCCCGACCTCTGGCCGGCGATGATCGACCCGACCCAGATCGAGCTGGTGATCCTGAATCTGGCCATCAACGCGCGTGACGCCATGGCCGTGGGCGGGTCGCTGACGATCCGGACGGAAAACGTCACGGTCGGCGATCCGCGGCGGCCGGAGGAGCCCCTGGCGGGCGACTACGTGATGGTGTCGGTCGCCGACACCGGATCGGGCATGACCGACGAGGTTCTAAACCGGGCATTCGAACCCTTCTTCACCACCAAGGAAGTCGGCAAGGGTTCGGGCCTCGGCCTGAGCCAGGTCTTCGGCCTGGCAAAACAGTCGGGCGGCGGCGTCAGCATCGACACGGAACTGGGCCGCGGCTCGACGATCCGCATCTTTCTGCCGCGAGCCGGCTCGGCACCTGTGCGCCACGGCGAGCCCAGCGGCGAACTGGAGACGGCGCGGGATCCGGGACTTGTCATTCTGGTCGTCGACGACGACGACGCGGTGCGGGAGATCACGGCGGGCTTTCTGACCGACCTCGGCTATGAGGTCGTCGAGGCGGGCAGCGGCGGCGCGGCCCTTGAGCGGCTGGACCAGCACGAAAGGATAGACGCCGTAGTGCTGGATTTCGCTATGCCGGGGATGAACGGGGGCGATCTAGCTCGCGAACTGAAAATGCGCCGTCCATCCGCTCCGATCCTGTTCGCCACCGGCTATGTCGACGTCGAGGCGCTGACTGATGTCGGTGAAGACCTGATCGTGCATAAACCTTTCACCCAAGCCGAGCTGGCTCGAAAACTGTCGCGCACCTTGGCGGGGGGCGGATCCGCAGCTTCAGCTTTGGATTAGGTCGATTTCGGCAGCCGAACGTTGGCAACGGTCTCGAAAGTGGGGCCTGAGCCGTCGTCGCCTAACGTCAAAGGGGGTAGCTCCATGCTGCCCCGACGTCTGCTTTCTGCACCTGCCCAGATGTCCGCTACTGGCGCAAAGTGGTCGATCACTGAACCGCACTTGCAAACCCCTCGCACCTTGAGCCACTCCTAGCTGGTTTTGAGCCAGTTCTAAGTGGTTTCGACAAGGAAATGTCGGGACCAGTTAAGGCTGGCGCCGCCGGAGCCCGTCATCGCGGACTTCGGCGCGAACCGACCATCCGGGAAAACCAGCTAAGGCTGGCTCAGGAAGCGCCGCTGCCTCCGTCATGGGCGCGTAGTCGGCCGGCGGCCCGCCGCAACCCGACTGGACGCGATTCCCGGGTCTGATTGCCGAACCGACATTCGCTCGCCTGCCGTCAACGGCAGCCGCGCAAAGGCGTCATTCAGATAGCCGTCCAACGGACCAGAGAAGGGCCAGTCCGAGCCGCCGACGAACCGCTCGACCCCGATGCGGCGCATAAGCACGACCAGTCGCGCCAGGTCCTCATCCGAGGTGTCGGCGTCGAACACCTGGGCCAGATCGAAATACAGGTCTCTGCCCGTTTCCGAGTTCTGCTCCATCACCTCGGCGAAGGCCGTCATGGCGTCCCAGGTGTTGTCGTCCAGACCGCCCCACCCGCCGGAGTGGGCGATCACGACCGGCACGCCCTGCGCCTGGGGCAGCACCTGGTCGAGGAAGATGCGAACGTCCTGCGCGCCGTAGTCATCGGCCCGTGTCCGCATATGGATCATGATGGTCTTGTCGCCCGCCGCCGCCGCCCGGAAGACCGCCGCCAGGGCCGCCACGTCGGCGGGATCGCGCAGATCGACGTCGGAGTTGGTCAGGTGCAGTTTCACCCCGGAGGCGAAGGGATCGTCGGCCCAGCGTGCGATCTCCGGCAGGGCCGTCGGCGTCAGCGGGTTGACGCCGATGAAAGCGACCAGACGATCAGGATGGGTGCGCGCCAGATCGACGGTGAAATCGTTGGCCGACCGGATCAGATTCGGAGCGTCAGGACGGGGTGGAACCATCATCGGGCTCTCGGCCAGATAGGCCGTCGACATCAGCCAGGCCCGGCGCACGCCCGCCGCGTCCATGTCGGCCAGAAGGTCGTCCACCGTCAGCGGCCGAATGAAGACTTCGGGACAGGCGCCGACCCGGCCCGGACTGCTGCAATAGCCCGGCAGGAACCCCAGAATCGCCGGCGAATGGACGTGGACATGGTGGTCGACCGCCGCCGGCGGCGCGTCCTGCGCCATGGCTGCGCCGACGCCGAGCGCCACCCCGGCCATGGCCAGCACGGCGGCGAGTTTCAATCGCATCTGAAATACTCGAAAGAAAAAGGGGCCGGTCTGGCCGGCCCCCGTAAACGCGTCGCGGTCAGCGCGACGCGTCGGCCAGAAGCGTCTGTTTCCAGAACTGCAGGCTGGTCCAGAAATAGTAGTCCTCGTTTTCCTTCTTGTGGAAACCGTGGCCCTCGTTCTCGGCAAGAAGGTGCCAGGCCGTGCCGCCGTTGGCGCGCACCGCCGCGACGATCTGATCCGCTTCCGACGCCGGCACGCGCGGGTCGTTGCCGCCCGTGGCCACCAGCAGGGGAATGGTGATCCTGTCGACGCTGGTCAGAGGCGAGATGGCCTGCAGTTGCGCGCGCTGCACCGGCTCGCGCTCATCCCCGTATTCGACGCGGCGCAGGTCGCGGCGGTAGGACTGGGTGTTCTCCAGGAAGGTCACGAAGTTGGAGATGGCGACGTAGCAGTTCGCCCCCTTCAACCGGTCGCTGTAGTGAACCGCGGTGGCGTAGCACATGTAGCCGCCATAGGAGATGCCGGTGACCGCGAAACGGTCGGCGTCCAGGCCCGGATTCTTTTCCAGATCATCGAGGAAGGCGCCGATGTCCTTCACCGAATTCTCGCGCTGAAACGGCCCGTTGTCCAGGTTGACGAACCGCGTGCCGTAGCCCGACGAACCGCGCACATTGGGGAAGAAGATCGCGACGCCCAGTTCGTTCAGAAGGTAGTTCTGCGCGCCGAGGAAGTCAGGACGGGTCTGCCCCTCGGGACCGCCGTGGATGTCGATGATCAGCGGACGCTTGCCCGGGAACCGGGCGGGGTCGGGTTGATAGAGGAAGCCCGAGACCGTCTCGCCGTCGAAACTCGTCACCTCGACCAGGGTCGGCTCGACGTTGATTGAGGGATCCAGTCCGCCGGTCTCGCTATGCGTCCACTGGGTCACGGCCAGGGTCCTGGCATCGACCGAGAAGGCGTCGCCGGCGACACGGGCCGACGACAGGCTGAGACCGATCGCGCCCCAGGGGGCGATGTCGATGGCGGCGCCGATGCTGTAGGGAATGACGCCGTTGGGCAGGTTGTCCACCGGTCGCACCGCGCCGGTCGCCAGGTCCAGGACCCGCAGTTTGGATGCACCCGCTTCATTGATCGCATAGGCGATGAAGCTGCCGTCCGGCGCGATGGCGTAATCGCTGACGTCCCAGCGCGGTTCGGTCGACACTGGGCGGAATTCGCCGCCCTCGATCCGGCCTAGGCGCAGGAAGTCCGAGTCCTTGTTCGAGGCGGCCCAGACCGCGCCGTTCGGCGCATACTGCGGATCGACATAGGAAACCTGGGCGGTCGGATCGGTCAGGGGGGTCATGCGGCCACTGACGATGTCCAGCTCATAGACCGCCGCACGGTTGATTGACATGCGGTTGAGCACCAGGGCCCGGGCTCCGTCCGCCGAAAAGGCGGTGATGTTCCAACCGCCGCCCGACACCTGGGCGACCAGGCGATCGGTCGAGGGATCACGCGGATCGACCACGTACAGGTCCATGTCCGCGCCGTTGCGGCGCGAGGAGGCATAGCCGACCCGCTTGCCGTCCGGGCTCCACGCGCCGAACCAGTTACGGCTCCGACCGTCGGTCACACGTGTCAGGCGCCCATTGGCCAGAGTGTAGAGCTGATAGAATTCGTCCCCGCCGTTGTCCTTCTGGACCAGCAGCACATCGCCCGCGGGCGACAGGGCGCCGGCCAGAACCGGCTCGGCCTCGAAACTGATCTGCCGACGGTCGCCGTCAGGTCCCGCGACGACGTGGATCTGATCGGTCGCGCCGAACCGGGTCTTGATCAGCATCGAGCGATCGGACGCGTTCCAGCCGAGGAAGGCGGCCCGGCGGCTCTGCAGATAGGGCAAGGTGGCCGCGGCCAATGCATCGGGAACGGCGGGCAGGCCGTCGGCCACGATGGCGGCGGGCTTGGGGACGTCTGCGGCGACGGCGGGCGCGGCGCACAGGGCCAGGCTCAACGCCACCAGAGAAATGCGCGAAATCATAAGGAAGCACCCGCTTTCAGAAGGGACCCTCGATCCTGAGGAAGGGTGTCGCCGGCCCCGCTCCAAAGATCAGGGGTGAGCAGAGCCGGCGACGGGGAACACGGGGTCAAAACTAGAAGCGAACCCGGGCTCCAACCGTGACGTAGCGGCCGATCACATCGTAGTAGGGCGAGAAGAGCGAACCCTTCGGCGGATCACGATCGAACAGATTGGTCGCGTTGGCGTATAGCTCCACGCCTTCCGCGCCGAAGCGCGACAGGTCGGCGGTCCCACCCACGTCGAAGTAGGTGTAGCTGCCGATGTGGTTGTTCACGATCTTGACGGTCTTGTTGTACTCGCCGTCCGAGATGTAACGGGCGCGGATGTTGGCGCTGAACACATCGCCCCTCCACCCGACCGAGCCGTTGAGGCGCAGCTTGGGCACGCCCAGGCCGAACGAATAGCCCTGTGAGCCGACGTACTCGATCTCGCTTATGCCGTCGTTGGTCGTCAGGCTGTCCACCCAGGTCCCGACCAGACGCAGGTTCACCCGGCCGGAAGCGTCGGGCAGCCAACGATCCAGCGGTGCCGAATAGGAAATCTCGGCATCCACGCCGTTGGTCTGATACTCGGCCAGGTTCACGAAGGTGGACATGGTGCGGATCAGGTTGCCGCCCGCATCCCGCTCGACCTTGCTGCACAGCGCCGTATTGCCGTTGAAGCAGCGGTTGACCAGATCCTGCGGCGCGATGGTGGTGATCACGTCGTCGATCTTGATGCTGTAGTAGTCCAGCGACATGTTCAGGCCGGGGATCGACGGCGGCGCATAGGTCACGCCCAGCGTCAGCGTATCGGCCGTTTCCGGCAGCAGGCTGGGATTGCCGCCGCCGTTGTTCAGAACATAGACGCTCTGGCCCTTCAGTGGATCGTTGATCGTGTTGTAGCCGATCGTCGTCTGCGTATAGAGCTCCGACAGGTTGGCCGAGCGGATGTCGCGCGACTGGGTGATGCGTCCGCGGAAGCCCGGGAAGAACTCATTGGTCGCCCCCACCTTCCACGACCAGATCGAGCCTGTCGTGTCGTAGTCCGAGATGCGGGCGGCGGCGTTGAACTGCAGATTGTTGAACACCAGCACGTCGCGCACGACCGGGACCAGGACTTCAGCGAAAGCCTCCTTGACCGTGAACTCTCCGGACATGGCCGAGAAGCTGAAGGTCTTGAAGGCCTTGGCGGCGTCCAGTTCGCCGACGATCTGGTCGATCGATTCCGTGCGCGCTTCGACGCCGAACGCCACCGAGACGTCGCCCGCCGGCAGGCTGAAGGGTTCGCCGCGAATGCTGAAGCCGCCCGAATCCAGCTTGCTGGTCGATCGCTGCTGCGGCGTGCCGGTCACATAGTCGACGGCCGCCTGGGACGGCGCGCCCAAACCGAACAGGTTGATCGGCACGCAGTTCGTGGTCGGGTTGGTCAGAGCGATCCGGCAAACAGGCCTGTTGGTGACCGGGTCGATCACCGAGTCCACGGCCTGGGCGTACTCGGTCTTCAGCAGGAAGCCCGGAGTGTCGATGTTGTTCTCGAACTCCCCGTGGCTGTAGTAGGCGCTCCAGCGCCAGCTGTCGCCGAATTCACCATCCAGGGCCAGGGTCGCCTGGGTCGTCACCCGCTCGAAATCAATCGTCGGGAAAGAGATGTCGGAGTTGAAACGGCCCATGGTGAACGAGGTCTCGCCCGCCGTCGTCATGGCGTCACGGACAGCGGTGGGCAGGAAGGCGTTGTCACGCTGGATCGTCAGGTCGCCGCGGTTGTGATCACCGAACCAGATGTAGTTGTTCCACATCCTGGCGTGACGCAGCTCCGCCGTCAGGCGCAGCGTGTCGGTCAGGTCGTAGGTGGTGCTGGCCATGGTCGCGTAGCGGCGCTGCGGCGTGACCAGCGGGCTGAGATCGTCGTTGGAAGGCCCTTCCCCGCCCACGGTCGAGGTGCCAACCCTGGTGCCGAAGTTGAAGTCGCGCAGCGAGCCATCCGGGTTGAACGCCTTGCCCGACAGCACGCCCGACATGATCAGACCGCCATAGGCCGCATTGGCGAAGCCCACGTCGGGAACCGTAATGAAGTTGCCGGTGCCGTCATTGGTCGAGACCTGACCCCAGCGACCGATGTTCGGACGCGAGTTCTTGGGAATGACGCCGTCGTTGTCGAGGTACTCTCCGCCGATGACGAAGTGGCCGCGACCGTCGGCGAAGCTGGAACCCCAGGCCCCCTCGAAACGCTCCTGTTCGGCATCGTCGAACGATGAAATGCCGTACTCGGCGCCGAACTTGCCGCCCGTGAAGTTACGGTCGATGCCGATGTTCACCACGCCGGCGACGGCGCCCGAACCCCAGGCGGCCGATGCGCCGCCGGTGACCACGTCGGCGCTCCTTACCAGGACCGACGGAATGCTGTTCAGGTCATTCTCGCTGGACACGCGGCGACCGTCGATCAGGACCAGGGTCCGGCTGATGCCCAGGCCGCGCAGGTCGACCGGGGCGTTGCCGGCGCCGGTATTGGTGCCGGTCGTCTGCGGTGAAGACGTCGCACGGAACTGCGGCATGTCGTTCAGGGCGGCGGCGATGTTCGGGCGCGAGCCGACCGACAGGTCCTCCGCTGTCAACCGCACGGTCGGGGTCGGCGCCGTGAAACCGGCGCGATCGATCCGCGACGCCGTGACGACGACTTCGTCAATGGTCGTGGAGCCGCCCGCGGGCTCCGGGTCCTGCGTCTGGGCGATCGCGCCGCCCGCGCTCGCCAGCAGGGCCATGGCGCTGCAATAGCCGGTCAGGTGGAAATGAAATCTGGACAAGGCGAATCCTCATGCGACGACGGCGCCCCTCCCCAGGGAAGCCCGATGAACTGACGCTCTGACGGCGTCGTTGGTCGCCCCCGCTGTCATCGAGCCTGAGAGTTTCGGACCTTGGCCCTTGCTCCTTCGGCGAGGACGCACCCTTGGCGGATCCGCCCTGCTCTCCAGCGTTCATTTTGCAGCACGGTCCGTTTGCCTGAGCGTTTCCGGGGCGGTTGCGCCTTCGGCGTCGATGCGAGATCGAACTCTCCCGCGCTGCACAGCCAGTAAGATCAGGCCGAGCACCGCTGTCAAATGGGGCAATGACGCAAGATAATTTCACATTCTGTCTATTATCGGATATTTACTTCCGATCTGCCTGAACCCTGGTCACGAGAGGATGAAGGCCTGGCCGTCGGCGCCCGCGTCGTGACGGCGTGGTGACAGAAATGCGGTGATCGGACCGCCTCCCACTTATCCACAGGTACGGCCGTTCAGGGCGCGTTGGGATCGACCGGCGCGCGAGGCGCATCCCCCATCGCG
>Ga0307406_10001579_pt1 | contig 12546 bp, 13 predicted proteins | sample 322Cmetagenome_3_FD_203706 | JGI IMG/M metagenome (GOLD analysis project Ga0307406, IMG submission 203706) | Maize rhizosphere microbial communities from greenhouse at UC Davis, California, United States - 322HYB-C-2 | ecosystem: Host-associated > Plants > Roots > Rhizosphere > Soil | place... | reverse complement strand
GTCGTTGGCCTGTTTGTGGGCGATCTTGCCGTTCAGGTAGACCATGCCCGCGCCCTTGCCGCCGCCGGTGAAGCCGACGTCGGTGTACAGCGCCTCACCCGGGCCGTTGACCACGCAGCCGATGATCGACAGCGACATGGGCGTGGTCACATGGGCCAGCTTCTCTTCCAGGATGCCGACCGTCTCGATGACGTTGAAGCCCTGACGCGCGCACGACGGGCAGGCGATGATGTTCACTCCCCGGTGGCGCAGACCCAGCGACTTGAGGATGTCGAAGCCGACCTTGATCTCTTCCACCGGGTCGGCGGCCAGCGACACGCGGATGGTGTCGCCGATGCCGGCCCACAGCATGGAGCCCATGCCGATGGCGGACTTGATGGTGCCGGTGCGCAAGGGGCCTGCCTCGGTCACCCCGAGGTGGAGGGGGCAGTCGATGGCGTCGGCCAGCTGCTGGTAGGCGGCGACGGTCAGGAAGGGGTCGGACGCCTTCACCGAAATCTTGAACTCGTGGAAGTCGTTGTCCTGGAGGATGCGGGCGTGGTTCAGCGCGCTTTCGACCATGGCCTCGGGGCAGGGCTCGCCGTATTTCTCCAGCAGCTCGCGCTCCAGCGAGCCGGCGTTGACGCCGATGCGCATGGAGCAGCCGTTGTCGCGGGCGGCCTTGATCACCTCGCGCACCCGGTCGGCGTTGCCGATATTGCCCGGATTGATGCGCAGGCAGGCGGCGCCCGCCTGGGCGGCCTCGATGCCGCGCTTGTAGTGGAAGTGGATGTCGGCGACGAGCGGGACCTTGGCCTCGCGGGCGATGGCGCGGAAGGCAGCGGTCGATTCCTCGTCCGGACAGGAGACGCGGACTATGTCGGCGCCGGCTTCTTCCAGCTGACGGATCTGGCTGATCGTCGCATTGGCGTCCGAGGTCGGCGTATTGGTCATCGACTGGACGCTGATGGGCGCATCGCCGCCCACGGCGACATTGCCCACCATGATCTGGCGGCTCTTGCGGCGTTCGATGTGACGCCAGGGACGGACGTGGGTGTGGTCAGCGCTCATTGCGGAGACAACATAGGCTCACGAATGCGGCATGGCCACGACACGCAACGCCGCGCCGTTCAGCCGCCCTGTTGCGCCGGGACCGGCGCAGCGGACGCCTGCAGCGCCACCGCCTGAATCTGGGCCTGGGCCGCTTGGGCGGCGGCCTCGGTGCGGGCGGCGACCTCGGAGGCGGCCTGACGGGCCAGAGCCTGGGCGCGGGTGTTGAGCTGCGACAGGGGCGTCTGCGCGGCCTGCAAGGCCCCGCCGTGCTCGCCGTTCAGATAGACATCGAAGGCGGCGAAGTCCGAAGCGTCGATCACCGCGGCCACGCCCGCGGGCGCGCGCCAGGCCTCGCCGGCGGCCAGCTGGCGGGCGAACAGCACCCGGCCGTCCGCCATGCGCACGACCAGGGCCGCGGCCTTGCGCGCCTGGATGATGACGTCCGAGGCGCTGGCGGAGGCGCCGTAGATGGCGCCGCGCGGGTTGAAGGCCTTGGCGACCGGGGTCGGGGCGGCGGCGGCCATCCCCTCGGGCGAGGTCGGATCGATGCCCGTCAGCTGGGTCTCGAGGCCCGGCGTGACATAGAGGGCGGGAATGGTCTGGTCGGGCGGCGCCGGGCGCGGCGCGGTCAGGCGGATGACCGCCTCCTGGCCGGGCACGGTGCCCAGACGCCAGGTCTCCGGCACGTCGGCGATGTCCGAGGGCTGGGGCGCGCGCATCAGGCTGACGCGCTGGAACACGTTCCAGCCGACCACGGCGATCAGCAGTACGGCGCAGCCCGCGATCAGGCGGGGCGAATAACGCTTCACCTCCTCGAAGGCGACGCCGACCGGCGGCTGCAGCGGCACCGACGGATCCGGGCTCTCGCGCTTGAAGCGTTCGACCGCCAGCTGCTCGTCGAGCCCCAGGGCGGCGGCGTAGGCGCGCACATAGCCGATCGAGAAGACGCGGTTGGGCAGGACCGAGAAATCGTTCTGTTCAAGGGCGGTCAGATAGCGGCCGGGCACCCGCGTGACGCTGGACAGTTCTGCCAGCGAACGGCCCGAATGGTCCCGCGCGATCCGCAGGCCTTCGCCCAGAGTCGGAGCATCCGTGACGGAAGGGACCATGTCCTTCCAGTCAGCCTGCGCACCATACTCTTCCGGGCCCTTGCCCGCATCCAGCGCCATAACGCCCGACCCCACACTCGGCGACGCGTCATCCACGCCCGCCGTACTCGAACTCGGCCCCTGTATCATATCGGGATGACAGTCTGAGCCTGCCCCCGCAGACCCTCCGAATTCGCCTTGTGGATAACTCATAAGAGTCGACCGATCAATGATTTGTTAAGCACCTTGGCCGTTCCGGCCCGGCACAGATCAAACCGCGACGTTCAACTTCCGGGCCAGAGTTTCGAGCTCCCCGCGCACCGAGCCGGACGAGGAGCCCAACAGGCTGGCCATGCCGCGGCGGGCGGCGGCCAGATCGGTGGACAGGATCATGCGCTTGACCGGTCCGACGCCCCCGGCCGGAGCCGAAAGACGGGTGAAACCGAGGGTCAGCAGGGCGAAGGCTTCCAGCGGCCGTCCCGCCAGCTCGCCGCAGATCGAGACCGGCGTGCCGGTGTCTGCGCATTTGCGCTGGATCTCGGCCAGGGCTCTGAGGGCCGGCGGCGACAGGGGATCGTAGCGGTCCGCGACCAGCGGGTTCGTGCGGTCGGCGGCGAACATGTACTGGAACAGGTCATTGGTGCCGACGGAGACGAAGTCCGTCAGCGGCAGCAGGGCGTCCAGGTGCCACAGCAGGCTGGGGCATTCGATCATGGCCCCAACGCGCAGCAGGGCGGGCAGTTCGCGACCCCGGCGACGCGCCCAGTTGCATTCGATATCGACCAATTCACGCGCGGCGCGGAACTCGTCCACCGTGGCGATCATCGGGAACATGACGCGCAGCTCGCGGCCCGCGGCGGCGGTCAGTAGGGCGCGAAGCTGCAGACGAAGCAGGCCCGGACGGTCCAGTCCCAGACGGATGGCGCGGCGCCCCAGGGCCGGGTTCTCCTCCCGCTCCGTCTCCAGATAGGGCAGCACCTTGTCGCCGCCGATGTCGAGCGTGCGGAAGGTGACGGGGCGGCTCCCGGCGGTGTCCAGCACCAGCTTATAGAGGGCCGTCTGGCTGTCGAGCCGGGGCAGCTCCTCCGAGACCATGAACTGGAACTCGGTGCGGAACAGACCGATGCCCTCGGCGCCGGTGGCGTCCAGGTTTTCCAGATCGACGGCGAGGCCGGCGTTGGTCAGCAGGCTGATGCGCTGGCCGTCGGCGGTGACGGCGGGCGTGTCGCGCAGCTTGGCGAACTCGGCCTGCCGTTGGTGGCGGACCTCCATGCGCGACTGGACCGCCGCCAGCATGTCCGGCCGGGGCCGCAGATAGGCCTCGCCAGTCTCGCCGTCGACGATGACCAGATCGCCCTCGGACAGGCGGTCGCGCAGGCCCTGCAGACGCCCGACGCAGGGGATGCCCAGCGCCCGGGCGACGATGGCCGCGTGGCTGGCCGCCGAGCCCTCTTCCAGCAGCAGGCCCCGCAGCTTGCGGCGGTCGTACTCCAGCAGGTCGGCGGGCCCGAGGTTGCGAGCCACCAGGATGGCGTCGTCGGGCAGGTCGCGCTCGCCCGGACGGTCGCCGGCCAGCACGCGCAGCAGCCGGTTGGCCAGATCCTCGAAATCGTGCAGCCGCTCCTTGATGTAGGGGTCGCGGGCCTTGGCGAAGCGGGCGCGGTGTTCGTTGCGGACGCGGTCGACGGCGGCCTCGGCGGTCAGGCCGGTGCGCACCGCCTCCTCCAGCGACCGGTTCCAGCCCCGGTCGTCGGCGAACATCCGGTAGGTTTCCAGCACCTCGAAGGACTGGCCGCCCAGCTTGCCGGCGCCGCCTTCCAGCATGCCGTCGATATTGGCCTTCAGCCCGATCAGGGCCTCACGAAGACGGATCTCCTCGACCTGCTGGTTCTCGGCCAGCAGGTTCTCGGGCGCGACCGGCGCCTCGTGCAGGACCACGTGGCCGTAGGCGAGGCCCTCCGCGAAGCGCTGGCCCTTGAGCCGCTCCGGGCGGTGCGGCGCGACCTCGATGTCGCGCAGCTCGTCCTGGCCCAGCAGCTCGCCCGACGCCACGGTCTCGGCCAGCACCATGGCGATGGTCTGGATGTCCTCGACCTCGTCCTCGTCGTAGCGCCGCTCGGAGCGGTTCTGGACGACCAGCACGCCGATGGCCCGGCCGCCGCGCAGCAGGGGGGCGCCGAGGAAGGCGTGGTAGGGGTCTTCGCCCGTTTCCGGACGGTAGGAGAAGCTGGGGTGCGACGGCGCGTCCGACAGGCTGATCGGGACGGCGCTACGGGCCACCTCGCCGACCAGGCCTTCGCCCGGGCGCAGGCGAGTGTTGTGCACGGCGTCGGGCCTCAGGCCCTGGGTGGCGAACAGCTCCAGCTCGCCGGACGCGCGGCGCAGATAGATGGAGCACACCTCGGCGACCATCGACTGGGCGATGATCCTGACAACGGTGTCGAGCCTGTCCTGGGTCGGCGCGGCCCCCGCCATAGCCTCGCGGATCTGGCGAAGGAGGTTACGCGGCCCCCTCGTCGTCAATCCGCCAACCGGCAATGGCCCCTCCCAGAAGACTGAACGCCCCAGATGGGCGCCGCAAAGCTTGATTCCTAGACCGCTTCCAATCCGTAGGCCGAATGAAGCGCACGAACGGCCAGTTCCGCATAGGCCGCATCGATCAGCACGCTGATCTTGATCTCCGAGGTGGAGATGGCCTGGAACTTCACACCCTTGTCCGCCAGGGCCTTGAACATGGTCTGGGCGACACCCGCGTGACTGCGCATGCCGACGCCGACGACCGAGACCTTGGCTACGTCCTCGTCGACGCGCAGTTCCTCAAAGCCGATCTGGCCCTGTGCGGCCTGCATCAGCTCAGCGGCGCGCTGAGCGTCGCGGCGGCCGGTGGTGAAGGTCAGGTTGACCGTTCCGGCGGTGCGGGCCTGCGACTGGACGATCATGTCCACGTTCACATTGGCGTCCGCGAGGCGGGTGAAGACATCCGCGGGGGCGTCGACCCGGTCGGACAGGCCCAGCAGGGTGATGCGGGCTTCGTCGCGGCTCATGGTCACGCCGGACACGATGCGTTTTTCCACGATCTCCTCCTCGTCGCAGATCAGGGTTCCACCCTTGTCGGGCATGACGCCGTTCGCGTCGGGTTCGATAAAGCTGGACAGGACCCGGACGGGGACCTGTTTCGCCATGGCCAGTTCGACCGACCGGGTCTGCAGCACCTTGGCGCCCAGGGACGCCATCTCCAGCATCTCCTCATAGGAGACCTTTTCGAGGCGCCGCGCGCGGGATTCGATGCGCGGGTCGGTCGTGTAGACGCCGTCGACGTCGGTATAGATGTCGCAGGGGCACTCCAGCGCCGCCGCCACCGCCACCGCCGAGGTGTCGGAGCCGCCGCGGCCCAGGGTGGTGATGCGGCCGTCGCGGGTGACGCCCTGGAAGCCGGGGACCACGGCGATCTCGCCCTTATCCATGGCGGCGCCCAGCACCTCGCCCGGCACGTCCTCGATGCGGGCGCGGCCGTGGGCGTCGTCGGTCAGGATGGGGATCTGCCAACCCATCCAGCTGCGGGCGTTCAGGCCCATGTTGCGCAGGGTCAGGGCCAGCAGGCCCGACGTCACCTGCTCGCCCGAGGCGACGACGACGTCGTATTCGTCGTCGGACAGTTCGATGCCCGCGCCGGGACGGCCGGCGCCGTCGGTCCAGGCGACCAGCTCATTGGTCTTGCCGGCCATGGCCGAGACGACGACCGCGATTTTCTTGCCCGAAGCGGCCTCAGCGGCGACGATGCGCGCGGCGCGACGGATACGGTCGAGGTCGCCCATGGACGTGCCCCCGAACTTCATCACCAACCGATCTGACTCAGGCCGCGTCATCTTGCGCAGGTCGCTCCGTCTTGCGTGAAACGGCGCGCGGGTTCATCGCTGCGCCATGGTCGCTTCTAACGGCACGGTATCGGCGCGGGAACCCCAAGGCGCCAAGGAATTCAACGATCAGGCGGCGGGGCCGTCGATCGATCCCGCGGACGTGGCCCGCTTCTCGGCGCAGGCCGCCGAATGGTGGGACGCGCGGGGGCCGTTCGCGCCCCTGCATCGCTTCAATCCGGCGCGGCTGGCCTTCGTGCGCGACCGCGCCGCCGAGCGCTTCGGACGCGACGTGAAGGCCCGCGAAGCCTTCGCCGGCCTGACCCTGCTGGACGTCGGCTGCGGCGGCGGCCTGATCGCCGAGCCCATGCGGCGGCTGGGTTTCGCGGTCACGGCCGTGGACGCCTCGAATGAGAACATCGGCACTGCCCGGGCGCACGCGGACCAGCAGGGGCTGGACATCGCCTATCGCGCCGCCACGGTCGAACAACTGGAGGCCGAGGGCGCCGGACCGTTCGACGTGGTCCTGACCATGGAGGTCATCGAGCACGTAGCCGACCCGGAGGCCTTCGTGCGCGCCTGCTCGCGGCTGGTGAAGCCGGGCGGCCTGATGATCGTGGCGACACTGAACCGCACGCTGAAGGCGCTGGCGCTGGGCAAGGTCGCGGCGGAATACCTGTTGCGCTGGGTGCCCGCCGGGACCCACGACTGGCGTCAGTTCCTGAAACCGGATGAGATCCGCGCCATGCTGGCCGCCGAGCCCCTGACGGTCACCGGACCGTTCGGGCTCGAGTATAATCCGCTCACAGATCGCTGGAGCGAGGGCGGCTCCGACATCAACTACATGATGATCGCGACGCGGGACTGACCGCGCCTTACCGCGATTTCACTTACCTGTCCGTGTTTTAACGGGATCACGGCAAGACCGCGTGCGACCCCTTGCGCATCAACTTCGCCTGGGGAACGCCACCATGAAACGCCTGCTGATCCTCACCGCCGTCGCCGCCGTCGCCCTGACCAATGCGGCCTGCGTAACCGTCATCGACGCCACCAGCGACTACGGGTGGTCGGGCGAGAACGCCCGGCCGTTCAAGGGCGCGCGCGACAGCTGCCGCGCCAGCGCGGGCCGCGACGAAGGCACCACGGCCTTCCTCCAGTGCATGGCCGACAAGGGCTGGACCCGCACCCGCGACTGACGGGCCGTCTACAACGACCGCATCATGTAGCGGGCGTCGTCGCCGTAGCTGGCCAGCTTTTCGGCCATGCCCGGCGGGTCGCGCACCTCGAAGCCGTGCCGGGCCCAGAAGGGCGCAGCGGCGTTGACCGCGACTAGGCTGACGGCGGGCCAGCCCGCCGCCCACGCAGCGTCCGCCAGTTGCTCGACCACCGCCCCGGTATGCCCGCCGCCCCGCGCGTCGGGGTGGATGGCGAGGTCGTGCAGGTACATGACCGCCGCGTCGTCGGGGATCGCCTCGATCAGGGTGTTCAGCGCCGGAACGGCGTCGGCGCGCCACGGGTAGGCGACCAGATAGCCCTTGGGCGGCCCGTCGCCGTCCGCCAGCACGAAGCAGCCGGACGGGTTCAGCGCCAACCGGTTCTCGAACAGGTCGCGGCCCTCGAAATGATCGGGAAAGCCGAGCACGGCGATGGCGGCGACGGCGTCCAGATCGGCCGCCGTCATCGCCCGCCAGGTCAGGCCGGGCAGCGCGCGTTCAGTTCGGCCTTCTGGAACCGCCATCGGATCGCCCTCGCCTGTCCGTCGATCTCGCCCTCGATGCGGGCGTTCAGCACATCGCCGTCGCGTTCATAGATGACCCGCTGCGGGAAGTCGTGAGCCGACTGCTGGAAGACGACCCGGTTCGGGGCGGACTCGATCACCGGAAAGACGGTCAGGGCCTGCCCCTCGGGCTGGGCGAAATAGGCCAGCGGGGCGTCGGTTCCCGGGCCGGTCGGCGCGATCCGCGACAGCTCCCAGCCGACCTGGCCGTTGCGGACCGTGACCGAGGTTCCGGCCATCAGGTTCAGGCGCGGGACGCTCCAGGTCTCGGCCACCTCACGCCCGCCTTCACAGGACAGCCAGTAGCCGGACATCCACCCCAGGTCGGGGCGCAGATCGGCCTGTGGTCCGGCGGTCAGGGCGGCGGTCAGGATCACGGCGGTCAGCATGGTCAGGTCTCTCCCTCGGTTTCGAAGGCAAGCTAGGCCGGATGGTCGGCGCCGGGCTTGTAGGATTGCGACGCGATGGCCCGGGCCAAGGCCTGCTGCTCGCGCGCCCATTCGGTGGCGGTGCAGCCGAGGAAGCGGCGGAAATCGCGCGCCATCTGCGGCTGGTCGAAATAACCGGCCTCCAGCCCCGCCTCCAGCCAACCCTCGGCCTCGGGACGGCCCGGATGGGCGGCGTGGTCGAAGACCCGGCGGAAGCGGAAGACCGAGCGCAGCATGCGCGGCGACACCCCGACCCGGTCGGCGAACCGGCGCTGCAGGGCGCGTTGGTCGGCGGGCGTGCGAACCGGCGAGGCGCGATCGGCGGCGGCAGACTCGATCTCGGCCCGAACCAGCGGATCGATGGTCCAGTCGGCGCGGCGGCGCTGATCCGCCAGCCAGCCGGTGAAGGCCGCGACCTGGGCCTCGGGATCGCCGGCGGGCGCCGAGAAGCCCTTCAGCCGATCGACCATGTCCAACCGCCTATCGGTGGCCTCGGCCAGCGGCAGGCCCAGCCAGTCGCGGGCGCCGTCGGGCGTGAAGCGGATCGCCACCAGCTCCGTCGGCCCCACCGGCCGCAGGGCTAGGGGCCGGGTCATCTGACCGGCGAACAGGGCGGAGGGTTGCAGCCGCCATCCGCCGTCCTCGCCCTGTTCCTCATAGGGGGCGCCGATGTCGAAGATCAGTTCGGGGCAGCCGTCGGGCGCGATGCGTTGCACGACCGGAGCCGGGTCCGGATCGGCATAGGTCCAGATCACCCGGACGAAGGGCTTCAGCGCCGCGGGCGGCTCGAACTCCTGATAGCGCTCCCTGCCCCCCGGCATGCTCAGTTCACCCGGGACTTGTCGGGCGGCAGGGCCGGAAGCGGGGCGCAGGGCACGCCGTCCTCGCGCAGCTTCTTCACCTCGGCGCCCGTGGCCTCGCCGTAGATTTCGCGCTTTTCGGAGCGGCCCTCATGGATGTCGCGGGCCTCGCGGGCGAAGGCGTCGCCGACGTAGTCGAAATTCTGCTCGACGTGGGCGCGCACCTCGCGGGCGGCCTCCATCATCATGGTCTGCATCTTCGCGACCGCATCGGGCGCGGGCGTCGATCGCTTCGTGCCCGAGACGGCCGGCGCCATGATCTGCTTGGTCACCCCGTTCGAGCCGCACATCGGGCACTCGACCAGTCCCCGCGCGGCCTGATCATCATAGTCGGACGACGAACCGAACCACGCCTCGAAGCCGTGGCCGTGGTCACAGCCCAGGGCGTAGCGGATCATGCCGACAACGGAGGAGGCGGCGCGAAATCGCGGTCGTGGGTCAGCTGCGGCACCGCGTTGCGAGCCTTGTCGACCGCATCGAAATCGAGTGTGGCGAACAGGACGCCGGGTTCGTCATTGTCGAGCTTGGCGATCACCTCGCCCCAGGGCGCGACCACGGTCGAGCGACCCCAGGTCCGACGGCCGTCCTCATGCGTTCCGGCCTGGGCGGGCGCCAGGACGTAGGCTCCCGTCTCAATGGCGCGGGCGCGCAGCAGCACCTCCCAGTGGGCCTCGCCGGTCGGGACGGTGAAGGCGGCGGGTACGGCGATCATCTTCGCCCCGGCCTTGGCCAGGGCGCGGTGCAATTGCGGGAAGCGGACGTCGTAGCAGATGGTCAGGCCCAGCCCGCCCCACGGCGTCGACGCCACCACGGCGGTCTCGCCGGGCCGCACCGAGGCGCTTTCGCGCCAGCGTTCACCGGTCGGCAGGTCAACGTCATAGACATGCATCTTGTCATAGGTCGCGGTCACCGCGCCCGTGTCGTCGATCAGGATCGAACGGTTGGCGGCGCGGTCGTCGCCGTCATGCCCTGACCGCACGATGGCCGATCCGATCAGCAGCCAGACGCCGAGCTCCTTCGCCAGCGCCTTGAGCTTGACCACCGCCTCGTCGCGATCGTCGGGGACCAGCACGGCCTCGCGGGCGGCGCGGTCCTGGATCAGGAAATTGGTGGCCTCGGGCGTCAGGATCAGCTTGGCCCCGCTCGCCGCCGCCTCGCGGATCAGCGGTTCGACATGGGCGAAGGCGGCCCCGGGCGAGGCCGGGGTGCGCGTCTGGATCAGGGCGACGGGAAGAGTGCTCATCAGGCGGCGAGCAGTGCGTCCAGCTCGCCCTTGCGGTCAAGCGCGTGCAGGTCGTCGGAGCCGCCGATGTGCTTTCCGCCGATGAAAATCTGCGGGAAGGTCATCCGGCCGTTGGAGCGCTGGATCATCTCCTGCTTCTTCTGCGGATCGTTCGAGGCGACGATCTCGGTGTAGTCCACGCCCTTGCGGGCCAGCAGGGCTTCAGCCGCCGCGCAATAGGGGCATCCGGGCTTGGTGTAGATGACGACGTCAGCCAATTTTATCTCCAACTTGATACGACCCCTGTCGCTCGCCGCGTGGCGGCTCGCTGATCGAGGGGCTTCTTCTTCGTCCCTACATAGTCAGTTCGCGCACGGTTCGCACCCGGGCGATGACCGCCAGGTCAACGGCGCGGGCGCCGGCCTCCAGCAGGGCCCGGGCGCAGGCCTCGGCGGTGGCGCCCGTGGTCAGGACGTCGTCGACCAGAAGAACGCGCCGCCCCTTGATCCGCCGCGCGCCCGCCGGAGTGACGGCGAAGGCCGCCTTCACGTTCAGACGCCGCCCGCGCGCCGACTTGCCGCCCTGGCTGGTGGTGTGCGCCTGACGCACCAGGGCGTCGGGCAAATAGTCGAGCCCCGCGGCCCGGGCCAGCGGCCGCGCCACCTCGGCGGCCTGGTTGAAGCGGCGCGACAACAGCCGCCAGCGGTGCAGGGGCACCGGCGCCACCACATCCGCCTCGACCAGCAGGGGGGCGGCGGCGCGGCTGAGCCAGCGGGCGAACAGCGGCGCGAACGGCTGATGGTCGCCGTGCTTGAACTTCAGGATCAGACCACGCGACGCCTCGTCATAGAAGCAGGCCGCCCGCGCCCGGGCGAAGGCGTAGGGCTGGGCCAGGCAGGCCGCGCAACGTTCGGACGCGAACGCTCCGCCGTCCATCTCGAACGCCGCGCCGCAGCCGTCGCAGACCGGGTCTTCCAGAAACACCACCCGGCTCCAGGCGTCGGCGGTTAGGCCGGCGGAGGCGGTGGCCTCAGGGCTGTCGTGGGCCAGCGGCGGCAGCAGCAGATCGGCCACGCCCCGGCCCAGAAGACGGCCGAAGCCGGCGGCGGCTTCCCATCGCGTGCGCCAGACCCCATCCTGAAGGCTCATGAGCCCCTCCTCCGGTCCCCCCGTCATCTTCGACAGCCAGCGCCGAACGGCAAGGCTTCAGCGCAGCGAAAAGTTGTTTTCCGGCGCCGACTTCCTGCATGCGCGGGCGGCGCAGAACGCCGTCGACAGCCTGGACGCCCTGCTGCGCGACTGGCCCGAGGTCGCCGATCTGTCGGCCCATCCCGGTCCATTCGCCGCCGCCCTGGCCGACAGTCATGCCGCGCCGCGGGTCGGCGCCGTGAAGACGGTGGGCGACCGCGCGGCGCGCGCGGCGCCGGGCCAGACGCCGCTGGACCTGCCGGACCAGTCGCAGGACCTGATCGTCAGCCTGATGAGCCTGCACTGGGCCAACGACCTGCCGGGGGCGCTGAGCCAGATCCGCCGGGCGCTGAAGCCGGACGGCCTGTTCATCGGCACGCTGCTGGGCGCGGGCACGCTGAAGGAGCTGCGCGCGGTGCTGACCGAGGCGGAGTTGGAGCAGCGCGACGGGGCGCAGGCGCGGGTGTCGCCCTTCGCCGACGGCTTCGACGGGGCGGCCCTGCTGCAGCGGGCCGGATTCGCCCTGCCGGTGTCGGACGTGGACAGGCTGACGGTCCGCTATCCGGACCTGTTCGCCCTGATCCGCGACCTGCGCGCCATGGGCGAAACCAATGTGCTGGCGGGCGCGGGGCGACCCCTGACGCGCGGCATCGTCGCCCGGGCGGCGCAGCTCTATGCGGAAAGGTTCGGCGAACCGGACGGCCGCATCCCCGCGACCTTCGAGATCGTCCATCTGGCCGGCTGGGCGCCCCATGAAAGCCAGCAAAAGCCCCTGCCCCGCGGCTCGGCCAAGATGCGGCTGGCGGATGCGCTGGGGGTGAAGGAGCAGACGGGGGAGGAGTAACGTCGGCCTCAAGCAGCCCGAAGGGCGTTAGGCCAAGCGTAAAGCTAGCCGCCCATCGCGGCGCGGATCGCGTCCATGGCGCCGTTGAAGACGCCGCTGCCGGTCGCGCCGAAAGCGGTCAGGGCCGACAGGATCACCAGGAAGATCAGGGCGAGGATCAGCCCGTATTCGATGGCCGTGGCGCCGCTCTCGTCGCGCCGGAAGCGATCCAGGAAACGTTTCATCGGCGCCTCCCTTTCCGGACGGCTAGAGC
>Ga0307406_10001577_pt1 | contig 12551 bp, 12 predicted proteins | sample 322Cmetagenome_3_FD_203706 | JGI IMG/M metagenome (GOLD analysis project Ga0307406, IMG submission 203706) | Maize rhizosphere microbial communities from greenhouse at UC Davis, California, United States - 322HYB-C-2 | ecosystem: Host-associated > Plants > Roots > Rhizosphere > Soil | place... | reverse complement strand
GAACACGTCCGGCGGCCTGCTGGGCTGGCTGCCCGTGCTGGGCGGCGCCCTCTCGCCGGGCTCGGTCTGGCCCACGCAGTACGCCTATCAGCCCGCCCCGGCCTATTTCACCGACTACTACCGCCTCCCGGACCGGTACGGCTACCGGTACGCCGACGGCGTCCTGTACGGCGTTGACCGCCAGAACAGCGGAATCACCCAGATCGCGGCCCTGTTGACCGGTCAGCAGTGGACCGTCGGCCAGGCCATGCCATCGGGCTATGACGTCTACAACGTCCCCTACGCCTACCGCGACCGGTACGCCGACACGCCCGACCGCTGGTACCGCTACAATGACGGCTATGTGTACCAGGTCGATCCGACCACCCAGCTGGTCCAGGCCGTGATCCAGCTGCTGACCTGACGGAGCCCGATATGCGCAAGACCCTGATCTGTGCGGGGGCGTCCGCTGTCCTGACGTTGGCCGCCTGCGGCCGGACCGAACCCGCCGCCGACAACTCCGGCGCGCCCCAGCACACCAACAGCACGCTGGCCGCCAGTCTGGACGCCAATGACAGCCTCGGCGCGCTGGAACGCGTGGTCGAAGGCGCGGGCCTGAAGACCGTGCTGGAAGGGGTCGGCCCCTATACCGTCTTCGCCCCGACCGACGCGGCCTTCACCGCCGCCGGCGGCGCGCCGGGCGCCGACGAAAGGGCCCAGGGCGCGAGCCTGGTCCGGGCCCACATCGTCCCCGGCGCCGTCACCCGCGCGGACATCGCCGCCGCCCTGGATCGCGCGGCCGGCGGAAAGGTGGAGATGCGGACCATGGACGACGGTGTTCTGACTTTCTCGCGCGAGGGGCAGGTCATCCGAGTCACCGCCGCCGACGGCGCAACGGCCCTGCTCACGGGCACGGAAACCGCCGTCTCGAACGGCGTCATCCAGCCGGTCGATGCGGTGTTGGTGAAGGCGAGCTGAGGGCGCGGGGCGTTTACGCCGCGCCGGCCATGAAGTCGTAGACGTCGGCGGCCCGGGTCACCGTGATCGCGATCCGGTCTTCGCGGATCTCGATCTCGCCACGTGCGACGGGGTGGTTGTTCGCCAGGATCCAGACCTCGTCATGCTCCGACGCATCGAGCGGGATCACCGCCCCCCGGCCCATCCGCAGCAGCTGGCTCATGGGCAGCACGGAGCGCCCCAGGACGACCGAGATCTCGACATCGACGGCTTCGATCTGGCTCACGGGGGACTCTGATACTGGAGATGACAGGGCGGAGTGGTCTTGCATGGGGCTCCCGATCCCCACATTGGGGGCGACATGCTTTCCCAGTCCTTAAGCGAAACCGTATCAAAGCTGGCCCGGACCGACGGTCGGGTCGTCGAATGGGCGCGCTCGGACGGCTACGTCGACTATCCCGCCGCCGTCGAGGCCATGGAGGCCCGCGCCGCCGCCATCGCGGCGGGCGAGGCGACCGAGCTGATCTGGCTGCTGGAGCATCCGCCGCTGTATACGGCGGGGGTCTCGTCCAAGGACGGCGACCTGCTCGACGCCGGCCGCTTCCCGGTCCACCGCAGCGGGCGGGGCGGGCAGTTCACCTACCACGGCCCCGGCCAGCGGGTGGCCTATGTGATGCTGGACCTGAACGCGCGCGGCAAGGACGTGCGCGCCTTCGTTCGCGGCCTGGAGCAGTGGATCATCGGCGCCCTGGGCGAGTTCAACGTCGCCGCCGACGTGCGCGAGGGCCGCGTCGGCGTCTGGGTCGAGCGCAAGGGGCCCGGCTGGTCGCGCGAGGACAAGATCGCCGCCATCGGCGTCAAGGTCCGCAAATGGGTCAGCTTCCATGGCATCAGCCTGAACGTTGAACCCGACCTGGACCATTTCGGCGGCATCGTGCCGTGCGGCATCCAGGAGCATGGGGTCACGAGCCTGGTCGACCTGGGCGTCCCGGCCACGATGGACGAGGCCGACGAGGCCCTGCGGACGAGCTTCCGGCGGGTGTTCGGAGAGGTGCAGGCGGGACGGGCGCCGGTCTGAGGCGAGTTCGCCGGATCAGCGACCGAGACGGCTGTTCCTTGCACCGGGCTGAATCGTGACCGGTTCGGCGGCCGGCGCGGGAGCGGGTTTCAGCTTCACGCCCTTGAGCCAGAGCTTGAGCGCCTCCCAATGGATGGCGGCGACCACCTTCAGGGTCAAAAGCGGGATGGCCAAGACGGCGGACAGCAGGGCGCCGTCCGTCAGGGCGCGCCGTTTGCCGGACATCGCGGCTGTGATCAGCAGCCCCTGCGCGTCGAACCCGCCGATGGTCAGGTCCAGCTGGTCGCCCGGAACGCGGCCCCTGAACTCGTAGTCCATCTCCATGTCCAGGAAGGGCGAGACATGCAGCGCCTTCGCCGCGCACTGCGAAATCCGGCCGGCGGCCTGATGGGCGGCGGGAACAGGGATCAGATAGGCGTGACGGACGCCGAACGTGCTGGTGACTTCATAGATCATCGCGGCCAGCCGACCGTCGCGGTGATGACAGTAGAACAGGCTGATCGGATTGAAGACGTAGCCGAGCACGCGAGGCATGGTCAGAAGCCGGATCGGGCCGCCGCCGGTGTCTATCCCCGCACGGGCGAGCAGCGCGCCGACCTGGACGTGAAGAGCCGTGTTCGAGCCGTCGCCATGGTCGCGGTCATGAAAGGACAGCAGATTGAACCGGTTGCGTGCGAACAGCGCCATGCGCTGGTCCAGCCGATCTATCTCTGACAGGTCGAGCAGCATCCAGAACACGCGGTACGTCAGCCTGTGCGCCCTCGGTCGGAGGCGCTGATGCGCGACCTCTCCGCGATAGAGGGCGGAGGCCTCGCTCATGCGGCGTCCTCCAGGGCGACGGAGGGGGCTGAGGTCAGATGGATGCGGCTGCTCTCGTTCGGGACGGTCCACGGCCGGCGGACGCCGCCCAACTGCTCTGCGACCGCGAGGCCGGACTGCAGGCCGTCTTCATGGAAGCCGGCCCCGAAATGCGCGCCGCAGAACCAGACCCCGCCCTGACCTTGCAGGCTCCACAACGCCTTCTGCGCTCGAACGGCGGCCGGGTCGAAGACGGGATGCTCGAAAACCTCGGTGCGGAGCAGGGTGTCGGGGCGGGGCGGTCGCGGCGGGTTGAGGGTGACGAACAGGTCCCGCCCCGGCAGTCCCTGCAGCCGGTTCATCCAGTAGGTGACGCAAAGTCCGCCACCGACGCCGATATAGTTCCACGCGGCCCAGGCGCGCCGACGACGGGGCATCAGGCTGGCGTCGGAATGCAGGACGGTCAGGTTGCGGCTGTAGCGGAACGCGCCGAGCAGGGCGCGCTCGTCCTCGGTCGGCTGGTCCAGCAGCGCCAGGGCCTGATCGGCGTGCGTTCCGATCACGACGTGGTCGAACCGGGCGACGCCGCCATGAATGTCGCGCACCTCGACGCCCTGCTCCAGCCGCCGGACATGGGTCGCCTGCCGACCCAGCCGCACGCCCTCGCCGAGGGCGCGGGCCATGGCCGCGACATAGGCCCGGCTGCCCCCGCACACCGTTCGCCAGACCGGCCGACCGACGAGCTTCAGCAGGCCGTGGTTCTGGCAGAATCGCAGGAAGGACTCCGCCGGATAGTCCATCAGCGTATGCGCCGGGGAGGACCAGATCGCCGCCGCCATCGGCAGAAGGTGATCGTCGCGGAAGGCTTCGCTGAATCCCTCCCGCTTCAGAAAGTCGCCCAGGGTGACATCGGAGCCGTTCAGCGCCGCGATCTGCGCGGGGGCGTCGCGATAGAAGCGCAGAACCTCGCACAGCATCGTCCAGAACCGCGGGCGGAACGCGTTGCGCCGCTGTGCGAACAGGGCCGGGGCGGCGTATTCGAAACGGCCCTGGTCCAGCGATACGGCGAAGGACATGTCGGTCGGCCGGCTCTGCACGCCCAGATGATCGAACAGGGCGATAAGGTTGGGGTAGGTCGCCTCGTTGAAGACGATGAAACCCATGTCGACCGGAACCGGAGCATCGCTTGCCCCGCCCACCTCGACGGTATGCGAATGCCCGCCCAGGCGATCCTCGCGTTCGTAGACCACCACCTGATGTCGCCGGGACAGGAGCCAGGCGCATGACAGGGCCGAGATGCCGGAGCCGATGACCGCGATGCGGAGCCGGCGATCAGGGTCTGGGGACGCGGGGTTGTGGGACATGCAGACTCCGACGAGGAAATCGGCTTCGATACGTCGAGGCCTCGCCATCGGATGCCGTGATCCATTTCGACCGGTGCGGCGTATCAGGACCCATGTATGGACACGCGGCCGAACTGCAGGCGGAACGGAGGCCGGTGAGAGCGCGTACCGATGAGCATGCCCGACTGATCCAGGCCATCGCCGCCGATCGCGATCGCGAGGCCTTCTCGCGGCTGTTCGAATACTTCGCGCCGCGGCTGAAGGCCTATCTGATGCGCGCCGGCGCGCCCGCCGGCGCCGCGGAAGACTTCGCCCAGGACGCCATGCTGACGGTCTGGCGCAAGGCCGACTTGTTCGACCCGTCCCGCGCCGGCGCGGCGACCTGGATCTTCACCATCGCGCGCAATCGCCGCCTCGACGTTCTGCGGCGCGAAGGCCGTGAAGCGGGGCTGCCGGAGTTCGATCTGCGGCCCGATGAACCCGAGCGCCCGGACGACCTGTTGGCCGAGGCCGACGAGGCCGCGCGGTTGAACCAGGCGATGCGCCGGCTGTCACCCGACGAGATCGCCGTGCTGCGTCTCGCCTTCTTCAAGGGTGACGCTCACTCCGAAATCTCTCACGCCCTCGACCTCCCGCTGGGCACCGTCAAATCACGCATCCGCAAGGCCATGATCAAGCTAAGACTGATACTCGAGCCCATGAGGGGGCAGGAATGAACGCGCTGCGTCATACCGTTTCCGATGAGCGTCTTCTGGCCTACGCCGCCGGCGGCTTGAGCCCGCCGGAAGCCGTGGTCGTGGCGGCGCATCTGTCATTCCGCTCTGAAACCGCGGCGTTGGCGCGCCGGCTGCAGGCGGTGGGAGGCCGGTTCCTGGACGAAATGGAGCCGGAGCCGATGAGCGAGAACGCCCTCGCCGCGGCGCTGGCGCGCACCGAGGTCGACGCGGACGCGGCTCCGGCCCCGCCGCCGCTGAACGACATGCCGCAACTGCCCGAACCCCTGCGCAGGCTGCCCCTTGGTCCCTGGCGATGGATGGGCCCGGGGGTGAGGGTGCGTGACGTGCACGGGCCGCGGGCGGGGAAGTGCCGGGTCATCCTGCTGGAAATCCAGCCGGGCCGGTCCACGCCCAAGCACACCCATGGCGGGGTGGAACTGACCTGTGTGCTGGCCGGCGCCTACGCGACCGAGACCGAGCGGTTCGACATCGGCGATCTCGAGGAGGCTGACAGCCAGACCGTGCACCAGCCGCGGGTCGTTTCGGACGAGCCGTGCCTGTGCGTCGCCGCGCTGGACGGCCAGATTCTGCTCGATGGCTGGCTCGGAAAGCTGCTGCAGCCGTTCGTGCGGTTGTAGACGGGCATCCGTTCGCGGCCTCGGGGCGTAGTCAGGAGACTATCGGAGGTCTTATGCTGATCCTTCTCGTCTGCGCCGTGTCGATCGCCGCCCTGTCGGCGGCCTGGCTGATCGTGCGCCAGACCGGAGACGGCGGCTGGACCGATGTGGTCTGGGCGCTTTCGGTCGGATTGATCGGCGGCGCGGCCGCGCTGTGGCCCGCGCCGGATGCGGCTCCGGCAAGGCAGGGACTGGTCGCGCTGCTGATCGGCGTCTGGGCGTTGAGGCTCGGCGGCTATCTGGCGGTGCGGACCGCGGGGGCCTCGACCCCGGACCCCCGCTACGAGGACTTCAAGAAGAGGTGGGGCGGCTGGGGGCTCAAGGCCTGGGGCTTCCTGATGATCCAGGCGGCGACGGTCGTGGTCCTGGCGGTCTCTATCCGGGCGGCGGCGGCGCGACCGGACCCCGGGCTCGACTGGCGGGACGGGCTGGCGGGTTGTGTCGTGCTCGCCGCCGTCGCGGGCGAGGCCCTCGCCGACCGTCAGATGGCTGTGTTCCGCCGGGCGTCCTCCAACCGGGGCAAGGTCGCCGACACCGGCCTGTGGGGCTGGTCCCGGCACCCGAACTATTTCTTCGAGTGGACGGTCTGGCTGGCCTGGCCGGTCATGGCGTTCGACCCCGGCCATCCCGCGAGCTGGCTGACGCTGCCGGCGGCCATCCTCATGTGGTGGCTGCTCAACCACGTCAGCGGCGTGCCCATGCTGGAGGCCCAGATGTTGAAGACGCGTCCGGAGGCCTACCGCGCCTACCAGGCCCGCGTCTCCCGGTTCCTGCCCCTGCCTCCGCGATCGCGATGAACCCGCCGCTGGAGGCGCAGGGTCACTCCGCCGGAGCCGGGGCGGGCCTGCCGCCGCCCGCCAGGACCGATTGACCCAGGACGACGATCGATAGGGCGGTGGTGGCGGCGGCGATCGTCACCCAGAAGCCGGCGCGGGCGCCGAACAGGTCCACGACCGAGCCCGAGACGAAGGCGCCCAGGGCCATGCCGATGCCGATGCCGGTCATCACCCAGGTCACGCCTTCGGTCAGGACCTCGGCCGGGACGCGGCGCTCGATCAGTCCGAAGGCCGTGATGAAGGTGGGCGAAATGGCGACGCCGCTGAGGAAGATGGTCGCGGCCAGCAGCCAGACGCTGTCAGCCAGCAGCAGCGGCACGGAGGTCAGCAGCAGGACCCCCAGCGCCGTCAGCAACTGGCGGTGCAGGGGAGCCTTGAGGTTCAGCGCCCCGATGATCAGGCCGACGGCGAAAGACCCCAGGGCGTAGACGCCGATCACCAGGCTGGCGGCGCCGGGCTGGTTCAGTTCGCGGGTCAGGGCGACGGTGCTGACCTCGGCGGTGGCGAAGATGGCGCCGACGAAGATCAGTGCCAGGGTGATGATCTGAACCGGACGCCGCGTGATGGCCGAGCGGTGCGTGACTCCCTCCGATCCGCGGACCGGCGGTTCGGTGCGGCGCTGGACGACGAAGGCGGTCATGCCCAGGGCCAGGGCCAGCGTCGAGGCGACCAGGCCCGCCTCGGGGAACAGGGCGACCGACAGGCCGACCGAGAGCGAGGCCCCGGCGATGTAGACCAGTTCGTCCGCGGCGGATTCGAAGGCGAAGGCGGTGTTCAGCTCGGGCCGGTCCCGGAACAGCTCCGTCCAGCGGGCCCGGACCATGGCCGGAATGCTCGGCATGGCGGCGGCCAGGAAGGCGAAGACGAACAGGGTCCAGACCGGCCAGCGCTGGTGCGTCGCCAGGATCAGGCCGATGAAGGCGAGGACCGCGACCGCGGCCGTGGGGACCAGCAGCCGGCTCTGTCCAAAGCGATCGACCAGGCGCGAGATCTGCGGCGCGGCCAGGGCGTTGGTCAGGGTGAAGACGGCGGCGACCGCCCCGGCCAGCCAGTAGGCGCCGTGGGTCTGGGCCAGCATGGTGACGATGCCGATGGGCGCCATGGCGATGGGCAGGCGGGCGACGAAACCCGCCGAGGCGAAGCCCGCCGCCCCGGGAGCGCTGAAGATGACTCGATAGGGATTGGCCATTGGGGAACCGCTTCGATGTGATTACATACGTCTCGTATGTGAGCGAAGTGGTTACATACGCGTCGTATGTCAACGCAGTGGAGAAGACTTTTGTCGGCAGGCCGTCAGATCAAGCCGAAACCCCGGGCCGAACGGTTCGCGGAGACCCGGGCGACCCTTATCGCCGCGGCGCGGCGGGCCTTTGGCGAGAAGGGCTACGCCGAGGCTTCGATGGACGATTTCACGGCCGAGGCCGGGCTCACCCGCGGCGCCCTCTACCACCACTTCGGCGACAAGAAGGGTCTGCTGATGGCAGTGATCCTTCAGATCGATTCCGAGATGGCGGCGCGGCTGAACGCGATCTCCGCCGCCGCGCCTGACCGCTGGCAGGGCTTCGTCGACGAGAACGTGGGCTACATCGAGATGGCGCTGGAGCCTGAAATCCAGCGCATCGTGCTGCGCGACGGCCCGGCGGTGCTCGGCGACCCGTCCCAATGGCCCAACAACGACGGCTGCATCGCCGCCATCAGCGCCAGCGTGCAGCGGCTGAAGAGCGAGGGTCTGATCAGGGACGTCGACGCCGAGGCGGCCGCTCGTCTGATCTGCGGGGCCTCGACCTATGCGGCCCAGTGGATCGCCAACGCCGAAGATCCGGCGGCGACCGCAAGACGGGCCATTCCGGCGTTCCAGGCCTTGATGGAGGGCCTTCTGCGCGATGGCGGCGTCGCCGGATGACGACCCGTCCAGCCTGGGCATGGTCGGCCTCAATCTCGACCCAAAGATGGGGTGGCTAAGCTGAGCCGTTGAAGCGCATCGGTCACGAGCAGGCGCTTCCCGTTGGTTTGGTCGAATGATCTTCGCATCGACCTGGGTTGAAGGGATGGAAGCGCTCGATGAAACCAGTTCTTATGGCGGTGATCGGTGGGGGCCTGGTTTTCTGGGCCGGGACTGTGGGCGCGACCTCTTACAAGCCATCAGCCGCCCCCGTTCGGCCGGCGACCTCCACCGGAGCGCCGGCGCGGACATCGGATGATCCGAATCCGCTGGCCGCCCTCGAGCATGGTCTACGTCCCAACGTACTGCCCGCGGGCGTGGGAGCTCCGGGCTGGTCGTTGGCCGAGCGTATGCGCCACCACAACGTCCCCGGCGTAGCGATCGCGATCGTGAGGAACGGCGAGGTGGTCAGCGCTGTGGGATACGGCGTCCGCGAGGCCGGTACGCAGGATGCGGTCGATGGCGACACCGTGTTCTCGGTGGGATCGATCAGCAAGGTGACGACGGCGACGACAACGCTGAGACTGGTTGCGCAGGGGCGGTTGGACCTTGATCGCGATGTGGGCGACTACCTCACGCGCTGGATGCTCCCGCCCACCCCAGAGGTTTCGCAGCCGCGGGTGAGCTTGCGCATGTTGATGTCGCATACCTCGGGGTTCGGCGTGCACGGGTTCGCCGACTACCAGCCCGACGAACCCTTGCCGACCTTGGTGCAGGTTCTCGACGGGCAGGCTCCCGCCAAGGGCGAGGCTGTCCGGTTCATCAATGCGGCGGGGCTGGTGCAGGACTACTCGGGCGGCGGGGTAACGGTGGAGCAACTGGTGCTTGAGGATGCCACCGGCCGGTCTCTGTCGGACCTGGCCGCGGCCGAGGTGTTCGCGCCGCTGGGGATGCGGCGCAGCACCTTTGAAAGTCCGTTGTCGGCCGGGCATGGCAACATCGCCAGGGCCCATGACGCCACGGGCGCGCCGACCGCCCTGCCGCGCGGCTGGGAGAGTTTCGGCGAGGGCGGCGCTTCGGGCCTGTGGACCAGCGCCAACGACCTTGGGCGGCTCGTCAGCGGTCTGATCAGGAGCTATCAGGGCCAGTCCGATTTCCTGCCGCAGCCTTTGGCGACGGCGATGATGACGGAAGTGTCCCCCAGCGCGTTCGGATTGGGTCCGAAGCTGGGCGGCGCCGGTCTTGGCCGACATTTCTTCCACCTGGGCGCCAACCAGAGCTACCGAGCCTTCATGGAAGGCTATCCGGAGACCGGCGACGGCTTCGTGATCCTGACCAACGGCGCCAACGGCGATCAGCTGGTCGCTGAAATCCGCAATGCGCTCGCCGACGCGATCGGCCTCGGCGCCCATGCGCCGGTGCAGGCCGTGGCGCTGCGCCTGCCGCCGTCGCCCGACTACGCCGGCCGGTATCGGCTCGATCCGGCCGTGCCGATGGACGTGCGCCGCGCCTTGCCCGACAGCTTCGACTACGGGTCCTTTCAGGTGAATGTCACTGACGACGCCGTTGAGGTCCTGCTGCCGGGCCAGGACGAACCGACGTTGCTGTCGCCGCTGGGACCGGCCCACTTCGTGCAATCTGGTCTTTATACGTTCGGGTTCGAGTTTCGTCGCGACGCCTGGAACAGGGTGCGCGGCGTGACGGTGTCCATGCCCGAAGCCAACTCGGTTGCCTACTACGCGCGCGAATAGGCGCGTTGGATGGAGCGCCCGCATCTGGCGCTTCTCGGAGGTCATGAAGGGAACGGCGCCGGTATGACGGCGTCCGCGCCGTTGCGGCCCCGCAGTCCCGCGCTAGCATGGGCGATCGCGAGCGGACGGAGGCGTCGGACCATGCCCAAAGCGAAGAAGAAGCTTCTCCCCAAGGATTTCGACACCTTGCTCAAGGCGGGCGACATCGCCGCGCTCAAGGCCGTCTTCGACGCCTGTGAACTCGATGCGCGCGGCGGATACGGCAAGCAGACGGCCCTGGCCTTCCGGGACTGTCCGGATGAGCTGGCGCGCTGGCTGGTCGGGCAGGGGGCCGATATCGAGGCGCGCGATGCGTATGGCCGGACGCCGCTGCACGAACACGCCGGGAGCTGGCAGGGCCGGGTGGAGGTCCTGTTGGACCTGGGCGCCGACATCCAGGCGCAGGACACGGAGGGCGACACGCCGCTCCACAAGGCCGCCCGGTCCGGCAACGCCGGGGCGGTGGGCGTCCTGCTGGCGCGCGGGGCGCGGGCCGACGCGCTCAACGCCGCCGGGCTGACGCCGCTGGCGGCGGGCCTGCAGTACTGCAGCAACGCCCAGATCGTGGAGATGGCGGACATCTCCGCCCTGCTGCTGGCGGCGGACCCGCCCCGAAAGTCGGGCTTTCTCGATCGGGTCCGGCGGGCCGTCTCGGGTAGAGGCGACACGCCCGCGCAGGGCCTTCCGCAGTTGCGGGCCTTCGTGCAGCGGATCGGGGAGAATTTTGAGTTTCGCCGCGCGGGCTTCAATCCCGACTATCTTGAGGCGACCAGCGCCGCGCTGGATCGCCTCTACGGGCTGTTCGACGCCCCGCCGGTCCCGCGCCGGCTGATGCACGACGGCCGCGCGCCGATCGCCGTCGGGCCGGGGCGCTGGCAGGATCAGCAACAGGCGTTGTGGGCTCTGCTGGTCCCGTCCAGCGGCGCCGCGGCGACGGTGCAGGGCGAGGTCATCCGCATCGCCGGACGGATCGCCGACGAGGTCGACCGCAACGGCGGCGCCAACTGGGACGCCGACTACCGACGCATGGGTCAGGCCTTCCTGGCGCACCTCGCCTCGGGGGCACCCCTGTCTGACGCTGAACGCGAGCGGGCGGCCGGACTGGTTGCGGAGGTTCGCACCCGCGACGGCGCGGGCGGCGAGCTTTGCGAACTGGCGGTCCAGTGGGTTCGCCTGAACCCCACGCCGGCGCCCTTGAGCCCGCCGGACTACGCGCGGTGAAGGCCCGCGTCCCGCACCGGGGCTGAGATCGTCGCCGTTCACCGACAGGCGGCGCCGTTGGCCGATGCGGTGTTGCGGAGCCGCGGACCGGCTGGTCGAAAGGCCGCCTGTTCCGTCGGGGTCTTCCATGCGTCCAATCTCCTGCTTCACCGCCACGGTCATGGCCTTCGCCCTGACCGGTTTCGCCTCCAACGCCATGGCCCAGGCGCCGGCGCCGGATGTCGATCTGGACGCCGTGTTCGGCGCCATCCCCCCGACCGGCCCGGGGTGCGCCGTGGCTCTGGCGCGGCCCGGACAGCCGGTCGTGCGCGGCGCCCGGGGCATGGCTGATCTGGAGCATCCCGATCCGCTGACGCCCGCCACGATCTTCGAAAGCGGCTCGGTGGCCAAGCAGTTCACCTCCGCCGCCGTGCTGCTGCTGGTTCAGGACGGCAAGCTGGGGCTGGATGACGACATCCGCCTGTATCTGCCCGAGATGCCGGACTACGGGACGCCGATCACCATCCGGCATCTGCTCACCCACACCAGCGGCCTGCGCGAGCAATGGAGCCTGCTGGCCCTGACCGGCAATCCGCCCGGAACCCAGGTCCACAGCCAGGCCGTCATCCTGGATCTGGCCTCCCGCCAGCAGGGGCTGAATTTCAAGCCGGGCGCCGAGTTCCTCTACACCAACACCAACTACAGCCTGGCCGCGATCATCGTCGCGCGGGTCAGCGGCCAGAGCCTGCAGGCCTTCACCGACCAACGCCTGTTCAAGCCCCTGGGCATGAGCCAGACCCGCTGGCGCGAGGACTTCCGCACCGTGGTCCCGGGCCGCGCCACCGCCTATGCGCCGACCGAGGACGGCTTTATCGCCAACATGCCGTTCACCAATGTCATCGGGAATGGCGGCCTGCTGACCACCCTCAATGACCTGCTGCGCTGGAACGCCTTCCTGGCCCGGCCCTCCGACCTGCCGGGCGGGGCGCAGCTGGTCGCCGCGATGGAGACGCCGGGCCGCCTGAACGACGGAACCGCCACGCCCTACGGCCTGGGGCTTGAGCTCGACCGGGCGCATGGCCTGCCGCGCGTGGGGCACAGCGGTTCGACCGGCGGGTACAAGACCTGGACGGCCCGCTATCCCGACGCCGGGATCTCCGTCGCCGTGCTGTGCAACAACGGCGGGATCAATCCCGTCGCGGTGGGCGAGGCGCTGGCGGATCAGGCCTTGGCCGCCGCCGGCCGTCCGATCAAGGACCCGGCGGTTCCCGCACCGGCGGCGATCGTGTCGGCGG
>Ga0307406_10001576_pt1 | contig 12554 bp, 12 predicted proteins | sample 322Cmetagenome_3_FD_203706 | JGI IMG/M metagenome (GOLD analysis project Ga0307406, IMG submission 203706) | Maize rhizosphere microbial communities from greenhouse at UC Davis, California, United States - 322HYB-C-2 | ecosystem: Host-associated > Plants > Roots > Rhizosphere > Soil | place... | reverse complement strand
CCGCCGTGGCGGTCACCGCCATGGTCGGCTTCAGCCTGGCCTGGGCCCTGCGCCATCCGCCGCTGACGGTCTGGCTGTTCAATCTGCAGTCCTTCCTGATCATGGAGGTGATGGGGCTGCTGCTGGTCACGCCGGTGTTGCTGTTGTTCGCTCGCGCCCATCGCTTCAAGGGCATGGCCCGCGCCTCGGCGCCGGAGGCCGTCGCCCTGATCGCCGTGATGACCGTCGTCACCGCCGCCGTCTTCCTGCAGAGCGACTACCCCGTGCTGTTCCTGACTCTGCTGCCCATGCTGCTGATCGGACTGCGTCTGTCGCCGACCATGACGGCGACGGCCCTGATCATCACCTCGGCCATCAGCGGCGTCGCCACCCTGACCGGCTATGGACCCGTGCAGCTGGCCCATCTGCCGCACATCCCTGGGCTCGAGGCCGTTCCGGACCTGCTGCGCCGGCTGGGCATCTACAACCTCTATATGCTGGCCATGGTGGCCACTGTCCTGCCGCTGTCGACGGTGATGAGCGAGCGCCGCCGGCTGGAGGCGCGCCTGCGGGCCCGTACCCTGGTCGCCCAGGAGGCCCGCCGCCGGGCCGAGGATGCGGCCGCCGCCCGTTCGCGCTTCCTGGCCGTGATGAGCCATGAGATGCGCACGCCCCTGAACGGCGTCGCGGGCTTCGCCGACCTGCTGGCCGCCCGCCCCGACCTGGACGCCGAGGCCCTGCGCCAGATCCGCCAGATTCGCGAATCGAGCGACGGCCTGCTGATGCTGGTCGAGGACATTCTGGATTTCGCCCGCGGCGACGACGCCCTGTCGCCCGAGCCGCTCGATCTGGCCGCCGTGGCGCGCGAAGCCATGACGCCCAGCCGCGCCGCCGCCGACGCGCGCGGCCTCACGCTGACCGTCGATGACCGCCTGCCGATTCGGGCCCGCTTCGCCTGCGACCGCCGCGCCCTGCGCCAGGCCGTGCACCCGCTGATCGCCAACGCCGTGAAATTCACCGAGGCGGGCGAGGTCTCCGTGCGTCTCGACCGCGTGGCCGACGGCGTCGTCATCCATGTCGCCGACACCGGCTGCGGCATCCCGCCGGAAGTCCTGCCGGACCTGTTCGAAGCCTTCGCGCAGGGCGACGCTTCGATCCGCCGCCGTCACTCCGGCGCCGGCCTGGGCCTGGCGCTCGCGGCGCGTCACGTGGCCCGCCTGGGCGGCCGCATCGACGTGGACAGCATTCCCGGCGAGGGCTCGACCTTCACCCTGCACCTGCCGCTGGTCCGTCTGGCCGACGCGGAGCCCGAACCGGCTCCGGTGGTCGAACTGCGCCCCGCCCCCGAGATCGAAGTCGAAGCGGCGATCGAACGGGCGCCGCGCATCCTGGTCGTCGACGACCACCCCGTGAACCGCGAGATCGCCCGCATCATGCTGCAGGCCTTCGGCTGCGATGTGACCGAGGTCTGCGACGGGGTCGAGGCGGTCGAGGCCGTTCAGGCCGAGGTCTTCGATCTTGTTCTGATGGATGTCCGCATGCCGCGCATGGACGGGCTGGAGGCCACCCGCCGCATCCGCGCCTTGCCGGGCGCCGCCGGACAGATGGCCGTCGTCGCCATGACCGCCGACGCCATGCCCGAGGACGTGGTGCGCTGCCTCGCCGCCGGCATGAACGCCCACCTGGCCAAGCCGGTGATCCAGGCCGGGCTGTTCGACGCCGTCAACCGCGCCATCACCGGCGCCCTGCCGCAGGCCCGCGTCGGCCGGGCGGCCTGATCTATTCCGCCGGAAACCGTTCGGCCCAGAACGCCTGAAGTTCCGGAAGGGCGTCGACCCGCGTCATGACCTCGGCCATCCCCGGCGCGACCTCGGCGAACCGGTCGCGACCCGGGGTCCAGCGACTGGCGGTGGCGACATAGAGGTCCAGCACCGTCAGTTCGTCGCCCAGCAGCCAGCGGCCCGGTTCAAGCTGGCTATCCATCACGCCCCAGCAGTCCGCGATCCGTTCGGCGGTGCGGGTCCGGATCGCCGCTTGCGCCGCCGGATCGTCGCCGCCCAGCCGGGACGGGACGTCCCGGACCCAGAACATCGAATAGATCGAGGCGGGGACGAAGCTCATCCAGCGCAGGAACTGCGCCCGGCGCGGGTCGCCCGGCTCGGGCGCCAGCACCGCCTCGGGGTGCTGTTCGGTCAGCCAGATCAGGATGGCCGCGCTCTCGGTGAGGGTCTCCCCGTCCGGGGTGATCAGGGCCGGGATCTGCCGCATCGGATTGACCGGGGCGACCTTGTCGCGCTCGCGGTCGCCCTCCCAGGTGACCGCCTCGATCACCTTGTAGGGCGCGCCGATCAGGGTCAGGGCGGCCTCGACGGGCACCGAGCCCGAGCCGGCGGCGCCGTAGACGGTGTAGGTCATCGACTGTCCTCCTCAGGTCGGAAACGTGCACCCGGCGGCCGGGCTCCGCACCCAAGTCCTTGGCCGAACGGCATAAGTCCGGCTTGAGACTGTCCCCGGCTCCATCCCCAGAAGACTATGGCTCAGCTACTACATCTAGCGTCTGCGAAAAATGTGATCGCAAAATAGCCCTATTTCGGCTTGGCGCCGGAGCCGCTCGCCCGCATGGTGAAAACCACTTCCACGGATTCGCCGTCAGAGCTCCCACGATGAACGCGCATGTCTCGCCCACCGGTCTGATCTCGCCGGGCCTGTTGACTCCCTCGGCCGCCTACAAGCCGTTCCGCTACCCGTGGGCGTTCGACATGTGGAAGAAGCAGCAGCAGGTCCACTGGATGCCTGAAGAGGTGCCGCTGGGCGAGGACATGAAGGACTGGGCGGTCAACCTGACCGACAGCGAGCGCAATCTGCTGACCCAGATCTTCCGCTTCTTCACCCAGGCGGACATCGAGGTTCAGGACAACTACATGGAAAAATACGGTCGGGTGTTCAAACCGACCGAGGTCAAGATGATGCTGGCGAGCTTCGCCAACATGGAAACCATCCACATCGCGGCCTACGCCCTGCTGCTCGAAACCATCGGCATGCCCGAGAGCGAGTTCGGCGCCTTCATGGAATACGAGGCCATGCGGGACAAGCACGACTACATGGGTCAGTTCGGGGTCGAGACGAACGCCGACATCGCCCGCACCCTGGCCATGTTCGGCGGCTTCGCCGAGGGGCTGCAGCTGTTCGCCTCGTTCGCGATGCTGATGAACTTCCCGCGCCAGAACAAGATGAAGGGCATGGGTCAGATCGTCAGCTGGTCGGTCCGCGACGAAAGCCTGCACTGCGAAGGCATCATCAAGCTGTACCACGCCTTCAACAAGGAGACGGGCGCGGTCACCCCCCAGGTCGCCGCCGACATCGTCGAGTGCTGCCGCACCGTGGTCGAGATGGAAGACAAATTCATCGACCTGGCCTTCGAGATGGGCCCGGTGAACGGCATGGTCGCCGACGACATCAAGCAGTACATCCGCTTCATCGCCGACTGGCGCCTTCGTCAGCTGCACCTGCCCGAGCTGTTCGGCGTCAAGGAAAACCCGCTGCCCTGGCTGCAGTCCCTGCTGTCGGGCGTCGAGCACGCCAACTTCTTCGAGGCCCGCGCCACGGAATACTCCAAGGCCGCGACCAAGGGCTCGTGGCACGGCGCCGAAGGCGTCTGGGGCTCGTTCGACGCCCTGATGAAGAAGCGCCAGGAAGAGACGGAGGCCTGAGGCCTCCGTCTGAACCGTCCCGCTACTCCCCGGTGACGGCTTCCGGCAGTTCGGTGCTGCACGAATAGGCGGCGCAATATTCGGTCCGCATCCGCGAGGCCATGCGCTCGTTGGCGGCGAAGAACTCGGGGCTCTCGGTCTCCATCTGGTGCATCGACGGGAACATGACGTAGCCGGTCGGCTTGCCCAGTTCGCGGCGGTCCGCCGGCAGCAGGGTCTGCACCACGGCCAGCGGCATGACCGCCCGCCGGGCGGCCCCGTCGGCGGCGTAGGCCCGGTCGACCATCCCGCCCACGGCGGTCATTCGATCCAGATCGACGCTGCGGCTGGCCCGGTACTGGGCCGCACGGTTCTCGGACTCGCCCATGTAGGACAGGCTGCGGCGGACCACGGCCACGTCGGCGTCGCGGACCGGCTCGCCGGCGTAGGGTCCGGGCGCCGTCGGCGGGGTGAAGCTGATGACGAAGGTGATGGGCGCGGGCGCCGGACGGCCGTCATAGGTCTGGGGCAGGACCGTGTATTTCGACAGCAGGCGCGGCACGCCGGCCTCGAAATTCAGCCCTTCCGGCGCGACGGCGACCTGGCGGCAGCGCTGCAGCGTGCCCGAGATCGAATATTCGCAGCGCATCTTCACCTTGCCCGGAATGCGCGCCATGCGGGCGAAGGCGGGATAGGCCTCGGCCAGCTCGTCGGCCGACGGCCGGGCGGTGAATTTCGCCGGGACGATCTCGGGTCCCTTCTCGCACGCGGTCAGGCTCGCGACGACCGCCAGCGCGGCCAGTCCCGGAAGCGTCCGGTTCAGCATGGATGTCCCCCTGTACCGGCGCCGTCCCCTCCGGCGGCGCGGTCCGGTTCCTTATCGCGTCGATATCGCCGCTCTGGCAAGCCGGGCATGGCGCCGAACGTGACCCCCGCCGGGGCGCCGGTTGCGCTAGAAAGACGATCATGACCGCACCCAACGTCGCCCTCGTCGGCTTCGGCTACGCCGGACAGACCTTCCACGCGCCGCTGATCGCCGCCTGTCCCGGCCTTGGCCTGCACACCGTCGTGACCAGCCGGCCGGACGAGGTCGCGGCGGCCTGCCCCGGCGCCCGGGCCGTCCCGGCCTTCGAGACCGTGCTGGCCGATCCGGAGATCGACCTCGTCGTCCTCGCCACGCCCAACGCCCTTCACGCGCCGCAGGCCCGGGCAGCGCTGGAGGCGGGCAAGGCGGTGGTCATCGACAAGCCCTTCGCCCTGTCGCTGGCCGAGGCGCGGGCGGTGGCCGATCTGGCCCGGGCGAAGGGGCTGTTTCTGTCGGTCTTCCACAACCGCCGCTGGGACGCCGACTTCCTTTCGCTGCGGCAACAGCTCGCCTCGGGCGCCCTGGGGGCCGTCCGCACCTTCGAGAGCCATTTCGACCGCTTCCGGCCCGAGGTCCGCGACCGCTGGCGCGAGCGGGACGGTCCGGGCGGCGGCATCTGGAACGATCTGGGGCCCCACCTGATCGATCAGGCCCTGGTTCTGTTCGGCCGCCCGCTGGGCGTCTCCTGCGACCTGGCCGTTCTGCGCGACGGCGGCCAGGCCGTGGACTGGGCCCATGCCGTGCTGCGCTACGCCGACAAGCGAGTGATCCTGCACGCCGACATGACCACCCCGGCGCCCGACCTCCGCTTCGCCGTCCACGGCGCGAAGGCGAGCTGGCTCAAGTCCGGCCTCGACGTGCAGGAGGACCAGCTGAAGGCGGGCCTGCCTGTCGGCGGCCCCGGCTGGGGCGTCGATCCCCGTCCCGCCACGGTCGTCGACGGCGCCACGGGCGCGCGCACGCCGGCGCCCTGTCCGCCCGGAGACTATCCCGCCTACTACGCCGCCGTCGCCGCGGCCCTGAGCGGCCAGGGGGCGAACCCGGTCCCGCCGGAGCAGGCGCTGGCCGTCATGGAGGTGCTGGAGGCGGGGCTCGAGAGCGACCGGCTGCGGGCCGAGGCGCCCCTGCCTCAGGTCCCCGGCTGAATGTAGGGAATCCGTCCGAAGAAGCGCCGCTCGTCCCCGCGCGGATCGTTCTCCATCCGCGATGTCCGGTCCAGCACCATCGTCTCGCGCCGCTCCAGCGAATAGGGCGTCCAGCGAGGCAGGCCGGAATGGTTCGGGTCGCCGGTGCGGGCGAAGGCCAGCAGGGCGTCGGCCATCCGGTCGGCCATCGCCTGTCCCTCCGGCCCTGAAGCCCCCGACCCTTCGGCCTCGACATTGTCCAGCATCAGCGGGATGTCCGAGGTGTGCCAGGCGCCCGTGCGGCCGTTGCTCCGGCGGCTGGGGAAGTCCAGCTGGTAGACATAGGCCGGCGCCCCCTGCGCCGCCCGCGCCTCGGCCTCGATCACCGCCGCCCGCCATGACCGCGCCGCCGTCGTGGCCCGGATCAGCACGTCGTCGGGGCTCAGCTCGGGATGTTCGGCGCGATACCAGGCGACGACCTCTTCGGGCGCCACGTCGATGCGCATCTGCGACGGCGTCAGCCTGGCGGGCAGGCTCTCCCAGGTCAGCCCCGCATTGGCCGGATCGTCGCCGAGGAAGGCCAGGGTCTCCTCGCGGCAGTTGCCGATCATCATGGGAATGGACGCCGACTGCGCCGGGGCGTCGGGCCAGAACGGGTGCCGCGTCAGGCTGCGTCCGTCCAGCACCGGTCCGAAATAGAGAGAGCCGCCCAGGATAGGATCGGTCGCCCCCGCCGCCTCGACCAGCCGCTGGACCGGCAGGGTCCGCACCTCTTCGATCCGGTCCGGCGTCAGCCCCAGCGCCTCCAGCCAGACCTGTCCGCGCCGCGTGGCGTTCAGCGGACCTGACGCCGTCACCTGCTGGCCGCTCATGGTCACGGCGCGGTGGAACAGGCCCGCCGCCGCGGGCATGGCCATCAGGGTGGCGATCTTGGCCCCGCCACCCGACTGGCCCACCAGGGTGACGCAGCCCGGGTCTCCGCCGAAGGCCGCGATATTGTCCCGCACCCACTCCAGCGCCAGCACGAGATCGAGCTGGCCCAGATTGCCGCTGTCCTCGAACCCCGGCGCGATCCGCGCCAGGGGCGCATAGCCGAGCGGCCCGAGCCGGTGGTTGACCGTGACCACCACCACATCGCCTCGCGCCGCCAGCCGCGCGCCGTTGGTCAGCGGGCTGGAGCCCGAACCGGTCGAATAGGCCCCGCCGTGGATGTAGACGATCACCGGGCGGCGCCCGGCCTCGGCCGCGGGCGTCCAGACATTCAGGCGCAGGCAGTCCTCGGACTGGTTGGCCTCGTTGCTGCGCTGGGGCGAGGCAGGGCCGTAGGCGTCGGCCTCGAAGGGAGTGGTCCACGGCGTTGGAGCGACCGGCGGCTGGAAACGTCGGGGACCCGTGTCGGCGCCGTACGGGACGCCCAGCGCGCGCTGCACCGGCGACCGTCCGGCGGCCTGGGCGACGGCGACGTCCCAATGGACGCGGACGGGACCAGAACGGGTGGCGACCAGCGTCGGAGTATATTTGTCCCGCGCCTTGGCCGCGCCCGCGATCAGCAGGGTCCCCGCCGCCAGCCCCAGCCCCAGCCCGCGCCGGGTCAGATCCCCGCGTACCACTCGTACCCCCGGTCTTCCCAATAGCCGCCCTTGCCCCGGCCGAGGTGGGCGAAGCTCTCCACCACCTCGATGCGGCGGATGTATTTGGCGTGCTTGTAGCCTAGCTGCCGTTCGACCCTGAGCCGCAGCGGCGCTCCGTGCGGCACGGGCAGGGTCTCGCCGTTCATCAGATAGGCCAGGATGGTCTGCGGATGTCGGGCGTCGATCAGGTCGATGCTCTCATAATAGTGCTCGCCGTCATCGCGCTGATCCAGCGCGTCGAAACAGTGGAAGACCACATAGCGGGCCTCGGGCTTCAGTCCGGCCTCGTCCAGCAGGGTCTCCAGCCGCACGCCCGTCCATTCGGCGATGGAGGTCCAGCCCTCGACGCAGTCGTGCTTGGTGATCTGGGTCTGGGCGGGCCGGCGTTTCAGCTCGTTCAGCCCCAGCGACAGCGGCCGTTCCACCAGCCCGTCGATGACCAGCTGGTAGTCGAGGAAGCCGTTCGCCTTCAGCGCCAGATAGTCCGACGCCGCCGGATCGACCGAGCCGTTGGGCCGGAAGTCGGGCGAGATCTCGGCCTTGCTGTAGGTCGGCGCCAGGGCGTCCCGGGGCACCACCAGCCGCTGCGCCCGTCGGGTCAGCCCTTCGGCCATGCGCCGCGCCTGATCCGTCACGGCGTAGACCGCGCGGTCGCAGGCCGACAGGGCGGCGGCCCCGGCGGTCGCCAGCGCTCCGATGAGCCATCGGCGGCGGTTCATTCCGTGTCTCCAGCGCGCGGCTCGATCCGGAACCAGCCCGTGATCATCGCCCGCATGTTGTTGGCCAGACCGGTCCAGATCACCAGCCCGACGTGGATCAGGATGAAGCCGACGATCAGCCCGGCGGAGATGAAATGCAGCGTCCGCGCCGACTGCCGTCCGCCCATGATCTCCAGCAGCACCCCGCCGATCGCGTTGAACCCCGGCGACATCGACAGGCCGGTGATCAGCATCATCGGCAGGACGATCAGGACCATCGTCAGATAGGTCAGCTTCTGGATCACATTATAGACCCGCGCCCGATCGTCCTTCGGGAAGTCGAATTTCGCATGCTCGACCACGGAATGCGGCAGGTCGCGGATGTCCGCTCTCGTCGGCCACAGCCGGCGGGCGAAACGGCGCGAGAGGAAGCCCCAGGCCAGATAGACCAGTCCGTTGGTCACGAAGATCCAGGCGAACAGGAAATGCCAGCTGCGCGCCGTGGCCAGGTCGCGCACCGACGGCAGCATCAACCATCCGGGCGGCGCCGGCGGGCTGAACCACGGATCGGCGAAGGTCGAGCGCAGGCCCCAGTACAGGTGCGGGTGCGCCTGCAGGATGTTCAGCCCGGTCATCAGCAGCACCACGACCGCGACGACGTTCAGCCAGTGGGTGATCCTGACCCAGACGGGATGCCGGAACGTCTCGACCCGCCCGTCCGCCAGCGGGCGGTCGGCGTGCGGATCAGGCGGCGGCGGGGCCGGGGTCTCGGTCATGAGGACCGGACGGTGTCATGCGCCGGGAAGGGGCGCAACGGCGCCGGATCAGCGGGGCGCCGGCGCGGGCAAGGCGCAGCGACGGCCGGCGGCGCGGCAGGCGGCCATCTCACGCTCCCAGGCGGCGCGGTCACGCTCCCACTGGGCCTGGGCCGCATTGGCGGCGGCCACGTCGGCCTCCCACTGGACGCGGGCGGTGCTGGAGCGGGCGCTGTCCGCCTGCCAGCGCTGGGTCTCGCTGTCGAAACGAGCCTGATCGGCGGCCTCGGCCTGTTCGGCGGCGGCGTTGCGGGCCGCGATGCTCTCGTTCAGCTTGGCGGTCGCGGACACCTCGGCCGGATCCTGGGCGGACTCGGGAGCCGAGTGATAGGTCTCGCCACGCAGGCGCAGCCATTCGTCCGAACCGGGCGCCGGCGCGGCCGCCTGCGGCTCCGCGGCCGGCTTGGCGGTCTGAGGCGCGGTCTGGGCCATGGCGGGCGCGGCGGCCAGCGTCAGGGCGGTGATGCAGGTCAGGACGATACGGATCATGTCTCAGGTCTCCTGAAGCGGGACGTCGCGAACAAGCTGGACCGTTTCGAGGCGCTCCGCGAGCGATAACGCCGGTCAGGCGATTTGGCTCAGTTCGGCAGGCGCAGTTCGAACGTCGTGCCCGACGGCCCGGTCTCGACCAGGGTCAGGGTCCCGCCGTTGTTGACCGCCAGCTCGCGTGAGATGGTCAGGCCCAGCCCGCTTCCGCCGGAGGCCTTGCCGCTGACGAAGGCTTCGAACAGCTTCTCCGACAGGCGCGGCGGGATGCCCGGCCCGTCGTCGCTGACCAGGATCACGCAGTCGCCGTCGGCGGTCGAGCCGCTCACCCGCACCATGCCGCGCTTGTCCGTCCGCGTGGCGTCGCCCTCGATGGCCTGCCGGGCGTTGCGCATCAGATTGACCAGGATGCGGTACAGCTGGTCGGGATCGGCGTGGACGTTGAACCGCGGGGGCAGGCTCTTCACCAGCCGCACCCCGTCCGGCGACAGGCCCGCGTCCTCGGCGGCGAGGGTCAGGGCGGCGGCCAGCGGCGCGCGCACCTTCTGCGGCTCCGGCTCCTCGCTGCGCCCGTATTCCAGCACGTTTCGCGACAGGGCGGCGGCGCGGCTGAGCGCCCGCTCCAGCCGCGGCAGCGCCTTGGCCACCGCCGGGTCCGGCGAGTCCGCCAGCCGTTCGGACGCCATCTGGGCCGAGGTCAGCATGTTGCGCAGGTCGTGATTGATCTTGGCCACCGCCTCGCCCAGCGCCACCAGACGCGCGCGCGAGCGCAGGGAGTGGCGCACTTCTTCCTGCATGCGGGCCAGTTCGCGCTCGACCCGGCCGATCTCGTCCTGCCGGTCGCTGGGCGGATCGCCCTCGCTCTCCGGGTCCTCGGCGAAATGCTCGATCGAGCGGGTGACCCGCCGCAGCGGCTGTAGCACCAGGAAGGCCAGGCCCGCGTAAAGCAGGGCCCCTGCCACCAGGGAGACGAACAGCGAGGTGATCAGGCTGTTCAGCAGGAAGGTCTTCAGCTCCACCTTCAGCGGCTGGGCCGGGGCCAGGATCTCGATGAAGTCGCCCGAGCGGTAGCGCGGCCGCGCCTGCACCCGGATCGAGCGGTCGGGGTGGCCGAACAGGGTCTGCCACGGGTCGATCAGCCGCGCGACGGGCCGCTGCTTGCGCAGGTCGATCAGGTCCGGCGTGCGGGGCAGGTTGGGGGCCTGCAGCAGCAGCCGCCGCACGCCCTGGTCGCCGACCACCACCGCCTGCACCCCGCCGATGGCCAGCAGCTGTTCGGCCGTGTCGTCCTCGACCGCGGAATAGGGCAGGGCCTCGACGCCGACGGACGCCAGCTCAGCCGATTGCAGCCGGTCCAGCAGCCAGCGCTCGTGGAAGCTGGCCGCGCTCGGGGCGATGATCAGCACCTCGACCGAGGCGGCGAAGACGAAGGTCAGCAGCAGCAGCCGCCACGCCAGCGCGTCCGGCGCGTGGAATTTCACGTGCTCGCGCCAGTCGGCGGGGACACGCAATCCCTTGCGGACATCGCTCAGAAGGGCGCGCAGGCGCGTCATGCTCCCCCTAACGCAAGGCTTGGCTGAAGGGCTGCTTGTCTCACGTCGCGGCCTTCCGGCCCAGAGCCGCCTGCAGCCCCTTCATCGCGAACGGCAGCACCACCGCCAGCACGAAGACGCCGGTCATGGGCGCCCAGAACTGGCCGAACAGGGCCTGGAAGTCCGGGTTGGGGTCGTTGGCCAGCAGGCTGTTCAACCGGGCGCCGATCCAGCAGTAGATAATGTGCGCCGGCAGCAGGCCGATCACGGTGGCGATGGTGTAGGGCGTCAGCCGCACCGCCATGACGCCCGCGGCGATGTTGATCATGTGGAACGGCACCACCACCGCCAGCCGGCTGGCCAGCACATACCAGAACGTATCCTTGTCGATGGCGGCGCAGACCTTCTGCATCAGTCCCTGGTCGCGCTCGGCCTTCTCGCGAAGGCTGCGGCCCAGCGCCGTGCGCGCCACGCCATAGACGATCAGGGCGCCCACCGTGGCGGCGATGGAGGTCGACACCCCGCCCACCCACGGCCCGAACAGATAGCCCGCGGTGATGGTCACGAAGAAGACGCCGGGCACCACGCTGGCGGTCAGGACGGCGAACACGGCCATCAGGGCCAGCAGGCTCAGGATGTAGTTGTCGGCGGTGAAGGCCCGGAATTCGGCCCCGTGGTCGCGGATGGTGTCCAGGGACAGGTAGCGATTCCAGCCCATGCCGAAAATCAGGGCGATGACGGCTCCGAGCACGATCAGGGGCAGGAAGCGCTTCAGGCGGGCCATATTCTCTCCGTACAGGGGCGGCTGGAGGGACGCTACGGCGTTGACTCCGGCGGATCGTCCCCTTATACGCCCGCCCTTCCTGCGGCGGACGCGTTCCGTCGTATCTCAGTCACTTAATCCCAGGAGCCGACCGTGAAGCGGACCTATCAGCCGTCGCGACTCGTGCGCAAGCGCCGTCACGGCTTCCGTTCGCGGATGGCCACCAAGAACGGTCAGAAGATTGTTCAGCGCCGCCGCGCCAAGGGCCGCAAGCGCCTGACGGCTTAAGTCGTCGGCGCTCGCGCGGGCGCATGACCGATGACCTCAAAATCCATCGCCTGACGTCGCGGCCCCAGTTTCTGGCGGCCGCGAAAGGCGTTTCGGAGGCCCGCGGCGCCGTGGTCGTCCAGCGCCTCGACCGCGCCGACGGAAACGCCGCCGTCGGCCTCGGCTTCACCGCCACCCGCAAGATCGGCGGGGCCGTGGTGCGCAACCGCGCCAAGCGCCGCCTGCGCGAAGCCGCCCGCGCGCTTGCGCCGCAGTTTGGCGTGGCCGGAAGTGACTATGTCTTCATCGCCCGCATGGGGACGGTCGACCGCCCCTGGGACCGTTTGCTTGACGATGTGAAATCGGCGCTTACAAGGCTGGCGACCCCGCGGTCGGCGCCTCAACCCGCGCCCTCGACGCCCGCGCCCGCCGGCCAGGATTCCTGATCTCCATGCCCCCTCAGTCCAATAGCCGTAACACGATCATCTTCTTCGTGGTCGCGGCGCTCCTGTTCGCCGCCTACGTCATGCTGGTCGTGCCGGCCCAGACGGCTCAGCGCCGCCAGGCGCAGCAGGCCGCCGCCGAGAAGGCCGGCGAGGTTCCGGCCGCTGGTGGAGCCGCCGGAACGGCGTCGCCCCCGCCCGCGACCTTCGTCGCCGACCGCACGGCCGCGCTCGGCGCGGGCCCCCGCGTCCGCATCCAGAC
>Ga0307406_10001575_pt1 | contig 12556 bp, 10 predicted proteins | sample 322Cmetagenome_3_FD_203706 | JGI IMG/M metagenome (GOLD analysis project Ga0307406, IMG submission 203706) | Maize rhizosphere microbial communities from greenhouse at UC Davis, California, United States - 322HYB-C-2 | ecosystem: Host-associated > Plants > Roots > Rhizosphere > Soil | place... | reverse complement strand
GTTTAAAATGGGGGGGGTGCTACTTTAATTTTTCCTGCCCCACCCGACCGGACACTTGGGAAGCACCAGGACTGTCAGCGCTCCCCGGCGGGGACGCGCTCATTGCCCGCAGGCGCTATAGCGTCGCTATCGACTCCTCGTCATCACCCTCGACCTCCGAGCGCTGCGCCTGGATCGCATCGTGCAGCGTCGTGCCGATCAGACACTGCGCGCGCAATGCCTCGATCAGTCCCTCCGCCTGCTTCGCCTGGACCGACAGCAATCCAGAGCGCTCCAACACCTGATCGATGACCGATCGCTGCGCCGAGATCATTTCCACGGTGGACCGAACATCGCGCGTGAGCGCTTCGGCACGCGCGAGCCGCTGCTCGAGCTGCTCGATCTGTCGCTTCCGCTCTTCAAAGGCGTTCATCCCCTCGGTCGTGGTCTTCAGGCGCTCCTGCATGTCGTCGAGCAATGCACGGGCACTCTCGATGTCGCGGCGCGCCGATTCAATGTTGCGGACGTCCGTGGCGGTACGCTCGGCGACGCCGAAGACGCGCTTGACCTGTGCCTCCACGGCATCGACGGTAGCCTGCCGCCCCACGATCTGCTCCAGTGCCTGCGTTGCCGAGGCCTGCGCCAGGTCGCTCCGCCGGAGCAGCTCTTCCATGTGTGTCATGCGCCGATCCACATCGCCAAGTCCCGCCGCCCGCTCTTCGAGTTGCTGGGCAATCTCGGCGAGGCGCTCCGAGCGGGACTCCGCGTCATCGAGATGCGTCGCCATCGCCTGGGTGAGCTCCTCGAGCTGGCGTGCCGTGTCGGCTGCCTGGCGGCGCTCGTCCGACGCACGCGTTAGGTGCTCCGTGGCCTTCTCGAGCGCGCTCTGACGCTGGTCGATGTCCTGCCCGAGCACCCGCATCCGCTCGCCGAGCGCGTCCAGCCGCTGCGCGCGATCCTCGAGTGAGTCGATCGACGCTCCCGTACGCTCCATCCGGCGCTCCGCGGCGTCGACCGCGGCCGTTACGCCAGCGATGCTCATGGTCACGCGCTCCGCCTCGTCAGACTGGCGCCCGAGGTCCACGAAGCGGGTCTCGGCGGCGTCCATCCGCGAGCGAAGTCCCGCGCCTCGCTCGTCGAGCTGAGCGACCGTGGTCTCCATCGCGCTGAAGCGGGTCTGCAGATCATCCAGCGACGATGCGCGCTGGTCGATTGCCGCGATCGAAGCGTTCACCCGTTCGACGTCGCGCCGCAGCGCATCGATGCTTGGGCGTGCGCGCTCGAGCTCGTCCACTCGTCCCCACATCGACCGCACACGGTCGTCGGCATCGCTGAGCCAGGCGCTCGTCGCCGTATGGCTCTCGCGTAGCCGTGCCATCTCCGCGATGGCAATCTTCACCTGCTCCAGACCATCGCTCACCATTTCCCGGGCGCCGCTCAGCGTCGCCAGCTCGCGTGCGACCTCGTCGATCGTTGGCCGCATCGCTTCGACGCGGTCGGTCCGTTCGAGCAGCACGCGCAGCTTCTCGTCGAGCGTTCCGACATCGTCGCGCACCGCTCGGAGTCGCTCCGCCTGCGCGGAGATACGGGTGATGTCCCCGGTAAGGTGCGTCACCTGTGACGCCAGCGCCTGCGAGCGGGTTTCGGTCTCCGACACGATCTGGGCGGTGCGGTCGAGCCCAGCGACCCGCGTCTCGCACTCGCCGAGGATGCCGCGAAGCTCCGCGATGCGCTCGCTGGTGGCGTCGAGGCTCCGGTTCTCGAACTCGAAGCGCTCGGTGCTCGCACGCATCTCCTCACGCAGGGTCGCGAGCTCGCGTGCGGCATCGCGCTCCGCGGCATCGAGCTGCTGCTGCTGCGCCGAGATCTCGGCGCTGCGGGCAAGTACCGTGGCGTGCAGCGCTTGTACCTCCGCCACCTTGGTCTCGATCGTGGCGAGAGCGCGCGTCTGCTCTTCCTGTCCTCTGAACGCGGCGGTCAGCTCCGCGTTGAGCGAGTCGACCTCCGCGGACTGACTCAGTGCGCGCTCGAGCATCTCGCGGTGGGTCTCGAGGGCGGCTGTTTTCTGAAATACCTGGTCGGATGTGGCCTTGAGCACACCGAGTTGGTGCTGTACGTCGGGAATCCCGCTGGACAGGCGGAGCAGCGACTCGAGCGCCTCATCGGCCGACTTCGCACGCCGCTCGAGCACGTCCATCTTGTTGGCCGTGGTCTGATGGCGCTGATCGATGCCGTCGAGTCGAATCGTAGCGTGCTTGTGGGCACGCGTTACGTCGTCGTGTACCGTGCGGAGCCGCGCGACGTTCTCGGTCATGTCCCGGACCTGCGACCTGGCCGCGGCAGCGTCGTTATGCATCGAGGTGAGCTTCGCGTTCACCTCATCGATACGCTCCATGTGCTCGGTGAGCTGGAGGACGCGATCGATCTTGCCGGCCAGGTCGCCCATGGAAGCGGTAATTCGCGCCGCCTCTGCGCTCACGGCCGTGATCTCCGCACCGGCACGTTCTTGAGCTGAGGACTGCTCGGCGAACCCCGAACGGACCGCGGCTAGTTCCCTCGCGGCGTCCTCTGTCTGCGCCAGTTGACCCTCGAGCTCCGCGATCCGCCGTTCCAGCGCGGCGAATCGCTCGGCTCGTTCCGCCGTCGCGTCGAACGACTTGAGCGCTTCGGCGGCGCGCTCGGCGCGCTCGACCAACGCTTCGAGGGCTGCGCGCGGCGCGGAGCCATTCCCGGGCGAGCCCGATTTTGTGGAGCTGTTCTGGTGCGCGTCACTGCTATTCGGCGCTTGGGCTTTCTTGAAACCGGGAAGGGAAATCATGGGGGAATCTCCGGACGTCGTGGCACGATCGCGCGGGCCGGGGCGGGCCGCGCTTCCGGAGGAAGGACGGACGCAAGCGATTACGGTCACGTTGTGAGCGATGACCAAAAAAATTGTGGCAGCGTTCACGCAGTCCAGGGCGCTCGACCACGCTCGAAACACTCGTTAGGCTGGTCGTGGCCCTGGCCGGCTCGTCGCGAGCGGAGATGTCATCCTTGAGGAGCGATCCGGCCGATCAGTGGCATCCGCACCCCTCGTCGTAGCGGCCAGCCCTGAGAGGGCCAGCCTCACAGACGAAGGGGTGTTCGGATGCGTCGGATGACTCGGATGCGCCGGATCGCTTCCAGAACGGGCTAGCGTGGTAGCGCAACGAGCCAGGATCTTTGTTCAACGGCCTCGGGACGCCAATGCGACCCGAGGCCTGCTCCCTCAGTCACTCCGCAGCGACTCGATCGGATTCACGCTGCTCGCGCGCCGCGCGGGCATGTAGCTCGCGAGCCCGCCGATCGCGATCATCATAACCGACATGCCGGCGAACACGATCGGGTCCACCGGCTTCACCCCGAACAACAGGCTTCCCAAGACCCGGGTGGATGCCAGCGCCACGCCGACCCCGATGACCACGCCGACCACCACGACGCGCGCGCCCTGCGAGACGACCATGCGCCGCACCGCGCTGGCCGTGGCGCCTAACGCCATCCGCACGCCGATCTCCCGCGTGCGCTCGGCCACCACGTACGACAGCACCCCGTACAGCCCGATTGCGCCGAGCAGCAACGCGAGGCTGGCCACGACGCCTAACGTCAGCATCGTGAACGACAGCTGCTGCATCGAGCGCCGCGCCAGGAACTCCATCGTATACTCGCGGTAGACCGGCGCTTCGGGGGCGATCTGGCGCACCAGCTCACGCACCTCGGGCTGCAGCTTGTCGGCGCGTGACGATTTCACCACGTACGCCGGTGACCCCATCGCCCACGCGGTCGGCGCAGGACCCGTGAGCGGGAAGTACACGATCGCCTCACCGGCCTCCCGCCAGTCGTCCTGCTTCACGTCCGCGACGACGCCCACCACCGTGAAGGCGAGGGTGTCCTGACCGCCGAATCTCGGCCGGAGCGTGTGGCCGAGCGGATTCTGACCAGGCCAGACCTTGTCGGCGGTCGACCGGCTGATGATCACGCTGTTGTTCGGCGTCACCGCTTCGCCGGTAGTGAACGTACGGCCCTGCAGGAGCTTGATTCCCATCACGTTGAAGTAATCGCCGCCGGTAAAGTTCATGTTGAGCAGCGCGCCGTCATCGGACGGCTTGTCGTCGGCCCGGAAGCGAACGGTGCCCGTGCCCTCGTCCAGCGGGATGTTGTTCACGATGCCCACGCCAGTGACCCCAGGGAGTGCGCGCAGCCGGTCCATGAACGCGAGATGCATCCGACCCCAGCTCGGCCCGTCGCGGAATGGCCGCTCGGGAGCGAATTGGAAGGTGTAGAGTCCGTCGGTGCGGTAGCCGGGGTCCACATTGCGCAGCTTCTTGAAGCTCTGGACCAACAGACCCGAAGCGATGACCAGCACGAGCGCGAGCGCCGTCTGGCCTACGACGAGCAGGTCGCGTCCCCGTCGCCTTCGTCCCGTGTTCCCGCGGCCTCCTTCGCGCAGCCGCGCGAAGTCTGGCGCGGACGCGCGCAGCGCGGGCACCGCGCCACAGGCAAGCGCCGCGAGCAGCACTAGCCCGAACGCCGCGGCCAGCGTCGGCAGATCCAGCCTAACGCCCGCGAGCCGCGGGAGCCGCGGCGCAGCGCTGATGAACAGCGGCAGCGTCACCCTGCTCAGGAGAATGGCGAGCACACCAGCCGCGAGCGCGACCACGATGGCTTCGGCCATCTGGAGCCGGACGAGCTGCGCGCGGCTTGCGCCGATCGCGCGCCGAATCGCGAGGTCCCGCGTGCGGCCCTCGGCGCGCACCAGGAAGAGGTTCGCGACGTTGGCGCACGCGATGAGCAGCACGACCCCCACGGCGCCGAGCAGAACCCAGAGCGACCGGCGCGCCGTTGGACCGACGATGCGATCGAGCACGGGAGCGACGACGGCGCGGTGCTGTTCGATGAGCCGCGCGTACGCCGGAGGGCCGCCGAAGCGCGCGGGCAATTCCTTCGAGAGGCGCGTCAGCTCCGCGGCGACCTGCTCGCGCGTCACGCCCGGCTTCATCCGCGCGACCATCGTCATCCCGCCCTGGCCGGGCCGCACATCCTCGAGTCGTATCGGGGTCGCGACCCAGAGCATCGTCTGGTCGCTCGGGATCTGGAACTCCGGCGGCATCACGCCGATGATCTGCCGGATGGTGTCGGAGACGAAGTACGACTTCCCGATCACCGACCGATCCCGCCCGAACCAGCTGCTCCAGAGCTGGTCGCTGATGACGACGACGCGATCGCCGTCCTCGGGGACCGGGAGTCGTCCGAGCTGGGGCCGGACGCCTAACGTGGCGTACATATCGATCGTTGGCCACGCCATCCCGATCCGCTCCACGCGGTTCTCGGTGCGGAACGTGGACGTGCCGGCGCCGAAGCCGAAGATGCCGTCGATCAGCTTCGCACGTTCCTTGTAGTGCAGGTAGAAGTCGGCGCCGACCGGGAAGCGCTCAGGGAGGTCCGAGCCGGGCGCCGTGCCCTCGATGGCTACGAGCCGATCCGAGTTCGGGAACGGCAGCGACTTCAGGATGACGGAATTGACGACGGCGAACATCCCGGTCACGGCGCCGATCGCGAGCCCGAGGGTGATGACGGACGTGACGAGGAATCCCGGCGTGCGCCGGAGCGCGCGCCAGGCGTGGCGGATGTCGCGTCCCGAGTCCTGCACGGAAGCGAAGCGCTGGGCGTGGTAGAACCGGTCCTCCGCGACGCCGACGTTGCCGAAGCGGAGACGCGCCGCATGTTCAGCCTCGGCGGGGGAGAGACCCTGGGCGCGGAGGCGCTCGGTTTCGAGCTCGAGGTGCGAGCGGATCTCGTCCTCGAAGTCGCGTTGGCTGCGGCGGCCGAGCATCAGACTTTCTCCGGCGTGGGGCCCGGATCCATGACCCGGGCGATGGATTCAACCAGCCGGTTCCAGCGTCCCGCCTCGACGGCGAGCTGTTTCCGGCCGGTGGTCGTTAGGCTGTAGAAGCGCGCGCGGCGCTTGTTCTCGGACGTGCCCCACGTGCCGTTGATCCAGCCACGCTGCTCGAGTCGCTGGATGGCCGGATAGAGCGAGCCGTGGTCGACGAGGAGCGTGTCGCCGGATCGCGCCTGGATGGCGACGGCGATGCCGTGGCCGTGGTGGGGTCCGAGCGCCAGGATGCGGAGGACCAGGAGGTCGAGCGTTCCCTGGAGGAGGGAATCGCGAGTCGGGGTATCGTCTTTGGTGGACATTCTACCAGAGTATTGTGCCCTTCTGGTAGAATGTCAACTAGAGCGGATGCCGGGAGTCGAATGGCGGTTTGGCGTGCCCGGCCTTTAGGCCTAGATATCGACCACTAATAACCGCCAGGCGTAGCCGCGACGAGCCCAATGAAAGCGGCAAAGGCGCCGACAGCGACGCCGAGGACCAGGAGCGTCGTCCGCCCGGCACTCACCCGCCGTTCCTCCGCCCGCCGAACGTCGGCAATGGCGACGGCGTGGCGCTTCGACCGGTCAGACTGCCACCCAAACAGGGTGTCGCCATCGACCCAGGCGCCATGGAAGACGACGCGCCCGTGGGAAACGGCCGCCGAGCCGTCGCCGGGCGCGACCGATGAGTCGGTGTTCTGCACTCTCCTCTCGACACGCACCTTGCCGTCCTGCTTGTAGCCAGTGTTCGGGGCCAGCTCTACCGGTCGCCACGTATGGCAGCCCGGGAGCAGTAGCAGGAAGACGAGTCGGCGCACGGTGATCCGCGGCGTGGTCATTGTCATTCTCGGTGTGGGGAAGGACTGCCAGCGAGCGTGCAGTGCGAGGATAGAACGGATTCTCTTCCCCAGCGATACGCGACTTGACGTAGTCGTCAGTCCGTGGCGGCATCCTCGCGCAGTCGGCATCGCGTTAGGGCCGGCTTTAAAACAAGGAGAACGCTGAATACGCTGACCGCCCGCTGACGCGGGCGGACGCAGAGGGACGCAGTTTGCTCCGCGCCAGAATAGGAGTTCTCTCACAACGAGCCCATTCTTAAGGGGAACGGCCTCAGTCAGCTCATTGCGTCCCGAGGTTGTTCCCCCTTTTCAAAACGGCCCTGGTGCGAGGGACAGCGAATGACCGAGGAGCCAACCGCGTCGATCTGCGTCCGGCGCGAAGCGACGGTCTGCGTATTCTGTGTCCCCTTGTTGTTAAAGCGTCCCGGTCGCGATGCAGGAGATAGCGAGGCGTCGCGCGGTCACGCCAACTGCGAAGCGATGGAGCGGCGCGAATGGATGCCGAGCTTCGCGAAGATGTTCTCGACATGATGCCGCACCGTGTGCGGGCTCACGTCGAGCTGTTCGGCGATCTCCCTGTTCGTCGCCCGACGCGCGAGCAAACGCGCAATCTGCGCCTCGCGCCTGGTGAGCCCAAACCGCCCAAGTGTCAGCTCCTCCGGGACCTCGCGGTCGTGCGCGAGGCGCATGGTGACTCCCACCTTGAGCGCGGGGAGCAGGAGGCGGAGCAACGCTCCCGCCGCGTGTCTTGGGCTGGTGCGACGTGAACGAACGGACGTTTCGACGTTGCTGTACGAGATGCACAGCGCGGTGTGTCCGTCGCCGACGGGCCAATCGATGTTCTCGCTGTCATACATATGGCCGGGCGTGAGGACCTCGCCGAGGAACGTCGAGCGTCGCAGCGCCGCCGGCTCGCCAGCCGCCGCCCGCCAGAATGCGCGGATCCGGCTCCACACCTCCGCGTTCGACTGCAGCCGCTCGTGCTCCGCTTTCTGAAGCCACGGATCGCGCGGCAGGTCCGGGAGTCTGCCGAAGAGCGTCTGAATCGCACGCTGCGGCTGCCCTCCCACGTTCATGGAATGGATGTGCATCGGCACGCCGGTGCGGGGCAAACCGAACACGACGTGATCACCGTCGAGTAGTTCCGCGACCGAGGACTCGACTGCGAGACGCCAGTCGTCGCAGCGCTGGTGCGCCAGCGGTGACAGGATCGTGGTGAGCGCGCGATCGAGCCGCTCGATATCCACCTGTCGCATCGCGAGGCCCATGACGGCACCCTCCGCGTATAGGACGATTCGTCCGATCCCAACCTATGGCGCGCCGCTCATCATCTCAATGCCGATACGCCAACACCGCGGCATCGATCGCGGTGATACCGGAAATCCAGCGCGCCATCCAGTGCGGAGGAAGCCATGAAGGATCACACGATCACCGGAGGAGGAGGCACTCGGCTCCACCTCGTCGAAGCAGGGGACCCACGCGCTCCATCCATCCTTTTTCTTCACGGCGTCTCGCAGAGCTGGCTCACCTGGGACCGACAGCTGCGGTCGGAGCTCGCGCGCCGGTACCGCCTCATCGCGATGGACCTGCGTGGCCACGGCTCGTCAGAGCAGCCGCGCGACGGCTATGTAGACTCGCGGTTATGGGCGGCCGACGTCGACGCCGCCATCCGGGAGCTCGAGCTCGATCGACCGATCCTCAGCGGCTGGTCCTACGGGCCACTCGTCATCCTCGATTACATCCGGCATTACGGCGAGGAGCGGATCGGCGGGATCCATTTCATTGGCGCGGTCACGAAGCTCGGCAGCGAAGCGGCCGCGGCCGTGCTCACACCGGAGTTCCTCGCCGTCCTTCCCGGGCTCTTCTCGAGTGATGTTGGCGAGAGCGTGCGCGGCCTCGAGTCGCTGCTGCGACTTTGCTTCTCTCGCGAGCCCGCGCCATCGGATCTATACACGATGCTGGGCTTTAGTGTGTCGGTGCCGCCGTTCGTGCGTCAGGCGCTGCTCACGCGCGTCGTCGACAACGACGACCTCCTGGCAACCATCGCGAAGCCCGTGTTGATCACGCATGGTGCGCTCGACGCGATCGTCAGGCAGGAGGTGGTGGCGCAACACCGTGCGCGGCTACCGCATGCGCAGATTCACATCATGCCTGACGCGGGGCACGCCGCGTTCTGGGACGATGCCGCGGCGTTCAACCAGCGCCTCGGTGCATTTCGTGAAGAAGTCGCGCGGCGTGGCGAATCGTACGTGACGGCGGGCGGGGCTGCCTGACGCGATGACCCGCGAGCCGCTACTGTGCCCGGGCTGCGTTGGCCAGCTCGTTCGTCACACGCATCTCTGTCGTGTACCGCAGCTCGGCGAACCGCACGAGCAGATCGGCCTCCGTGACCCCGCGTCGCTCGTCGCCCGACAGATCCGCGATGATCATCCCGCGGTGCATCATGATCGTGCGATCGCCGAACCGGACCGCGTGCTCCATGCTGTGCGTGACCATGAGCGTCGTGAGGCGATGCGTGCGCACCACGCGATCCGTGACGAGCATGATCTGCTCGGCCGCCCGCGGATCGAGCGCCGCGGTGTGCTCGTCGAGGAGGAGGAGGTCGGGTCGCGTGAGCGTGGCCATCAGCAGCGTCACCGCTTGCCTCTGGCCGCCGGACAGCGTGCCCATGGACGCCTGGAGCCGGCCTTCGAGCCGCATACCTAACGACGCAAGCGCCTCGCGATACCGATCGAGCGATGCGCGATCGAGGCCCACACGCAGGCGGCGGCGCTTGCCGCGAAGCTCGGCCATCCGCAGGTTCTCCGCGACTGTCATCGACGGGCACGTCCCCTTGAACGGATCCTGAAACACCCGGCCCACGAGCGCGGCACGACGGTGCTCCGGCCAGCGCGTGACGTCCACGTCGCCAATGCGGATCGTGCCGGTGTCGGTCAGGTACGTCCCGGCAATCACGTTCAGGATCGTCGATTTCCCGGACCCGTTGCTGCCGATTACCGTGAGGAACTGGCCGGCAGGGATCGTCAAGCTCACGCCGCGCAACGCGGGCACCACGTCTCCGCCCGGCTGCTCGAAGGTCTTATCCAGCGAAGTGATCTCGATCATGCGCGCCCTCCCGCTCGTTGGAGGAACCGAAGCCGGAAGTTGGGAAGCGCCAGCGTCGCGAGGACGAAGGCGGCGGTCGCGAGCTTGAGATCGACGGGGTCCAGCCCGACGCGCAGCGCGACGGCGATGAGCCCGCGGAAGACCACCGCACCGACCGCGACCATCGCGATGGTCGCGCCGAGCCGCGCTCTTCGGGGCTTGAGCGTCTCGCCCAGGATCACCGCCGCCATGCCGGCGACGAGCGTGCCAACCCCCATCGTGACGTCGGCGAAACCCTGATACTGCGCGATCAGCCCACCCGAGAACGCCACGAGGCCGTTCGCGAGCGCGAGCGCCAGCTCCACCATCCCTCGCCGATCCACGCCCTGCGCGATGATCATTGCCGGGTTGTCTCCCGCCGCGCGCATGGCCGTGCCGAAGTCGGTGCGAAGGAACCACGTGAACGCAAACCCGAGCACGAGCATGAGCCCGAGGAAAACCACGCCGAACGAAACATCGTTGGACCACGCGGCCGTCGCCGGGACGAGCGCGTGCAGCCGGGTGGCGAGCGTCGCGCGGTCGAGCAGCGAGATGTTCGACCGTCCCATCACGTGCAGATTGACCGAGTAGAGCGCGGTCATCACCAGAATACCCGCGAGCAGCTCGTTGACGCGAAGCCTCGTGTGCAGCACGCCGGTCACCCAGCCCGCGACCATGCCGGCGAGGAAAGCCACGACGGTCGCCGGAAGCGGATCGACGCCCTTCATGATGAGTGTCGCCGCGACCGCCGCTCCGAGCGGGAAGCTGCCGTCGGGCGTGATGTCCGGAAAGCGCAGCACCCGCGATGCGATATAGACACCCCACGCGAGTGTCGCGAATGCGAGGCCGAGGACGAGCGCGGAGAGCCAGAAGTCCCACGGGGACGGCCGACGCGTCGTGTTAGGCGTGGCTGACGACGGCTTCGGTGAGGCGAGTCGTACGGTATCTCCCTCTCCCGTCGCGGGAATGACCTTGGACGCGAGCGCGATGACCTCCGGCGGTATCGTCACGCCAAAGTCCGCCGCCGCACCGAGATCGACGACCATCTGCGGATTCGCCGATACGCGGAACGGGATGGTCGCCGGGTTCTCCCCGCGCAGAACGCGAATCATGATCAGTCCCTGCGCGTACCCGTTGTCGTAGAAGCTCGCGCCGAGTGCCAGGGGCGGCCCGGTATAGCCGGTGTTGGAGGCGACGACCGGCATGCCCAGCTCGCGTGCCTGCTTGATGAGCGCAGGGAATCCGCCGCCGATCATGATGCTCGGGATCTGCATGATGCCGCCGACGCCCTGCGCGCGCAGCGCCTGCACGCCCGAGGCAATATCCTGCGGGCTCGTGCACGCAACGGTGACGAACCGGATGCCCATCTGCGCCGCCTTCCGCTTCGCCATCTCGAGATAGAACTCGGCGAAGGGATCGGCGGGGTCGAAGAGCGTCCCCCACGCGCCAGCCTTCGGGAACGCAGACCGCGCGATGCCTAACGCCGAGTCGACCGGGAGCGGGATCTCGGCGCCGGTGACGTTGGGTCGGTGGTTGGTGGGGCTCGTGCCGGCGTTGATGGCGTAGGGGTTCGCGACCGCGCCGAAGACGATCGGGCGGTCGGTGATGACCTTCATCGCCGTCTGAGTGGCGATGGAGGACAGCGTCGCGACCTGCGTGACGCCTTGCTGCACGAAATCGCGCATGATGAGCGACAGCGTCGGGATGTCGCCCTGCGCGTTGCGCTCGAGGAAGGTGACGTTGACGTCGCGGACGAAACCGGAGTCGGCGAGTGCCTTGTAGAACCCTTCGCGCGCCTCGTCGAGTGGCGTGAGCGAGGAGACCTGAACGACGCCGATGACCGGGCGTGACGCGTGCGGTCCGCCGTCGCACGCAGCGAACAGCGCGAGCAAGGAAACGAAGCTCGCGCACGAATGGCGGCGGAGGAGCTTCGCGAGCGGCTTGGCCATTTGGTCGTCGCCAGTCAGCACGATCGATCGACTAGGGTGGCGGAAACAGGATACGCAAGCTGAGCGGGTAGATCCCGGCTGGCTCGCCGATCGGCGCATACGTCAGACGCACGCTCGACGTATCGAAGTACGGGTCGCCGGTGACTGCGCGAGGATACTTCGCCGCGGTCGCGCCCACGTATACGACGATGGTCGCGGTGTCTGCCGAACTCAGGGCAGGCGCTTCGCTGCGGTGCACCGTCACCGAGAACCGCCCGAGCGAGTCGACGTCGATCGGCACGGCGCGACACCCGCACTGCGGCGTGGTTCGCACGGCACCGCTCACGCCATCCAACGCCGATCCGTCTGGTCCGACCACGGTGCCATAGACCACCGCGCAGCCGAACGATGGACTTCCGTCCGCCGGGCGCTCGCATCGCGGCGGGCCCGATACCGTCTGAGCGACGTCGCTGAAGCAGCCGGCGAGAGTGACCGCGGCGATTGACAATGCCGCCGCAGGCGGACAAAAATCTTGTCGCAGGAGACACTCAAAGAACCTGTCGCGGATTACCACGATCACGACGATGACGCGGATTGGCTCCGCTGACGCTGACGCTCCGCGCCGCCCGAGCAGATGCTCGGTTGCGTTGTCAACAACAAAGACCTGGTTCCGGCGTCGTGATGGTTGGATGGCCTCGGCCCAACCTTGGCCACCTTGGCAGTAACGCCCGCACGCGATCCACTGGGAAGGGAGAAGAATCGTCAGCCGTCACGACCGCCGATAGGTCAAGGAGAAGT
>Ga0307406_10001573_pt1 | contig 12581 bp, 9 predicted proteins | sample 322Cmetagenome_3_FD_203706 | JGI IMG/M metagenome (GOLD analysis project Ga0307406, IMG submission 203706) | Maize rhizosphere microbial communities from greenhouse at UC Davis, California, United States - 322HYB-C-2 | ecosystem: Host-associated > Plants > Roots > Rhizosphere > Soil | place... | reverse complement strand
GCGGCTTGCGCCGCTCCTACCCCTGCGACGGCACGCCATTTCGATGAGCGATATCGGCATTGGTGTTCCTGCGCGTCCCGCGGTCGCGGCTCACGCCGCTCCTACAGAAGAGCGGTGTCGCGGCCTTCGCGCAACAGCGACGCTATTCCGAGCGCAACGCGCTATGCGGGACATCCAGCTCCAGCGACAGCGCCAGATGATCGGACAGGGCGGCGGGCACGGCGCGGGCGCCGGCGAAGCCAAGGCCGTCGCCGAGCAGGATGTGGTCGATCGCCCGCTGCGGACGCCAGCTCGGGAAGGTCGGCAGGGCGCTCGATGGCGGTTGCAGGCGGGTGTTGCGGAACAGCGCCTGCATCTCGGGGCGATCGGCCGAACAGTTGAAGTCGCCCATCAGCACGGCGTGCGGGTGGTCGTGCAGCAGTTCGGCGATGAAGGCCAGTTGCGAGGCGCGCGAGGTGGCGCCGAGCGAGAGATGCGCCACCGCCACGGTCAGGCCGTCGTCGTCGTCGCCGTAGTGGGCGATCAGCACGCCGCGGCCGGAGATGCGGCCGGGCAGGGGATGGTCGACGACCTCGCGCGGTTCCAGCTTGCTCAACAGGCCGTTCGCGCTGGAGGCGACGCTGCCGACGCGGCGGTTGGGCTGGTGGCTCCAGTATTCGAAGCCGGCGCGCTGGGCGAGGTAGTGGGTCTGGTTGGTGAAGCCCGAGCGCAGACTGCCCGGGTCGCTTTCGTTGAGGCCGACGATGTCGTGCTCGCCGGCCAACTGGGCGATGGTGTCGAGGCTGCCGCGCTTGTTGCCGGCGGGCAGCACGTGTGACCAGCTGCGCGTCGCGTAATCGCTGTAGCGACGCGTGCTGGAGCCGGCCTGGATGTTCGCGCTGAGCAGGCGCAGCCGGCGTGTATTCATGCGGGGGAGCGTCGGGCGCGCGGCCCGATCAGCCCTTGCTCGCCGGAGCCGGGGCGGCGGCTGCCGGGGCCGGCGTTGCGGCCGGTGCGGTCGAGCCGGCCGGTGCTTCGGCCGGAGCGGCGGCCGGTGCCGCGCCCTGGGTGGCGGCGCGCTCGCGTGCGACCAGGTGGTCGGTGATACGCAGCATGTCCTCGAAGCTCTTGCCCTTGACCAGGTACTTGCCGTTCACCACCAGCGAGGGGCTGGAGCTGACGCCCGAGCGCTGCATGAACTGTTCGGCGCGCTTGAGCTTGGCGTTGATCGCGAAGCTGTTCATGGTGCCGATGAAGTCCTGCGGCTTGGCGCCGAACTTGGCGTAGAACTGGCCGAACTGTTCGTCGGTGACGCTCTGGTACGAAAGCGTCTGGTCGATGTGGACGGCGCGGAACATCGCCTCGTGCGACTTCTCGAGCAGGCCCAGGGTCTGCGCGGTGTAGAAGGCCTTCGCGAACGGAATCGGGTTGGCGCCGAACGGGCCGGCGATCGGGGTGAACTTGACGTCGGCGGTCTGCTTGGCGCGCCAGTCGAGCACCTGCGGTTCGAACTGCGCGCAGTGCGGGCAGGTGTAGCTGAAGATTTCGGCGACTTCGATCTTGCCGGCGACCGGCTCGTAGGGCTGGCCGGCCGGGATCTCATCGTAATCGGTGCCGACCGTCGGGGCCGGGCCGGCCGGCGGCGTGGCCACGGCGGCGGGCTGGATCGTCGTGGCTTCCGGCGAGGCGGGAGCGGCCGGCGCGCCGTCGGCGGGGGCCGCGGTGGCGGCATCGGTGGCGGCCGGAGCGGCGGTATCGGCCGGGGCCGCGGTTTCGGTCTTGGTGCAGGCGGCGAGCGCGAACAAGGCGCTCAGCACGAGCGGATAGCGGGACAACGAAGCCATACGCGAATTCATCAGGGAAATCTCCGCAATACGTTCAAAGGAAGTGTGGGCATCGGCGCCGGGCTGAAGCGCTCGTCGCGATGCCGACAGGAGCGGCGTTCAGGATAACGGCCGCGGCAGGGAAGGGGGAGTGCAGGGTTCGGCCGGGATAGGGAAGGGGCGAGCCGTGGTGGCGATCAGCGCTTGCCCGCGCGTTCGCGCGCGACCAGGTGATCGGCGACGCGCAGCATGTCGTCGAAGCCCTTCTGGGTGGTCACGCGGTATTTGCCGGCGACCACCAGCGACGGCGTGCCGTCGACGCCGGCGGCCATGATGAAGGCCTTGGCGCGCTCCATCGCCTTGGCGGTGGCCGGGCCGGCCATGGCGGCGGCGAAGGCCTGGCGGTTGGCGCCGTATTGGGCGTAGAAGCCGGCGATCTCGTCGGTCGAGGCGTTCTGGATCGGCAGGCGGTGCTGCTCGTGCAGGGCGCTGAACATGGCCTCGTGGGTCTTGCCGAGCAGCTTCATCGACTGCGCGGTGTAGAAGGCCTGCGCATACGGGTTCCAGTAGCCGCCGAACGGCGCGGCCAGCGGCACGAAGTTGACGTCGGCCGGCTGCTTGGCGCGCCAGGCGGCGACCTGCGGCTCGAAATGCGCGCAGTGCGGGCAGGTGTAGCCGAACACTTCGACGACTTCGACCTTGCCCTTGACCGCGGCGAAGGGCTTGCCGCCTTCGATCTCGACGTAGTCGACGCCGGCTTCCGGCGCCGGGCCAGCAGGTGCCGCCTTGGGTGCGGCGAATGCGGCGAACGGAAGCATTGCGAGCAGGAACAGGGAGGCCAAGCGTGGATTCATCGGAAAGTCTCGTCGGTGGCGGAATGAACGGGCGTGAAGCTTGCGCCCTCCGGCGACGGCCGGCCGGGCATAAAAAACGCCGGCACCAAGGATAGCGGCCGGCGTCTTCAACAGGAGTAACGATACGACCCCGGTGTGCGCCAGAAGTTCCACTACCGCGACAAGCGGTGACCGTGGTCACCTTATGCGCGGGTCTGCCTGGACACGCCGTCCGACCAGGCCGCCTGATCGGGCCCGTTGATCGGGCTCGCTGATCAGGCCGGCTGATCAGGCGCCGCAACGAAAAACGCCGGCCTGTCGCCAGGCCGGCGTTCGTCCGCATCGCGTTGGCGCGAGGCCTCAGCCCTGGGTGGGCTGGGCCGGTGCGGCAGCCGGAGCCGCGGCGGGCGTCGCCGCCGGGGCCGGAGCGGCCGGAGCGGGTGCTGCCGGTGCGCTGGCGGCCGGAGCGGCCACTACGGGAGCCGGCGCATCGGCGGCGGCGACGTCGTCGGCGCGTTCGTGCAGGCCCTGCAGGTAGCTCGACAGCGAACCGATTTCCTCGTCGCTGAGCTGCTTGGCGACCGTCGCCATGATGTTGAACAGGTGCGGATCCTTCTGCGTGGTCGTGCCGGCGCGGTATTCCTCCAGGCGACGCTGCGAGTAGGCGGCCTGCTGGCCGGCGATGTGCGGATAGGCCGGGCCGGGGTTGCCGGCGCCGCTGGGGCCGTGGCAAGCCATGCAGGCCGGGATGCCGCGGGCCTTGTCGCCGTTGCGGAACAGTTGCTCGCCGACTTCGAAGAACTTCTTGCCCTTGTTCACGCCCGAGGCGATCAGGCTGTCGTCGGCGACGCCGGCGCCGGACTTCTGGGTGGCGAAGTAGGCGCCCAGGTCGCGGGCGTCCTGGTCGCTGAGGGCGTCGGCGAAGGGCTTCATCGCCGCGGCCATGCCGGTATTGCGCTCGCCGCTCTTGAACAGGGCGATCTGGTGGGCGATGTAGCGCTCGCTCTGGCCGGCCAGGCGCGGGTACTGCGGATCGGTCGGGTTGCCGTCGAGGCCGTGGCAGGCCGCGCAGGTGCCGGCCTTGGTCGCGCCGGCCTTGACGTCGCCCCAGGAGGCCTTCGCCGCGGCGTTCAGCGGCGCGGTCTGGACCGGCTCCTTGTCGGGAATCGGCGTGACCGTGGCTTGGGCGTACGCAACGGCGGCGGCCGCGAGAGCGGCGAGGCCGACGAGGCCTAGAACGCGGGCTTGGCTCATGTAGCTGGGCTCCGAACTACTGGCTTGCTGGGTGGCAGGCTGAAAGGGGCGTACTGGGGACCGGACTGTGCGCAAGCTGCCGCCACCGGAACCTCGGAATTATCTTCGCCGGCCCCGACCGGGTCAACGCGGATTCAGTCTGCGGCACGCCGGAGGGGTGGGCGTGCGATCCTAATGGCATGAACAATCCCCTCGCCCGTGCCCGTTACCTGCTGTCGGCGCACAACGTAAAGCAGCTCCCGCCCGACGGCGGCTTCGAGGTCGCCTTCGCCGGCCGCTCCAATGCCGGCAAGTCCAGCGCCCTCAACGCCATGTGCCAGCAGAACGCCCTGGCGCGGGTGTCCAAGACCCCGGGCCGGACCCAGCAGCTGGTGTTCTTCGACGTCAGCCCCCTGTACCGCGGCCCCGAGCCGGCCCCGGAGCCCGACCGTTTCCTGGTCGATTTGCCCGGCTACGGCTACGCCAAGGTCCCGCAGAACCTGCAGGCCCACTGGCAGGCCTTCCTGGACCGCTACTTCGGCACCCGCGAGGCCCTGCGCGGGCTGGTCGTGGTGATGGACATCCGCCACCCGCTCAAGGACTACGACCGGCAGATGCTCGGTTACGCGGTCGAACGCGGCCTGCCGGCGCATGCGTTGCTGACCAAGGCCGACAAGTTCGGTCGCGGCCAGCAACAGCAGCAACTGATGATGGTGCGCAAGGAACTGAGCTCGGCCTTCGGCGACACGGTCAGCGTGCAGACCTTCTCCGGCGAGTCCAAGCAAGGCGTCGAAGAGGCCTGCGCGGTGGTCTCGCGCTGGCTCGAACTGGTCCCGCCGCCGGCCGCCTGAGCCGGCCGCGCCGTCGGCCAGCCGATTCTGTTTCAGAAGCCGCTGGCCGCTCCGCCCGCGCCGACTGCGTTACTCCCTGGGTAGAAGGGCTTCCGCGCGACCTGCGCGGAGGGCGATCTTCGGCTCAAGGAACGAGATGGACACGATCACCGACCCCCAGACCATCCTGGCTGCGGGCGCCTATGGCACGGCGCTGCTGTTCTTCGCCTACGGCGCCTATGCGCTGCTCAAGACCCGCAACGCCGAGCAGAACAAGAACGTGCGCTGGTACCTGGGCATCGGCGCGGCGGTGGTGGTGGCGATGATCGGCTTCGACACCCTCAAGAGCTGGCGCAGCGGCGAGCGCGTGGTGCCGAACGTCTACCTGACGTTCTCGCCGCGCTTTTCGGCGATCGACCTGCCCGACCCGGAAATCATCTACCGCGGCCAGGCTTTCCCGCCGAACGCGGCCATCGAGGTCGCCGACAACAACAGCAGCATCAACATCTCGGTCGATTCGATCATCAAGAAGGTCGAGGACCTGCAGCAGAACAACCGCGACCTGCAGAACGCGGTCGGCAGCGCCGCGCTCGCCAATCAAGCGCCGGAACTGGCCGACGAGATCGCCGCAGCCAAGGCCGGGGGCGAGGACGCCTGCGCCGGCGGCGATGCGACCCTGTGCGGCTGGAAGCAACTGTCGGAAGGCAAGCTCGACAGCGCGCAGGAGACCCTGACCCAGGCGGTCAAGGACACGCCGGCCAGCAACCCCAAGACCCGCGCGACCGCGTTGAGCGGGCTCGGCGAGATCTACGTGGGGCAGGGACGCATCGCCGAGGCCCAGGTGGTGCTCAGGAAGGCCGCCGCGCTCGGCAACGAGGGCGCGAAGAAGCGCCTGGACACGCTGGCCCTGCCGCCGCCGGAGCGGCGTTTGCAGCCGGTGCCGACGGTGACGCGCGAGCAACTGCGCCGCGAAGTGCGGGCGGCCCAGCCCGGGCGCGGCTGAGGCCCGGGCAATGGCGCGCCGCCGCTATGGCGTCGGCAGCGGCCGGCTTGCGCTGATCTCGCCGCGCGGGTCGTAGTCGCGCGCGGTGTCGCGCACGCCGTCGCCGTCGCTGTCGAACTCGCCGCTGACCGGGCGGTTGTCGACGTAGTCGATGTGCTTGATCAAGTTGCCGCGTTTGTCGAACCACTGTTCGCTCTGCAACACACCGCGCTTGGCGGCTTGCTGCCAGTCGACCTGGCCGTCGCCGTCGTAGTCGGCGCTGCGGCCGGCGAGTTGGCCGTTTTCGTAGCGGCTGGCGGTCTCGCGCACGCCGTCGAAGTCCTGGTCTTCTTCGATCCCGGTGGGCAGCCCGCGTTCGTCGTAGTGGGTGCGTTGATCGACTTCGCCGTCGCTGTCGCGGTCGGCATCGATGCGCTGCAGGTGCTCGCCTTCGAAAAACAGGGTCTCGTCGGGCCGGCCGTCGTCGTTGTAGTCGATAGGTTGCAGGCTCTGGCGCGGCTGCAGGGCGATGCCGGTGGCGATGGCCCCGCCGAGGGCGCCGGCGATGAGGGCGAACACGATGCCGCCGAGACTTGCGCCGGTGTGGCGCGAGGGCAGGCGCTGGTTCAAGGGGCGATAGAGGTTTCCGCCCTCCACGTGCGCCGGCGTGTCGTCGTCGCCGTAGTCGCGATCGACTTCGTCTGCATCGTCCCGGTCGTCGAGCGGTACGGCCGTGTCCTGCCTGGCCTGGATGATGCTGCGTGCGCGTTCGGCGTCGTCGTCGGCGACTTCGAGCCGGACCGAGCCGCCGGCCGGCAACAGGCCGGCGGCGCCTTCGAGGGCGCCGCCGAACACGAACGAGCGGATGCCTTCCTCCGCCAACAAGCCGCGCACGAGCTGCGCGTCCGCCGAATGGGCGGCGTGGTAAACGATCTGCATTCGGCGTTCCCCCTGATCGCGGACGTCCTGCCGCGAGACCGGAGTATGCCGCCTGACCGAAGTGTGCCGCGAGCTCAGCCGGTGGCGCGTGCGGCGAACACGCCGTAGGGCGGCAGGCGCAGGCGATCGCCGGTCCGCTCGCCCGAGGGCAGGCCGTGGCCGTGGTCGATGTGCCAAGTGCCGGCCTCGGACAGATTCAATTCCGCCTCGGCGCCGCTGAGGTTGAAGGCCATCAGCACCGCGTCGGCGCCGCTGCCGCGGACGAAGGCGATCACCGGCTCGTCGCTGGCGAGGAAACGGATCGCGCCGTCGAGCAGGGCCGGCCGGGTCTTGCGCCACGACAGGAAACGACGGAAGCGGTTCAAGGACGAATCCGGGTCGTGCTGCTGGCGGGCGACGTCGAGGCCGCGATGGCCCTCGGCGATCGGCAGCCACGGCGTGCCGGTGCTGAAACCGGCCTGCGGCGTGCCGTCCCACGGCATCGGCGTGCGGCAACCGTCGCGGCCCTTGAAGGTCGGCCAGAAGGCGATGCTGAAGGGGTCGCGCAGCGCCTCGAACGGCAGCTCGGCTTCGGGCAGGCCCAGTTCTTCGCCCTGGTAGACGCAGACCGAACCGCGCAGCGAGCACATCAAGGCGCTGAGCATGGAAGCGAAGTGCGCCGGCTCGTCGCCGCGGCCCCAACGCGAGACCACGCGCTGCACGTCGTGGTTGGAGATCGCCCAGCACGGCCAGCCTTCGAGCATGCGTTCCTCGAGCGCCTGCGCGGTGCCGCGGATATGGGCGACGCTGTAGTCCTCGGTCAGCAGCTCGAAGCTGTAGCCCATGTGCAGGCGGCCGTCGCGGGTGTATTCGTCCATGGTCGCCAGCGAATCTTCCGAGGAAATCTCGCCGAGCGACACCGCGCCCGGATAGCGGTCGAGCAGGCTGCGCAGCTCGGCCAGGAAGTCGAGGTTCTCGGGCTGGTTGTTGTTGTAATAGTGGTATTGGAAGGCGTAGGGATTGTCGGGGCTGAAGCCTCGCCCGACCCGCAACTCGCGCGCCTTCGGCGGGTTGTCGCGCAGTTGCGCGTCGTGGAAGCAGAAGTTGATCGCGTCCAGGCGCAGGCCGTCGACGCCGCGGTCGAGCCAGAAGCGCACGTTGTCGAGCACCGCGGCGCGCACCGCCGGGTTGTGGAAGTTCAAGTCCGGCTGCGAGGCCAGGAAGTTGTGCAGGTAATACTGCTGGCGGCGCGGTTCCCAGTGCCAGGCGACGCCGCCGAACAGCGACATCCAGTTGTTCGGCGCGGTGCCGTCGGGGCTGGCGTCGGCCCATACGTACCAGTCGGCGAACTCGTTGTCGCGGCTTTCGCGGCTGCGCTTGAACCACTCGTGCTGGTCGGAGGTGTGGCTGAGGACCTGGTCGATCATCACCCGCAGGCCCAGCGCATGCGCCTTGGCGAGCAGGCGGTCGAAGTCGTCGAGGTTGCCGAACAAGGGGTCGACCGCGCGGTAGTCGGCGATGTCGTAGCCGAAATCGATCATCGGCGACTTGAAGAACGGCGAGACCCAGATCGCATCGACGCCGAGGTCGGCGACGTAGCCGAGCTTGTCGATGATGCCGGGCAGGTCGCCGACGCCGTCGCCGTCGAGGTCGCGGAAGCTTCTGGGGTAAATCTGGTAGATCACCGCGCCGCGCCACCAGGCGTGTTCCTGCGATGCGGCGGGGGTCGGAAGATTGACGGCTGACAAGAGGCGCCCCTGATGGCGTAAGCGGTCTTCGTGCTGCACTGCCGCGATGGGCGCCAGCTTAGCGCCGGGCGCGTTGGCGGCTCGCCGGCCTGCATACGTATTCATGCCCAAACGACCGATGAAGTGCGACATGAATGCGACTGCCGGTCATGAATACGTATGCATAAACCGCAGCGGGCGCGATCGCTTGCCTAACATGCGCCTCAGACCGAGGGCGTACGTCGCCCAGGCAACCGCAGCGCGCCGCAGTGCGCGCGCGGACGGCACACAGCTACTGGAGGGGAGCATGTCGAGAACGAACCGGGCTTCATCGAACCAACAACGCCACCTGTTGACCGTGGCACTGGCCTCGTTCGGCCTGTGCAACTCGTGGACGGTCTGGGCGGCGGATGCGCCCACCGCGCAGGACGCCCCGGCCGCGGCCAGCGCCGAAGCGGCGCCGACGAGCGCGGCGCACGAACTCGACGCGGTCCAGGTCACCGGCAACCGCCGCGTGCAGTCGATCCAGAAATACGCCGGCACGATCCAGTCCTTCAGCGGCGAGGATCTGACCAAGCTCGGCATCAACACCGATTTCCGCAACCTGCAGGCGGTGGTGCCGGGCCTGCAGATCACCCGCCAGGAAGGCAAGTACGAGATCTTCCTGCGCGGCATCGGCGCGGCCGACTCCGACTTCTCCTCCGACCCGTCGGTGGCCACTTATTACAACGGCATCTACCTGCCGCGTCCGCGCTCGATCGGGCCGATGTTCTTCGACGTCGACCGCATCGAGGTCAACAAGGGTCCGCAGGGCACGGTGCGCGGCCGCAACGCGACCGGCGGCTCGATCAACGTGATCTCCAAGCGCCCCGAACTGGGCGTGACCAGCGGCGGCCTCAAGGTCGGCGCCGGCAACCACGACTTCACCACCGCCGAGGGCGTGCTGAACCTGCCGATCGGCGACACCTTCGCCCTGCGCGCGGCGCTGTTCGACGAAGAGCGTTCTTCCTATATCAAGAACGGGTATCCCAGCTCGCTGTTCCCGGCCGAAGGCCCGGGCGCGCTCGACAACCAGGCCGCGCGCCTGTCCATGCTGTGGGAGCCCAACGACAAGTTCTCGGCCTACGTCATGCTCGACAAGGTCAGCGAGCGCGGCACCGGCGACCCGGGCCTGTTCGCCGAACGCGGCCTGGCCGCCGGCTACGACATCGACGACCTGTCCGACCCGTTCCGCCAGTACTTCCGCACCCAGGGCAAGACCAGCAACGACATCGAAGGCGTTGCCGGCACCTTCACCTATGCCTTCAACGATGCGGTGTCGGTGGAGTTCAACACCTCCTACCGCAAGTACGAGTTCGACAACCGCAACGCCTCGCGCGAATGGCAGCTCGGCCCGGTTTATCCGGGGTCCGAACGCGAGGCCTATCACAACCCCGAACGCCTGGCCTGGTACGACACCTTCTACCAGTCCGACAAGTCCAGCTCGACCATCAACGAGCTACGCTTCTTCGGCGACACCGGCAAGCTGATCTGGTCGGCCGGTCTGTTCAATTACGAAGAGAAGTACGACTACACCTCGTGGGACGTCGGCAACGGCTATTTCGGCGACTGCGACTGGTGGCGTCCCGGCACCGTCTGCGGCTGGCAGGACGGCCTGGGCGGCGAGAACCGCGGCGACGACTCCAAGGTCGAGTCGAACGCGGTCTATGGCGACTTCAGCTTCGCCGCGACCGATTCGCTGCGCCTGATCGGCGGCGTGCGCTACACCCGCGACAAGAAGACCGCGCGCGAGTCCAACGTCAAGTACCAGTTCGTGATTCCGGAAGAACTGTTCCAGCAGTTCACCGGCCAACCGATCAACACCGCGACCAATCCCTACACCACGGGTCTGGTACTGGGTTCGCCCGGGTTTCAACTGGCGCCTCCCGGCCGCCGCGGCGGCGGCGACCCGAGTATCTGCACCGGCTGGTCCCCGGCCGAGCTGCGCTGCGGCCCGGGCGCCGATTCGCTCGACTACTTCCTCGGCGGCATCCAGAACTTCGGCGCGCAGGACAACTGGTCTCAGTTCCTGACCCGCAACCGCGACCAGATCGACGTGATCGTGCGTTCCGACTTCCCCGGCGGCAAGAGCGTGGACGTCTACGAGGACAGCTACGTCGACTGGCGCGTGGGCTTCGAGTACGACCTCAACCCGCAGGTGATGTTGTACGGCACGGTCTCGACCGGCACGCGTTCGGGCGGCATCAACCGGCCCCTGCTGCTCAACGACGGCAGCGCGCTGGCGCCGACCTTCGAGCCGGAGGAACTGACCTCGTACGAAGCCGGCATCAAGGGCGACTACCTGTGGGGCGAGACCCCGGTGCGCCTGAACGCCTCGGTGTTCTATTACGACTACCAGAACAAGGTGCTGCAGAACCTGATCGACGTGCCGGCGCCGACGCCGACCAACCCGAACGCGACCAGCCGCCAGGTCTTCAACGACAACGCCGCCAACGCCAGCGTGCTCGGTCTCGAGCTCGAAGGCCGGGTCGGCCTGCCGCACGGCTTCAACCTGGGCTACAACTTCACCTACCTCGACGCGACCTTCGACGACTCCAAGGTGCTCGACACGCGTTCCGGCGGCCTCGGCCTGATCGTGCCGCTCGACGGCAACCGCCTGCCGAACACCTCCAAGTACAACGCCAACCTCAGCCTGTCGCAGACCATCGACATCGGCCGCGGCGCATTGAACTCGTTCGACTGGACGATCAACCTGACCTACCGCTCCGACTACTACCTGACCGCGTTCAACAGCCGCGGCTTCGGGTTGGACGCGGCCGGCAACGTCATCGAGATCCCGCTCGCCGACATGCCGTTCAACAACGGCTCCAACCCCGCCGCGGGCGGCGGCCCGGCCGACGGCATGGCGATGCGCGACGACGTCGGCGGTTTCACCACGGTCAACGTCTCGGCCGGGCTGAACTTCGGCGAAGACAGCCAGTTCCGCATCGACGGCTTCGTCTCGAATCTCACCGACGAGGTGTACTCGGGCAAGGGCTTCGTCAACAACGCGACCAACATCCGCTACCTCAACACCCCGCGGATGTACGGGATCCGATTCTCGTCGCAGTTCTGAGAGCGGAAGCGAAAGCAAAATCCCAGGGGCGAGAGCAAATCCCCCCTAACCCCCCTTTTCCAAAGGGGGGGAATAGCACGATGTCACTGAGTGGAGCGGTGCGAGTTGGATAGGGCGCTGCTTCGCTGGTCTTCCCCCTTCGACAAAGGGGGATCGAGGGGGATTTGCTTGTTCCCGCCACCGCGTCGCCTCACCGCGCGGCGCTTCATGCCAGTATCGAGCCCATGACCGAACGCACCGAGCGCAGCGCCACGTCCCGCAAGCCGCAGCTGTCGTTCTGGCAGATCTGGAACATGTGCTTCGGCTTTCTCGGCATCCAGTTCGGCTTCGCCCTGCAGAACGCCAACGTCAGCCGGATCTTCCAGAGCCTGGGCGCGCCGATCGACGACATCCCGATGCTGTGGATCGCCGCGCCGCTGACCGGGCTGATCGTGCAACCCATCGTAGGCTATTTGTCCGACCGCACCTGGACCGGCCTTGGCCGCAGGCGTCCGTATTTTTTGATCGGTGCGGTGCTCGCCACCCTCGCACTGTTGGCGATGCCGAATTCGCCGACCCTGTGGATCGCCGCCGGCCTGCTGTGGGTGCTCGACGCCTCCATCAACATTTCGATGGAGCCGTTCCGCGCCTTCGTCGGCGACCAGTTGCCGACCTCGCAACGGCCGAGCGGCTATGCGATGCAGAGCTTCTTCATCGGCGTGGGCTCGGTGGTCGCCAGCGTGTTGCCGTTCGCGCTCGCGCACCTGGGCGTGGGCAACACCGCCGGGCCCGGCGAGGTGCCGGACACGGTGCGTTACGCCTTCTATTTCGGCGGCGCCGTGCTGCTGCTGTCGGTCGGCTGGACCGTGCTGCGCACCCGCGAGTATCCGCCGGAGACCCTGCAGTCCTTCGACGATGCCTTGCCCGAGGCGCCGCGGCCGAACCGCGACCGCGTGCGCTGCGCATTGTTCGGCGCCTCCTGGCTCGTGGTCGGCGGCCTCGTCGCCACGACCATTTCGATGTGCGGGCTCGACCGCCAGTTGTACGTGCTGGCCGGCATGATCGGCGCCTTCGGCCTGGCGCTGTTGGTGCGCGGCATGATCGGCGCCGGCGGCGGCTTCGCCACGGTCATGGACGACCTGCATTCGATGCCTTCGACCAT
>Ga0307406_10001572_pt1 | contig 12582 bp, 10 predicted proteins | sample 322Cmetagenome_3_FD_203706 | JGI IMG/M metagenome (GOLD analysis project Ga0307406, IMG submission 203706) | Maize rhizosphere microbial communities from greenhouse at UC Davis, California, United States - 322HYB-C-2 | ecosystem: Host-associated > Plants > Roots > Rhizosphere > Soil | place... | reverse complement strand
GCGGGAGAGGAACGTCGGTGGCTTCCTGGAGCCGGCCGTCGGAACACGCCGCGACGAGGACGCGCGGCCGCTCCGGATCCCACGGCATTCCGAGTGTCAGCGTGCCCATTCGTGATGGCTCCGCAGTCCGTCAGCTCAGGACGACGAGAAGTCCGTGGCCTCTCGAAGTGACGGTCGTCATGGCTTCCCGCAGGATCGCGACGTACTCCATCAGGTAGCCGAGCGTATCGTCGTCCGTCGGATCGCGATCCCAGATCTCCGGGTAGATCTCTGCGCGCATCATCGCTTCCGGCGCGAAGCGCGAACGCAGCTCGTCGTCAGTGATGGCCGAGAGCGCGGACGCAATCACACGCGCCTCGGCGGATGTGAACACGCGCGCCGCCCCGTAGCCGACGTCCTCGTCACCGACATCCGTTCCACCGGCAACGAGAAACTGCAGCGGAGTTCCGCATTCGTCGGGCGAGCCGGTGAGGAGGTAGTGAATCCCGTGCCAGGATTTGTCGAGGTCGCCCAGGTCGCCTTCGCCATCCGCCAACTCCAACGCCGCTGGCGGCGTAGACGGCGCGTTGTCCTGTGTGCGCCCGCCGAACAAACGCGCAAACAGCCCCGGCTTCGCGCGATCGTCCGCTTCGCGACGCGCTCGGTCGTAGGCGTCGGGGTCCTCTGGGGCGATCACCTGCCAGACGAGCGGCGGATCCGCGAGAAGCCGTTCGATTGTCTCGTCGCGGACCGCCGATAGCGACACCACCATGCCCATAGTCGATCCTCGTGGTTCGAAGCCTAACGCGTCGAGGGGTGATACGGCGCGTCACTGCGCCAACATGATGCCGGCCGCGCCGACCACCGCAACCAGCACCGCTCCCGGGACGGCGAACCGGAGCCAGCGGTCGTATCCCACTCCCGCTCCAAGCAGCATCGCGAGCAGCGCGCCGTCCGTGGGCGTGATCATGTCCATGAGCCCGGCGCCCGTCTGGAACGCGATGACCGCGGCGTCCCGCGAAATCCCGAGCAGGTCGCACAGCGGAGCCAGAATGGGCATGGTGAGTACGGCCTGACCACTCACGGTCGGCAGTGGAACGTGCAGCAGCGCCTGCGCGGGAATCATGAGCAGCGCGGCCAGCGGTCCCGGCGCCCGTGCAAGCGACGTGGCGAGACCGTAGACGATCGTATCCATCACGCGGCCGTCCGACAGGACGACGCTGATCCCACGCGCCACGCCAACGAAGAGTGACGCGGCGAGCAGTCCCTCCATGGCCTTGAGGAAGACGACGGCGCTCTCCGAGAGCGTGTGCCCGGCCACCAGCGCGATGACGAACCCCGCGACGAGGAAGGTCGCGGACAGCTCGTTGAAACCCCAGTCCCATCGAATGACGCCGATGACGTAGGGCACGAAGGGAGCAACCGCGAGCACCAGCAACACCACGTCGCGCTTGGTGGCAGGCGCGGTGTCTGGTGGTGCCTGTTCCGGACGTACGCCATCGCGCGACGCCATCGCGAGGGTCCAGACCATCCAGACAGCGACTGCGACCACGAGCAGCGAAAACCTCAACACGGGTTGAGTCAGCGGTGGGAGCTCGGCGAAGCGGAGCGCGATTCCCGTCTGGAAGGGATTCGTCGGCCCGAAGGCCGAGCCGACGACGGCCGCACCAACGCTGACGGCGAGCGTTGTCACACCACCGAAGCCGAGGCGCGTGCATAACGCGAGGAGCACCGGGATGAGCGCGATGATCTCCTCGTGCATGTTCTCGAGCGCGCCGAGCGTCGCGAACACGAGGCTCACCAGGACGACGATGAGCCTCGGGCGTCGCGTGCGTCGAAGCAGGCTGCCGACGAGCCGAGCGAGCGCGCCGGTGGCATCGAGGAGCGCGAACGCGCCGCCAACGAAGAGGATCGTCAGGATGACGTCTGCGCCGGAGATGATCCCGCGCGGCACGGCCATGAGCGCACCGCCCGGCCCCACCGGCGCCGCCTTCGTGGGCGCATACGTGCCAGAGATGACGACCGAGCGTTGCGTGACCGGATCCGTGCGCCGCTCGTAGACGCCGGCTGGAATGACCCACGTGAGCGCCGCCGCGACCGCCACGCCGCCAAGGAGGAGGACCAACGGGTGTGGGAGCGGCGGGAGCCGGAGGCGCATTGCGCGGAGAACATACCGCTCATCGCGAGCGGCGACAAACCGCGTTGCGGCCGCGACCGCGAGGCGCCATGTTCGCGACCATGAGACCCATTGTGATTCTCGCCCTCGCTCTCGCGGCGTGCACGCGTGCCTCCACCGCTCCCACGCCTGCCCCCTCCTACCCCGACTCGTACGAGACGATCATCACCGGGGGCAGGATCGTCGACGGCACCGGCAACGCCTGGTTTTACGGCGACGTCGGTATCGTCGGTGACCACATTGCGCGCATAACGCCTGCCGGCATGCTCGCGAAGGCCTCGGCGCAGCGGCGCATCGATGCGCGCGGGCTCGTCGTCGCGCCGGGTGTCATCGACATCCAGGCCCACTCGGAGGAGCAGCTCCTGTACGGCGACAGCCGTGTCATGGGCATGATCACCCAGGGTGTCACGACGATGATCATGGGCGAAGGGGAAACGCCCGGTCAGATATCGCAGACGATGTTCAACGACTACCTCAAGGCCGGCGACACCACGCACGCCGCCCTCTTCCGGTCGTTCATCGGGCCGAAGGGATTCGGCGAGTGGCTCCGTGCCATGGAGCGTCACACGGCGTCCGTCAACTTCGGCTCCTTCATCGGGGCCGGCGGCATCCGGCAGTACGCGAAGAACATGGCGCAGGGGGCACCGACGCCGGCCGAGCTCGACACGATGCGTACGGTCGTTAGGCAGGCCATGCACGACGGCGCGTTCGGCGTCGCGAGCGCGCTGATCTACCCGCCGGGCAACTACGCCGGGACCGACGAGCTCATCGAGGAAGCGAAAGCGATGGCGCCCTACGGCGGCGTCTATATCACCCACATGCGATCGGAAGGCGATCGGCTCGTCGAAGCCGTGGACGAAGCGATGCGCATCGGCCGTGAGGGCGGCGTTCCCGTCGAGATCTACCATCTCAAGGCGGCCGGGATAAAAAACTGGCCGAAGATGAAGACCGTCATCGCCAAGATCGATTCGGCGCGGGCGGCGGGTCAGGACATCGCGGTCGATCAGTACCCGTACACGGCCGGTGGGAACAACCTCTCGTCGTGCATTCCACCGTGGGCGCATGCGGACGGAAAGCTGCTCGATCGCCTGCGCGACGCACCGACGCGCGCGAAGATCAAGGCCGAGATGATGGACGAGAACGCGAACTACGAGAGCCTGTGCTTGGGTGCCACTCCACAGGGGGTTGAGGTCGTCGGCTTCGAGGTCGACTCACTCAAGAAGTACGAGGGCAAACGCCTGCCGGAGATTGCGTCGGCATGGAACAAGGACTGGCCCGACGCGCTGATGGACCTGACGCTGGCGGAGCGGAATCGGCTCGGACAGATCATCTTCATCGCGTCCGATTCCAACATCGCGATGCAGGTGAAGCTCCCGTACATGAAATTCGGGACGGACGCGGCCGGCTACGACCCGGATAGCGCGAAGTCCTCTACCCACCCGCGCTCGTACGGGACGTACCCCAAGATCCTCGGCCGCTACGTCCGCGACTACAAGTGGCTGACGCTGGAAGACGCGGTCCGCAAGATGACCGGCGCGACGGCGGCGCGGCTGTCGATTCGCGACCGCGGGGAGCTGAAGGAGGGGTGGAAAGCCGACATCATGATCTTCGACCCGAACACGATCATCGACAAGGCGACGTACGAGCAGCCGCACCAACTCTCGGTGGGCATGAAGCACGTGTTCGTGAACGGGGCGGCGGTGGTCTCGGATGGGAAGGTGACAGGAGCGAAGCCGGGCCGCGTGGTGCGCGGCCCCGGCTACGGGTTGCCCTAGCGAGAGGCCGTCTGCAGGCAAAACTGATGACTGAAAACGAATGACCCGCAACTAACAACTCATGACCGGCCAGACATCACGAGAAGTCTTCGCGAGTCGTGCGTCCTTGGTGGTGGGTCATTCGTTTTCGGTCATCAGTCGTCTTGCGGCCACGCCATCACTGCAGCGGCACGCGGTCCCACGAGAAGATCGACCCCGGCGTCGGCTTCGGGTCGATCGTTAGGCGTACGTACTCCGTTCGCCCATCGCTCCCCTCGACCACCATGCGGGTGACGTTCTCGGCCACCGGAGTGGAGGGATGCAGCCTCGAGCTTCTGCGCGCCATAGGGAATGTCACCGATGATCGCGATTCAGCGTTCAGCCTCGGTTGAGCCTCGCCGCCGCCTGTGGCATCTTTCGCTCACGTCCAGCGAATGCCCCGCGCGACGGCCCGCGCGGGCTTGAGCGAGCACCGAAGCTTCGACTGACGGCGGCACCGCCGGAGGAGGTACGATGGCAACGGCGAACCTCACCGAGCTCCTCGACCGAGAGGGCATCAGGTACATCACGATCCAGCACTCCCGCGCCTACACCGCGCAGGAGATCGCAGCCGCGGCGCACGTCTCCGGCAAGGAGATGGCGAAGACGGTCGTCACGAAGATCGATGGCAAGCCGGCGCTCGTCGTGCTGCCCGCCGGGGAGAAGGTGGATTTCGACCAGATCCGCGCCAACACGGGCGCGCACGACGTCGAGCTCGCGACCGAGCAGGAGTTCGCAACGCTGTTTCCCGGATGTGAGCTGGGCGCCATGCCGCCGTTCGGGAATCTCTACGGGCTGGACACGTACGTGACCCGAAGCCTCGCGGACGATGACGAGATCGCGTTCAACGCCGGCACGCATACAGAGCTGATCAGGATGCCGTACCGCGACTTCGAGCGCGTCGTGCACCCGAAGTCGATCGACATACGAGCCGACGCGAGGTAGACGGCCATACCCCCGAGCGCGCGCCGTCCGGTCCACTTTCTCGACGACCAGCGCCGAAACCGACGCCGAAGCGTTCGATTCGGTGTGTTCGCCGTCACGGCGGTTGCGATCGCGGGGCTTCCGCTGTGTGTCGTGATCGCGCCGCTGTTGCTCGGCGGCGTGCTGGTCGTTGCGCACCTGATCGACCTGGTCGAACCGCTGGGCGTTGAGCAGTGGGCAGCCCTGCACGACGCGGTCTTCGTCGGCCCGACTCTCTACAGAAAGCTGGTCGGCCACCAGACTGCCATCTCGTGGCAGGCGCTCTCGCTCATTTACGTAGCGCCGGGCGCCATTCTCATGCTGGTGACATGGCCGTTCGTGCAGCTGCTCTCGCGGAGTGCGGGCGTGGGATCGCTTCTCCGCCGGCTCGATTCGCGCCCGCCCGACCCGCAACGCCTCGCCGAGCAGCAAGTGGTGAACGTCGTCGGCGAGATGGCCGTGGCAGCTGGCGTACGGGCGCCGGCGGTGGGCGTGATCGACTCGGACGCAGTCAACGCCGTTGTCGTCGGTCTCACCACCAACGACGCGACGATTCTTGTCACGAATGGCTTCCTCGACCGGCTGGACCGTGACGAGCGTCAGGCAACGGTCGCGCATCTCATCGGCTCGGTGGGCAACGGAGACCTCGAGATTGCCGCAACGATATTCTCCGTATTCGAAACGTGGGCGCTCGTCGCCGCGCTCCTCGAAACGCCGTTGAGTGAGAGGCGGCGCGCGTTCGTCCGGCAGTTCGTTCGGCTCGCCTACCAGGCGACGCGCGGACGTGTGGACGAGCGTGAAGCGCGAGCCCTGGTCGACGCGCTGCTCATCGGGTCCGGCCAGGATGTCGATGACTTCATCTCGATGGTCGAGTCCGTCCACCCTTCGTCGTTCGGGAACGGCTGCTACATCATCCTCGTGCAGATCCCGCTCATTGCGAGCGTTGGGCTCGGGATGATCGCAGCGCGAGAATCGACGAATCTGTTCACGCTCTTGGTGCTCGGCCCGTGGCTCGGCGCCATGTGGCGCGCGCGTCGGTACCTCGCCGACGCGACGGCGGTTCAGCTGACTCGCAACCCCGATGCGCTGGCGCGAGCGGTGCGGACGCTGTCGAGCTGCGACGTCGAGGTGCCGGGCGGCTGGCCCGTCCACTTTCTGTTCCCGGTCTGGGTACCCGTGCCCGTCACACCGGATTCGAAGTTCGCGGGCGCGTCAACGCACGCCGCGCGCATGCGCGTCGAGCCGGAGCCGCGCCTTCGCCGTCTCGCCGGGCTCGGCGCCCTGACCGGCGACCACTCTCGCGTTAGGCTCGCGCAGCGCGTTCGATCGGCGCTTTCGGAATGGCGGGACATCCGAAATCTGATCGGGTTGATCATCGCGGCGACGGCGCTGATCGCGGTGCTGATGCTCGTCACCATGCTGTGCGCGTCGCTGCTGCTGATGCTGCTGTGGTACGTGCTTCGATGGGTCACGGTACCCTTGAGGTTTCTGCGGGGCCCTCGGTCATGATGGCGGGCCGCGGCCGTGCCCCTGATGCCTCTTCCGTGCGCGGCGCCGAATCCATATATGAATGGTCGTGGCCAGGCTCGATGCCCGGCGTCGCGCGAAGCTCGACACACCGACGACGCCACCGACCGCGCTCGACGACGCCCACGCCGCGCTCGCACGCGGGGATTGGGAAGAGGCGCGCTTGCGCTTCGATCGCGCAACGCGGGAAACCCCATCTCCCGAAGCGTGGGAAGGGTTCGCCATAGCGACGTCGTACCTCGATGAAGGCGACGTCTCGCTAGCCGCGCGCGAGGAAGCGTTCCGCCGCTACCGCGAAACGGGCAACACACTCGGAGCCGCTCGGTGTGCCGGTTGGCTTGCGAACGATGTCATGGAGTTTCGAGGTGACCCCGCCGTCGCCAACGGCTGGATCCAACGCGCGCAAAGCATTCTCGCTGACACACCAGGGCCGTCGGCGGAGGGCGCCCTTCTGCTCGCGCTCCGTGCCCACATGACGCTCCTCGGCGAGAACGACGCGGTTGGGGCACGTCGTCTGTGTGACCAGGCAATCGCGCTCAGCCGGCAATGCGGCGCCGTAGATCCCGAGATGATAGCGCTCTCCGTCTGTGGCCTGGCTATGATCACTCAAGGTCATGTCGCCGAAGGGATGAGCCGTCTCGACGAGGCGACGACGGCGGCCGTCGCCGGCGAGATGCATGACCCGAGTCTCATCGCGACCGCGTGCTGCATCCTCATCCACGCGTGCGAGCAGGTGCGCGACTACTCGCGTGCCGGTCAGTGGTGCGAGCGGGTACGAGCCCTGGCGGATCGATGGCGAATGGGAAGCTTTTTCGTCATCTGCCGCACACAGTACGCCGCGATCCTCATGTCGCGAGGAGATCTCGGCGCAGCGGAGCGGGAGCTGGACGCGGCACTCCGACATGCGGAGACGCGTCGCCCCGCACTCATGCGAGGCGCACTCGTGCGGTTGGGTGAGCTGCGACGCCGCCAAGGGCGGCTCGAAGAGGCAGACGAACTCTTCCAGCGCATGGGGGCGAACCCGTTTGCGGTGCTTGGTCGGGCGCAGCTGGCGCTCGAGCGCGAGCGCGCGGTCGACGCGGTGGATCTGCTCGAGGGGCTACTGCGACGGATACCGCCCGACCTTCGCGCCGAGCGAATCCGGACGCTGGAAGTCGCCACGCGCGCGTACGTCGCCTGTCGGCGATTCGACGACGCGCAGCGCATGATCGACCAGTTGGCACCGCTCAGTGAAATGGTCGGCACTGAGCCACTGCGCGCGGCACTCGCCGCAGCACGAGGGGCGCTGCTCTCGGCGTTAGGCGAGCGCAGCGAAGCTCGGCATGCGCTCGAGGACGCGATTGGGCTGTACGAAACAGGCGAAGAGCGGTACGAGCTCGCGCGCACGCATGTGGAGTTGGCGAAAGTCCTGAGCGCGCTCGGGAAGCGCGCGCCTGCGATGACGGAGGCCTCGGCGGCGGCGCAGATGTTCGCGACAATGGGTGCGGCGCTCGAGGCGCGCAATGCCGCCGCGCTCGAGCGAAGGCTTGCCGGTGGTACGCGCCGGCGTGGGGTTTCGGCGGCGGGCGCGCTTTCGGCGCGCGAGGTCGACGTCCTTCGCCTCGTCGCGGACGGTGCCGGTGACAAGACGATCGCCAAGCGGCTTCGACTGAGCGAGCACACGGTACACCGGCATATATCGAACATCCTGCGGAAGCTCAACGTGTCCTCGCGTGCGGCGGCGGTCGCGCACGCAGCCCGGCGGCAGCTTCTGTCATAGATGGCCGATTCCGGCCATCGCTCGCTCGTTAGGTCGATCACCTGATCTCGCGACGCGCCGCAGCCGGCGACGTCGTACTGTCCTGTCACACTCTGACAGGAGGCAGTCGTGTCCTACCTTTTCATGGCCGTGCTGCTTGGCGTCATCGTCGTCGAACGCACCGGGGCCCAGGGCGTTGCTCAGTCGTCCTCTCGTGACGCCAAGATCGCGAATGCGATGGCGGCCGCACCCGAAGAGATCACGCGAAGCGCTACCGTCAAAGACTGGCCCAGCAAGGAAGGCGAGGGGCTCGCCCTCCTGCGACAAGGCACGAACGAATGGGTCTGTCTGCCCGACGACCTGACGACGCCGGGGAACGACCCCGTATGCATGGACCAGACGTTCCACGATGCGTTGGTAGCCTACTTCAGCGGTCAGGCGCCAACGGTGACGCGCGTCGGCTACGCGTACATGCTCACCAGCGATGCCGAGGGAAGCAACACGGACCCGATGGCGCAGAGCGCGACGCCGACCAACCAATGGCACCATGCAGGCCCCCACGTCATGGTGATCTATCCCGACGCGAAGCTGCTCGATGGCCTGCCGACGAGGCCGACCGCGTACGGACCGTACGTGATGTTTCCAGGAACGCCCATCGCGCATGTCATGCTGCCGGTTCAGAGCGGGTACGGCCATTCGCATGCCAGCGCGGCAAATGGTCGGCAGCCCGACAAGCGTCAGTGACAGTGCGGTGCCTCGGGACGTGCTGGCGTCCCGAGGCACGCGGGCATTGTGACTCGCCTTCGCTCGTTCGACCCGGCGATCAACATCGCGAACGTGCGTCCCTTCGCCGAGGTGTTCAATGGCGTGGTTTCCCGGCCGCGGTTTACGACGCTGAGGAGTGAGTGAAGGGGGATGAGGGATGGGGGATGCGGGATGGGGTAAAGCGAGAATCCTCGGGATGCCTCACTTGCGTGACTGGCATCGTGAGGGTTTCCGCCTCTAACGCCCATCCCTCATCCCCTATCCCTCATCCCTTCCTACGAGGAGATCACCAGCTTGAACCCATCGGGGTCTCGGAGGCGGAAAACGCGCACCCCCCACGGCATGTCCGTCGGGTCCGAGTCGAGCGTGCCGCCGCATTGTTTGATGCGGTTCGCGACCTCGTCGACGCTTCCGGCCACCGTGTACTGCAGCGAAAACCCTTCGCCCTTCACCCGATCGAGTCCCTTCGCTCCGTCATCCTGCGTGATCAGGAGCTTCACGGCCCCGGCCCTGAACGACACCGCTCGCAGCTGCCCATCGCGTTCGTGCTCGCGGTCGACGGTGAAGCCGATGACATCGCGATACCAGGCGAGGCTCTTCCGAATGTCCTTCACGGTGAGCGATGCGGCCACGCTGGTCGCGTTGAATGGCGCAAGGTCGGCCTGGGGAACGCCGCCAGCGGAAGTCGAGTCTCGTGTCATGCAACCTCGTCGCGAGTGTCTGGTGCGCGGTGCAGCGTGAACAGCGTGAGCTCGGGCCTGACGTTGAAGCGCACCTGCGTGAGATGCCCGAGCCCACGGTTGATGTATAGCGTCCGACCGGGCCCCACGGCGTACTCGCCAGCCACGTAGCGCTTGTTCTCGACTGGCAGCACGGGTGGTGGCAGGAACGGGGGTTTCACCTGCCCTCCGTGCGTATGGCCAGCCAGCGACCAGCCACGCACGCCAGCCCAGATGGGGAGATCCTGCGCGTCGGGGTTATGCGCGAGCACGATCGTCGGCAGACCGCGCGCGAGCGCCGCGAGCGTCGCTTCGGCGTCCCTGCCGCCGGGTGGCGCTTGACCGATCATCTCGGTCCCGTTAGGCAGGACGCGGATGATCCGTGGCTTGACGGCGTATGCGCCGAACTCCGGACCCCAAATGTCCGTGAGCCCGGCGATCTGAAGGCCGCCGACAACCTGAATCTCGTTCCGCAGCACGCGGATCCCGGCGTCGGCGGCGACGCGCGTTATCTCGTCGGCAACTCCGGGGTGTCGCCAGCCGAACCCGTAGTCGTGGTTGCCCAGCACACCGTACGTGCCGATCCGCCCGTTAGGTACGCGGCGCAGCACGCGTGCGAGCTCGCCGTATTCGTTGGCAGACCGGTACGTGACGAAGTCTCCGGTGAAGGCGACGAAGTCCGGGGCGAGCTCGCGCGCGCGGTCCAACGTCTCGATGAGATACGCCGAGCTCACGCGCGGACCGACGTGAATATCGCTCATCTGCAGCAGCGTGCGGCCCTCGAGTGCTGGCGGCAAGTTCTCCAATGGCATTGGCCAGCGGACGACCTCCACCCAGTGCGGCTCGACTTGCCAGGCATAGATGGGGAGTCCGGCAGCGGTCGCGAACGCGGCCCCGCCGAGTGCGAGAAACCGGCGGCGGCTCAGCACGGTGCTGGGTCGTTGTTCACCATGTTCCGTAATACAAGTCGGGGGTGCTCAACGCGTCGTAACAAACGGGTCAGGGCGTGCTGCCCTTTCGGTAGTCGAGCTGCGGCGGCTGGCTCCCGAGCGCCGTCTCGTATTTGAACGCGGGTCCGCGCTTCGTATCGAGCTCGGCCTTTGCTGCGGCGATCGTCGTGGGCGCAGTGAAGAGATCCGCACCCGTCAACGCCATGGTCTTCGCCGCGACCATCATCCCCTTGTAGCCGATGGTCGTACCGCCGGCCGCCACCGCCTGCCACGAGTGCGCCGCCGTTCCAGGAACCCAGGTCGCCGCCGAAAGCTGCACCGTTGGCACGACCCAACTCACGTCCCCGACATCCGTGGACCCGGCACCCGCGGCGCCGATCGACAGCGGCTTCACCTTCGCCACGGTCTCGAGCGGGACCGCCGTGAACGCGTCGCTCTTCTGCAGCCGCTCGGCGAACGCGCGCTCCTCCGGCGTGTAGGTGAACCCGCCCACCTTCTCGAGCGCTCGCTGCTGCACCTTCGCCAGCGTTTCGTTAGGCAGCAGCGAGTAAACGGACCCCACGAGCTGGAGATCGTACGTCGTACCCGTGCCGAGCGCGGCGCCCTTGGCGGCGTTGACGACCCGGTTCCAGAGGTCCTTCACGATGGCCATCTCGACATGCCGGACAACGTAGTACACCTCGGCTTCGTCGGGCACGACGTTAGGCGCCTTGCCGCCGTTCGTGATGACGTAGTGGATGCGGCTGCCGTCCGGAATGTGCTCGCGCAGCATGTTCGTCATGACGTCCATGGCTTCCACGGCATCCAGCGCAGAGCGGCCGCGCTCGGGTGCGGCGGCGGCGTGGGCGCTGAGGCCGTGGAACCGGAATTTGCCCGAGATGTTCGCCATCGACCGCTCGCCGGTCACCGAGTTATCGTCGCCGGGATGCCAGGCGATGACGGCGTCGACGTCGTTGAACACACCATCGCGCACCATGTACACCTTCCCCGCCCCGCCCTCCTCGGCCGGCGTGCCGATCAGCCGGATCGTCCCGTTCACGTTGTTCGCCTGCATCCACTGCTTGAGCGCGATCGCCGCTGCGGCACTCGCGGTACCGAACAGGTGGTGGCCGCACCCGTGCCCCGGTCCACCGGCACGCAGGGGTTTGCGCTCCGGCAGGCTGTCCTGCGACAGCCCGGGAAGCGCATCGAACTCGCCGAGGATGGCGATCACCGGTTTGCCGCTCCCGAACTCGGCCACGAACGCCGTGGGCTCACCGACAACACCTGCCTTCACGATGAAGCCGGCGCTCTTGAGCTCGGACTGGAGGAGCGCGGAGCTCTTCTCCTCCATGTAGCCGACTTCGGCGTAGGTCCAGATCTGCTTCGCCACGGTCGCGTAGTGGGCCGCCGCGGCGTCGAGGCTGGAGAGCATCGGCGTGGTATTCGCAGCAGGCTTCGGCAGCTGGGCGCCGAGCGGAAGCACGATGACGATCGAGAGACCGAGGGAACGCATAGGTCGGGGCGTGAGGGCGATCAACGGACGTGCCGGACACAGCACTCGAGCACCAAACGATGCTGGCACCGATGGCAGAACTTGTCCACACCTGTCACGCGAGTAGTATGACAGCATTCGGTCATGACATCCGAGTGGGAGCGACGGCCTTATGTCTCGTCCATCGACGGCACTGCGTATCCGCGTGAACGGCGCCGACCACGACGTTTCCGCCGAGCCGGACACGCCGCTGCTCCACGTCCTGCGTAACGTGCTGTCGCTCAACGGTCCCAAATTCGGCTGCGGGCTCGGACAGTGTGGCGCGTGTACGGTGCACATTGATGGCGCCGCCCGGCGCTCGTGCGTGACCGCTGTCTCCGCTGTCGCCGGGAAAGACGTCGTGACGCTCGAGGGACTCGGCACTCCCGAGCGACCGCATCCGCTGCAGCAGGCGTTCATCGACGAGCAGGCCGCGCAATGCGGTTACTGCATCAACGG
>Ga0307406_10001570_pt1 | contig 12587 bp, 4 predicted proteins | sample 322Cmetagenome_3_FD_203706 | JGI IMG/M metagenome (GOLD analysis project Ga0307406, IMG submission 203706) | Maize rhizosphere microbial communities from greenhouse at UC Davis, California, United States - 322HYB-C-2 | ecosystem: Host-associated > Plants > Roots > Rhizosphere > Soil | place... | reverse complement strand
CTTTGTCAAAGTTTTGATACTTTGACAAAGCTTGTTTAAAAAAATATCTCAATTGTCTAATTATCAAATTTTAATGTAATTTGTTACAATAAAATAAAATTTTATATATTTGAGATAGGACATTCTTTTTTTTACTTGTGTATTAATGACGAATTATTAATGACACGGGCGTAAGAAAGGTCTTTTTACCTAAAAATTGCTTTTCCCAAAGAGGCATTTTTAAGATTGTGATTTCCAAAATTACAACGAAGTAACCTACAGACCTAAATGACATGACGAAATATATAATCAGAATTTTAGTTTTATCGCTATTCTCTTTGCCTCAGCTTTTTAATGCTCAAATTAAAAAAATAGGCGTTCCCTTTATCACAAATTACAGCCCGAAAAGTTACAAAGCAGCATCAGAAAACTGGGATGTTTTGCAGGATTCCAAAGGCATGATGTTTTTTGCCAATCACTTCGGAATCATGCAGTTTGACGGTGTGCGATGGCATATCATAACACAACCGGAAAATAAAAGTATGGTTCGTTCTCTCGCAATTGACAAAAAAGACAAAATGTATGTGGGGGCTCAGGGCGATTTTGGTTATGTTGTGCAGCTGCCAAACGGACAATATAAATATACGTCGCTCGTAAAATTACTGCCAGCCTGGGCAAAGAATTTTGGTGATGTACTGCATACTGTTATTCGTAAAAACGAAGTTATCTTTTTTTCTAATGAAGGAATTTTTATTTATAAGAATAACAAAATCAAAGTATTAAAATCTGCTGCAAAATTTGATGAGTTTTTTGAAGTCAATAATGATATTTATGTTTCTGATAATGGCAAAGGTTTACTGAAACTACAAGACGGTGTTTTATCGACAATTCCCAATAGTGAAAAGTTTATCGGACTAAAAATCCGAAAGATTTTTGCAACTCAAAAAGGGCTAGTACTTCTTACTCAAAAAAACGGACTTTTTATTTATAGTAACAATGTGCTAAAGCCATTTGTTACCGAAGCAGATTATTTGTTAAAGCAAAATCAGATTTCGACAGGGATTTTATTTTCTGACGGATATTTCGGAATCGGCACTCGACAAACCGGGTTGGTAGTTCTGGATGGTGACGGACGTTTGGTTCAGCATATCAACAAACAAATGGGTTTGCAAAATGAATATGTGACAAATCTCAAAACCGATAAGGAAGGAAATTTGTGGGTGACACTCAAAGAAGGGATCTCCCTGATTCAGATTTCTTCGCCTTTGTCTAAAATTCTCGACACATCAAACTCTGAAACCAAAATATATTGCAGTCAGATTTATCAAAACAAGCTTTATATCGCAACCGACAATGGTTTATTTTGGCTGGATTGGGAGGCTTATAAAAACGGAAAAAGAGAAAATGTACATTTTCAGCATATTAACGGAATGTCTGAAAATGTCTGGAATATTGGTGTTTTTGGTACTTCGCTTTTGGCTTTCGAAAAAAACGGAGTATCCGAAATAAATGGAACTTCTTCTAAATTAATTGCAAAAATTGATGGAGCATGGCAAGGTGTTATTATTCCTAATCATCCTGATTTATTGCTTGTTGGTGGTTACACCGGAATGTATTTGCTGAAGAAAATAAATAATTCGTGGATATATCAAAACAAAATAAAAGGGTTTGAGGAAAGCAGCAGAATTATAGTACCCAATAATGGCGACATTTGGATTGCACACGGTTATAAAGGAATTTTTAAGATAAAACTAAATAAAACATTTGATGCCGTTTCTGATGTTCAGTTTTACAATCAGAAAGATGGATTCCCGTCGAGTTTGTTTTTAAATACTTTTAAAATAAATAATCAGATACTTTTTGGGACGACAAAAGGCGTTTATGAGCAGGATAAGAAATCAAAAAAAATGGTTCCAAATACTGTTTTCAAAAAATCGCTAGGAATGAACAATCATATTCGTTTACTGAAAGCGGATAACCAGAATAATATTTGGTACGTATCGGGAGAAAATACAGGTAAATTGAGTCGCAACGAAAAAGGCCTCGACAAGGAAGAACTGCCTTTTAGAAAATTGATGTACTTATATATTCCGGGCTTTGAGAACATTCAGACCACTGTTGCAGGAGATGTTTTTTTTGGAACACAGGATGGGTTAATTCATTATAATAGTACAAAAGGAAAAAAATATACAACCAAATACAAAGCGGTTATTTCTGAAGTAAAATCGATTTTTCCAAAAGACAGTTTGTTGTTTTCCAGCAGATATGATGTACTTCCGTCAGATTCATCGGCAGAAAAACCGTGTCAGGTTTTGCCGTATTCACATAATGCCTTGCATTTTTCATTTGCCTCATTATTTTATGATGAAGGCGACGCAACCAAATACGAATACTGGCTCGAAGGATTTGAACCAAAATGGTCAGATTTGAGCCTGCAGACCGAAAAAGAATATACCAACCTTCCTGAAAACGAATATATTTTTCACGTAAGGGCAAAAAATATTTATGATGTTGTAAGCGATGAAGCCGTCTTTAAATTTGAGATTCTGCCGCCCTGGTACCGAACAAGCTGGGCTTATATACTGTATTTTGTACTTTTTGGTGTTTTGATTTATACCATTATCAGGTATCAAAAAATTCAGGCAGAACGCAAACGTTCACAGCTTATTATTAATCAGGAAAAGGAACTTTTGTTTACGAGAGCAGAATTTAATGAGCAGAAATTGTTACTGGAAAAAGAAAATCTCGAAGCAACCATTAATCTCAAAAATGCTAAAGTAGCATCGAATACGGTCAATCTAATTCATCTCAATGAAATTCTGCTTTCTATAAAAGAACTAATTATCCAGATTAAAAAGGATAATGATTTGAGTTTGCTGACCAAAATAAACCGAATTATTGATCACGAACTACAAGGTGATCAGCATTGGAATGAGTTTGAAGAAATCTTCAATCAGCTTCATGATAATTTTATGCAGCGTTTAAAAACCAAATTCCCGGAACTGACTCCACGCGACATGCGTTTATGTGCCTATTTGCGAATGAACTTCAATACAAAAGAAATTGCCCCGCTTTTGGGAATTTCTGTTAGAGGTGTTGAAGATACCCGATACCGTATCCGAAAAAAACTGCAGCTTCCTTCTGATGCAAACATTACTGAATTCATCCTTAATTTTTAAGTTTAATTATTAAGTATAATCTTAGGTGTATTTACGGGCTTTGACGCCTATTTACTACATTTTTTTTGGCTGTACCGTAGTCAAACCGTATTCCTAAATTGGCTTTTTGCGTAGTTTATTTCTTAATATTGTTCATTATTAGCAAAAAATAATAGTCTGATTTTTACAAATCGGCTGTTTTTTAACTGATAAGCTTTACTAACAAAAAACTAAAAAAATGAAACAAAAAGACTTTTTTTCCGGCCGACCACCGGGAGACAATTACCGTTATTTGAAAAGGTGTATTATTCTTATAATGCTATTACTTTCACCTTTCCTAAAAGTGCATTCACAATGTAATACACTGGTTTGGGCAGACGAGTTTGAAGGCACTACAGTTGATGCTACAAAATGGCAAAGTATTTCCGGAAACGGATGTCCTTCTCTTTGCGGATTTGGAAATGCAGAAGCGCAGCGTTATGATCCGAATCAGGCAACTATTGTTAAAGAAGGAACAAACAGCTATTTAAATATCCAGGCCAAATATGAGCCAAATGCAGCTTTTCCGCAACAGCCTTATTCTTCAGCAAAACTAACCACAGAAGGAAAATATGCGTTGAAATACGGAAGAGTAGAAGCGCGCATGAAATTGTCCAGCGGAATGGGGGCGTGGCCGGCATTCTGGATGCTGCCTGCGGGCGCATCAAACTGGCCTTTTACAGGTGAAATCGATATCATGGAGGCCAAACACAGAAACCCACAATCTATAGACGGGACAATTCATTATGATGGCGGAGGTTACCACTACACCGGAAGAAGTTATGCTTCTCCAACCGATTTATCTACAGAATTTCATGTTTATGCTGTAGAGTGGGGACCAAATATCATTAAATGGTTTATTGATGGAAATTTATTTCATACAGCAACGCCAAGTACTACTGTAAACGGCGGATGGCCTTTTAATGATCAACAGTTTTATATTATTCTGAATCTTGCTGTTGGAAGCGCAGGAACGCCTTATACGAGTGTAAATGGTGCAGGAGTTGCTCCAATTCCGGGTGACTTTCCGGCAAAACTTCAGGTAGATTATGTTCGCGTTTATGACGGAAGTTTTACACACGGCGTGACCGGAGATGCAAAAGTTTACAATAATGAAACAGGCAAAACGTATACCTTAAACCCAATTGCTGGTGCAAGTTATAATTGGTCAGTTCCGTCTGGGGCAACCATAACTTCAGGGCAGGGAACTAATACTATTATAGTAAACTGGGGAAGTACAGGCGGAGATGTTTCTGCTGTGGCAACGGTTTCTGGTTGCACTACCACAACCTATAAACTGGCTGTAACAACAGAAGTTCCGCTCCCGGTTGAAAAAATTCATGAAGATTTTCAAAGTAACAGAAATGTTTTGTACCCATTAAAAACGGGAGTTTTAACAGAAGCTGTTGCCAATCCTTCAGCAACCGGAATAAATACTTCGGCAGCCGTTGGGAAATACGTTCGTAATTCATCGGAGTTATATGACGTTCTGAACATTAAAAACGTAACCATTACTAATGCCAATGATTATGTATACGGAAGAAAAAAACTCTCATTTGATATTTATACTTCTGCTCCGGTGGGGACAAAAATATCCATGCAGCTGGAGAATAGTTTAGTTACGACAGCAACAAATTATCCTTCGGGAAGACATAGTGGTTTTAAAGCGACAACAACCGTTCAGAACAAATGGGAGACAATAGAATTTGAGTTTGAAAAAATAATCGACCCAAATACAAGCGCTTTGTCTATAAATAACGTAGTTGTTCTGTTTGAATCAAATTCAAATTCCGGTGCTACCTATTATTTTGATAATCTGCTGACAAAAGCAGCGCCTGAAAAGCCAATTATTGCTACAGATGTTTTGCAAAATTATGATGGGATTAATAAAATAATTAAAGGAACGACTACAGGAACTTACAGCGTAGTAGCCAATCCCGGATCTAATTCGGTTAACGCTTCTGCGAATGTAGCGAGGTATGTTAGAAATGTAACCGAGCAATACGATGTATTATTTTTTAATACACAAAGCACCATTGAAGATGCAGGTTTGCTGAAAAATCAGACCAATAAAATTATGATCGACGTTTATACTTCGGCACCGATTGGGACGGTGGTGAGTATGAACTTAGAAAATAGTGCGACTTCACTTCCGGCAAATTTCCCTACAGGAAGAAATAGTAATTATGTAGCAATCACAACCAAACAAAATCAATGGGAAACGCTGACTTTCTATTATAATTCAAGTCCGGATTTAGGAACTTCAAATCTGGCTATAAATCAAATGGTTTTGTTGTTTAATTCAGGATCTTACACTAGTGATACTTATTATTTTGATAATATCAGAATCGGAACGACCAAATTACCGGACACTTATACGCCTGGTGTAGTTTACGAAGATTATCAAACCATTCATAATATCACATTTAGAGATGCAATTGGTACTTATACAGCAAATGCGCCAAACCCGAACGCAAGCGGAATTAATACGTCATTGAATGTTGGTAAATACGTTAGAAAATCAACAGAATTATACGATAACTTCTCTTTTAATTCAACGATAAACAACATCGGAGATTTTAAAAGCGGAACTAAAAAATTCGCAATGGATGTGTATACGTCTGCACCAGTTGGATCTGTAATTTCATGGCAGGCAGAAAGCAGTGCTTCTGTTCCGTCAAACTATCCGGTAGGAAGACACAGTATTTATCAGGCCGTTGTAAAACAATCGAATACATGGCATACGCTTGTATTTACATACGCAAGTGCGCCAGATGCTTCAACTGTAGACAGCGAAGTAAATCGGTTTGTTTTCTTATTAGAACCGGGAACCAATTCCGGAAATACATACTATTTTGATAACATCAGAAGTGTCAATTTAGTTTCTACAGAAAATCCTCCGGCAACTTTACCAGCGCCATGGATTAGTACAGATTTGGGTGCTGTAACTCCGGCAGGAGAAGCGACGCACAGCAATGGAACTTTTACTATTAAAGGTTCAGGAGCAGATATTTGGGAGTCTAGTGATCAGTTTCAATTTGTAAATCAATCTATAACTGGTGATGCCGAAATTATTGCCAAAGTAAATTCATTAACTAATACTAATACCTACGCTAAAGCGGGAGTTATGTTTCGCGAAACGCTTACACCGACTTCTAAACATGCAATGACAGATGTTAGTGCGGCAGCTGGGGTAGAATTTTTATCACGAAATGCTGTTTCAGGAATTACAACTGCTGACGTAGCTGCAGGAACGGCTCCAAAATGGATTCGTGTTGTAAGATCAGGAAATGTATTTACATCCTATACCTCTGATAACGGAACAACGTGGACACAGCTTGGAACGCCAAAAACAATTGCAATGGCCAATACAATTTATGTGGGTATGGCGGTAACATCTCATGCAAACGGAACTTTGGGAACAGGAGTTTTTAGTGATGTAATCGTTAGAAATCTTACTGTAAATCCGACTGTTAATTTGGCTTTGACCAAAACTGCAACAGCTTCTACAGAAGAAAATGCAACACTTTCTGCATCAAAAACTACAGATGGTGATGGAACAGTAAGCAGATGGGCAAGTTCTTTTGCCAATGCAACCGAATGGATTTATGTGGATTTGGGAAGTAACTACAACATTAACCGTGTGGTTTTGAAATGGGAAGCAGCTTTTGCAACGCAATACAAAATACAGCTTTCTGCAGATAACACTTTTACAGAAAACGAAACTATAAATACACAAACTGCCAGCGATGGTGGCACTGATGACTTAGCAGTTAGCGGATCAGGAAGATATTTGAGAATCTTATGTACTGCAAAAGCCTTGGCTCCATATGGCTATTCCTTGTATGAAATAGAAGCTTACGGATCTGCATCATCGGCTAAAACAGCAGCAGCCAAAGAAATAACTGAGGAAGAAGAATTAACAGATGTGACGATTTATCCAAATCCGGCAACCGATTATATTCAGCTTTCAGTATCAGATAAATTGACTAGCAAAGAAGTCACGATTTATGATTTGGCAGGTAATCTTGTATTGAAAAACAAAATCAATACTTCTGCAAATGAAAGCATTCTGGATATTAACAGACTTCCAAAAGGAATTTATATCCTGAATTTTAAATCAGATCAGAAAAATGTTACCAAAAAACTGATTAAGAAATAGATAAAAATCCGTTGGGTGTGATTTAGATTAAAAATAATATCGGTTTTAATAGTCCGGAGATTAAATTTAAGGATAGCACCACACGATTACACCTGACGGATAAATAAAGTCATCATTCAAACAAATGATTTTTTATGGTTTGAAAATTAATTTATAACCCCAAAAAACTTTAAATATGAAACAAATTAGACTTACAAGAATTTCTTTTTTGACAACACTGTTTCTGGTGTTTTCAAATTTGATGCATGGTCAGGGACCAGTTCCTTTTACCATAAGCAATAACTCAACCTTTAATGACAATGAGCTTTATGTAGCCATCGTTGGTATTGATTATACCACCGGAAACCACGTTTGGGTAAATGCCAAAACAAGTCAGATATTGCCAATGAGTGCCTCTTACAATACAGTTACAGGACCAACATATGGCGGAAATACAGGGCCGGGGCAAAACTCAAAATATGCCGCTTGCTTTACAAAACTGAGCGAAATTCCAAACAAAACCTTTACACTGCCTTTAATCGCAGGCTGCAGGGTTTTTATTTCAAAAGGTTCACAATTGTATTTTTACTTTTTTGGTGCCAATGGAGCTCCTTCGGGATATGCATCGCCAAATCCGCAAAATACAACAGATCCAAATCAGGGTATTTTGTACGAAATGATCGAATTAACAAATAATCAGTACGGCTTCTTTGGAAATCCAACACGAGTAGATTCTTATAAATATCCAATGGGACTTGAATTATTCGGAGCAAACGGTTACCAGAAAAAAGTAGGAGATTTAAAAAAACATGCTGATATTGTTGCCGCTTTTAAAGCGAATGTTCCGGCAGAATTTCAAGGCTGCGTTAATGACGCAACGGGTGAAATTACAGCTCCTTCTAAAACACCGGCTTTCGCCGAAGGATCAGGACCATACGCAAACTACTTAAAATCATATATCGATGCCATCTGGAATAAATACAAAAATGAAGATTTAATTTTTTATGCCGGAGACGCAGGAGTTTTTAAAGGAAGAGTTGTTGGAGAACAATTAGAAATGGTCGGACAATCTGGCGGATTTACAGGCCGTACAGGACGCGTACAAAACAGACCAAGCACGCAGGAAGCCCTGGAAGGAAAAGGTGTTCTGGACAGAAGACTGGTAGACGGAGATTTGGACCTTGTGATTCAGGCACAATTAACAGCAGCAATTAACAGACATGTTGTAAATGTGACAACCCCAAATCCGGGTCAGCAAAACTGGTACGATGCATCAAAATATTATCAGGTAAACCCAACCAATCATTATTCTAAATTCTGGCATTTACCGGGAATTAATATTGATAATCTGGCATACGGATTTGCTTATGATGATGTGGCAGATCAGTCGCCATCACTTCATACGCCACAGCCAACCAAAGTTATTGCTGTTTTTGGAGGATATGCAGGAACAGTACCTTCCGTACCGGCAACTACAGATGTGATTACAGTTTATAAAGATTGCAACTACACCGGATTTTCTGGCGGATTAACTATTGGAGATTATAATTTGGCCCGACTGAATACTTTAGGTGTTTCAAACGATGATATTTCTTCGCTTAAAGTTGCAAAAGGATTTCAGGCAATTTTGTATCAGGATGATAATTTTACAGGAACTTCAACCGTAATCAATTCTGATAATACGTGTCTGAACACTACCTGGAATGATAAAGTAACTTCTATTCGTATTCTCGCAAATGGAGTTACCACTTTAGGAAACCAAACTTTCTTTTTGCAAAACAGAAACAGTAATTTAAATATGGATGTTTGGAGTGCAAGTACTTCCAACGGAGCAAATGTGGCACAGGGAACTCCAAACTCGGCAAACAACCAAAAATTTACTTTCACACATTTAGGTGATGGTTTGTATAAGATTATTGCCAATCACAGCGGGCAATCTTTGGATATCAATAATTTCAACAAAGATAATGGTGCCAATGTAGAGCAATATCCATACAATGCTACGCCAAACCAGCAATTTATATTAGTTTCTACAGGCGACGGATTTTATAAAATTGTAGCCAGACACAGTGGTAAATTGATAGAAGTTGCAGGAGCAAGTACTACAAATGGTGCAAACGTACAGCAATGGCAGGATAACGGACAAACTTGTGCACAATGGAAACTGGTTCTGGCTACAAGTTCTCAGACTTCTGTTTTAATTCAGGCAGAAGATTATTCTGCAATGAGCGGAATTCAGGTTGAAGCTACCACAGATACCGGAGGTGGTTCTAATGTAGGTTACACAGAAACAGGTGACTGGATGGCATACAACAGTATTAATTTCCCTACTACAGGTTCTTATTTAATTGAATACCGCGTAGCAAGTGCTGTAGCGGGAGGTAGATTATCTTCTGACTTAAACGGAGGAACAGTTCTGTTAGGAAATGTTGATATCCCAAATACTGGCGGGTGGCAAAACTGGCAAACCGTTTCTCAAAGTGTGAATGTAAATGCAGGGACTTATAATTTCGGAATTTATATTCAGAATACAGGAATGAACATCAACTGGATTAAAATTACAAAAGTCGGTGCAGCTGCAAAAACGGCTTCTGTAAAAACTGCAGAAGATGAACCGGTTGCCGAACTTAGTATCTATCCAAGCCCGGCAGAAAACACTCTTTTTGTTACTACTTCTGTAAGCGGAGAAAAAGTAAGCATTGTTGATCAGACAGGAACTATGGTTTCTCAACAGGAAATCAACAATAACAGTATCGATGTTTCACGTCTTAGAACCGGAATTTATTTTGTGGTTTTCGAAAAAGACGGTGCAAAAACGGTAAAACGTTTTATCAAAAAATAATTTCAGAATAAGTAAAAGCCCTGAAAATGATGAACCTCTTCAGGGCTTACTTTAAAAGCAATAATTAACCCCTACTATTAACTATTGAAAATTGAACATTATGAAAAACAATTACAAAAGAATGCCGCTAAAATGGATTATCATTTTAGTACTTGGAGTTTTTAACCTGTCGATTGCCCAAAAAAAAGTAATCGCTTATATTCCCAACTGGATTGATTTGAATGCTTTTTCCGGCACTATCCAGTACAGTAAATTAACGCACATTAATATTGCGTTTGAAAATCCTGATGCAAATGGATATCTGTCCTTTAACTCAGGAAATAATGCTATAATAAACACAGCTCATGCTCAGAATGTAAAAGTTTTTGTTTCTCTTGGAGGAGGTTCTATCTCAGAAGGAGGAGCCATTCGTGACAATTATTTTAATTTGATTACGCCGGCCAACAGAACAGCTTTCGTTCAGAAAATTTACGATTATGTAGTAGCTCATAATTTTGACGGAGTTGATGTTGATTTAGAAGGTCCTGCCATAAATGGCGATTACGGAGGTTTTGTAATTGCTTTGGCCAATAAACTTCATGCCAATGGAAAATTAATTACAGCAGCGCTTTCAGAAGGATATGGTGGTGCCAATGTACCTTCATCTACTTTTGCAGCGTATGACTGGATCAATATCATGGCGTATGATGCAACAGGGCCATGGGCTCCTGGAAATCCGGGTCAGCATTCTCCTTACAGTATGGCCGTTAACCAGTTCAATTACTGGACAGGAAGAGGTTTACCGGCAAGTAAAGCAGTTATTGGACTTCCGTTTTACGGATATGGTTTTGGAGCATCAGCGAATCAGGGAATTTCTTTTGCCAATATCGTAAACCAATATCCGGGAGCCGAAAATGTGGATCAGGTAGGAAATACTATTTATTATAACGGAATCCCGACCATTAAGGCAAAAACGACTTTTGCGATTCAAAATGCAGCAGGTGTCATGATTTGGGAGTTATCTCAGGATGCAACAGGTTCAAAATCATTACTCACAGCAGTTGATCAGGTAGTTAAAGGAAGTAACCCTCCGGTAACGGGAACTTTGATTCAGGCAGAAAATTACTCCTCAATGAACGGTGTTCAGACAGAAGCTACAACCGATACAGGAGGAGGATTGAATGTTGGTTATGCCGATACAGGAGACTGGATGGCTTATTTTAATATCAATTTTCCAACATCGGGAGCTTATGTAATTGAATACAGGGTAGCGAGTGCGGTAAACGGAGCAAGATTGTCATCTGATTTAACAGCGGGAGCTATTCAGCTAGGAGCTGTAGATGTACCAAATACAGGTGGATGGCAAAATTGGCAGACCATTACGCAAACGGTAAATGTAAATGCAGGAACATATAATTTCGGTATCTATATCCAAAGCTCCGGAGTAAATCTAAACTGGTTCCGTATCACAAAATCAGGTTCAGCTTTGGCGGCAAAATCAGCTCCGGCAGTTGCAGACAAAATAGAAAGCCTTACTATTTATCCAAATCCGACAGAAGAGACTCTTTTCTTTTCTGCAGAAGTTTCAGGAGCAAGTGTGAGTGTTATTGATTCTCAAAGTGGTGCAGCGGTTTCTCAGCAAACAGCCAATAACAACAGTATTGATGTTGCGGGCTTAAAAAGCGGAATCTATTTGATTTTAGTAGAAAAAGACGGAATCAAAACAGTAAGACGTTTTGCTAAGAAATAAGACAATATGAAGAAATATATAATAGCCTTAATTAATTTAAGGCTACTCTTATTGACATTTATTTTCTTTGGCTTAAGCTGCCATGCCCAGGTTATAATGTTTGATGATTTTAATTATTCAGGCAATAATGATCCTCAATTGGCATCATTTAACAAATGGCAAATTGTTAATGGAGTGAGTGGGCCACCGGAAGGAGCCACATATAATAGAAACAATGTGGCTTTTATTGCAGACCCTGATAATGCTGCTAATAAGTTAATCACATTAAAAACAACGGTTAATGGTCAGACAAAAGCGGTAACACATTCCAGAATCGAAAGTTCTTACGAATATTTTGAAGGAACTTATGCGTCCAGAGTATATTTATCAGATGAATCTTTTGCAAGTAAAGACGCCAATATACAAACCTTTTTTACGATTGTAAGTTCGGCTCTTGCGCAGGATGGTTCAAAGTATAGCGAAATGGATATCATAGAATATATGGCTGCAGATAAGTGGGGTGTTTCTCCGGACAACAGAGTGGGGTATACAACATCTTATCACAAATATATTGCAAATCCGTGGACGCCCTGGAAAACCTATTCTACCCAGCAAAAATCATTAGCCGGATGGCATACTTTTATTGCTACCTGCACAGATGGTGTGAATATCAGATATTATATGGATAACACGCTGATTGCTACTCATTCTGTTACCGAT
>Ga0307406_10001568_pt1 | contig 12590 bp, 10 predicted proteins | sample 322Cmetagenome_3_FD_203706 | JGI IMG/M metagenome (GOLD analysis project Ga0307406, IMG submission 203706) | Maize rhizosphere microbial communities from greenhouse at UC Davis, California, United States - 322HYB-C-2 | ecosystem: Host-associated > Plants > Roots > Rhizosphere > Soil | place... | reverse complement strand
TGCTGATGCTCGCCGTCACGGCCTTCGGTCTGTGGCTCGCGCGTCCGGGCACCGCTCTCCTCGTCTGGTCGTGGGCGCTGACGCTGGTGCTCGTGATCGATCCCTGGGCGGTGATCGCGCCCGGCTTCTGGCTCTCCTTCTTCGCCGTGGGGTTGCTGATCCATGTCGGAAGCGGTCGGCTGCGTGACGACGCACGAGCGTCGACGACCACGCGTGCCGCGCGCGCGCTGCGCGAGGCGGTGCGCGCGCAATGGGCGATCACGCTGGGACTCGTGCCGTTGTCGCTCGCGCTGTTCCAGCAGGTCTCGCTCATCGGCCCCCTCGCGAACGCCGTGGCGATTCCGGCGGTGACGTTCGCCATCGTGCCGATCGCGCTCGCTGCCGCGCTGCAGCCGTTCGACCCGCCGTGGCAACTCGCCCACGCCGCACTGGTGCCGCTGATGCGGTTCCTGGAAGCGCTCGCCGCCGCGCCATGGGCCTCGTGGGCGCAGCACGAGCCGCCGCGCTGGGCCGTGGCGCTCGGCATCGCCGGCGTGCTGCTGTGCCTCGCGCCGCGTGGCGTGCCGGGCAGGTGGCTCGGCGCCGTCGCCCTCGTACCACTGTTCGCGGTGCTCCCGCGGGTGCCGCCGCCGGGCGCGTTCCGGCTCGTCGTTCTCGATGTCGGCCAGGGGACGGCGGCGGTCGTGCAGACGCATCGCCGTGCACTCCTCTACGACACCGGGCCGCGGTGGACCGACGTCACCGACGCCGGTGCGCGCATCGTCGCGCCGGCGCTGCGAGCAGCGGGTATCGGACGCATCGACGCGATGATCGTGAGTCACCGCGATCTCGACCATTCGGGCGGCGCGCTGTCGATCCTCGCGGCGGTTCCGGTCGGCTTCGTCACGTCGTCGCTTGCCGACGACCACGACATCGTCGCGCGCAGCGCCGAGCGCGCGCTGCACCTTCGCTGTCGCGGCGGCCAGGCGTGGGAATGGGACGGCGTGCGGTTCGACGTCCTCCATCCCGACGACGCGCACTACGCGGATCCGTGGCGCAAGTCGAACGACCTGTCGTGCGTGCTCCGCGTCACCAACGGCGCATCGGCAGCATTGCTCGCCGGCGACATCGAGGCGAAGAGCGAGATCGACCTCGTGACGTCGCGGCGGGACGCGCTGGCCGCCGACGTGCTGGTCGTTCCGCACCATGGGAGCCGCACGTCGTCGACATCGTCGTTCGTCGCCGCCGTCGCGCCGCGCCACGCGGTGTTCACCGTCGGCTATCGCAACCGCTTCGGTCACCCGCGAGCCGACGTCGTCGCACGCTACGTCGCGCGCGATGCGAGCGTGCACCGCACCGACATGTCGGGCGCGCTGACGTTCGAGTTCGGCCCCTACGGCACCGGGCCGCCGGTCGGCGCGCGCGAGCGGGCGCCGCGCTATTGGCGCACGCCGCCGTGATCCCGTCGACGGCCGTGAGCGCCGTTGCGTGCTGCTAGCATGCGCGCATGCCGAGCTCGAACGCCTGGCGATGCGGAAGTCGCTTCATCGTGCACGCCGTGGCGGCGCTTACGCTCGTGACGGCCGCGGCGAGCGCGCAGACGACCGCAGGCGCCTCGGCCGACGCGACGCTGACCATGTCCGTGGCAGCGGGGCCCGCGCTGCCGCTCGGCAGCGCGGCCGAGCGCTGGGCCGCGTTGCTGCGCGAGGCCGATCCGCGCCTTTCGGCGCGCGTCCGGCCGGGTGCGGTGCTCGCTCATCGCGACCCCGCGCGCGAGTTCCTGGCGTTGCGCGACGGCGCCGCCGATCTTGCCGTCGGTTCCGCGCTCCAGTGGTCGTTGCAGGTGCCGGCGCTCGCCGTGTTCGCCTTGCCGTGGATCGCGCCGCAGGACGGGGATCTGGTCGCGCTCGTGTCCGACGCGCGCGTCCGCGAGGCGCTCGCCGCGCGGCTCGCCGGGGCCGGCGTCGTGCTGGTCGCGCTCGGCCCCCTCGGCTATCGCGAGATCGCAACGTCGTCGCGACCGGTGCGCTCGCCGCAGGACTTGAAGGGGTTGCGGCTGCGTGCCGCCCCCTCGCCGCTATTGCACGACCTGCTGCTGGCACTGGGGGCGTTGCCGCAGGCGATGTCCTTTCGCGAAGCGCAGGCGGCCCTCGCAAGCGGCGCCCTGGACGGGCAGGAAGGCTCGCCGAGCTCGCTCGCGATGTCGCGCGGCGCGCCGGCGGGTCATCGCCCTGCCTACCTGACCGACTGGGGCGCCGTAGCCGACGCGATGGTGTTCGCCGTGCGCAAGCCGGCGTGGGACGCATGGAGCGAGGAACAACGTGTCCGCGTGCGCGAGGCCGCGCAGCGTGCGATCACCGAGACGGATGCGCTGGCGCGCGACGCGGCGGCGATCGCCGCGCTCGGCCGGAACGGCGTGGCGCTGGTGAGGATCACCCCGGCCGGGCATGCCGCGTTTCGCGAGGCGGCCGCGCAGGTGGACGCGCGCTGGCGCGACGCCGTGGGCCGCGAGCTCGTCGAGCAGGCCGAAGCGATCGTCGCGCAAAGGCGTGCGGCACCCGACAAGCGCTAGCGAATTCACGCGTCGGGCCGCGCGAGGCGAGCGACGTCCGATCGCTGATCGACTGCCCTGTCGCGGGTCCACCGTCCCACCGGACGCCGCCCGACCCGCTGCAGCCAACGCACCAGTGGCGGCCAGGCATGCCGGGCCACCCGTCGAACGTCGGCACACGCGGCACGCCGCGCGCGGCCAGCGCGCCCGCGTCGACGATCCGTCGATGCGATACGCGGCGGTCCGCCGTCAGCCGACGAAGCGCCCCAGCCTGACCGCCGTTTCGCCGCGCTTGGGACGCCGCGTCGGCATGATGAGCACGCAGTCGTCGTAGGGCGTGACGACTTCGCGATCGCCGTCGATGGCGAGCACCGTGCCTTGGCGCTCGACGACGCCCAGTCCACTCACCGGCACGACGAACGAGAACGCATCGCTCGCAATCGTGATCGCATCGGTCACTTCGATCGCCGACTGCGGCGCCGGCTCTCCCGAGGTTCCGGCCGCCACGAAGGCGCGATCGGCGACGCCGAGATGGCCGAGGAAACGCAACGTCGCGTCGCGCGCCACGTCCGGCGCCGCACGTTCCCAGTGCTGGCCGCATTCGACCAGCAGCGCATTGCGCGCGTCGTCCGCGACGTCGAAGAACGCGTAGTCGCGCAGGCGCGTTCCGGCGGCGTGTCCGGCGTCGATGACGATATGCGACGGCACGCCGACGGCGCGCGCGAGCGCGAGACCCTTCGCCCGCCGGCCGCAAAGCGCGAGCGGCGGGCAGGGGTCGGTCATCGAGTGCAGGTCGAGGAGGAAGTCGCAGGCGTCGTACAGCGGCCGCAACTCGCGCGCGCGGAAGAGCTCCGACGAGACGCGCGGACCGTCGAGCACGTCGCTCGACCACAGCCGGTTGAAGTCGTCGTCGATGCAGCGTGACGCAAAGGGGTCGGCGCGATCGAACGTGCGATAGGCGGCGACGTTCGCGAACACGGCGGTGAACGTTCCGCGCACCGGCCGGAACGCGGCGTCGAGCAGCCAGTCGAGCGCGATCGCGCCGCACACCTCGTTGCCATGCGTGAGCGCCTGTACGACGACGTTCGGGCCCGGCCGCCCGCTGTCGAATCGCCAGGCGTAGCCGATGCCGGTGTTGCCGCTCGCCCACCGATCGAGGTCCGGAAACGGGACGTCGATGCGCAGCGGTGCTCGCGTCGCCGCCATGCGAGGCGCGCGGGACACCGCTGCTGCGACCGGCGCCGGACGCGGGCGCGTCACGCGAGGCACACGCGGTCCGCGAGCCTGCGCATGAACGCCTCGCAACGTGCGAGCTGGTCGATGCCGACCCATTCGTTCGGCTGGTGTGCCTGCGCGATGTGCCCCGGCCCGCAGATCACCGTCGCGATGTCGCGCCCCTGGAACAGGCTCGCCTCGGTGCCGAACGACACCTTGCCGACGCCGGCGCCGTCGCTGCACTCGTGGGCGAGCGCGGCGATGGCCGATCCGTCCGGCGTGTCCATGCCCGGCAGCGTCGACAGGTGATCGAAGGCGATGTAGGTGTCGCGGCTCACCGCCTGCATGTCGCCGAGATAGCGTTCCGCGAATGCTTCGACGTCGGCGAAGAACGCCCGCGGGTCGTCGAACGGCAGGTGGCGGATCTCGAAGTCGAACCAGCAGTCGCGCGGCACGATGTTCACCGCGGTGCCGCCGTGGATGACGCCGACGTGCGCGGTCGTGTATGGCACGTCGTAGCCGTCGTCGCGCGCGCCACGGTCGCGGAACTCGCGCGCTCGCTCGCCGATGTAGGCGACGATCTCGCAGGCGATCTGCACGGCGTTGACGCCGTGCGGCGTGAGCGAGCTGTGCGCTTCGTGACCGCGCACGCGGCAGCGCCAGCTCCACTTGCCCTTGTGCGCGAGCACGAGCTGCATGCCGGTCGGTTCGCCGACGATGCAGCCCTGCGGCGCGATCCCCTTCGCTGCGATGTCGGCGAGCAGGCGCCGGACGCCGATGCAGCCGACTTCCTCGTCGTACGAGAGCGCGAAATGCACCGGCCGTTGCAGCTTGCGGGCGAGCAGCTCGGGCACGAGCGCGAGGGCCGTCGCGAAGAAGCTCTTCATGTCGGTGACGCCGCGGCCGACCACCCGTTCGCCGCGCACCGTCGCGACGAACGGATCGCTGTCCCACGGCTGGCCGTCGACCGGAACGACGTCGGTATGGCCCGACAGCACGATGCCGCCGCGCATCGTGTTTCCATCGTGCGCCGGCAGCGTCGCCCACAGGTTCGCCTTCGTGCGCTCGTCGTTGTACGTGCGCGCTGCGACGATGCCGTGCGAGCCCAGGTAGGCCTCGACCCAGTCGAGCAGCGCGAGATTCGAATCGCGGCTGACCGTCGGAAAGCCCACCAGCGTGCGGATCAGCGGCCAGGCGACCAGTTGCTCGACGCTGTGCACCAGAGCGGCGTCGAACGGGCGTCGGAGGACATCGACGGTCGCGGGAGCATTCATGGCGGTGTCCGCAGGCAACGGCCCGGATCGTCAAGAATAGCACCGGGCATCCACAGGCCGGCGCGCCGCGCAGATCGTGGGCGAAGCGGCGCACGCCCGGCGCTGGACGGCGAGCCTGTGCGCCGCGCGACGGTGGCGGCTGCGGTGCCGGGAACCGTCGCCGAAAAGCAAAACGCCGCGGGCTCCGGGGACGGAGCGCGCGGCGCGGCGGAGGCTAACGGGGGTCAGCGATCCCAGTGGCGGCCGTCGTGGCGGCCGTCATGCCGCCAGTCGTGGCGCCGATCCCAGTGACGCCCGCGGTCCCAATCGCGGTAGTCGTGCCGGTAGTAGCCCCGGTAGACCGGATACGGGCGGTAGATGACCGGCGGCGCGACGACGACCGGGCGCGGATAGTACGGGCGGTAGTACGGCACGTACGGCGCGACGACCACCGGCGCCGGGCGCCAGTAATCGTAGTCGTAGTAGCCGGCGTTGCCCACGTTGAACGCGTAGCCGGGGCCGCCGACCGACACGCTGAAGCCGACACGGTCAGCCGACGCGGCGGGCGCGTACACCGCCGCGGCGGCGAGTCCCAGCGCGCCGACGGTGCTGGCAAGCTTGGTACGAAGTAGCATCGGGTGTCTCCTCTCGATTGCGTCGCCGGCTTCGAGGCGGCGATGCGTCCAGAAACGCGGTCGTCCGCCCGCGGGTTGACTGCGAGGCCGCCTGTTACAAAGCGCAACAGTTGGCTTATTCTGGCGACCGCGTCTTCGCCGGCAGGGTGATCGACAGACGCGTAAGGCGCCGAGCGAGTTCCTCGACCCCCGGGAGAGTTACGCAATGTTGCATTTCGATCGTGGTGCGCGCCTCGCGCGCTTGCGGCTTCGCACGGTGCTGGACGCGCTGCTGGCGGCCGCGGTGCTCGCGCTGTCCGCGCTGTCCTACGCGGCGAATCTCACCGTTGGCCTGTCGACCGACGTGACCGCGATCGACCCGCACTATCACAACCTGACGCCGAACAACAATGTCGCCTGGCACCTGTTCGGCTACCTCGTCTCCCGCGACGAGAAATCGCAGCTGCAGCCGGGCCTCGCGACCGAATGGCGGACGATCGATCCGCTGACGTGGGAATTCAAGCTTCGCCGGGGCGTCAAGTTCCACGACGGCAGCGACTTCACCGCCGACGACGTCGTCGCGTCGATCGATCGCGTGCCGAAGGTGCCGAACAGCCCGTCGCCCTTCACCGCGTACACGAAGCAGATCCGGAAAATCGACGTCGTCGATCCGTACACGATCCGTTTCCGCACGGCGACGCCGTACCCGCTGATGCCGTCGGACATGACGCAGATCGCCATCATCGCCAAGTCACACGCCAGCGCGTCGACCGAGGATTTCAACAGCGGCAAGGCGGCGATCGGCACCGGGCCGTACAAGCTCGTACGGTATGCGAAGAGCGACCGGATCGAGCTCGCCCGCAACGACGCGTGGTGGGGCGGGCGCACGCCGTGGGAGAAGGTGACGCTTCGCATCCTGCCGCAGGACGCGCCGCGCGTGGCCGCGCTGCTGTCGGGCGACGTGCAGGTGATCGAGAACGTGCCGACCTCGGACGTCGCGAAGCTGCGCTCGAACAAGCAGCTGTCGATCTATCGCGCGGTGTCGGACCGGCTGATCTACCTGCACCTCGACAGCGCGCGCGACGTCTCGCCGTTCGTGACCGACAAGGCCGGTGCGCCGCTCGCGAAGAACCCGCTCAAGGACCCGCGCGTGCGCAAGGCGCTGTCGAAGATGATCAACCGCCCCGCGATCGTCGAGCGCGTGATGGAAGGCGAGGCGGTGATGGCCGGCCAGCTCGTGCCCGATTTCCTGTTCGGCGCGACGAAGAACCTGGCGGTCGAGAAGTTCGACGTGGAAGGCGCGAAGAAGCTGCTCGCCGAAGCCGGCTATCCGGAGGGTTTCGGCATCACCATTCACACGCCGAACAATCGCTACATCAACGACGAGCAGATCGCGCAGGCGGTCGCGCAGATGCTGAGCCGCGGCGGGGTGGCGACCAGGGTCGTCGCGATGCCGTCGGCGACGTTCTTCACGCAGGCGACCGATCTCAAGTTCAGCCTGATGCTCGTCGGCTGGAGCACGGGAACGGGCGAGGCGTCCTCGTCGCTGAAGGCGCTGCTGATGACGTTCGACAAGGAGAAGGGCTTCGGCACGGCGAATCGCGGCCGCTACAGCAATGGCAAGGTCGATGCGCTGACCGAGGATGCGCTGCAGACGGTCGACGACATCAAGCGCGAGGCCTACCTCCAGCGCGCGACCGAGATCGCGATCAACGACACGGGCATCGTGCCGCTGCACTTCCAGGTCAACCTGTGGGCCGCCCGCGACGGCATCGTCTACCAGCCGCGTCTCGACGAGCAGACGCTTGCGTGGCGGATGGCGCCCAAGGGCGGCGAACTGGCGAAGGCGAAGTAGCGCCTGCCGAAGCACTGCGTACCGTCGCGCGCCGCGGCGAGGTTCAGCGCAGGAGCAGCGCCGCGCCGCTCGCGACCAGCAGCACGGCGACTCCGGTGCGAAACGCCTGCGGACTCATCCGATCGTGCAGCCGGTCGCCGGCCCAGGTGCCGAGCGCGGCCGGCACGGCGGCCGCGAGCACCAGCGTGACGTCCTGCAGCGCGAACACGCCGCTCGCGACATAGGCGATCGATCGCACGACGTTGAGGACCAGCAGCGTCGTCGACGTCGTGACGCGGAACACGCGCTTGTCGAGTCGCAGGCCGTCGAGATAGGTGACGTAGACCGGACCCGCCATGCCGCCGAACAGCGTCGCGACGATGGCGCCCGCGGTGCCGATCGGCCACGCGCTCCATCGCGGGAGCGCGCGCGCCGGCCTGGAGAAACGCGAACTCAGCAGGCTGTAGAGCGCGTACCCGACGACATAAAGGCCCAGCACGCGGATCAGGATCGCCGGATCCGCTTCCTTGAACGCCCAGATGCCGAGCGGCACGCCGATCGCGATGCCCGGCACGAACTCGCCGATGCGTCGCCACGCGATCAGCGGCCGGTCGGCCAGCGCCTGCCTTACCGACACGAACGCGCCGAGGAATGTCACCAGCGGCGCGATCGTCGACAGCGGGAGCACGAACGCCATCAGCGGCGTGGCCACCACCCCCGATCCGAAGCCGGCCACACCGCGCACCGCGTAGCCCGCGAACAGCGCGGTCGCGCAGACCAGCGTGGCCGCGACGTCGAGCGGCCAGTCGGTCAATGCGCCGGGCCGACGTAGTCAGGCGGCGGCTGCGTGAACCACGCGTGCAGGATGTGGTAGACGAGCTTGTAGTTCTTCTGCTGGAAGCTCGCGTGCGAGATGCCGGGCATGACGACGAACTGCTTGTCGGCGCTCGGCAGCCGTTCGAAGAAGGCGAGCAGGTCGCCGAAGCCGGCGATGCCGTCGTACTGGCCGCGCATGACGATCGTCGGCACGGTGATCTTCTCCGGATCGTTGACGGGCAGCCGCGAGCACATGTCGATGTAGGTGCCGTTCGGCATCGAGTCGTCGAGCGCCAGGATCGCGTCGGCGAACGCATCGACGGTGCGCTGGTCGGCGCAGTCGGGGTGGTCGCGCTGGAAGATCGAGTGCACGAACGCGCGGTCGATCGGTCGGCGCTTCGCTCGCAGGAACTCGGGCAGCTTCCTGCGGCGCTGCTCGAGCGTCGGGCTGCCTTCGCCGGTCCAGACGTAGGCGTCGAGCGCGAGGCGCGCGACGCGCTGCGGATGGCGTTCGGCGAACATCGCGGCGCGCAACGCCCCCGACGAGATGCCGTACACGAGAAACGACGCCACGCCGCGCGTCTGCATGATGTAGGACGTGGCGGCTTCGAGGTCGTCGGCGCCATTCGCGATGTCGCACGTGATGTCGCGGTGCTTGCTGGATCGGCCGTAGCCTTCCATGTCGACGCTCCAGCAGGCGAAGCCGCGCTGTGCGAACCAGTCCATCACCGACGAGTCCGGCCGGCCGGGCACGGTGAGATCGAACGTCGGCTGCGACGCCATCGACGAACCGTGCACGAACAGCACCGTCGGCTTGCCCTGCGGTGCCCCGACGACCTTCTCCCACAGGAACAGGCGCACGTCGCCCTTGGTGGTCCAGTGCTCGGTGCCGGTCACTTTCCGGGCGGCGGCTTCGGCGGTCGCTTGCATCGATCTCCACTCCATTGACGGCGCTCCGGCCGGAACCCGACGCGGTCGTCGGTCGTCCGCGGGGAACGTTTCGACGCGGTCGATCAATCGACCTTCGCGCCCACTTCACGAATGACCTTCGCCCAGCGCTCGCGCTCCTCGCGGAAGAACTTCGCGAACTCGGCCGGCGACGACGCGACGATCTCGAGGCTGTGGCCGGCGTAGTACGCCTTGACGTCCGGCAACGCCATCACCGCGGCCAGCTCGCGCTGCAGGCGATCGACGATCGCCTGCGGCGTTCCCTTCGGCGCGAACAGCCCCATCCATACGTACGCGGCGTAGCCGGGAATGATTTCACCGAGCGCCGGCACGTCGGGGAGCGCCTCGCTGCGCCGGCTGCCGGTGGTCGCGAGCGCGCGAAGCTTGCCGGCCTTGATATGGCCCATCATGCCGGCCGTGCCGGGGATCGACACCGGCACCTGGCCGGCCAGGAGGTCGGCGGTCGCCTGGCCGCTGCCGCGATACGGCACGTGGTTCATCGAAAGGCCCGCCATCGAGGCGAACATCGCCGCGAACAGATGCTGTCCGCTGCCGTTGCCGGACGACGCGTAGTCGACCTTGCCGGGGTTCTGTTTGACGTAGGCGATGAATTCCTGCACGGTCTTCGCGGGGAACGACGGGTGCACGACCAGCACGCCCGGCTCCTCGCCGATCAGCATGATCGGCACGAAATCGTCGGTCGCGTCGTAGGGCAGCTTCGGGTACAGCGCCGGGCTGATCGCATTCGTCTGCGAGGCAAGCAGCAGCGTATAACCGTCGGGCGCCGACTTGGCGACGTCGGCGGCGCCGATGGTGGCGCCCGCGCCGGGCTTGTTCTCGACGACGATCTGCTGGCCGAGGCGCTCACCGAGCTTCTGCGCGACGATCCGCGTCGGCCCGTCGACCGCGCCGCCCGGCGAGAACGGCACGACGATCCGGATCGGCCGGCTGGGATACTCCTGCGCGGGAACGAGCGCTGGCACGCCGGCGGCGAGGGCGGCCGCGACGAGGAGCGCGCGGCGGAAGAAGCGAATCGAACGGTTCATCGAGGTCCCCGGAGGTGCGCGAGCGAAGCCTGCGAGCGAGGTCGCGGCCAGTTGCGCTAGAGTGATCGGGCGAACCCTGCACAGGAGCCGCCGATGAACGCACCGCATTCGCGCTGGCCCGCGATCGTCACGCCACCACGGCATTTTATCGACAACGCCTTCGTCGCGCCGGCGACGGGGCTCACCGTGCCGGTGACCGACCCGTCGGACGGCGCGCCGTTCGCCGAGATCGCACGCGGCTCGGCGGCCGACATCGATGCCGCGGTCCAATCGGCGCGCCACGCGTTCGATGCGACGTGGCGCCACGTCGCGCCGGCGGAGCGCGGCCGTGCGCTCGCCCGCCTGTCCACCGCGATCCTGCAGCATGCCGAGGAGCTCGCGCTCGTCGAGGCGCGCGATTGCGGCAAGCCGCTGACGCAGGCGCGCGCGGACGTGGCGGCCTGCGCGCGCTATTTCGAGTTCTTCGCCGGCGCGCCCGACAAGCTGCACGGGACCACGATCCCCTACCCGGAGGGCTACACCGTGCTGACCTGGCGCGAGCCGCACGGGGTCACCGGGCACATCATTCCGTGGAACTATCCGTTGCAGATCTTCGGCCGGTCGGTCGGCGCCGCGCTCGCCGCCGGCAATGCCTGCGTCGTCAAGCCGGCCGAGGACGCCTGTCTGTCGCTGTTGCGGGTCGCACAACTTGCAGCCGAGGCCGGGTTGCCGCCCGGCGTTCTCAACATCGTCACCGGGCTCGGCGGCGAAGCCGGCGCGGCGCTCGCGGCTCACGAGGGCATCGCGCACCTCTCGTTCACGGGCTCACCGATGACCGGAGCGGCCGTCGCGAAACAATGCGCCGAGCGCCATTGCCCGGTGACGCTGGAGCTCGGCGGCAAGGGACCGCAGGTCGTGTTCGCCGACGCGGACGTCGACGCGGCGCTCCCGGTCCTCATCAACGCGATCGTGCAGAACGCGGGGCAGACGTGCAGCGCCGGATCCCGCCTGCTCGTCGAACGCCCGCTGTACGAGTCGTTGCTCGCACGCCTCGGCGAGCGTTTCGCCGGCCTGCGCACCGGCCCTGCGCTCGCGGACGTCGAATGCGGTCCGCTGATCCGCGCGTCGCAACGCGATCGCGTGCGCGGCTTTCTCGATGCGGCCGCGCGCGACGGCCTCGCGATCGCCGGTCAGGGACGCCTCGTCGACGACGCGCCAGCGGGCGGGTTCTATGTGCCGCCGACGCTGCTGCGCGACGTTCCGGCGACGCATCGCCTCGCCTGCGAGGAAGTGTTCGGACCGGTGCTGGCCGCGATGCCCTTCGACGACGAGGCGCACGCCCTCGCGCTCGCGAACGGGACGGCGTTCGGACTGGTGGCGGGCGTGTGGACGCGCGATGGCGCGCGGCAGCTCCGCATGGCCCGGGCGATCGAGGCCGGCCAGGTGTTCGTCAACAATTACGGTGCCGGTGGCGGCGTGGAGCTTCCTTTCGGCGGCGTCAGGCATTCAGGGCACGGCCGCGAAAAGGGCTTCGAGTCGCTCTACGGTTTCACCAGCGTCAAGACGGTGGTGCTGCGGCACGGCTAGCGAGCTCGCTGGCGGTCGCACCGAGGGAGCGGTCCCGATCGCGCTTTGCGGCAGCGCACCGACGTTGCACTGCCGCATCCGCGTCGTGCTGCGGACTCGCGAAAGACCGCGTGCCGCCGCGCGCGATGTGCGCTGCTTCATTGCTGCACGCGCGCACGGCGATGCGTTCCCCATTCGGGCGCGACCGGCGTATGCTAAACGTGCATCGCCGCGCGACGCGGCGACGCTCAAGCGAGGGAGCGAATCATGCAAGGCAGGTCCTCGTCGACGGTCGACACCGAAACCGCGCTCGCCGCATTCCTGCGCGCCCACGTGGGCGTCGTCGAGCGCAACGACGTCGGTCCGCTGATCGGCCAGGCCGCGCTGGTCGGTGAACGCGGCGTTGCGAGCATCGTTTCCGCGGTCGACCTGCAGGCAGGCGTCAATCTCGCGCTCACCGGCGCGTCGGCCGCGCTGCCGGCCGGCATCCGCAACGCCGGCACGCACTGAAGTCCGGACGGGCGCCTGCGGGGCTGCGTGATAATGCGCGCACGGGGGAGGCGCGCCCGCTTCCGCGCGGCACTGCGCGCGCCGCGCCGGGCGTGCGGGCAGATGGACAAGCGCGATCGATCGCGCGGAAGCTCACGGCGTCGCGGTCGCGCGCCCGCGTACCGAACCTCTCTCATTCAATTGCTGGTGGAGCCTTCATGGATTCGATGACACGGTACGCGACAGCAGCGCGCGTCACGCCGCCGCTGTCGTGCGCGCAAGCCCCGCGCGGACGGTGCG
>Ga0307406_10001565_pt1 | contig 12610 bp, 9 predicted proteins | sample 322Cmetagenome_3_FD_203706 | JGI IMG/M metagenome (GOLD analysis project Ga0307406, IMG submission 203706) | Maize rhizosphere microbial communities from greenhouse at UC Davis, California, United States - 322HYB-C-2 | ecosystem: Host-associated > Plants > Roots > Rhizosphere > Soil | place... | reverse complement strand
GATCGCGTCCTACCACTACTACCCGCACAAGAATTTCGGCGCCGCGCTGAAGCTCTTCGAGCGCATGAAGCGCGAGGGGCTGGTCGACTGGCTCGACATCACGGGCAACGGCGCGGCCGACGTGAAACGGATGCTCGCCAGCATGGCACCCGAGCTCGGCAGCTGCGTGCGGCACCGCGGGCTGGTCTCGCGCCAGGAGCTGACGCGGCTTTATTGCGGCGCGACGGCCTTCATCTCGCTCTCGGCCTTCGAGGGCTTCAACCTCTCGGCCGCCGAAGCTGCCACGCTCGGCGTGCCGCTGCTGCTCTCGGACATTCCGGTGCACCGCGAGCTGTTCGGCGGCTACGCCTTCCTCATCGGCAGCGAGCCATGCGACATGGGCCAGCTGTCGCGCTACCTGGACGAGCACCGTGAGACGCAGCCGGCCTGGCTGCATGCCGAAGCCTGCGCGCCCGGCGCGGTGGCCAGGCGCTATCTCATGCTCAAGCGCGAGGCCGTCTCGCTTGCCGGAGCCATGCAATGACACGCACCGCAGGCGTCCTTCGACGGCTGCTCGCGGCCTGGATGCTCGGCGCTGCCTGCGCGGCGCCGGCAGCGGCGGCCACCGGCTTCGGCGTGATGGTGCACTACCTGCCCGACAGGCAGTCGATCGCCGATGCCGCCCGCTTCGACGTCGAGGCGTTTGCGGCATCGCTCGCGCAGATGCGCGCGTCCCACCTCATCCTGACGCTCGGGCAGAACAACGGCCAGTACATCGCGCCGAATGCGGCGCTCGAGGCGCTGTGCCCGCACAGTGCCGCGAACCGGCCGCCGCGCGACCTGCCGCTGGAGATCGGCCGCGCGCTGCGCGGCCGCGGCATCGCCCTGGTGCTCTACCTGCCGTTTCGCGCGCCGCAGGCGGACCCCGAGCTGATGAATTGCCTGGGCGACATCTCCGAGCAGAAGCCGCCGCCGGCGGATTTCATCGCCGCCTGGACCGCGGTGATCCGCGACTGGTCGCAGCACTACGGCGCGCTGGCCAGGGGCTGGTGGTTCGACGGCGTCTACAACACCCGGGGCATCTCGCCGGCCGGCTGGGATGCGCTGTGCGCCGCGGCGCGCAGCGGCGCTGCGGACCGGTGGCTGGCCTTCAATGCCGGCGAAGGCCCGGCGCGCTTCAGCGCCAAGGCCGCGCCGTGCCAGAACCTGATGGCCGGCGAATTCATGCAGCCTCCCGCGCAGTTGAGCGCGCCGCGCTCGGAGCTGAAGTTCCATCTGCTGACGCCGCTCGGCGCCTCCTGGGGCCAGCCGACGGCGCCGCGCTTCACGGCCGCCCAGCTGCGCAGCTGGATCGCGCAGGCGAACGCGCGCGGCGGGCTCTTCACGCTCGACCTGCCGCTGGACGACGACTTCCGATTTCTTCCCGCGCACGTCGCGCTGGTCCGCGATGCGACAGCGCCCCGGCCCTGACACATGACCATGACCAATTCCCTTGCCTTCATCGTGGTGGAAGACCGCCAGAACAAGCCCCTGCTGCTGTGCCGCGAATCCGCGGCGCGTGCCCAGGAGCCGCTGATCGTGCTGTCGGGCACCGATGCCGGGCCCGGCTACGAGCGCCTGTGCCGCAGCTACGTGCACCTGTCGAGCAATCCGCCGGAGTTCGAGAAGATCTGCTTCCGCCGCTACTTCCTGCTGTCGGAATACCTGCGCGCCCATCCGGAGCACCGCGAGTTCGTGCTGATCGACAGCGACGTGCTGCTGTTCCGCGGCGTCGGCGCGCACATCCGGCGCGTGGCCGGAAAGGCGGATTTCTCGGGCTCCTACATGCGCCCCGACGATGGCTGGGACCCCTGCCAGATCTCGCCGCATGTCAGCTACTGGACCGCGTCGGGCCTGCAGCAGTTCATCGCCTTCCTGCTCAACACCTATGCAACGCCCAGCGGCCGCAGGAAGCTGCGCGCGATCGCGGCCCGGTTTGCCGCCAGGGGCGTGCGCGGCGGCGTGTCGGACATGACCCTGCTGCATCTCTGGGCGCATGCGAGCGGCAATGCAGCGCCCATCAACCGGGTGTTCGGCGGGCGCGTGATCGACCACAACATCAACGGCGGGCGCAATCTGCTTGCGAACGAATTCCAGGGCCGCGGAGGCGCCAAGCGCCTCGTGTTCGTCGACGGCCAGCCCTGCGTGGTCACGCCCGCGGGCGAAATGGTGAACGTGATGGCGCTGCACTTCCAGGGCAGCGCGAAGATCGCGATGGCGCACGTGCTGCACGGCCGGGTGCACACGGTCGCCGCGCTGACCTATGCGCTGCTGCTGGCGCGCCGGGCCAAGAACTGGGCCTTCGGCGTGCGCCTGCTGGGGCAGCGCGCCGTGAACGGTGGGCGCTTCGCCGGCGCCGCCGGGCCGAAATGAGCCCGCAGGCAATGCGCAACCAGCCACGCCATGAACATCCTCCACCGCACCGCCCAACTCACCGGCATGCGCGCGGTGCAGCTCCACGGCCTGGGGGCGCTGGCCTCGCGGCTCTATGTGTACCTCTCGGGCTTCGCGGCCCTGTTCCTGATGGCCGCGTATGTTTCGCCATCGGACTTCGGCGAATACTCGATCTACCAGTCGGTGCTGGAGGTGGCGCTGGTGGTTGCCACGCTGGGCAGTTCGCTGCTCTTCGCGCGCAATGCCGCCACCGTGCCGCCGGGTGTGCGCCGCGGCGACGTGGTCCGCACGCTGGCCATCGGGCTTCCGCTGGCCGCACTGCTGAGCGCTGCCATCCTGCGCATCCAGCACCTGCCGGTCATGGGTGCGCCCTTCGCGCTGCTGATGGCGGCGCTCGCGGTCTTCGCGCTCATGAGCCTGCGCCTGTCGTACAGCCGCGGACTGGGCCTTGCCGGCCTGCTCAACCTGGAGGGCGGCATCCGCTCGACCATCCTGGTCATCGGCGTGGCGGCCTTCGCCGCGTGGGGCGCCGAGCTGCGCGCGACACAGCTTTTGCTCATCAACCTGCTGGCCTTCCTCCTGGTGGGCGCGGCCTGCATGCACAGCCGCTGGGCCGCGGGCCCGCCGGCCGGACGCCCCGCGCTCGGCCTGGCCTCGCAGGGCAGCGCCACCGTCTATTCGCTGCTGATGTTCCTGCTTCGCAAGTCGGACCTGCTGGTGGTGGCCTTCTTCATGCCGCTCGGGTATGTGGGCGCCTTCAAGATCGCCTTCCTGCTGGCGGAGGCGCCGTCGCAGTTCGTGCAGGCCTTTCTCTACACCAAGACACGGCCCATGCTGGGCACCGACGCCGCCCATGCCGACGGCTCGGAACTGCGGCTGGCTAAGCACTCGTTCCTGCTGGGCTGCGCGCTCTTCGCCGCGCTCGCCGTGGTGATTGCGGCCGCCGCGCCGCTGCTGAAGGTGGGGCGCGAGGCGCTCGAGATCTTCCTGTGCATGGCGCCCTACTTCCTGCTGCGCACCTACACGGTCCACCACGAGATGCTGCTCGCGCTCAAGGTGTCGATGGGCTCGCTGGGATGGTGGGCGCTGGCCGAGGTGCTGCTGCGGCTCCTGTCGTACGGGGCTGTGGTCGCGGTCTTTCCCGGCAAGCCGCACTACGTGTTCTTCATTGCCGCCGTGTCCGACCTGCTCCTCTACGAGGTGCGGATGCGTGCGCTGCTCGGCTTCTTTCCGCTCGCACGGCTGGTTCGCGGTTCCTTCCAGAGACCTTCATGAAAATCCTGCTCTATTCGATGAACTTCACGCCGGAGCTGGTGGGCATCGGCAAGTACTCGGGCGAGATGGCCCAGTGGCTGCATGCCAAGGGCCACACGGTCCGGGTGATTGCCTCGCCGCCGTTCTTTCCGCACTGGGCGCCGTTCGAAGGGCACTCGGCCTGGGCGTACCGCAAGACGGACTGGAACGGCATCACGGTCTGGCGCGCCCCCACCTGGGTGCCCGCGCGGCCGCGCGCGCTGGCGCGCATGGTGCACCTGTTCTCCTTCATGCTGTCGAGCATGCCGCTGCTCTTCGGGCAGATCCGCTGGAAGCCGGACCTGGTCTTCGTCGTGGAGCCGCCTCTTTTCTGCGCGCCGGCGGTGCTGTTCTTCTCGCGCATGCTGGGCATCAAGTCGTGGCTGCACATCCAGGACTACGAGGTGGACGCGGCCTTCGACCTGGGCCTGGTGCGCGGCGCGCGGGTGCGGCGCTTCGCGCTCTCGGCGGAACGCTGGCTCCTGAGCCGATTCAGCCGGGTGTCGACCATCTCCGCCGCAATGCTCGACAAGGCCAGGAACAAGGGCATCGACGAGACCCGGCTGGTGCTTCTTCCCAACTGGGTGGACGTGCGCTCCATCTACCCGCAGCCGGCCACCGCCCCGGGCACCGGCAACGGCGCGGACGGCTACCGGGCCATGCTCGGCATTGCGGACGATGCGGTCGTGGTGCTCTATGCGGGCAGCCTGGGCAACAAGCAGGGCATCGAGGTGCTGGCCGAGGCGGCGGGCCGGCTGGCGGCCGCCAGGCACATCCACTTCGTGCTCTGTGGCAACGGGCCGAGCCGCGAGCCGCTGAAGGCCGCATGCGAAGGCCTGGACCGGGTGCACTTTCTCGACCTGCAGCCGGCCGAGCGGCTCAACGAGCTGCTGGGCATGGCCGACATCCACGTGCTGCCGCAGCGCGCCGACGCCGCGGACTTGGTGATGCCCTCGAAGCTGGGCGGCATGCTCGCGAGCGGCAAGGCCGTGATCGTCACGGCCCATGCGGGCACCGAGCTGAGCAACGTGGTCTCGGGGCGCGGCCTGGTGGTTGCGCCCGGCGACGCCGACGCGCTGGCCGAGGCCATCGCGCAGCTCTCCACCTCGCGCCCGCAGCGCGAAGCCATGGGGGCGGCGGCCCGCTCCTTCGCCGAAACGGAGCTGGACCAGAACGCCATCCTGCAGCGCCTGGAGCGCGAGCTGCTGCGCTGCCTTGCCGACTGATTCCACGACACACACCACCCACGACATCCACTTCCTCCAACTCCAACCTGGGGATCCACATGTCCGACACCACTCCTCCTTCCGACACGCCGGATCCCGGCCGCCTGCCGGAGCGCCGGAAAGCCAGCCCGCCTGGCCTGTGTCCACCGCCCGAACCGCTGTGGCCGCATTTCCTCACCGGGCAGGAAGACGCGCCGGTGCGCGTGCTGCTCATCGACGACGACGAATTCATGCGGCGCGTGATCGCCCAGGAACTGCTGTCGGACATGCGCATCCAGCTCGAAGGGCAAGGCAGCAGCGTGCGCGACGGCCGCCGCCTGCTGGCAACCCACGAGTTCGACGTGCTGATGGTCGACCTGCGGCTCGGCGACGGATCGGGCTTCGACCTGATCCGCGAGGCGCGCAAGCTGCACCGCTACTGCGAAATCATCGTGATCTCCGCGCTGGAGGACGATGCCCACGTGATGCACGCCTTCGAGCTCGGCGCCACCGGCTACCTGCTCAAGCACGCCTGGCTGCAGAGCTTTGCCGAGGCCGTGCTGCAGGTGGTCAACGGCGGCGCGGCCATCACGCCCAAGCTGACGCGCCGGCTGCTCACGCGCATGAACCTGCAAGGCAGCGGCGAACGGCCGGCCACGGAGACGCCGCTGCGCGAAGCGACGCTGACCGCGCGCGAACGCGAAGTGCTGCGCTTCGTGGCGCGCGGCTGCGTTTCCAAGGAGATCAGCATGAGGCTCGGCATCTCGGGGCAGACCGTCAACGCCCACATCAAGAACATCTACAAGAAGCTGCATGTGCATTCGCGCGCGCAGGCGGTGAGCCTGGCCACCCACACCGGCCAGCTCTGACCGAAAGAAGCGCGCACCACTTCACGAGGATGACGCCATGACCACCCCCACCATCCACCCCGTCGTGCTGTGCGGCGGCAGCGGCACGCGCCTGTGGCCCCTTTCGCGCAAGACCCTGCCCAAGCAGTTCGCGCCGCTGATCGGCAACAAGAGCCTCTTGCAGCTGACGCTGGAGCGCCTGTGCAGCCTGAACAGCGACATCACTTGCGTGGCGTCGGAAGACCATCGCTTCCTGGTGCGCGAGGCGGTCGACAAGGCCGGCGCCACCGGCCGCCAGATCCTGGAGCCGGTGGGGCGCAACACGGCGGCCGCCATGGCCGCCGCGGCGCTGCGTGCCGGCCCGGACGACCTGCTGCTGTTCGCGCCGGCCGACCATCACATTCCCGACACCGCGCTTTTCGCGCAGACGGTGCGCAGCGGCATCGAGGCGGCGCTGGCCGGGCGGATCGTGACCTTCGGCGTGGCGCCCACCTTCGCCAGCACGGCCTATGGCTACATCGAGGCCGGCGCGCCCTCGGCCGACGGCCACAGCCACGCCGTGGTGCGCTTCGTGGAAAAGCCCACGGCCGCCGTGGCCGAATCGCTGATCCTGCACGGCGGCTACTGCTGGAACGCCGGCATCTTCCTGGCGCGCGCCGACGTCCTCGTGGCGGCGCTGCGCAAGCATGCACCCGACATCCTCGAGGCCTGCGAACGCGCCACCGCCGCCGTCACGGCCGACGGCAGTTTCGACCGGCTGGACCGCGAGGCCTTCGAGGCCTGCCGCAGCGACAGCATCGACTACGCGGTGCTCGAAAAGCATGAAGCCATCTCGGTCGTGAAGTTCAACGGCAACTGGAGCGACGTCGGCAGCTGGAACGCGGTGGCCACGCTGCATCCGGAAGACGGCAGCGGCAACCGCCTGAGCGGCAACGCCAGCGCGCTGCGATCGAGCGACACCTTCATCCACGCGCCGCACCGCCGCGTGGTGGCGCTGGGCACCCGCCGCCTGATCATCGTGGACACGCCCGATGCCGTGCTGGTGGCCGGCGCGGATTGCGCAGAACAGGTCGGCGACGTGGTGCGGATGCTCGCCACCGAAGGCCAGGCCGAGGCAACGGAACACCGGCGCGTGGTGCGGCCCTGGGGCGCCTACGACAAGCTCGACTTCGGCGAGCGCTTCCAGGTGAAGCGGCTCACCGTCAAGCCCGGCGCCAAGCTCTCGCTGCAGATGCACCACCACCGCGCGGAGCACTGGATCGTGGTCCAGGGCACGGCCAAGGCCACCTGCGACGGGCAGGTCACGCTGGTGCGCGAGAACGAATCCATCTACCTGCCGCTGGGCGCCATCCACCGGCTGGAGAACCCGGGCAAGACGATGCTGGAAGTGATCGAGGTGCAGACCGGCGGCTACCTGGGCGAGGACGACATCGTGCGCTTCGACGACACCTACGGCCGCTGCCCCTCGATCAAGGCGCGCGGCGGCGATGCGCAGGTGCTGCCGCTGCCGGATGCCGCCGCGGCCGCCGTGCCCGTGGCCGCGCCGCAATTGGCCCCTGCCCCCTAGCTGCCGCAACCCTCGCGCAGCATCCGCCGTGACGAAGCTCTGGCCTGCGCTGCTGGCCGCCGCCCTGCTCCCGGGCTGCGCGGGGCTCACCGCCACGCCGCCCGCCACGCCCACGTCGGCGGCGCCTGCGGCCGGCACGGTGGCATGGCAGTACGTGCGCTCGACCTGGCACGAGGCGCGGCTGCCGGGCCTGGGCATCAGCCACCGCTACCAGAGCCGCGTGGGCTGGATCGACGTCTACCTGTACGACCTGCAGCAGGGCCCCTGGCAGGACGGCGTCGGCGATCCGCGCTTCGAGGCGCAATTCCAGTCGGCCCTGGAAGAGATCCGGCTCGCGGGTGCGAGGGGCCTCTACGCGGAAGTGGAGGTCGGTCCCTTCAGCGACGTGCGGATCGAGGGTCAGGACTTTCGCCGCGTGAGCCTTCGCATCGTGCATGCCGTCACGCGCAAGGCCTACGATTCGTTCACCTTTCTCACCGCGCGCAATGGCCGGCTGCTGAAGTACCGCATGTCCTTCGACACGCCGGCCCCGGCCGACGTGGATGCCATCGCCCGCGAGTTCATCGAGCGCAACCTGCGCAGCGGCCCGGACATGCCGAGGGCCGCGCACCCGCTGCTCGACACCTGAGCGGCCAGTGCCTCGAAGCACCGCAAAAATACTGTTCTTTTGTACAGTGTTTCCTCTAGAATGACTCGTCTCCAAGAGCAAACATTCAAGGCGACACCATGACCACCGCCAGCCCGCCGGCGTCCTCTGCGCGAATCCTGTTTTTCTCGCCGCTGCGGCGCTCGCAGCCGCGCCAGCCCGTGGGCCGGATCTCGACCTGGCCCTTTCGCGTGGCCGCCGAAAAAGACCGCGACGGCGGCAGCCCCCCTTTCGACGGCAATGATGTGCGCCTGCATGCGGCGCGCGTGCTGCGCACCACGGCCGAGCACTGGTGGCCGCCGGCCGGCTGAATGGAAATTGCCTAGTCGTTCGCGCCGGGCTCGCCGAGCAGGTCCTGCGCGTCGTCGTCGAAGCCCGCGATGGGCTGGGCCTTGGCAAGCGCAAGCCACACGCCGAACGGAATGCGCTCGAAGGCGCAATGCACGGCGGCGCGCGCCACCACCAGCCTTTCACCTTCGAGCACGAGCACGCCGCACTCCGGCGGAATCTCGTCGGGCGACGCGATGCAGCGGCCGCGCGCATCGTTGCCCAGCACGTACCAGCACTCGCCGCCCAGGTCGAGGTAGGCCGCGCGCTTGTCGGGCTTGCGCAGGTCGCCCAGCAGATCGGCGCGGCTCACCTTGACCTCGTGCACGACGGGATGCGCATAGGCCTCGACGCTGGTGTTCCGGATCGAGAACACGTCGGGCCTGGCCATGCACCAGCGCGGCTTGCCGCCTTCTTCGAGCGGCGGCAGGCGCGCCCGCAGGCCGAGGCCGCGCCAGGCAATGCGGCCGCCGCGCGTCATCTCGCGCGCCACGCGCTCGACCAGTGCCTCGTGCGGCGAGAGCGCCGCGCGGTTGAGGGTGAGCGTGGTGGCAATGCGCGCAATACCGGCATCTGTCACGCGCAGGGTCTCGTGGCCATGCGGCGTGCGCACGCGCTCGAGGAACCCGCCCGCGAGCAGTTCGACCTCGATGGCGTCGCAGCAGGGCCAGCCCGCCGAACGGTAGATCTCGCGCAGCCGGCGCGCATGCAGCTTGCCGAATGGCACCTCGCCGGCCTTCTGCATCGGCGGCGGAGGATCGATCACGGGCGGCGGAAAACCGGGGTCGGTGAACGGCGGCTCCACGGGTGGCGGATCGCCCTCGGGCGGGGGCCCTGGCGGCGGTGGCGGCGGCACGGGAATGGGCACGTCGGGCGCGGGCGGCGGCGGGCCGATCGGCGTGTCGACGACGGGATCGAGGGCGAGTGCGGGCATGGGAGAAACAGGTTAGCGAAAAGTCGTGGGGTGCGCGAGACATGGAACGATCGGTTGCATTCGATTGGCTTGCCCTCCATCAATGGAAGTCGCGGCTGGTGTTGCTCAGCGCCAGCCGGCCCATCAGCGGCGTCAGGTCCTTGAAGCCGGTGGCGATCAGGTGCTGCACCTTGCCGCCGCTGTCGTCGTCGCGCTGCCAGGTGCCCTGCACCGCGAGCAGGTGCGACTTCAGGAGCGGCTCGCGCCAGGCCTCGATGACATGGCTCCAGACGATGACGTTGACATTGCCGGTCTCGTCCTCGAGCGTGACGAAGATGGTGCCGTTGGCGGTGCCCGGGCGCTGGCGGCCCTTGACGATGCCGCAGGCGCGCACGGTCTGCCCGCTGGGCTGCGCGCGCAGCTGCTCCGCGCTCATGAGCCTCATGCGCGCGAGGCGCGGGCGCAGCAGTGCGAGCGGATGGCGGCGCAGCGTGAGGCCGAGCGCCGCGTAGTCGCCGACGATCTCCTCGCCCTCGGGCGCCGCGGGCAGCTGCAGCACCAGCTCGTTGATCGGCACGCCCTTGAGCAGGGCCGGCGAGCGGCTCCCCATGCCACGGGTGGCGGTGGCGTCCCACACCTGCTGGCGGCGGTGGCCCGAGAGCGACATCAGCGCATCGGCCGCGGCCAGCGCCGCCATGTCCTTGCCGTCGAGCTCGGCGCGCAGCGCGAGGTCTTCGGTGCTGGTGAAGGGTGCCTGGGCGCGGGCTTTCAACAGGCGTTCGGCGCCTTCCTTGGAGAGACTGGAAATGCGGTTCAGGCCGAGCCGCACCGCGGGCTGGTTCTCTCGGCCGAGGCGATCGGCATAGCGCGCATCGGTGCCCGGCGGCATGCGCGGCGCATCGGGAGCGCGGGCTTCGAGCGTGGTGTCGATGTCGCTGCAGGTCACGTCGGCCGGCCGCACCTCGACGCCATGCCGGCGCGCATCCTGCACCAGCTGCGAGGGGCTGTAGAAGCCCATCGGCTGCGAGTCGAGCAGCGCCGCAAGGAAGCAGGCCGGCTCGTAGTTCTTGAGCCAGCTGCTCACGGTGACCAGCAGCGCAAAACTCGCGGCGTGGCTTTCGGGAAAGCCGTAGTCGCCGAAGCCGAGGATCTGCTTGAAGATGGCCTCGGCGAACTCGGCCTTGTATTTGTTGTCGACCATGCCCTTCACGAGCTTGTGGTGGAACTTCTCGAGGCCGCCCTTGCGCTTCCAGGCCGCCATGGCGCGGCGCAGCTGGTCGGCCTCGTCGGCGGTGAACCTGGCCGCGATCATCGCGATCTGCATCACCTGTTCCTGGAAGATCGGAATGCCCAGCGTGCGCTCGAGCGCGGGCTTCAGTTCCTCTTTCTCGTAGTGGATCGCCAGGCCCTTGGCCACCCGCTCGCGCTGCTTGAGGTAGGGATGCACCATGCCGCCCTGGATGGGCCCGGGCCGCACGATCGCGACCTCGATCACGAGATCTTCGTAACTCTGCGGCTTCAGCCGCGGCAGCATCGACATCTGCGCGCGGCTCTCGATCTGGAACACGCCAATGGTGTCGGCGTCGCAGATCATGTCGAACACCTTCCGGTCGTCGTTGGGGATCTGGTGCATCTGCACCATCGATCCGCGCCAGCGGTTCATGTGGTCGAGCCCGCGCCGTATCGCGCTGAGCATGCCGAGCGCGAGCACGTCGACCTTGAGCATGCCCATGGCTTCGAGGTCGTCCTTCTCCCACTGGATGACGGAGCGGTCCTTCATGGACGCCTTCTCGACCGGCACCAGCCGCGTGAGCCGGGTGTGCGTGAGCACGAAGCCGCCCACGTGCTGGCTCAGGTGGCGCGGAAAGCCCTTGAGCCGCCGCGTCATCTCGATCCATTGCACCAGCTTGAGCTCGTCTTCCTCCACGCCGACGCGTGCGGCCGCCTTGAACAGCTGCTCGCCCAGCACGGTGTCGTCGAACCAGTAGTGGTCCTTGGCGAATTCGTCGATCAGCCGTTCGTCGATGCCCATGGCCTTGCCGACGTCGCGCAAGGCGCTGCGTGCGCGGTAGCAGATGACGACGGCCGCAATGGCCGCGCGATCGCGGCCGTATTTCTCGTAGATGTACTGGATGACCTCTTCGCGCCGCTGGTGCTCGAAGTCGACGTCGATGTCGGGCGGCTCGTGGCGGTGGCGGCTCAGGAAGCGCTCGAACAGCAGGTGGCCCTTTTCGGGATTGATCGCGGTGATGCCGAGGCAATAGCAGACCGCCGAATTGGCCGAGGAGCCGCGGCCCTGGCAGAGGATGTCCTGCGACTTGGCGAAGCGCACGATGTCTTCCACCGTGAGGAAGAACATCTCGTACTTCATCTCGACGATCAGCGCGAGCTCCTTCTCGAGCTGCGCCCGCACCTTGCCCGGAATGCCCTCGGGGTAGCGAAGCGCCGCCCCTTCCCACGTCTTGCGCACCAGCGTCTCGGCCGGCGTTTCGCTGCTGCCCACGGTTTCGAGCGGGTACTTGTAGTTCTCGCGGATCACCTGCGGATCGAACCGGCAGCGTTCGGCCACCACCAGCGTGTTCGCGAGCATCTGGGGCAGGTACAGCTCGGCCAGCCGCACCCGCTGCCGCAGATGCCGCTCGGCATTCGGCTGCAGCGCAAAGCCGCATTCGGCCACCGTTTTTCCTTCGCGCACGGCCGTCAGCACGTCGTGCAGCGGCTTGCTCGAACGCGCATGCATGTGCACGTCGCCGGCCGCCACCAGCGGCACGCCCGTTTGCTCGCCCGCCTGCATCAGCGCGGCGAACCAGAGGTCGTCGTCGAGCTCGTTGAGCATTTCCATCGCCAGCCAGAGGTTGCCTGCGTAGAGCGCCTTGGCGGCCAGCAGGTCTTCATGCAGCGTGGCCGTGTCCGCGGCGGCGCCCGGCGCGCGGTGCGGCACGAAGAGAACCTGGCAGTCCTGCAGCGAGGCCAGGTCGCTCTCCTCCCAGCTCACGCGGTACTCGCCCTTGGGCAGCTCGGTGTTGCGCGCGGCGGTGATGAACTCGCAGAGGTTGCCCCAGCCTTCGGTGCCGTTGGCGATCACCACCAGCCTGAAGCGCTCGAAGCGGAACTCGCTGCCGAACAGCAGCCGGAAGCCGGGGTTGCGCGGGAGCGGTGGTTCGCCTGGATGCTCGCGCTCGTATTCCGCGAGCTTGGCCGGCAGCTCGCGCAGGCAGACGTGCGCGCGCACGATGCCCGCCACGGAGCATTCGTCGGTGATGGCCAGCGCCGTGTAGCCGAGCTGGTAGGCGCGCTCGACCAGTTCCTCGGGCGTCGAGGCGCCGCGCTGGAAGCTGAAGTTGCTGAGGCAGTGCAGCTCGGCGTAGTCGGGCAGCGTGGGGGCAGGCTTCTTGCGCA
>Ga0307406_10001564_pt1 | contig 12615 bp, 11 predicted proteins | sample 322Cmetagenome_3_FD_203706 | JGI IMG/M metagenome (GOLD analysis project Ga0307406, IMG submission 203706) | Maize rhizosphere microbial communities from greenhouse at UC Davis, California, United States - 322HYB-C-2 | ecosystem: Host-associated > Plants > Roots > Rhizosphere > Soil | place... | reverse complement strand
CCGGAAACCCCTCCCGACGTACGACGCCGTATGCACTATAGCGCGGCCATTAACCGAACGCTAACAATACGCCCAAGGCCGCAAACCCGTACCGTACCGATGTCGCAAAGCCACGCCCCACGGACGTTTCCGCCATTCGCCCCCGCTCCGGGAGCCGGCCCGGCCGTGCCCGACGGACGGAGCTGAGGCCATGTTCGTCGCCATTCCCTCGCGTGAGCGGACCCGGCTGCGCTGGGCGACCCCGTTGCTGTTCGCCCTGCTCTGGCTGTGCTTCATCGTCTCGGCGGTGGTGCTGCCGGACCCGGAGCAACGCCGGCTCATGCTCGAATGGGGGGCGCTGTCGGGCGGCCTGTCGAGCCCGCTGGCCTGGTGGGAGGCGATCCGCGACGGCAGTGCGCTGCGCCTGTTCAGCGCCCTGTTCCTGCATGCCGACTGGGCCCACCTGCTCGGCAACCTGGTGTTTCTGCTGATCTTCGGGCTGCCGGCCGAACGCGCCATGGGGCCGTGGCGGCTGCTGGCCTTGTTCCTGTTCGGCGGCGCGGTCGCCAACCTGGCCGCGGTGATCGCCATCGGCACCCCCGACCGGCTGATCATCGGCGCCAGCGGCGCGGTCTCGGCCCTGATCGGCGCCTACCTGGCCCTGTTCCCGAACGCCAAACTCGGGGTGGTGGTGCCGCTGGGCCTGTTCCTGCAGTTCGTCAAAGTCCCGGCGCCGTTGCTGATCGGGGTCTGGGCCCTGCTGCAGGTGGTCTTCACCTTCATCGGCCCGGCCTTCGGCGCGGTGGCCTGGTCGGCGCATCTGGCCGGTTTCGCCTTCGGCGGCGCGTTCGCCTTGATTGCGCGCGCCGGCATCGCGCGAAGGCTGCGGCGCAAGCGGGGCTATTGATCAGGAGTCGGGAATCGGGAATGGGGATTCGGGAATCGGAAAAGCACAGAGCTACGGCCGACCCGCGTTAGCAGCCGCCGCCACGCCGCCGCCCTTACGATTCCCGAATCCCGATTCTCGATTCCCGGCCTCTCTGCGGTCCTCGATCACTCTTGAATCGCAGCCCGCCGGCCCCACGCTAACCACAGGCAATTGCATTGCCGCTCCTACGATTCCCGAATCCCCATTCCCGATTCCCGGCTCCACAATGGCCACCCTCTACAAAGTCACCTTCCTCAACGCCGGCAAGATCTACGAGCTGTACGCGCGCAAGATCGCCTCGGGCAATCTGTGGGGGTTCACCGAGGTCAGCGAGTTGGTCTTCGACCTGCACGAAGGCTTGGTGGTCGATCCGACCGAGGAGCGTCTGCGCGATGAATTCGGCAGCACCCGCGTGCTGCACCTGCCGATGCAGAGCATCGTGCGGATCGAGGAAGTCGAGCGCAAAGGCCAGTCGGCGATCCGCGACGCCACTACCGGCGAAAAAGTGGTGACGCCGTTCCCGCTACCGGCCAAACCGCGCTGAGCGCGGGCCGGCGAACCTCGGCAACGGTTTGCAGCGATACGAGAAAAGAACCCGGCCAGCGGCCGGGTTTTTCGTTTGTGCGTGGCGTGGCCCGCGCCGCGATCGGCGACGCCTGCGTCAGCGACGCACGCCGGCGTCGGCCGCGGTCGCGACCGGTTTCTTGAGCTCGGCCAAGGCCGAAGCGATCGGCGCATCGCCTTCGAGCACTTCGCCGGCGTTGGTGCCGGGCGCGTCCTCTTCGTCGCCATGCAGGTGGCCGGGCAAGGTCGCCTCGCTGTAGTAGCTCGGGCGCTTGTCGTCTTCGCTCTTGGCCGCGCGCAGCAGCACGTCGGGGATGATGCCCAGGGCCTGGATCGACTTGCCGCTCGGGGTGTAATAACGCGCGGTGGTCAGCTTGACCGAGTCGCCGTTGTCGAGCGGCAGCACGGTCTGCACCGAGCCCTTGCCGAAGGTGCGGCTGCCGACCACGCGCGCACGGCCGTTGTCGCGCAGGGCGCCGGCCAACACTTCCGAGGCGCTGGCCGAGCCGGCATCGACCAGGACCACCACGGGCGCGCCGTCGAGACGATCGCCCGGGGTCGCGCCGAACTCGGCGTCGCTGATCGCGATGCGCCCGCGGGTGCTGACGATCTTGCCCTTCTCGAGCAGGTCGTCGGCGATCTGCACCGCCGAGGTCAACAGGCCGCCGGGGTTGCTGCGCAGGTCGATCACCAGGCCGCGCAGCTTGCCGCCGGCCTGGGTCTTGAGCTTCTCCAACTGGCTTTCGAAATCGGCCGCGGTGTCGGCCTGGAACGCGCTGACCCGCACATAGCCGTAGCCGGGTTCGAGCATGCGGCCCTTGACGCTGGCGACGCGAATGGTCTCGCGCGCCACGGTGACATCGAAGGGTTTGTCGCGGCCTTCGCGCACGATGGTCAACACGACTTTGCTGCCGGGTGGGCCGCGCAGGGGGCCGGAGCTGTCGCCTTCGTCGACCTTGAACGGCTTGCCGTCGATCGCGGTGATCAGGTCGCCGGCCTTGATGCCGGCGCGCGCGGCCGGCGTGTCGTCGATCGGCGAGATCACCCGCAGGCTGCCGTCGGGCTGGCGCTGCAGTTCCACGCCGATGCCGTCGTAGGCGCCGCGCGACTGCTCGTCGAAATCCTCGGCCGCGACCTTGTCGAGATAGACGCTGTGCGGATCGAGATCGAACAACAGGCCACGGATCGCCGAATGCATCAGCTTGGCGTCGTCGACCGGTTCCACATAGGCCTGCTTGACCGCGTTGTAGACCGCGACGTAACGCCGGATTTCCTCGATCGGCACCTTCGAATCGCCGGCGTCGTCGCCCTTCTTGGCCTTGGCGGCGACGGGTTTGTCGGCGGGTTTGTCCTGGACGGGCTTGTCCTGCGCCGGGGTTGGCTCGGAGGCTTTCTGCCCGGGCGCGTCCTTGGCCGGCGCATCCTTGCTCGGCGCCTGCGCCGGCGGAACTGCCTGGTCCTTGGCCGGTGCTGCATCCGACGTCGGCGGCTGCGTAGCGGGTTCGTCCGCGGCCGGTTGTTCGGCGGCGTGCTTGTCGGAAGCCTGCTTGTCGGGGGCTTGCTTGTCGGAAGCCGGTGTCTCGGGCGCCTGCTGCACCGGTGGCTGCTGCGCAGGCGTTACCTGCGACAAGGCCGGAGCGGCGCCGAACGCGAGTGCGAGCGGAAGCAGACTACGCAAAGGATGACGCAGGGACATGCACGAAGCTCCGAGACAGGTACCGGTTGGACCGCGGCAGGCGGCCCGGGTTCGACCGGCTATCTGCGCACGTTAATCGGCGCGTTTGCAAGCTTTTGTTAAATGCGCGATCAGCGTCGCAACCAGGTGTTCGGATTGACCGGTTGGCCGCCGCGGCGCAGCTCGAAATACAGGGCCGGGCGGCCATGTCCGCCGGAGCTGCCGACCGTGGCGACGCCCTCGCCTTTCCTGACCGCGGCGCCGGCGTCCTTGAGCAGGGCGTCGTTGTTCGCGTACAGGCTCATGTAACCGTTGCCGTGGTCGATGATCAGCAGCAGGCCGTAACCGGTCATCCACTCCGAATAGACCACGGTGCCGTCGCTGACCGCCTTGACCGTGCTGCCGGCGGCGGCGCCGATCAACAGGCCCTCGCTGCTGCGGCCATCGGGCATGGTGCCGCCGAACCCGGCCAGCAAAGCGCCCGACACCGGCCAGCCCAAGCCGCCGACCTGCGGCGGCGGCGCACTGGCGACCGCAACCGGCGGCTTGCGCGGCGTGGTCGTGCGCGCGGGCTTGCCCGAGGCCGCCGCGGTGGCCGCGGCTTTGGCCTCGCGCGCTTCGCGTTCGGCCTTGGCCTTGGCGGCGGCGCGGCGTTGCGCTTCGGCGCGGGCGGCCGCCGCGCGCAGTTTCGCCAGCAATTGCTCCAGGCCTTTCGCATCGCGGCCGAGTTCGCGCTCGCGGGTGCTGCGGTCTTCGTATTTCTCGTTGATCTGCGCGACCAGCGCGGCACGCGCCTTGCGGTCCTTTTCGAGCTGGCCGAGCTGGCTGCGCTGCTGCTTGCGAGTGCTGTCGAGGGTGACGCGGCGCTCGACGATCTCGCGCTCGATCGCATCGAGTTCGCGCAGTTGCGTGCCGAGCTCGGCGATGCGGCGTGCGCGGTCGCGCTGGACGTAGCCGTGGTAGGTCAGGATGCGGCCGCTGTCGGCGACCTTGTCCTGCGACAGCAACAACTTCAACGGCGCGTCGTTGCCCTGCGCGTAGGCCGCGCGCAGCAGGCGCGCGAGCTCCTGGCGCTGCGAGCCGAGCTTGCCGTTGAGCTCATCGCGACGCGTCTGCAGATCCTTCAACGCGGCCTGCTCGCGCGCCAGGCGCGTTTCGGTCTCGCGCAGGGCGCGGTTGGAATGGCCGACCTGTTCGTCGGCGGCGCGCAGTCGCTGCGAAGCGTCGCCGCGCTGGCCTTCGAGTTGGCGACGCTCGGCGGCGACCGACTTCAACTCGGTCTTGATCTTCTCGAGTTTGCGTTCAGTCTCGCGGCTGCTGTTCTGCGCCGCCGCCAGCGCGGCCGACGCAGGCACGAGCAGCGACGCCGCAGCGAAGGCGAGCGTCGCCAGCGCCGGTAAACCCCACGCGCGCAGATTGGGCATCAGCGCTCCAGCAAGCTCTGCCCGGTCATTTCGGCCGGTTGCGCCAGGCCGAGCAGGTCGAGCATGGTCGGGGCGACGTCGCGCAGGGCGCCGCCGCTGCGCAACGCGGTCTTGCGCGAGCCGAGATACACGAACGGCACCGGTCCCACCGTGTGCGCGGTGTGCGGCTGCCCGGTTTCCGGGTCGCGCATCATTTCCAGGTTGCCGTGGTCGGCAGTGATCAACAGGGCACCGCCGACCTCGCGTACGGCCGCGGCGACCGCGCCGATGGCCTGGTCGACCGCTTCGGCGGCCTTGATCGCCGCACCGAGATCGCCGGTGTGGCCGACCATGTCGGGATTGGCGATGTTGCACACCGCCACGTCGATGGCGCCGGAGCGGATCGATGCGACCAGCTTCTCGGTCAGCTCGGGGCAGCTCATTTCCGGCTGCAGGTCGTAGGTCGCGACCTTCGGGCTCGGGATCAGGATGCGGCTTTCGCCGGCATACGGTTCTTCGCGGCCGCCGCTGAAGAAGAACGTCACGTGCGCGTACTTCTCGGTCTCGGCGATGCGCAACTGGGTGAGGCCGGCCGCGGCCAGCAGTTCGCCGAGCGTGTTGTGCAGATCGTCCGGGCCGAACGCGACCGGCGCCGGCAGTTTGGCGTCGTACTCGGTCAGGCAGACGAAGCGCGACAGCTTCGGCCGGCGCGCTTCGTAACCGGAGAATGCCGGATCGACGAAGGCCGCGGTCAGCTGGCGTGCGCGGTCGGCGCGGAAATTCATGAACACGACCGCATCGCCGTCGGCCATCGCCGCGCTTGCGCCGGCTTCATCGGTACCGATCACCGTGGGAGCAACGAACTCGTCGGTCTCGCCGCGTGCATAAGCGGCCTCGAGGCCTGCGAGCGCGCTCGCCGCGCGATGCTCGCTGGCGGCGTCGACGATCGCGTTCCAGGCGCGCAGTTGCCGGTCCCAGCGTTGATCGCGATCCATCGCGTAGTAGCGGCCGCTGATCGAAGCGATGTGCGCATTGCCGACGCGCTCGCACACCTGCTGCAGGCGCTCCAGGCTCGGCGCGGCCGACTTCGGCGGCATGTCGCGGCCGTCGAGGAAGGCATGCACGGCGACCCGGGCCACGCCTTCGCGGCGGGCCAGTTCGAGCATGGCGAAGATGTGCTGCTCGTGGCTGTGCACGCCGCCTGGCGAAAGCAGGCCCATCACGTGCAGGGCGGCGCCGTTCGCCTTGGCCGCGGCGCAGGCGGCGCGCAGCTCTTCGTTGGCGTAGAAGCTGCCGTCCTCGATCGCCGCATCGACGCGGGTCAGGTCCTGGTAGACGATGCGGCCGGCACCGAGATTCATGTGGCCGACTTCGGAATTGCCCATCTGCCCGTCCGGCAGGCCGACGTGGCGGCCCTCGGTGTGGATCAGGGTGTGCGGCTCGCTCGCAAGCAGGGCGTGCCAGTTCGGCAGGGTCGCCTGGGCCAGGGCATTGTCGGCGGGATCGTCGCGATGGCCCCAACCGTCCAGGATCAACAACACTACGGGCTTGGGGCGGGAAGGCGCTGACACGTCGGAAGTTCCTATGACTTGGGGCAGGGGCCGCCACGGGCGGGTCCTGCGATTGTAGCGAAGCAGGGCATGAAGCCCCGTACAACCGCCGCGCGGCGGCGGACCGGGCACGGCCCGGCTCGAAGCGGCGCCGGCAAGTGCTTGATCCTCAACGCCCGACGGCGGCCGATGCAGGACTTCTTTACCCGCACGTAAACCGTTTGCGCATTGCCCGCATCTCAGTCCCTGTCCACCAAACAACGGAACACGCCATGACGAGCCCCCGCCTCACTCTCAGCCTCTCGGTCCTGATCGCTCTGTCTTCGCCGCTGGCGTTCGCTGCCGAAGGCATCAGCAAGGTCAACGGCAGCATCACCGTCGGCTCCGGCGAAAGCCAAGGCACGCTGGAAACCGTCAACGGCAGCATCAAGATCGGCGACAACGCCCGTGTCGCCGACGCCGAAACCGTCAACGGCAGCATCAGCGTCGGCTCACGCAGCCAGACCGGCAGCCTGGAGACCGTCAACGGCAGTATCCGCGTCGGCAGCAACGTCACCGCCAGCGCCGGCCTGGAAACGGTCAACGGCGGCATCTTCGTCGACCGCGGCGGCACCGTGCGCGGCGACATCGAGACCGTCAACGGCGCGATCGGCCTGGTCGACACCGACGTGAGCGGCGGCATCGAAACCGTCAACGGCGACGTCACCGTCGGGGTCGATTCGCACGTCAGCGGCGGCATCCACTACGTCAAGCCCAGCGGCATCGGCATCAAGCTCAAGCCGCGCAACCCGCGCGTGGTGATCGGCCCGAACGCGCGCGTCGACGGCCCGCTGGTGTTCGAACGCGAAGTCACCCTGTACGTGCACGCCACCGCCAAGACCGGCGCGATCCGCGGCGCCACCGCGATCGCCTACAACACGCCCAAGCCGCCGGCCGAGTAAGCCGTCGATCCGCCCGGCCCGGTCCGCTGAACGGGCCGGGCCGGGGTGTGCAGGCGGGAACCGCCCCCGCCAGTGGCCACGCACGGGACAACGCCACCTCAAAGTTGCCCCTAGAATGGACCTCCCCCACTCCCCGGCCCACCGGCCGCTCCTGGAGGTCTGATGTCCCGTACCCCGCTCCTCACCGCCACCTCGCTGGTGGCCGCCGCCTTGGTGTTGTCGGCCTGCAACAAGCCGACCGAAACACCGGACGCGAAGGCTCCGGCCGATGCCCCGGCGGCGACGCCCGGCACCGCCGCCGATCACGCCTTCGATGGCGCGATCAACGCCGCCGACTTCGCCCAGCACGTCAAGGTCCTGGCCTCCGACGAATTCGAGGGCCGTGCGCCCGGCAGCGCCGGCGAAGAAAAGACCGTCCAGTACCTGGAAGCGCAGTTCAAGCGCCTCGGCCTGAAGCCCGGCAACGGCGACAGCTATTTCCAGACCGTGCCGATGGTCGAGACCACTGCCGACGAGGCCACCTCGCTCAAGCTCGAGGTCAAGGGCCAACCGCGCGAACTCAAGTTCGGCAGCGACATGGTCGTCGGCACGCGTACCGGCCAGGCCGAGGTGAAGCTTGACGCCAGCGACCTGGTCTTCGTCGGCTACGGCGTCAACGCGCCCGAGCAGAAGTGGAACGATTACGCCGGCGTCGACGTCAAGGGCAAGACCGTGGTGATCCTGGTCAACGACCCGGGTTTCCACAGCCAGGACGCGACCTTGTTCGAAGGCCGGCGCATGACCTATTACGGCCGCTGGACCTACAAGTTCGAAGAAGCCGCCCGCCAGGGCGCCGCCGCCGCACTGATCGTCCACGACGATGCCGGCGCCTCCTACGGTTGGGACGTGGTCAAGAATTCCTGGTCCGGCGCGCAGTTCGACCTGCCGGCCAAGGACGATCCGGAACCGCGCCTGCCGGTGCAGGGCTGGATCACCGGCGACAGCGCACGCAAGCTGCTCGGCGATCTCGGCCAGAACCTCGACGAACTCTACAAGGCGGCCGGCAAGCGCGGCTTCAAGGCGATCCCGCTGCAGGCCAAGGCCTCGGTCGACCTGAAGAGCAAGATCAGCGAGAAGTCCTCGCGCAACGTGATCGCGCGCCTCGACGGCTCCAAGCGACCCGACGAAGCCATCGTCTATATGGCGCACTGGGATCACCTCGGCAACCACACCGGCGAAGGCGGCCACGAAGGCCATGGCGCCGGCGACGGCAAGGCCGGCGGCGCCGACACGATCTACAACGGCGCGATCGACAACGCCTCCGGCGTGGCCGGCATCCTCGAGATCGCCGAAGCCTTCAGCAAGCAGACGCCGCCGCCGGACCGTTCGCTGCTGTTCGTCTCGGTGACGCTGGAAGAGTCGGGCTTGCTCGGTTCCAAGTACTACGTCGCCCACCCGACGGTCCCGCTCAACAAGACCGTCGCGGTGATCAATCTCGACGCCATGCCGATCATCGGCAAGGCCAAGGACTTCACCGTGGTCGGCTACGGCAGCTCCGAGCTCGAAGACATCCTCAAGACCATCGCCGACGGCCAGGGCCGCGTGCTGCACGCCGAAGCCACCCCGCAGGACGGCTTCTACTTCCGCTCCGATCACTTCAACTTCGCCAAGGCCGGCGTGCCCGCGCTGTACGCCAAGGGCGGCGACGATCTGCTCGAAGGCGGTACCGAAGCCGGACAGAAGGCCCAGGTCGACTATCGCGACCACCGTTATCACAAGCCCGCCGACCAGTTCGACCCGAACTGGAAGCTCGACGGTGTGGTCCAGGATCTCGATGCGCTGTACGGCGTCGGCAAGGTCCTGGCCGGCAACGAGCAGTGGCCCAACTGGTACGAAGGCAATGCCTTCCGCGCGGCGCACGATAAGTTGATGGCCGCTCCGGCCAAGTAATGCGCTCGGGTAGCGGCCAGGCATCGGCTACTCACCCGCGACCGCACAGCGAACCCACGACGGCGCCCCTGGGCGCCGTCGTTTTTTCCGCTAGGCTTTGCGAGCCGCTCTCCGCGGTCTCGAAGGAACGCGCATGTCCATGACCGTCGCCTATTGGTGCCTGCTGATCGCCGCGTTGTTGCCCTATGCCTGGGCCGCCCTCGCCAAGGGCAGCGGCCAGCGCTACGACAACCGCGATCCCCGCGCCTGGCAGACCCGTCAGGACAATCCGCGCAGCAATGCCGCGTATGCCGCGCACCTCAACGCTTTCGAGGCCTTCGCACCGTTCGCGGCCGGCGTGCTCGGCGCACAGATGACCGGCGTCGATACCGGCATCATCGCCGGCCTGTCCGTCGTCTTCATCGTCTGTCGCGTCCTGCACGGCGTGTTCTATCTGACCCGCAAAGCCCCCTTGCGCAGCCTGGCCTGGGCAATCGGGTTCGGCTGCGTGGTCGCCTTGCTCGTGCAGGCTGCCCTGGCTGCGGTTTGATCGACCACGGCAAGCTTGTTCGCTCTCGTCTTCCAGAGTCAGGCATGAACCCCGCACCGAGTTCCGAGCATCAGGATTTCGTCGACGCCCTGCGTCGCGATGGCTTCCGTTTCGTCGCCGGCGAAGACATGCGCACGCATCTGCAGCGGCACGGCTCCTTACAGGATTGGGCCGCCTTCGCCGACAGCTGGAACGACCTGGCGCCGGACACCTACCTCGCCAGTGTCGGCCGCCATCGCCGCCGCCGCCATGCCGTGTTTCGCGCCGATCGCGGCGGCGCCATCGCGCGCCAGCCGCATCAGCCTCACTACCAAAGCCTGAATTACAACGCCTTGCAGGGCGACATCGAACGCTGGTTCGAACCGGTTCGCGACGACGTCGCCAGCGGCGCCACCTTGGCGACCGTGCTCGGTTTCTGCCGCGACTTCTTCGGCCTGCTGGCGCCGCAGGTGCCGTGTTGGCACATCGAACTGCACCAGTTCCGCATCGAGGCCCGCAGCGACGAAGAAGGCCAGCCCACGCCCGAAGGCGTGCACCGCGACGGCGTGGATTACGTGCTGGTATTGCTGATCGATCGCCACAACATCGTCAGCGGCACCACCACCATCCATACCGCCGACGGCAGCCTGCTCGGCAGTTTCACCCTCACCGCCCCGCTCGACGCCGCCCTGGTCGACGATGCCCGCGTCTTCCACGGCGTGACTGCGGTGACCCCGCAGGACCCGACGCGCGAAGCGCATCGGGATGTGTTGGTGGTGACGTTTCGGGCGGTAGATGCCCGTTGACGGGAGGCGACCGTGACCCGAATCCTGCCGGAAGTGCGCAGCAGGATTCGGATCGGTCAACGGTTATCGAGACGAACCAGAATCAGCGATTGCCTCCCGATTCAAACCAATTGAGGCCGTCGGACATGAATTCGATGGTCCGGTATGCGGGCACCGTGACGCTGGCGGCGCCGCCCTTGAGCTGCAATACACCATTGCCGGTGAAGGTCACACCGTTCAAACCGGCCTGAATGGTCACTCGCCGCCCCGGATTTCGCGGTACCAGGTCCTGAATCGCCGTCCCGCCGATCACCTGATAGAACTCTGCTCCGTAGTTGAGTTGCACCTGCGCAGCTGCCGTCATGTAAACGGCGGCGTCGCTACGGATGCCGGTAATCGACGGGCCTTCCCGATAGTCGGCGCCCTCGACATAAGGCGAGGCCGGCGCGTCCTTGAGCGTCACACCGCTGATAACACAACGAGCCGGGCCACCCGGCTGCTTCTGGATAAGAATCGCCGGACCGGTGAACTGACGGATCCGACACCCAGTGATCAATGTGTCACTCGCGCCCGGCCCGAGGACGATGCCGTTGACAGTACTGGTCAAGTCTCCGGTGATATCGCAATTCTTGATCGAATTGGCAGGACCATGAACGATCAGTCCGCAGTAGTCGGCCTTCAGACCGTTAATTTCACAGGAACTGGCGCCCGCTCCCAGTTCCACCCCAGCGCCGTTGCCGAGGATGCCGCCGACCCAGCCACCGACGATCTGCACGGCCTGCCCTTTATTGACGACGATGCCGCGAGTGCCGCTGTTACCGCCTTCGATGTTGACATTGACGATAAAGAAATTCGTGCCGTCCTGCGTCACCGGGTCGGCATCGATGTAGAACGCCGGCTTATAGAGAGCCTGCATGAGGATCAGGTCGTTGACGAACATGCCACCGGTATGGGGACCGAAATAGACTTGATATCCGGTGCAGGCATAGATACGCGTCGACTCGATGCGCACGTCGACGGTCCGGTAAGGATTCGGACTCGAGCCGTGTGCCGAGCCGGAGCTATGGATGCCATCCGCCCGAAAGTAGCGCAGGCGGCAATGGCGAATGAATCCATCCGAGGCCCGGAATAGCGTCATTCCCCGGAACAGGCAAGCCTGGGAACCGTAACGAGCGTAGAAATCGCAGTTGCGCACGTCGAAAAACGCGCAAAAGTTGAGGAAGATGCACGACCCGGTCGTGGACGGCCCCGCGTTGACACCGGGCACGAACGTAAAACCGTCGATCACGGTATGCAGACTGCTGAGCATCCCCGACTCAGTACCGTTACCGATCACAATGTGGTCGCGATCAGCAACATCCATCACCAGTTGCACGCCGCCCTGCGCGCCGCGCAACACCACGCCACGCACGATATGGAGCGCGGCGGTCAGACGATAGCTGCGGCGCGTCGCCCAAATCTCTCGGCCCGGATTATCGGTAATAGCCGCCTGGATCGCCGCGGTGTCGTCCGCGACACCATCGCCTACCGCGCCGTAATCTTCGAATGTCACGTAATCGTCCGTCGCCAGCGGCGCGCTCGCCGCGGATGTCGGTATTGCGCTCGCTGCAGCTGCCGCAGTGATGGCCAACGGCACGCTCATGAATTGACGCCTTTGCATGTGCTTTTTCCTTTGCAGATCTGGCTGAGTCCGGCGGGCCGGCAATACATAATGCATCTATCGAATCCCGGAGGTTGCGCCGGCTGAACGAATGATCGCTGCTAATCGATTGTGCGGTTCGATTGCCCTATTGATTGCGCGAATATGCTTCGCGGCTCATTAAAAAATCTCGCGAGATATATCTGCGTAGTGGTTCGAAGCCAGCAATGCCAAGCCGCGAATGTCGGCCAGGCTGAGCGCCGTAGCCGTAGCCGTAGCCGTAGCCGGGATTTTGATCTGCTTTGGCGCTTTGCCGGTCAAATGGAGACCCGTAGGGCGGCGCACAGGACGTGCGCCGTTTTTCGATAAGACAGGGACGTCTTATCGAAAAATCCCGGCGCCGGCATCGCACTCGTGGCCTGTGCCCTTGCAAGGAAAGCCCTTTTCTTTGGTTACCTTTCTTTTGGGCTCAGCAAAAGAAAGTAACCCGGCCGCGTCAGCGGGCGGAAGCTCTGCACTTGCTTCAAGGGGACGCCGTATGCCGGCAGGACGTGGTCGCGGCTCGCGCTGCTCCTCCCCTGCGGCAGCACGCCGCTTCGATGCGCGGTGTCGGCGTTGTTTCTTCGGCGCGTCCCGCGGTCGCGACTGACGTCGCTCCTACAGGGGGTAGGGCGCTGATTAACTATCAGTATCGAAGCGGGCCGCGAACTTAAT
>Ga0307406_10001563_pt1 | contig 12616 bp, 9 predicted proteins | sample 322Cmetagenome_3_FD_203706 | JGI IMG/M metagenome (GOLD analysis project Ga0307406, IMG submission 203706) | Maize rhizosphere microbial communities from greenhouse at UC Davis, California, United States - 322HYB-C-2 | ecosystem: Host-associated > Plants > Roots > Rhizosphere > Soil | place... | reverse complement strand
CGCGGGAGGCGACCTCCGGAGCGGCCCCGCCGCCGCCGCCACCGCCGTCGGGCGCGCCGAGCCGCCGCGCGCCGTCCTCCACGAGTGTCAGTACTCCGACTCGCCGTTGTAGCGCGACTGCAGGCGGCGCGGGAGGAACGCCGACACTCCCGTCAGCCACCCCTCGAACTCGATCTCGGAGAGCGACGTCGTGTCCACGAGGCGGGGGAGGAGAATCGGCTCGGTGGACGGCGACGCCATGCCCGGCTCGCACGTCGTCGCCGAGCGGACGTCCAGCTGGCGGAGCCAGGGGATGAACTCCGGGTGGTGCCAGCCATTCGGGTAGCAGAAGTGCCACCGCCCGCCCGTCTGCCCGGTGAGCGCGGCGATGCGCTCGCGATTGAGCTCGATCTCGCGTATGAAGGCGGCCTCGTCGCGGGGCGTGCGGTGGTAGTGCGTGTGGAGCTGGATGCTGATCCCCTGCGCCGCCACCTCGGCAACCTCCTCCTCGCTCATCAGGTGCAGGATGCGCTTCTCGCGAATCTCCGCGAAGTCCACGCCCAGCCGGCCGGCGAGCTGCTCGAGCAGGGCGTCCTTCTCGGCCCCGCTCAACTTGTTGCCCGCCGAGTGAGCACGCAGTGCCTTTCGCGCCGCCTCGCGCTGCACCGGGTCGCTGAGCCGCCACTCGCCGGTCTGCTCGATCACCGAGCGGTCGAGCACCGCCGTCCGCCCCCGCCAGAGGAGGTACGGGAGCGTGATGTCCCAGACCGGACGGCGGTAGTGCGAGTAGTACGTCGTCAGGTAGACGGTCGCGGGGAAGCCGAACTCGCGCAGCAGGGGGAAGGCCTGCGAGTAAAAATCGGCGGCGCCGTCGTCGAACGTGATCGCCACGCTGCGCGGCGGCAGCTCCCCCCGGTAGAGCCGCTCCACGGCCTCGTCAAGGGGGAGCACGGCGTAGCCGCCGTCGCGCAGAATCTCCAGGCGGCGCCGGAACATCCCCACCGGCATGTACAGGTGGGGATTCCAGAGGTGCTCGTCGTGGGCCGAGATGCCGTGATAGCACAACACGAGCAGCCGCTGGCTACGCCAGCGGCTGTCGAGTGCCTTGGACTGCAGCCCGACGGCCTTCGACCCCTGTAGGACGAGTTGCTTGACTCGCTTCAGCATGCTCCTGCCCCCGCCGACGCCGAGCGTCGGCGGCGTCCTGGTCTCATACGGTTCCACGCTCCCGTGGAAGGACGATGCAGGGCCGCCGAAGCAATCGGCCGTCGGTCACGGCACGATGGCGGGCGGCGCGCTCCGGGCCGCCGAGTCGGCGACCTGCATGCCGAGGTGGTGCGCGGTGAAGGCCCAGAGGTCGGCGACCTCGTCGATCCGCTTCGAGGTCGGCTTGCCGGCGCCGTGGCCGGCCTTCGTCTCGATCCGAATCAGCACCGGCGGGCCGTTCTTCGCCTGCGACGCCTGCAGCGCCGCGGCGAACTTGAACGAGTGCCCCGGCACGACGCGATCGTCGTGGTCGGCCGTCGTGACGAGCGTCGCCGGGTAGCGCGTGCCCGGCTTCAAGTTGTGCAGCGGCGAGTAGGCGTAGAGGGCGCGGAACTGCGCCGAGTCGTCGGCCGCGCCGTAGTCGGACTTCCACGCCCAGCCGATCGTGAACTTGTGGAAGCGCAGCATGTCCATCACCCCCACCGCCGGCAGCGCCACGCCGAACAGCTCGGGGCGCTGGATCATCGCCGCGCCGACGAGCAGCCCGCCGTTCGAGCCGCCCTGGATCGCGAGCTTCGACGGCGACGTGTACTTCTCCCGCACGAGGTACTCGGCGGCCCCGATGAAGTCGTCGAAGACGTTCTGCTTCCTGAGCAGCGTCCCCGCCTCGTGCCACTCCTTCCCGTACTCGCCCCCGCCGCGCAGGTTGGCGACCGCGTAGACGCCCCCCATCTCGAGCCAGACGAGCGTCGCCGGCGAGAAGCCGGGCGTCAGCGAGACGTTGAACCCGCCGTAGCCGTAGAGGAGCGTCGGGTTCGTCCCGTCGAGCGCCACGCCCCGGCGCGCCGTGACGAACATCGGCACCCGCGTGCCGTCCTTGCTCCGCGCGAACACCTGCCGCGTCTCGTAGCGGCTGGCGTCGAAGTCGAGCTTCGGCGCCTTGAGCAGCTGCGAGCGCCGCGACTTGAAGTCGTAGCGGTAGACCGACGTCGGCGCGAGGTACGACGTGTAGGTGTAGAACAGCTCGCGGTCCTCGCGCCGGCCGTCCATCCCGCCCACCGTGCCCAGGCCTGGGAGGGGGAGCTCCCCGGCCGGCAGCCCGTCGAGCGTGTAGAAGCGCACGCTGGCGTGCGCGTCCTGCAGGTAGCTGGCGACGAAGCGGTCGCCGACGACGTTCACGTCTTCGAGCGCGTCCTTCCCCTCGGCGACGACGGTCCGCAGCCGCTCGTCGTTCGGCGAGCTGGCGTCGATCGCCACGATCCGCCCGCGCGGCGCCTCGCGGTCGGTGAGCACGTAGAACGTCGAGCCGCGGTTGCCGATGAAGCCGTAGCTGGCGTCGAAGGCGTCGAACAGCTTCACCACCGGCGCGTCCACCGACGGCTTCTTCGGGTTGTCGAGGTCGATGAAGTAGAGCCGGTTCCGCGTGTCGGTCCCCTGCGAGACGTTGATCACCGCGTACTGCCCGTCGTCCGTCACCCGCGCGCCGAACCCCCACTCGGGGTGGTCGGGGCGCTCGTAGACGAGGATGTCCGCCGACTGCGGCGTCCCCACCTTGTGGTAGTAGAGCTTCTGGTTCTCGTTGACGTTCGTCAGCGCGTTGCCCGACTTCGGCTCGTCGTAGCGCGAGTAGAAGAAGCCGCGATTGTCCTTCGTCCACGACATGCCGGAGAACTTCACCCACTTCAGCGTGTCGGGGAGGTCGCGGCCGCTCTCCACGTCGCGGACGTGGAACTCCTGCCAGTCCGACCCGCTCGCCGCCGTGCCGTAGCCGACCAGCCTCCCGTTCTCGGACACGGCCAGCGCCGAGAGCGCCACCGTGCCGTCCCTCGACAGCGTGTTGGGGTCGATCAGGACCCGCCCGGAGCGCGCCGGGTCGTCGGTCACGTAAAGCACCGACTGGTTCTGCAGCCCGCTGTTCTCGTAGTAGAAGTAGCGCTTCCCGCGCTTGAAGGGCGCGCTGTACTTCGGGTAGTCCCACAACTTCGTCAGCCGCCGGCGTATCGCCTCGCGCTCGGGGAGCGACGCGAGGTAGGCGCTGGTGATCGCGTTCTCCGCCTGCACCCACGCCTTCGTGTCCGGCGCGTCGGTGTCCTCGAGCCAGCGGTAGGGGTCGGCGACGCGCACGCCGTGGTAGACGTCGGCCTGGTCGGCCCGGCGCGTCTCCGGGTAGCTGAGGGGCGGCGCCCCGCTGGTCTGGGCGGCGACGTCGACGGCGCCCGCGGCGAGGGCGAACGCGGCGCCCGCGTGCAGGGCGGCGTGGTACAGGCAGGTCGAACGATGCGGCATGACGGCGCTCTGGTGCGGCGGTTGAACCACAGGAGGGGTACGCGACGGCGACACGCTCACCTCGGCGGCGGGGAGAGCGGGTGTGGCGAGGGGCGCGGAGCGTGCCGGTTCTCGGTCGCGGACGGGGCGATCTGTGCAAAGCGTGGGCCCCCTGCTACCACGATCGGCGACGGATGTTCACCCCTCGGTCACCCCGCGCGACGCCGGCCCAGGGCCCAGCCGGCGAGCCCGCCGGCCACCGTCCCGACCCACTCCCCGACCCCCGGCACGGCGAGCGAGAAGGGAGGAGCGATCGCCCCGAGGCCGACGGCGACCGTGCCGGCGAGCAACGGGAGCGCCCACCGGGCGCCGCCCCGACCGCTCCAATATGCCACGGCGAAGAGCAGCCCGCCGGCCCAGAGCGCCGAGAGCGGCCAGCTCGTGCCGCCGAACGGGAAGGTCCAAGGCAGGAAGAAGCTCCAGCCGAGCGTCGGCGTCAGCGCCAGCGACCGGGAAGCCGCCGGCGCCGTCCGGCCCCGCGCCGACAGCCGGACCTCGCTCCCGCGTCGCTCGCCGACCGCGACCAGCGTGTCGCGGGCCGCCGTCTTCCCGCGCGGCCCGGCGGCCTCGCCGTCGCACGGCAGGACGCCCGGGACCCTCACGGTCGGGCTCCGGAAGCGCAGGTCGCTCACCCGAGTCCACACGCCGAGCTCCAGGGCGCAGTAGCGCTCGCTCAGCGAGAGGACGTCCACGCTGTCGGCGGTGCGGACGCGGACGATCGGCGCGAGGTCGGAGCGCTCGTCGCCGGCGGTCAGCCGCACGTCGAGCTGCCCGCTCCCCGCCGCCAGCGCGGCGCGCGCCTCGGGCGGGAGGGGGCCGGGGAGCAGTGGCCGGCCGGCGAACGACGCGGCGAGCACCTCTCCCTGATAGATGGCGAGGGCCGGGTCCTCGGGGGTCCACTGGACCACGGCCGGCCGGTCCGGGAAGCTCGGCGCGAGCGCCCACGCCGTCGCCGCCAGCACGGCGAGCCACCCCCCGGCGCCGCCGAGCGCGAGCCGCCGCGCCGCGGCGGTCCGCGGCAGGAGGAGGGCGCGCCAGCGGTCGGCGAGGAGGACGCCGAGCGCGCCGCCGATCGTGTTCGAGAGGAGGTCGCCGACGCTCGCGTCGCGCCCCGTCACGACGCTGTACTGCAGCGACTCGACGGCCACCGTCGTCAACACGGCGGCGAGGACGGCGCGCAGGCGCGACAGGCCGGCGAGCCGCAGCGCGGCGCCGAGCGGCACGAAGAGGAGGACGTTGTCGAAGAAGTCCTGCGCGCCGAGCGACCCGCAGACCAGGCAGAAGTGCGTGAGCGCGACCTCCGACTCCTCGACCGGGACGAGCGTCGCGACGCCGATCAGCGCGAGCGCAACGCCGGCGGCGACGCGGGCGAGGAGCAGCCGGCGGTCGGCCGGCGAGGGGTCCGTCACGGAGTGCGGGAGGGGGGAGCGGGCGGCACGGGAGGCAGGAAGATAACTTACCTCCCGCTGGCGACTCGCCGCCTAACGGGTGCCGCCCCTCCACCTCCAGCTGTCTCCCCGATGCACCGCGATCTCGCCTCCCTCCCCCGCCGAGCCGCCACACCTCGCCGCCGCGCCGAGCGCGCTGCCCGGGGGCGCTGAGCCGTGTGGCTCGACGCGCGCACCCTCTCCGCCGGGGAGACGGTGGACGCCGACGTCTGCGTCGTCGGCGCCGGACCGGCCGGCATCGGCCTCGCGCTCTCGCTCGCCCGCACCGGCGGCGTGCGCGTCCTCCTCGTCGAGAGCGGGGGGATCGAGGCCGACCCGCAGGCGCAGTCGCTGGCCGAGGGGGTGACGACCGGCGACCCCTTCCAGCCGCTCGTGCAGACGCGGGCGCGGCGCTTCGGCGGCACCGCCCACTTCTGGAACAGCGGCGTCGGCGGGCAGGAGGTCGGCTTCCGCTGCGGCTCGCTGCACGAGGTGGACTTCGAGCGGCGGGACTGGCTCCCGCACAGCGGGTGGCCGTTCGGGCGCGCCGAGCTCGCCCCCTACATGGACGCGGCGCACGCGGTCTGCCGCCTCGGCCCGAGCTGCTCGTTCGACGGCGCCGCCTGGTCGCGCGGTCAGGACGACCGGCCGCTGCCGCTCGACCCGGCGGTCCTGACGACGAGCGTCTGGCAGTTCGGCGTCCAGCAGACGTTCACGGAGCACTACCGCGAGGAGATCGGCCGCCACCCGACGATCACGACGATGCTGCACGCGAACGTCGTCGAGATCGAGACCAACGACGCGGCGAGCGAGGTGACGCGCCTCCGCGTCGCCCGCTTCGGCGCCGAGGAGGTGTTCGTGCGGGCGCGCGCCTACGTCCTCGCCGCCGGCGGGATCGAGAGCGCCCGGCTCCTCCTCCTCTCCGACCGCGTGCAGCGCACGGGCCTCGGCAACGGCCACGACGTCGTCGGGCGCTACTTCATGGAGCACCAGTTCCTGCACGGCGGGACGCTCGTGCCGGCGTCGCGCGACCTCTTCAACCGCACCGCGCTCTACGACAACCGCGTCGTGGACGGCGCGCTCGTCGCCGGAAAGATCGACCTCACCGACGAGGTGATCCGCCGCGAGCGACTGCTCAACGTCAGCATGGCGATCTTTCCCCGGCACCCCTACCACGGGCGGGCCCGCCAGGAGGTCGCCGACTCGCTCGCCTTCCTCCTGCGGCAGGCGCGGCGCGGACGCGTCCCCGCCGACGCCGGGCGCCACCTGCGCACCGTCGCCGGTGGCCTCGATTACGCCGCGATCGTCGCCCTGCGCGGGCTGAGCGGCGGGCGGCTCTTCCCGTATCACCGCGTGGGGCCGGACATCATCGAGGGGACCGGCTGGGCCCACCTCGATCGGAAGGAGCGCCGCTTCACCACCTACCAGGCGATCCTCCACACCGAGCAGGCCCCCGACCCCGACAACCGCGTCACGCTCGGCCCCGAGAAGGACGCCCTCGGCTACCGGCGCGCGCGGCTCCACTGGCGGTGGACCGAGCGCGACATGGACGGCGTGCAGCGCGCCCAGTCGATCTTCGCCCGCGAACTCGCGCGGGCCGGCGTCGGTACCTACCAGCCGGCGACCGACGCCCGGGGCCGCCCGCTGCTCCTACACCCCGGTCTCCACCACCACATGGGCACGACGCGCATGCACGACGACCCGACGCAGGGCGTCGTGAACGCCGACAGCCGCGTCCACGGGGTCGGCAACCTCTACGTCACCGGCTGCTCGGTCTTTCCGACCGGTGGCTACATCAACTCGACGCTCACCGTCGTGGCGCTGGCCTTGCGTTTGGCTGACCACCTGAGGGCCACGCTCCACTAGCCGCGCCGCACCGCAGCAGCAGGAACTGCCGAGCGACGCCGCGGTAGAACGGAGGTGACCCGCCCCCCTCCCCCGGTAACGTCTGCATGAGCGCTCGCGCGCGCTTCCTCGACACCTCTGTTGGACGGCTGCTACGGCAGGTTCGTGAGGATTATCACAGACATGACGCGGAGCTGACGCGCGCCGGCTTTCAGGCGCTGGCGGTTCATCGGGTCGCGACGTGGGCCGCCGAGCGGCCGCGGCTCGTCGCCGCGCCCCTGCTCGCCCTCTGCTGGGTGCTCTACGTCTTCGTGCGCAACGTCTACGGCGTCGAGCTGCCGCGCACGACGAAGGTCGGCCGCCGGCTACGGCTCGCCCACCAGAGCGGCATCGTCATCCACCCGCACGCCGTGATCGGCGACGACTGCACGATCCGTCAGAACGTGACGATCGGCGGCGTTCACCCGAGTCGCTGGGAGGTCGCCCCGACGCTCGGCGACCGCGTCGAGATCGGCGCCGGCGCGGTGCTCATCGGCAAACTCACCGTCGGCGACGACGCGCGCATCGGCCCGAACGTCGTCCTCACGACGAGCGTGCCGGCCGGCGCGCGCGTCTTCGTACCGCAGCCGCGCGTGATCCTCGCGCAGCCTGCGCAGCCCACGCCGGGTGAGCCGCTCCGCGCCGCGCGCGGCGGCGACGGGCGGCGGTGACCGCTCCGTCACCACGGCGGACGCCCCCCCACGCCGGGGCGGACGCCGCGCTCGGCGACGCGATCGAGTCGCTGCTCGCCACCGCGTCCGCCACCGAGATTCCGCCGGCCGACGTCTGCCTGAAGCTGGCCCGCGCCTTCCAGCGCGCCGGCGACCGCGGCGCCGCCTGCCGGTGGGCGACGCGCGTGGTGGACGCCGGCGACGACTTCGCCGCCTGGCGCGGCGCCGCCGCCGTCGTCGCCGCGTGCGGCGACGCGCCGCAGGCCCGGCGTCGCGCCCGCGTCGCGGTGCTCGGCAGCTACACGACGACGCAGTACGCCCAGCTGCTGCGGCTCGCCGCGCTGCGCGTCGGCGTCGCCCTCGAGGTGCACGACGCGCCATACGGGCAGTACCGTCAGGAGCTGCTCGACCCGGCGAGCGGGACGCGCGCCTTCGCGCCCGACCTCGTCGTCCTCGCGACGCACGAGGGCGAGCTCGCGCTCCCCGAGATGGCCGACGACCCCGGCGCCGCCGTCGCGGCCGAGCTGCGGCGCTGGACGTCGCTCTGGGACGCCGCGGGCGAGGCCGGCGCGCGCGTCGTCCAGCACACCTTCGCCATTCCGCCCGAGACGGCCACCGGCCATCTCGGCGCGAAGCTGCCCGGCTCGCGCTACGCCATGTCGCGCGCCCTCGACGCGCGGCTCGGCGAGGCGGCGGCCGCCGCCGGCCCCCACGTCGCGCTGCTCGACTGCGAGCGCCTCGCCGGCCAGTTCGGGAAGGAGCGCTGGTTCGACCCGCGCTACTGGCACCTCGCCAAGCAGGCCGTCGCCCTCGACGCGCTGCCGCTGCTGGCGCGGCATACGGCGGCGCTGATCGCCGCCCAGCTCGGGCTGAGTCGCAAGTGCCTCGTACTCGACCTCGACAACACGCTGTGGGGCGGGATCGTCGGCGAGGACGGGCTCGCCGGCATCCGCCTCGGCGCCGGTAGCCCGGAAGGGGAGGCGTACGTCGCGTTCCAGGAGTACGTGCTCGCCCTGAAGCGGAAGGGCGTCGTGCTCGCCGTCTGCTCCAAGAACAACGAGGCCGACGCCCTGGAGCCGTTCGAGCGCCACCCCGAGATGCGCATCCGCCGCGAGGACGTCGCGATGTTCGTCGCCAACTGGGAGACGAAGAGCGACTGCATCCGGGCGATCGCGCGCGGGCTCGACGTCGGCCTCGACGCGATCGTCTTCGTGGACGACAACCCCGCCGAGCGTCAGGTGGTGCGCGAGCTGCTGCCGGAGGTGGACGTCGTCCCGATGCCGCCCGACCCCGCGCACTACGCGCGCGCCCTCTCGCGCTACCTGCTCTTCGAGACGAGCGCGTTCACGGCCGAGGACGCGGCGCGTACGGCGCAGTACCGGGCGCGGGCCGAGATCGCGACCGCCGAAGCGTCCGCCGGCTCGATCGAGCAGTTCTACCGCGGGCTCGCGATGCGCGCCCGCATCGCGCCGTTCGACGCCGTCGACCTGCCGCGGATCGCGCAGCTCGTCGGCAAGACGAACCAGTTCAACCTGACGACGCGCCGCCACGGGCTCCCCCAGCTCGAGGCGTTCGCGCGCGACCCGTCGTGCGTCCACCTCTCGCTCCGCCTGCGCGACCGCTTCGCCGACCACGGCCTGGTCGGCGTGCTGATCGCGCTCGGGGCGGGGGACTCGCTCGAGATCGAGAGCTGGCTGATGAGCTGCCGCGTCATCGGGCGTACCGCCGACGCCGCGATGCTGGCCGCCCTCTCCCGCCGCGCGCTCGCCCGCGGCTATCGTTCCTTGCGGGGGATTTACCGCCCGACGCCGAAGAGCGGGCTGGTGCGCGACCTGTACGCCGGCTTCGGCTTTACCCCCGCGGGGGAGCGCGACGGGGCGACGACGTGGGTCTACGACCTGGCGGCGCGCGGGCCGATCGAGAGCCCTTACATCGAGCTGACGGAAGTCGGTACGGAGACGGACGATGACAGACGGCAGGACGGTGCATCGGCGGCTTGAGGACATCTTCCGGATCGTCTTCAACGACGACGCGATCACGCTGACCGACGAGATGACGGCGGCCGACGTTCCCGGGTGGGACTCGCTCGAGCACATCAACGTGATGTTCAGCATCGAGTCCGCGTTCGGCGTGCAGTTCGACGCCGCAGGACTCGCCGCGTTCGAGAACTTCGGCGCCCTCGAGCGCTACCTCGCCGAGCACGGACGCTGACCCACGCCGCGCGGCGCCGCGACGGTTGCCCGCCGCGCCGTGACTCGTCGTCGCCCGGGGATCGCGGGCCCCCGTCCCTCCCCCATCCCGCCTCCGTCCCACGCCCCGCCCGTTCCCCGAGACTCGATCAGACGATGAAAGCCGTTCTCCTCGCCGGCGGCCTCGGCACCCGGCTCTCGGAAGAGACGTCCGTGCGCCCGAAGCCGATGGTCGAGATCGGCGGGATGCCGATCCTCTGGCACATCATGAAGGTCTACGCGGCGCACGGTATCACCGACTTCATCGTCTGCGCCGGGTACAAGGGCTACATGATCAAGGAGTACTTCGCGAGCTACTTCCTGCGGACGTGCGACGTCACCTTCGACCTGCGCGCGAACCGCGTGGAGACGATCGGCCAGGTTTCCGAGCCGTGGCGCGTGACGATCGTGGACACGGGCGACAAGAGCATGACGGGCGGGCGGCTGCGGCGCGTGCGCGACTACATCGGCGACGAGACGTTCTGCATGACGTACGGCGACGGGGTGAGCGACGTGGACGTGACCGCGCTCGTGGACTTCCACCGGCGCAGCGGGGCGCTCGCCACGCTCACGGCGACGCAGCCCGAGGGGCGCTTCGGCGCCATCTCCTTCGCGCCCGGCAGCGACACGGTGACCCACTTCAAGGAGAAGCCGACGGGCGACGGCGCGTGGATCAACGGCGGGTTCTTCGTCCTCGAGCCGGCGGTGATGGACTACATCGAGGGCGACCTCACGGTGTGGGAGAGCGAGCCGCTGCAGCGACTCGCCCACGCCGGACAGCTCTCCGCCTACCGCCACGCCGGCTTCTGGCATCCGATGGACACGCTCCGCGACCGCGAGGTCCTCGAGAGCCTGTGGCGCAGCGGGTCGGCGCCGTGGAAGGTCTGGTAACGCGCGTCGCGCCCGCATGACGAAATCGTAAGGGGCACCCGGGCGCGAACTCGGGGTACGGAATTCGTCGTCCCACACTTTCGCTGGCGTGATGCCGTGCCGCTGTCGTGCCGGCGCAACGAAGTGTGCGCGGCGTCCACCATCGCTCGTCGGACCGCGCGTCGAGTCGCCGCGCGGAGGGGCTCGGGCGTGGCTTCGGCGACGCTGAACATGTGCGCTCACTGGTCCGGAGCGTGCGAAGTGGGTGGGCCACCCGCCGCCCCTCTCCGTCAAACAGAATGCTGTCCTCGCCGCCGACCCCGCAGGGAATCATGATCGCCGCCGGTGCCGCGGGCGCCGCCGTCGCCGCCGTCGCCGCCAGCCGTCTCGCCGTGTCGCGCGGCTTCGCGCGAGCCTGGCACAAGGTCGGCGGCTTCGCCGCCGAGTCGGCTGCCGAGTCGCTGCCGGTCGCGCCCGGCCATCAGCAGCCGCAGCCTCCGGAGCACAAGTCGGAGGAGCACCAGCCGTGGCCCGCCGAGTCGGCGCCGCCCGCGCTCGCCTGCCGTTTCTGCGGTGCCGGGCTGCCGCGTCCGTTTCTCGACCTCGGCATGTCGCCCCTCGCCAACTCGTACGTGCGGCCGGCCGACCTCGGGCGAATGGAGCCGTTCTACCCGCTCCAGCTCTACGTCTGCCCCGAGTGCCGCCTCGTGCAGCTCGACGAGTTCGAGAGCCCCGAGCGCATCTTCACCGACTACGCCTACTTCTCCTCGTACTCCGAGAGCTGGCTCCGCCACGCCCGCGAGTACGCCGAGGCGATGATCGCCCGCGTCGGCCTCGGCCCGCACAGCCGGGTGGTGGAGGTCGCCAGCAACGACGGCTACCTGCTCAAGAACTTCCGCGATCGCGGCATCCCCGTGCTCGGCGTCGAGCCGGCGCGGAACGTCGCCACCGCGGCGCGCGCGGCCGGAATCCCGACGATCGACAAGTTCTTCGGCGTCGCGACGGCGCGCGAGCTGCTCGCCGCCGGCCACGCCGCCGACCTGCTGCTCGGCAACAACGTGCTCGCCCACGTCCCCGACCTCAACGACTTCGTCGGCGGCCTCCGGATCCTCCTCCGGCCCACGGGGCTCCTGACGATGGAGTTCCCGCACCTGCTGCGCCTCATCGAGCAGCGACAGTTCGACACCGTCTACCACGAACACTTCTCGTACTTCTCGCTGCTCGCCGTCGAGCGCGTGTTCGCCGGCCACGGCCTGACGCTGTGGGACGTGGACGAGCTGCCGACCCACGGCGGCTCGCTGCGGGTGTACGTCCGGCACGCCGACGCGCCGGGCGGGGCCGAGGTGACCGAGCGCGTCCACGCGCTGCGGGCGCGCGAGGTGGCGGCGGGGCTCGACCGTACGGAGTCGTACGACGCGTTCGCCGGCCGCGTCGTCGAGACGAAGATGGCGCTGCTCGAGTTCCTGATCCGCGCCCGGCGCGAGGGGAAGGTCGTCGTCGGCTACGGCGCGCCGGCGAAGGGGAACACGCTGCTCAACTTCTGCGGCATCCGCACCGACCTGCTGCCGTTCACGGTGGACCGCAGCCCGCACAAGCACGGCACCTACCTGCCGGGCACGCACATTCCGGTCTTCCCGCCCGAGCGCATCTTCGAGGTCCGGCCGGACTACGTCCTCGTCTTGCCCTGGAACTTGCAAGAGGAGATCGTCACGCAGATGGCGGCCGTACGCGAGTGGGGGGGGCAGTTCGTCGTCCCGATCCCCGTGCTCACGGTCGTCTAGCTCGCCCCCTTCGCCCCGGCCGGCGCCCGCGCCGGCCGGTGGCGGCCCCGACGACGACTCGAACGCCGCGCGATGAAGATCCTGGTGACCGGCACCGAGGGCTACCTCGGCTCGCTGCTCGCGCCCCTGCTCATGCGGCGCGGCCACGAGGTGACCGGCCTCGACACCGGCTACTACAAGGCCGGCTGGCTGTACAACGGCACCTCGCTGACCGCGAAGACGCTGAACAAGGACCTCCGTCACGT
>Ga0307406_10001562_pt1 | contig 12620 bp, 13 predicted proteins | sample 322Cmetagenome_3_FD_203706 | JGI IMG/M metagenome (GOLD analysis project Ga0307406, IMG submission 203706) | Maize rhizosphere microbial communities from greenhouse at UC Davis, California, United States - 322HYB-C-2 | ecosystem: Host-associated > Plants > Roots > Rhizosphere > Soil | place... | reverse complement strand
CCAGTAGGGGGCGACGCCCAGGACTCCGACCGTCAGGTGGGTGGTGTCCGGGCCGTCCGGGCGGACGTCCTGGCGCACGCCCGCCTGAACATCCCAGAAGGGGGCGATGGCGCGGCTGTAGAGGGCCTGGACCTCGGCGTCGTGCAGCTTGCCGCCGAAATCGCCCTCGCCCTCGGTCTTCCACCAGAAGCGGTTGATGTCGCCGCCTGTCCAGCCCTGGGCCTCCCAGCCGTAGCCTTCCTCGCCGTCGCCGAAGCGGGCTTCGAGCCTGTCGATCAGGACCGCGGTGGTGCGCACGTCGCCGTTCTCGACCAGCAGCTGCTTGCGCGCCGCCGCCATGGCGGCCGGATCGAACAGCAGGTCCGCCGCGTGGTCCGGCGCGGCCCGCGCGGCGGGCGGCGGCGGGGTCTCGACCAGGCGCCCGCCGACGGCGTCCACGCTGGTCGGGATGTTCGGCGCGCCGGCGGCCATGCCGCTCATGCCGCTCATGTCGTGCCCGGCGTGCGGATCGGCCGTCGCAGGGGCGGGACCCATATCGTGTCCGGCATGAGGATCAGCAGCCGACGCCGGAGCCGGAGGGGTCTGCATGCCGCTCATATCGTGGCCTGCGTGCGGATCGGCGGCGGGCGGTGGCGTAGGCGCGGGTCTGTGGGCGGCGTGGGGGTCGACCGGCGGCGGGGTCTGGACGGGCATGACGTGCCCGGCGTGCGGGTCGGCCGACTGGGCGGCGGCGGACCCGGCGGCCAGAACCAAAGGCAGGAGGGCGGCGACGGCGAACAGGGCGCGACTCATCGGGCGGCTCCCTGCATCGGCCGGACCGTGACGACGTTGAACATCCCCGCGTGCATGTGCATCAGCAGGTGGCAGTGGAAGGCCCAGTCGCCGGGCGCATCGGCGGTCAGGTCGAAGGTGACCTTCGACCCCGGCGCCACATTGACCGTGTGCTTCAGCGGCTGATGCCCGTCGTGGCCGTTGACCAGCTGGAAGAAGTGGCCGTGCAGGTGGATCGGGTGGGCCATCATGGTGTCGTTGACCAGGGTGACGCGGACCCGCTCGTTCAGCTCAAACCGGATCGGCTCGACCAGCTCCGAGAATTTGCGGCCGTCGAAGCCCCACATGAACCGTTCCATGTTTCCGGTCAGGTGGATTTCCATCGAACGCGACGGCGGGCGCGTGTCCCTGTTCGGCTCGAGGGCGCGCAGGTCGGTGTAGACCAGCACCCGGTGATCGACGTCCTGCAGGCCCTGGGGCCGCTCGCCCAGTCGGTTGGCGGGCGCGGGAGCAACAGCATCGACCCCGACGCCGACCGCCATGTCGGCGGGGGCGTTGTTCGGGTCGCGCATGCTCATGGCGCCGTGATCCATCGGCGCGGCGGCTGCGCCGTGGGCCGAGTGATCCATCCCGGCCATGGAGCCGTGATCCATGCCCGCCATGTCGCCCATGCCCCCGCCCATGCCCATGTCGGTCATGGTCAGGTTGGGAACTTCGCGCAGCGGCGGAACCTCGGCCGTCATGCCGAGGCGCGGGGCCAGGGTGGCGCGGCCCATGCCCGAGCGGTCGATGGCCTCGGACACGATGGTGTAGGCGCGGTCCTCGGTCGGCCGGACGACGACGTCATAGGTCTCGGCGACCGAGATCTGGAACTCGTCCACCTCGACCGGACGGACGTGCTCGCCGTCGGCCTGGACCACGGTCATGGCCAGGCCGGGGATGCGGACGTTGAAGATCGACATGGCCGAGGCGTTGATGATGCGCAGCCGCACCCGCTCGCCGGGGCGGAACAGGCCGGTCCAGTTCTCCTGCGGGCCGTGGCCGTTGATCAGATAGGTGTAGGTCGAGCCGCTGACATCCAGGATGTCCCGCGGGTCCATCCGCATTGAGCCCCACATGCGCCGCTCTTCCAGGCTCATCCGGTCCTCGCCCGAGATCAGGCCGGACAGGGTGGTGCGCTGGTGGTTGAAGTAGCCGGGACTCTTCTTCAGCTTGGCCAGGATTTCGTGCGGATGCATGAAGCTCCAGTCCGACAGGACCAGAACGTGCTCGCGGTCATAGCCGACCGGATCGGCGCCCGCCGGGTCGATGACGATGGGACCATAGTGGCCCATGGCCTCCTGAAGGCCCGAATGGCTGTGGTACCAGTAGGTGCCCGACTGCCGGATCGGGAACTCATAGACGAAGGTCTCGCGCGGCTTGATGCCGGGGAAGCTGACGCCCGGCACGCCGTCCATCTGGAACGGCAGCAGCAGGCCGTGCCAGTGGATCGAGGTGTCCTCGTCCAGGGTGTTGGTCACCGACAGGCGCACGTTCTGGCCCTCGCGCATCCGAAGCAGGGGCGCGGGCAGAAGGCCGTTGACGGTGAAGGCGTGGCCGGTGCGGCCGCCGACCGTGAAGTCGGAATGGCCCACGGTCAGGTCGATGTTCGGCCCCGTCAGCGTCGGCAGATCGGCGCGCAGTCCCGGCGACCCCGTCTGCGCCCAGGCGGGCATCAGGCCTTGCAAACCCAGCAGTCCGCCGCCTGCGGCGGCTCCGCGCAGAAGGGCTCGGCGATCAAGGCGTGGGGTCGACATGGGGCGGGCGGTCCTCGGGCGATTTCGGCTGTTCGTTCAGATACGCATCGGAACCGGCTTCCCCCTGCGGCGGGTCGCCACAGGCCGGCTTCGGATCAGGTCCCGGCGGCGGAGGGCGTCGCCATCCGTTCCGTCAACGCCTTGCGGGCGCGCGCGATCCGGGTCTCCACGGCCTTGACCGTAACACCCAGGATGGCGGCGATCTCGGCCTGCGACCGCCCTTCCAGCGTGGCGAGCAGCAGGGGCGCCTTCAGGGCGTCCGGCAGGTCGAACAGGGCGCGCTGGAGGGCCTCGGCCCGGCGCCGGTCGTCCAGCCGCGCCTCGGGCGCCGGCGCATCCTCGCCCACCGCCGCCGCCTCGGGCGCGTCCAGGCCCATGACCCCGCGCACCACGCGCCGGACCGCGCGCCGCCGGCCCCAGTCGCGGCATTTGTTCACGGCGATGGCGCGCAGCCAGACATCGAAAGGCCGCGCAGGGTCATAGCGCCGTATAGCGAGCCAGGCCGCGACATAGGTTTCCTGCAGCAGGTCGTGCGCCTCGTCCTCGTCGCCGACGTAGCGGCGGATGAAGCGGTGAAGGTCCCGTTTGGTGGCGGCCATCAGGGCGGTGAAGGCGGCCCGCTCCCCGCGCGCCGCACGGGCTTCGATGTTCGCTTCGCCCTCCACGCCCGCGCTTAACCGGCGTCGCGGCGCAGGGCGTCGGCGACCGCCGCGTCGAACACCTCGGCCTGGGCCGGGGTCAGGACGGATCGCATTTCGAAGATGTGGGCCAGGGTCGCCTTCTGCAGGTCGCCCATGGCCGTGTGGAAGTGATCGACCGCCGCCTGGACCTCGGGCGTGTCGCCCTGGCTGGCGGCGATGGCGGCGGCCAGTTCGCGGTTGGCGCCGCGGACCTCGGCCTCCAGGGCGGCGCGGCGCGGGGCGAAGCGGGCCTCGATGGCGTCGAGGCGACGGTCCTGTTCGGCGTTCAGGTCGAGCTTCTCGTGGACGACGCTGTGCAGGCTGGGCGGCTGGCGGTCGCGCAGGATCCAGGTCGCGCTGACCCAGGTCGCCGCGCCGCTGGCCAGGGCGGCCAGCACCGCCGTGATCAGGATGGAGGTCCAGGCGGTCTTCATCCGCGGGCGTCCAGACGCGTGAGGGGCGAGGCGCCGGCCGAGACGGCGAACACCTGCATCTCGGACGGCGCGGACCGGGACGCCGCCAGCATCAGGCCGCCGTTCACCCCGCCGATGACCAGGGCCATGGCGACGGCGGCGAGCCGGACCTGTCCCATCCGCATCTGGGCGCGGCGCTGGTCGACGCGGATCCAGACACCGTCTTCCAGACCGGCCAGGCGGGTTTCGTCGCCGGACGCCGTGGCCGCGATCATTATCTCGATGTCATCCGTCATTGCACATCCGCCTCCGAGCCCCGTCCAGCATACGCATGTGATCGCGATACCCCTTATGAGGGGAGCGACTCCATCTTGCGTATAGAAATGAACGCCCGGCGGAGACCACATCTGATGCGATCGACACTGAACCGCCGCCTGTTGCTGGGCGCGGGCCTCGCCGTGGGCATGGGGGGCGCCGCCTGCGCCCAGACCGCGCCGTCTCGCGCCCTGACGGTCTACAAGACCCCGACCTGCCCGTGCTGCGACGGATGGGTCGCGCACATGCGCCGGGCGGGCTTCACCGCCACCGTGGTGGTGGTCGACGACCTCCAGCCGCTGCGGCGCAGCCGGGGTTTCCCCGATGCGCTGGCGTCCTGCCACACCGGCCTGATCGGCGACTATCTGATCGAGGGCCATGTGCCGGCGCAGGATGTCGTCCGCCTGCTGGCCGAACGGCCGACCGCCGTGGGCCTGGCGGCGCCGGCCATGCCGCTGGGCTCGCCGGGCATGGAGACGCCGCAGGGCCACAAGGATCCCTATGACACCCTGCTGGTGCTCAGATCGGGCGCCCCGCGCGTGTTCGCCCGCCACAACCAACCCGCCTGAATTCACCCTCGAACCTGACGCTCCGGAGCCGACCATGTCCCGAACCCGCCTCGCCCTGATCCTTTCGGCCGCCGTGCTGTGCGCGACGCCCGCCTTCGCCCAGGATCACGCCCATGACCACAGCCCCGCCGCCGGGGTCGTCGCCGCCGAGGCGGTGGGCGCGGCCACGGTGGTCGACGCCTTCCACGCCGCGCTGAAGGCCGGGAACACCGCCGCCGCCCTGGCCCTGCTGGCGCCGGAGGTGATGATCTTCGAGGAGGGCGGGGCGGAACGGTCGCGGGACGAATACGCCTCTCACCACCTTGGCTCGGACGCCGCCTTCGCCGCCGCCTCGGAGGCGACGGTGTCGCGCCGGTCGGGATGGGCCGACGGCGACGTGGCCTGGATCACCAGCGAGGGCCGCACGACGGGCCAGTTCAACGGCCGCGCCGTGGACCGGCTGACGGCGGAGACCATGGTGCTGAAGCGGCACGCCGACGGCTGGCGCATCCATCACATCCACTGGTCGTCGCGAGCGCCGCGCTAGGCGCTCACAGGGCCGAGGGCGGGGGCAGGGTGCCCATGACCGCGACGACGGCGAGCAGCAGGGCGCCGACCAGCGTCTCGGCGACGACGCTGCGTCGAAGCCGCTGAAGCGTCGGTCGGGGGGCTTCGCCGCTCTCCAGAGCGGACCCCAGCGCGGGCGTCAGGCGGAAACGGTTCTGGGCGGCCATGGCGAGCATCAGCGCGAACAGCACCAGCTTGGCGATCAGCAGCTGGCCGTAAAGGCCGTCGCCGAGCGCGCCGATGCGGGCGGGCCCGACCAGGAACCAGGTGTTCACGAGGCCGGTCAGCACTAGCAGGGCGACTGCCAGGGTCCCCAGGCCGGCGAAGCCGTGCAGGGCGCGATGGATGGCCGGATCGTCAGACACGGTCCGGCGCACGAGCAGGGCGGTCAGGGCCGCCAGGGCGCCCAGCCACAGGGCGGCGGCGACCATGTGCACGATGTCGGCCATCAGGTGGACTGGCCCGCCGGGGCCTTCCGTCGCCGCGCCGTGGCCGGTCCAGGCGAAGCTGGCGGCGATGATCAGCCCCGCCGCGACCAGGAAGGCCCACAGGCCGCGGCCCGGCCGGAAGGCGGTGATGCTGACGAGGCTCATCAGGGCCAAGGCGCCGCGAACGACCATGGCCATGCCCAGGGTCGTGCCGGTGACCATGAAGGACAGGGAGGCGGGCTTGAGGGCCTCGCTCAAGGCCCCTGCCATGACGGCGGTCTGGGCGACCAGGGCGGCGAGCGAACCGAGTGCGACGACGAGGGCCGAGCCGATCAGCGTGGGCCGGGCCCAGGCGAGGTTCGGGCCGTCTGTCCCCCGGAAGCTGTAGAGCAGGAACAGCGGCGTCCCGAGCAGGACGACCGCGCCGCCGTACTGAAGCCAGCGGAGCGCGATGACCGCAGCTTCCAGCATGCGTCAGCGCACCGTGAAGGTGTAGGAGCCGGTCATGCGGTGGCCGTCGCCCGAGGCGATGCGCCAGTCGATGCGGTAGACGCCGGCGGGCGTCGGGCGCGCCAGAGTTCCGGTCAGGGTCTTGCCGTCCTCGCCGACCGCGATCCGCACCGGGACCTTTTCGCCCGCGGCGTTGACGAGGTCGAAGGCGGAGAAGGCGGGCGCCATGCGCTCGCTGAAGGTCAGGCTGATGGTCGAGGGCGCCGCCACGGTCGAGTTCGGCGCGGGAGTGGCCGTGACCAGTCGGGCATGGGCGGCCGCCGGACCGGCGGCGAAGGCGGTCATCGCCGCCAGGGCGATGAAGGGGGCGGGGCTGATGTGGCGCATGCTGGGTCTCCTGACACGGCCGATCCGGCCCTGTGCATGTCTACGCGCCGGGCGTGGGCGCCCCTCATGCCGGTGAGGGCGCTCAGTCCTCGTGGGCGATCAGGCTCTGATGCTTGGTGTCGCGCATGAACAGATAGACCAGCAGGGAGACGCCGATCATGGCGGTCACGTACCAGAAGAAGGCGCTTTCGATCCCGGCGCCCTTGAGCCAGAGCGCCACATATTCCGCCGTGCCGCCGAAGGCCGCGTTGGCGATGGCGTAGGGCAGGGCGACGCCCAGGGCGCGGATGTGGGCGGGGAAGAGCTCGGCCTTCACCACGGCGTTGATTGAGGTGTAGCCGCTGACGATCACCAGGGCCGCCAGCGCCAGCAGGAAGGCGATGAAGGGGCTGTCCGCCGTCGCCAGGGCCGACATGATCGGCACGGTGAACAGAACGCCCGTGACCCCGAAGGTGATCATCACCGGCTTGCGCCCGATGCGGTCGGACAGGGCGCCCACGGCGGGCTGCAGGCACATGAACAGGAAAAGGGCGGCGGCGCTGATCTCGGTCGCCGTGTCCTTGGTGAAGCCAGTCGTGTTGACGAGGAATTTCTGCAGGTAGGTGGTGTAGGCGTAGAAGGCGAGCGTGCCCCCGGCGGTCAGGCCCATGACCAGCAGCGCCTCCTTCGGATGCTTGAGGATCAGCAGCAGGGCGCTGGATTTCGGCGGCGCCTTGGCGTCGGAGGCCACGAAGGCGCGGGTCTCATCCAGGCGACGCCGCAGCCAGAAGACGATCACCGCCAGCGCCGCGCCGACGAAAAAGGGAATGCGCCAGCCCCAGGACGCCAGCGCGTCCTCGCTGAGGGTGTTCTGCAGCAGGATCAGCAGCAGCAGGGCCAGAAGCTGGCCCGAGATCAGGGTCACGTACTGGAAGCTGGACCAGAAGCCGCGGTGGTTCTTCGTGGCCATCTCGGACAGATAGGTGGCCGAGGAGCCGTATTCGCCGCCGACGCTGAGGCCTTGCATCAGGCGGGCGAGCAGCAGCAGGGCGGGGGCGGCCAGGCCGATGGTCGCGTAGCCGGGCGTGCAGGCGATGATCAGGCTGCCGGTGCACATCAGGGTGACGGACAGGGTCAGCCCGGCCTTGCGGCCCTTGCGGTCGGCGTAGACGCCCATGATCCACGCCCCGACCGGCCGCATCAGGAAGCCGACGGCGAAGATGGCGGCGCTCGACAGCAGCTGGGCCGTGGGCTCGCCCTTGGGGAAGAAGACCGGGGCGAAATAGAGGGTGAAGGCGGCATAGGCGTACCAGTCGAACCACTCAACCAGATTGCCCGCCGAGCCGCCGATGATGTTGCGCAGCCGCCGGGCGGTGGACATGGCTTCAGTCGGCGCGGCGTCAGTCATCGGGTCGGCCTTTCGGTCTGGCTCAAGGTCAGGGTCGGCCGGAGAGGGCGGGCCAGGCGGTCCAGGTTCCGATGGCGTAGGCGACGCCATAGGCCAGGACGATCAGGGAACTCCACAGAACGAAAGGCGTGACGCCGTCGGGGTTCAGGACGAACGCCGGCACGAGCACCAGCCCGCGCAGCAGATAGACGGCGGTGATCAGCACAAGGGCGGTGCGCAGCAGGGGCAGGCGCGGGATCAATCCGGCGCCCGAGAAGGCGTAGGCGGACCAGACGGCCAGCACCGAGGCGATGCCGATGGTGACGACCGTGGGGACCCATGACCCTCGCTCCGCCGCGCGGGCCATGCCCTCGCCGGCGCCGAAGAAGCGATACCAGGACGGCCCGCCGACGATGACGGCCAGATGGAGCACGGACGCGATCGCGCTGAGGACGCCGCCGACGATCAGCGCGGGGTTGGCCATGGTCGGTCAGTCCCTCTGGAATGGATAGAAGCCGGAGCCGAGGCCGAGGATGGAGGTCAGCTCGTCCAGCGCGCCCCGGCTTTCGTCCAGCAGAGCCGGATCGGCCAGGTCGGCGACGCCGAGGCGGTCGCGGTACCAGGTCGCGCCCCAGACGCTGAGCGCGCCGTGCAGGCCTTCGGTCAGGCGCATGGCGGTATTGGTCGCGGCCAGTTCGGCGTCGTTCAGAACCACCCTGAGACGGAGGCAGGCGGGGCCGCCGCCGTTGCGCATCGACTGGCGGACATCGACGTACTCGACCTTGCCGATGGGCCCGTTGGACGAGGCCACGCCTTGCGCCACCGCATGGCTGCGGGCGTTGTCGCGGGTCTCGGTCGGGCAGATCAGCGTCAGGCGGTCCTCGCCCGGGATCCGCACCAGCATGGAGTTGAACAGATAGCTGGAGATGGCGTCGGCCAGCGGCAGGTCGGCGGACGAGACCTCGACGAAGATCGGCTCGAAGCCCTTTGCGGCCGCACGGATGGCGGCATGGGTCCCGGCGGTGTCCTCGAAGGCCAGGTCGTGATGGAACAGGGTCTCCAGCGCGCCGACACAGACCACGTCGTTGTGGAAGGTGCCGCCGGCGATGGCGGCCTTCGACTGGCGGGCGAAGACCGCGCCGGACGTGCCGTGGCGGCGGGCCAGGGCCTCGGAGGCCTCGCGCGTCTGGCGGGCGGGATAGGCGCCGGACCACGGCTCATAGGCCTCGCGGCCCCAGACCAGCAGGTTGACGCCCGGCTCCCCATGGTCGGCGCACAGGCGGACGTGGTTGGCGGCCCCCTCATCGGCCAGATGGGCGACCGAGGGCAGGGCGTCGTGAACGGCGAAGCGGGCGGGGTCGGGGAAGAGGGCGTCCAGCGCGCGCTTCGTCTGGGCGTGCTCGAGCGAGCGGTGCAGGTTGGTGACGAGGTTGGCGGGGCTGAAGTGGACCCGGCCGTCGGCGCTGTCGGCGCTGGGCGTCACCGTCGCGGCGTTGGCGGCCCACATGGGCGAGGCCGAGCTGGCGGCGGCGGCGAAGGTCGGGGCCTCCTTCCACGACCGTTCCACCACCTGGGCGTCCGTGCCAGAGAAGCCGAGGCTGCGCAGGAAGGGCAGGTTGGGCCGCTCGTGCGGCGGCAGGACGAACTGGGGCAGGCCGAGGTCGGCCAGCCGCTTCATCTTGTCGAGACCCTGCAGGACGGCGGCGCGAGGGTTGGACTCCTGGCCCTCGTTCAGGCTGGAGGCGAGGTTGCCCGGCGACAGACCCGCATAGGAGTGGGTCGGGCCGATCAGGCCGTCGGCGTTGGCTTCGACGGCGGGGACGGTCACGCCGACAACCCCTTGATCTCGCTTTCGATGTTCTTGACCGCCTCAGCCTCGAAACTGGCGACCGGATAGGCGCAGTAGTCGGCGGCGTAGTAGGCGCTGGGACGGTGGTTGCCGCTGGCGCCGAGGCCGCCGAAGGGCATGTCGCCGGCGGCGCCGGTGGTCGGGCGGTTGAAGTTGACGACGCCCGCGCGGATGCGGCGGATGAAGCGGTCCCAGTTGGCCGGATTGTCGCTGACCAGACCGGCGGACAGGCCGTAACGGGTGGCGTTGGCCTTCGCGATGGCGGCGTCGAACGAGGCGACGCGGCTCACCGAGAGGAAAGGAGCGAAAATCTCCTCGTCCGGTACGCTCACTCCGGTGACGTCGATGATGGCGGGCTTGACGAAGGCGCCGGGCAGATTGCCCACGGGGCCGGAGGCGCGGATGACCTTGGCTCCGGCGTCGATGCGCTCCTGCAGCGCGGCGAGAGCGGCGGCGGCGGCCTTCTCGGAGATCAGCGGTCCGGCGTAGGGCTCGGGGGCCGAGTTCCATGGTGCAAACAGCAGCCGGTCGGTGAGGGCGGCCACGGCCTCGATGATGGCGTCGCCCTGCGGACCTTTCGGCACGATCAGGCGACGGGCGCAGGAGCAGCGCTGGCCCGTAGTGATGAAGGCCGACTGGACCACGATCCCCGCGACAGCCTCGGCGTCGGCGGCGTCCCAGACGACTAGAGGATTGTTGCCGCCCAGTTCGAGCGCCAAGATCACATGCGGATCGTCGGCGAACTTGCGCCGGAAATGGGCGCCGGCGGCGCCGGAGCCGGTGAACATCAGGGCGTCGATGCCGCTGTCCAGCAGGGCCGCGCCGGTCTCGCGCCCGCCCTGGACGACATTGACGACGCCGGACGGCAGATCGGCGGCCTCGAAGGCCTCGGCCATCAGCTGGCCGGTCAGGGGCGTCTCTTCGGACGGCTTGAACACCACGGTGTCGCCCGCCAGCAGGGCCGGGACGATATGGCCGTTGGGCAGGTGGCCGGGGAAGTTGAACGGGCCGAGGACGGCGGCCACGCCGTGCGGACGGTGGCGCAAGGTGGCCGAGCCGAAGGCGGTCTGGGCGGTGCGCTCGCCCGTGCGCTCGTCATAGGCGCGGATCGAGATGTCGACCTTGCCCTGCATGGCCTGGAGCTCGGTCGCGGTCTCCCACAGGGCCTTGCCGGTCTCGCGGCTGATGGCCTCGGCGATCTGCGGCGCGCGGTCCTTGAGCACGGCCTGGTAGCGTTTCACCGCATCGACGCGGTCCTGACGCGGACGGTCGGCCCAATCGGGGAAGGCGGCGCGGGCGCGGTCGGCGGCGGCCTGCACCTCGGCGTGAGAGGCGGCGGAGCCTTCCCAGACGGTTTCGCCGGTGGCGGGGTCGATGGACTGGAACACGGTCATGGGATCACTCAGGTCTTCACGCGGACCGTATTTCCGGCGCGCACCTTCAGCGCATCGGCAGTCTCGCGATTCAGGGTGGCGACGTCGCCCTCGATATGGGCGCGCTGGCGCACGGCGCGGAAGGCGCCGACGCTGTTGGTCGAGATCAGGGCCGGCAGTTCGGCCTCGACCTCGTCGGCGACGGCGACGGTCAGGGGGCGGGCGTCACGAACGGTGCGGATGTTGTCACGCTGGCACGAGACGGTCGGCCCGGCGTCGAAGATGTCGATCAGGCCGTTGGGCCGGAAGCCCTCGCTTTCCAGCAGGGCCATGGCGGGCACGCCCTGCGGGTGGACCTTGCCGATGACGGCGCGGGCGGGCTCGGGCAGCAGGTCGATGTAGATCGGATGGCGCGGGGCCAGGTCGAGGATGAACTGCTTGTCCGTCGAGCCGGTCATGCGGTCGGCCTCGTCGAACTCCATCGGGAAGAACTTATGCGCCACGTGATCCCAGAAGGGACAGGCGCCGTCGGGAGTGAAGACCCCGCGCAGCTCGGCCAGGACGTTCTCGTTGAACAACTCGGGCTCGGCGCCGATCAGCATGTAGCGCGACTGGCTGAGCAGGCGGCCCGCGCCGCCCTTGCGCCGGTCAGCCTTGAGGAACAGCGAGCCGACCTCGGTCCAGCCGGTGCATTCGTTGACCAGCACCAGGGTCTTCTGTTCCAGCTTGATGCCCAGCGACGGCGACGACTGGGCGTTGTTGACCACCCGGAAGCTGAAGAAGGGCCGTTTGAGCCCCACGGCCGCCTTGACCGAACCGATGCCGTCCACGTCGCCGGTGTCGGACTCCTCCAGCATCAGGGTGTACCAGCGCTCCTGCGGCTCCATCTTGCCGTGGAAGCTGTCGCGGCTCAGATCGAGGCGTTCGGACAGCTGGTCCGGGTCCTCGGGCAGGCTGGTGAAGCCGGGGCCCGAGAGGATGGCCAGTTCAAGCAGGTGGTCGAGATCGGCGGGGCCGGCGGGGCGGACGACGAGCATGGGGTTACATCGTCTCCAGACGCAGGGACTTCAGTTTCAGGGCGTCGATCTCGCCCGAGGCGATCTTGCACAGGATCAGGGCGGATAGCTGGGCGCGTTCGACGAAGCTGGCGGGCCAGGCGAACTCTTGGTCCGAATGGATATCGCCGCCGAGGACGCCGAGGGTGTCGATATTGGGCAGGCCCGCCGCGTGCAGGTTGTTGCCCTCGCAGACGCCGCCGGAGGGCTTCCAGGCGATGGTCTGGCCGAGCAGGGCGCCCGTGTCGCGAACCGCCTCGAACAGGGCGGTCTGGCTGGCGTCCATCGGCTTGGGCGCGCGGGTCATGCCGCCGTGCAGGTCCAGCGTCACGCCGGGGAAGGGCGGCTCGGCCGCGATCTGGCGGACGGTCTCGGAGATCCAGGCGGAAGCCTGGGCGTCGGGAACGCGGACGTTGAAGCGGACCACGGCGTTGTCGGCGACCACGTTCAGGGGGCCGCCGCCGCTGATCTTGGCGACATTGACGGTGACGCCTTCGCGCTGGCCGTTCAGGGCGTGCAGGCGGGCGGCGATCATGGCGGCGCCGGCGACGGCGTTGGCCCCCTCGTGGAAGGCGCGGCCGGCGTGGGCGGCCTTGCCGGTGACGATCAGGTGGTAGTTGCC
>Ga0307406_10001561_pt1 | contig 12626 bp, 8 predicted proteins | sample 322Cmetagenome_3_FD_203706 | JGI IMG/M metagenome (GOLD analysis project Ga0307406, IMG submission 203706) | Maize rhizosphere microbial communities from greenhouse at UC Davis, California, United States - 322HYB-C-2 | ecosystem: Host-associated > Plants > Roots > Rhizosphere > Soil | place... | reverse complement strand
GAAACTCCATACCTTAAGGTTAAAGACGGCAAGGTAACCTCTGAAGTTGTGTATCTCGACGCCTCACAAGAAGCTGTTGAAGTGATTGCTGATGCAGGTGCTGACCTTAACGAAGACGGTACGTTTAAAGAAGAGCGTATTAGTGCTCGTAACGGACTCCTTCCAGAGCAAGTTGACGTATCTGAAGTTACTTTCATGGATGCAGCTCACAAGCAGATCCTTGGTGCAACTGCCTCACTCGTGCCTTTCGTTGAAAAGAACCGTGTTGACCGTTCACTCATGGCGGCAAGCATGCAGAAGCAAGCTGTGCCACTTCTTCAACCACAGTCACCAATTGTTGGTACTGGTATTGAAGGTGAAATCGCTCGTAACACAAGCCAACTCGTTGTTGCTGATGAAGCCGGAGAAGTTATTCGTGCTGATGGTGACGCAGTTGAAGTGAAGTACAAAGATGGTGTAAAAACCTACGAACCTGTTCACTTTGTTAAGTCAAACGATGACCGTTCAATCAACCAAAAGGTTCGCGTAACCCGCGGTGACAAGGTAAAGAAGGGCGACATTCTTATTGAAGGTGCATCTGTTGCAGATGGTGAAATTGCACTCGGTAAAGACCTCCTCGTAGCCTTCATGCCATGGAACGGATACAACATGGACGACGCAATCGTACTTTCACGCCGCCTCGTTTCTGACGACACACTTACAAGTGTGAACATCAAAGACTACACAGTTGAAGTTCGCGAAACCAAGCTTGGTCCGGAAATTGTTACCCGCGACATTCCAAACGTATCTGAAGAATCACTTCGTCACCTCGACGAGAACGGTATCGTTCAGCTTGGTTCTGAAGTAAAGGCTGGTGATGTTCTCGTAGGAAAGATTACTCCAAAGGGTGAGCAAGAGCTCAGTTCTGAAGAACGTCTTCTCCGTGCAATCTTCGGTGAAAAAGCGAAGGACGTTCGCGATACTTCACAGCGTATGAACAATGCTGGTGGTGGTAAAGTTGTTGGCGTTAAGATCTTTAGTCGTGAAAACGGTCACGAGCTTAAGGCTGGCGTCCTTATGCAAATCCAAATCTTCGTTGCTCAGTTCCGTAAGATCTCAGTAGGTGACAAGCTTGCTGGTCGTCACGGTAACAAGGGTGTAGTGGCGCGTATTCTTCCAATCGAAGACATGCCATTCCTCGAAGACGGTACTCCAGTAGATGTTGTTCTTAACCCACTCGGTGTGCCAAGTCGTATGAACATTGGTCAGCTCTTTGAAACACACCTTGGTATGGCTGCACGTGCCCTTGGGTACAAGGTTGCAACCCCACCATTTAACGGTGTTACTGATGAAACCATCTCAGGCGAACTCGAAAAAGCTGGTCTTTCCCGCGACGGTAAGAGCCAACTCTTCGACGGTCGTACTGGTGAAGCCTTTGAAGAGCGCACCACAGTTGGTGTCATGCACATGCTGAAGCTTCACCACATGGTAAGCGACAAGATTCACGCTCGTTCAACTGGTCCATACACAATGGTGACCCAACAGCCACTTGGTGGTAAGGCCCAAAACGGTGGTCAGCGCTTCGGTGAGATGGAGGTGTGGGCACTTGAAGCATATGGTGCTGCGGCAACACTTCAAGAAATGCTTACTATTAAGTCTGACGACGTGTACGGACGTGCGAAAGCATACGAGTCTATCATTAAGGACGAACCAATCGTTGGTCCAAAGCTTCCTGAATCATTCAACGTCCTCGTTAAGGAACTTCAAGGCCTCGGTCTTCGAGTTGACCTTATGGACGAAAGCGAAGATGCAATCATCGACGCTGAACAAGTAATTGGAAGTGTTATCAACGGTCAACCTATTGCTGCGTCTGAAGTTGACCTTGGTGACGAAGTAGAAACAATCCTCGATGAAGCTGATGCTGAAATGGATGACCTCGAAGACGATGGCATTACCATTCAGGACATTGATGAAATTGAAGAAGTAAAGGAGGAGGCGTAAATATGTCACGCGTCGTATCAAACAACAACGGCATCGCTGACTTCGACGCTATTCGTCTGAGCGTAGCAAGCCCTGAAGATATTCAGAAGTGGAGCTACGGTGAAGTCACGAAGCCTGAAACCATTAACTACCGTACTCAAAAGCCTGAGCGTGACGGACTTTTCTGTGAACGAATCTTCGGTCCAGTAAAGGACATCAACCCACACGATTCAAAGCTAAAGGGTGTTCGCTCACGCGAAGCTGCAGTTGATAAGAACGGTGACCTTGTTACCAAATCAATTGTTCGTCGTGAACGTATGGGACACATTACCCTTGCTGCTCCAGTTGCACACATCTGGTTCATGCGCGGTACCCCAAGCGCAATGTCACTTCTTCTCGGAATTACTGTTCGTAACCTCGAGCGTATCGCTTACTTTGCTACTTACGTAGTACTAAAGGCAGACGAAGAAGCTCGTGATAAGAACCTTGCTGACCTTGAAGCAGAAACTGAAGCTGGCCGTATGGCTATCAAGATCCGTTACGAAAAAGAAGCTGAAGCTGAAACTGCCGACATAAAGGCACTTGCTGAAGCACAAACTCGTGAAATTGAAGATCTTAACGAAAGCTACACAGTAAAGAAGGCACAACTTGAAAGCCTTACAAAGAACTCTCTTATGAGTGAAGTTGACTACCGTAACCTTCCAGAGGAATACCAAGACCTCATCGAAGTTGGTATGGGTGGACAAGCACTGAAGGCACTTCTTGATGCAATCGACCTCCAAACTCTTATTGCAGAACTGAGCGAAGAAGCTCAGGGAGCAAAGGGTCAACGTGAGAAGAAGATCCTCAAGCGTCTTAAGGTGCTTGAAGGTATGCAAGCCGCTGGCATTAAGCCAAGTAGCCTTACGCTCACCGTTCTTCCAGTTATTCCTCCGGACCTACGTCCTATGGTGCAACTTACCGGTGGTCGTTTCGCGACATCTGACCTCAACGACCTCTACCGTCGCGTGATTAACCGTAACAACCGTCTTAAGAAGCTGATTGAGCTTAACGCTCCTGAAGTAATTCGTCGTAACGAAATGCGTATGCTGCAAGAAGCAGTTGACGCACTTGTCGACAACTCAGCAGCTCGTGGCGGTCGTGCAGTGAACGCAACCGGTGGCCGTCGTCGCCTTAAGTCAATCTCTGACATGCTTAAGGGTAAGCAGGGTCGTTTCCGCCAAAACCTTCTTGGTAAGCGTGTTGACTACTCTGGTCGTTCAGTGATCGTTGTTGGTCCTAAGCTTAAGATCAACGAATGTGGTCTTCCTAAGCAAATGGCACTCGAGCTTTTCAAGCCGTTCGTCATTAGCTGGTTGATTCGTAACGAATACGCACACAACATTCGCTCAGCAACTCGTCTTATCGAGGCTGGTGAAGCAGTTGTATGGGACGCACTCGATGCAGTTATTGAAGGAAAGTACGTGCTCCTTAACCGTGCACCGTCACTTCACCGCCTCTCAATCCAGGCTTTCCAACCTAAGTTGGTTGAAGGTAAGGCTATCCAGCTTCACCCACTCGTAGCGAACGGTTTCAACGCCGACTACGACGGTGACCAGATGGCTGTCCACCTTCCACTTTCACGCCAGGCGCAAGAAGAAGCTCGTACGCTCATGAGCGCAACAGCTAACCTCCTTAAGCCAGCTGACGGTGCTCCAGTGCTTTCGATCGCACAGGACGTTGTACTTGGTAACTATTACCTAACGTACAACAAGCCAAGCGCACAAACTGAAACGGTGAAACCATTCAGTTCTGTATACGAAGCTGAAATGGCATACGACAACGGTGTCATCCAATTGCAAACACCAATCCGTGTGGTTGCTAAGGGTGAAACTCGTAACACAACACTCGGACGTGTATTCTTCAACGAAATTCTTCCTGAAGACTACCCATACGACGACAACGTGCAAACCAAGAAGCAAATCAAGAAGGTTCTCAACAACATCTTCCAGAAGTACGACGCAGAGACAACTGCAAAGACCGCCGACCGCATGAAGGGTCTCGCATTCCGTTTCGCAACTATCTCAGCTGTATCGACCGGTAAGGATGACTACATTGAGTTCGAAGAAACTGACGAGTTCATCGCTGAAGGTGATACCAAGGTTACCCTCATTAGTGAGCAATACGACCAAGGTTTGATTACCGAAGAAGAGCGTTACAACCTTACCGTTGCAACGTGGCGTGGCGTGGTTCGTCAGATTACTGACTTCCTCCAGGGCAAGTTGAAAGACATGGACACAAGTGTGTCGGTGATGGTCAACTCTGGTGCTCGTGGTGATATCTCAAACGTTCAGCTTGCAAGTGCCATGATCGGTATCATGGTGGACGCAACGAACCGTGAGATTGAGCTTCCAATTCGTTCAAGTTACAAGAAGGGTCTTTCAAGTCTTGAGCAGTTCGTGGCCACCCGTGGTTCACGTAAGGGTCTTATTGACACCGCGCTTAAGACCGCCGACTCTGGATACCTTACTCGTCGTCTCGTTGACGTGTCTCAGGACGTGTTCACCGTTGAAGACCAAGATGGTGACGATGACGGATTTACAATCTTCCGTAACGAAACTGAGCTTACAATGATCGACTTCGGCAACCGTCTTTACGGTCGTTACGCCGCAGAGAACATTGGTAAGCACGTAAAGGCTGGTGAGATCATCACCCGTGAAATCGCAAGCGCTATTGAAGCCGACGCCTCAATTGCTGAAGCGAAGATCATGTCAGTTCTTTCAACTAAGAACCTTCGTGGTGTGCCTCGTAAGAGCTACGGTATCGACATGTCGAAGAACGAACTCGTTGCCGACGCTCAACCTGTAGGCGTTATCGCTGCTCAGTCTGTTGGTGAGCCTGGTACACAGCTTACGCTTCGTACCTTCCACGCATCAGGTGTGGCAGAAAGCGACATCACCCAGGGTCTGCCTCGTGTGGAAGAGCTCTTCGAAGCTCGTTCACCAAAGGGTCAGGCATACATTACTGAAGTTACTGGTACTGTTGAAGCTTGGGAAGACGGTAAGAAGTACATCGTACAAGTTACCCCTGAAGCTGGTCACGTTGAACGTATTGCCCTTGAAGGCCGTACTGCAGGCGTAAAGAACGGTGCTAACGTAAAGGCTGGTGACGTTCTTGCTACCGGCGAAAGCGAAAGCAAGCCAATCGTTTCACCATTCGACGGTGTCGTAGAAATCACCGACGAATACGTTGTTCTTGCGGCAAACGCCAGCGCACCTGTTCGTTACGAGATTCCTGGTAACAACCAGATCCTCGTGAAGAGTGGTGATGTCGTTGAATCAGGTGACCGTCTTACTGGTGGTTCACTCAACCTTCACGACCTCATGCGCCTTAAGGGTGTTGAAGCGACACAACGGTACATCATTAACGAAGTGCTTCGTATCTACGCTGCACAGGGTCAAGACGTTGCCGACAAGCACCTCGAGATCATCGTTCGCCAAATGTTCAGCCGTGTTCAGGTTGAAGATCCAGGTGATGGTGAATTCGTAACTGGTGACATCGTTTCCCGTGCTGCTGTTGTTGAAGCAAACGACGTGCTTGCTGCTGAAGGTAAAGAGCAAATCGTTTACACACAACTGCTCCTTGGTATTACAAAGGTATCAATCTGGTCTGACAGCTGGCTATCAGCTGCGTCATTCCAAGACACTACCCGCGTGCTTATCAACGCTGCTGTGAGTGGACGTAGCGACAACCTCCATGGCCTTAAGGAAAACGTGATCATTGGTCGCAAGATTCCTGTAGGTACCGGTGTTCACAGCGCAACTGCTCTCGATACGCTTGAAAGCGACGAAGAAGTTGTTGCTGACATCGTTGAAGATGTCGAGCTCGCTGCTTAAGGCAGAAGCCAATCTTAAAAGATACCCGTCACAATGGCGGGTATTTTTTGTAGCGAAAAGGGAAGTATTGATTATTTTAAGCATATGTGGTATAATATAAAATAGTACGTTAAGAACTCGAGAAGGGAATAATCCGTGAGCGCAACCGCTCTCAAGAAGACCGAGCCCAACTTCATCACGCTGATGCTCGCCATGGCGGCTCCGCTGATGCTGGGATTCGTCATCCTCATGGTGCTGGTGTTCAACGACGGCTTCCTGTCGCAGGACATCAACACCAAGTCACTCACCATGATCGTGCTCTGCCTCAGCAGTGTCGCGGTCATGCTGATCGGTACAACCATCTGGGCAATCGTGTACCGCCGGCTCCGTGCTGCGGGAATCGTGTGGGGTGTCGTTGCGGTTGGAGCTGTTGCCGTCTGGTTGCTTCTTCAGCTGCAGCACATCATCGTGATGAACATGTAGCCCGTCCCAAGCACGTACTTGCCCGCCAAGTGTGAAAGAGCCCGTCGAAATTTCGACGCACGCTCACCACATTTGGCGGGCTCTTCATTTGGGAGTATAATCCTCTGCAATAGCTTAAGGAGTGTGTGCATGGAATCTTTGATTATCCCGAAACCTCAACCTAACTTCCCCCATGAAGATGTAAATGAAGTGAATGCCCGTATATTCGAGCAACTTCTCCTGGACCCCGAGTATATTTTTAACGCCCATGAACTTGCTGAGGCGCATGTGGTTGCTTTTAAGATGGGGCATTCTACGATCAAAAGTCTTGGGTATGCACTCTATAAGGACCCACTGCAAAAGATGGCGTTTAGCTATGGGGCAACAATATACGAGGCGCTTTCAACGACAGTTCGCCCTATTGAACAGCGGTTTGCTGATCATATGCATATTCGACAAAAGGTCGGAACATTGCTTGCACTACGCGACGACTCAACATCTGCAATTATGAACATACTTGATGAAGAGGAGCGATTTGTTGATGAGTCACCAGTTGCGGCAAGGCTTGTAGAAACAGCAGCCGAGTTCCAGCCTAGTCTCGACAGACGACTGATTGTCTGGGGAGCAGCACTTGAGCGAAGTATCGACCGAGATACACTGGATCTTGCCGCGTAAGATAGTCTACCCTTTACATTTCCGCTTATTTTTGGTATTATTACCCATGAGTTTCCGTTCATTCTTATCTGAAATGTGTACAAGACAGATAAGCCGAGATGAACATTGTTTTGGAAGGCATGCTGAGCCTCAGAACACCCGGCGCACTAAATTTCTTTTAGCGTCGACCCGAAGCCAACGCGACTTATCATCGTAGGTCAGGGAAACCCTTAACTAGAAGGTGTAATCAAACTAATTTATAGAGGAAGTTTATTGTTCTATGCCAACAATTAATCAACTCGTGCGTAAACCACGCCAGACTGCGAACAAGAAGTCAAAGTCTCCAGCGCTTGGTCGTATCCACAACGCACTGAAAACTCGTTACTACGATCAGAACGCCCCACTTAAGCGTGGTGTTTGTATCAAGGTAACAACTAAGACACCAAAGAAGCCTAACTCTGCACTCCGTAAGGTTGCACGTGTTCGTCTTACAAACGGTCACGAAGTGTGGGCGTACATCGGTGGTGAAGGTCACAACCTCCAAGAACACGCCGTAGTGCTCGTTCGTGGTGGTCGTGTGCCAGACCTTCCAGGTGTTCGTTACCACATCGTTCGTGGTGCCCTCGACCTCCAAGGTGTTGCAAAGCGCCAACAGGGTCGTTCTAAGTACGGTGCGAAGAAGGAGAACAAGTAGTATGCCACGTAAGAAAACAGTCAGCCTACAGCGTATCCCTAATCCAGACCGCAAGTACCAAAGTGTTATGGTGCAACGCCTCATTAACAAGTCAATGCTCGATGGCAAGAAGCTTGTTGCAGAGCGTGCAGTATACCTCGCACTTGAAACTGCAGCTAAGAAGCTTGATAGTGAAAACCCACTTGAAGTATTTGAAAAAGCACTCAAGAACATTTCACCAAACTTCGAAGTGAAGTCTCGCCGTGTTGGTGGTGCAAACTACCAAATTCCATTCCCAGTAGCTGGACACCGCCAACTGCACTATGCCTTTTCATGGCTCGTACAAAGCGCGCGTTCACGTTCAGGAATGCCGTACAGCCAACGTCTCGCTCTTGAGATCGTTGACGCGTACAACGAAACTGGTGCTGCCTTCAAGAAGAAGGAAGACACTCACAAGATGGCAGAAGCAAACCGTGCATTCGCACACTTTGCTCGCGGATAACATACTTTCCCGCCACTATACCAACTACCGCTCGAAAGGGCGGTATTTGTTTATGCTTTAAAATAATTTCGTAAACTGGGCGAATTTGTTTCTTCATCTGTTATGATTGGAACATGGAGAACCCGGAGTACGGTGAACACCTGTATCGGCTGGAGGTTGATAAAGTGCGCCCTGCGCAACTTTTTGAGTGGGCCAAGCAGCAACAGCAGTACAAGCGTGACCGGGTGAGTGACAGGGAGTTTCCTTTGGCGATCGAACACATCGCCGAGATGCTTGAAGGCTATATTACTCGTCATTTCGAGGTCCTCCCTGAACTTGTTATTGAAGCAAAAGATGTATTTCAGACATTAGGCGTAAATCCCCCAGTGCCTAATGCGCTATCTCGAGAAATTAATGTAGGCCCGGCGCCACTCGTTGGGGACGCTGCAATTTACAACGCCCATGTTATATATGGGCGTCTTTACGGTTTTCATAGGGGTGAAATGAATGACCTGCGAGTATATGTTGATACCGGCGAAGAGCCTATTAATTTGATGGGGGGCATTTATACGCCACTGCTTTCGGTAGGGATTAAAGATTCGAACATTCAGCTTGCAGAGCTGAGCGCCGCGGAAAAGTTTGAAGAACTTGGACGAGACATTGTGCGCCGTATACAAGAAATCAACGACGATAAACTCAGTGGACTGTTTCTTTTCCTCATGTCTAAATTGAACGAAGCAGGTATACCATCGGCTAGTAAATTACAGGCCTGTTCTGATATTGTGGTAAACATGGTGGCGCAGATCGACTTATTCAAAAACCGACAGTTAGTCGACGACGTCTATGATATGATTCGCATTAAACTTGGTCTTAACGTTTCGCAGGACATACGCACATCATCGCACCGAGAGGTTATCTCGAAAGAACCGATTCCTGCGTATAAACCAATTCTTGGACCGGCGCTTTTTAGCTCTGTTGAGCCGCAGCTTGGTCTGCTCGGTGAATCATCGAATCGCTCACTCGGACTCTTTTTCATAGAGAAAGATCGAGCCATTCAAGTTCCAGTACAAAATATTACGGGTATAAGCAGGGCAGAATCGTAATGGATGATTATGATATTGACGCTGAGATCGCAAAACTTTTAAGTACAGCATCTCAGGAGCAGGAATCATCACGCGAAGGTGATGCGTACTACACAGAATCACTTGAAGAAGAGAGGCAAAGAATTGTCGCCGCATTTTTTGATCATATGATTGCGGTTGAAATGCAAATAAATGGCGAGATGACGGAAGATGATCTGTTTGAGCAGAAGAAGACTGGCTACGACCAAGATTTTATCGATCAGGTCTACGAACTTCTTTACAAAGATTTACAGCGTAACGAAGTACTTCTCAGTGGCGAAATGAAGCTTACGGGAACATTCCCGTATATGCCGTATTCTGAGCAATATTGGTCAGATGCAGGAATTATTGAAGACGAAGCGTATCTAGTTGGAAAGGTGAATCGGTATCTTATTGGTCCAATGGTCTCGTATGCCAGGTTTATGGATATTCAAAATGGTATTTTTGAAAACACCGATGACGCCGATGATGATGAGGACGCGGTTCATGATGTGCTTGGTGTCTGGGTCGTCATGAGTGATGTTGAAGTAACAGAAGCAACTGGATACCACAAAACACATGAGGTTATTCTTGCTCCTATGACATTCCCAAGTTTGACTATGGAAAAGGTAATGCGCCTTTCGAATGCACTTCCCACGGAACTCGATACGACGCCTCAGCCGTTAAATCTTGAAGTTCACTTTAAAGGCGATATTTTCCAGGAAATGTGCAACATTATGGAAAGTAGTCTTCGGTATGATGAGCGTGAGGGTGAAGAGTTACATACCGATAGAGCTGAATATCAAGAGCAACTTGAAGAGCACATGAAGGCGGTAGACCAAGATGAGCTGCTGCGTATTTCAACGCTAAAGGCAACCGATTTCGACGGTGCGCAAACTTCGCTTGATGACCAAGAGGTCTTATACACACAGACGACACTCATGCATATTGATGGTGAATGGCGAGTGGTACACGGCTTCTTTGTCCTGAATGATGAAGGTGAGCCTGGACGGTTGGTTCATGTGCTTCCAGAAAATATTTATGCTATTCGAAGGGCTAATTCTTAAAAAGCTTTACAAACCCCATTCCGCTCGTGTATAACAAAAGCAAATGGGAATGATTAAGACAAACATCCGAAAGGTACTGGGGGACTAGCATGGAAATGCAAGACTCGTGCGAACACGCGCCACGTCTTGCATTTCACCTCCCGCCCGCGGATGCCTGGCGACAACCTGATAAGTGGATCGATGTTACAACCGGCCACGCACTCTATGACATACAGAAACTAGTACTTCCCACCGATGACCGTGGCATTGTTCGGATTGACGAAGCAGTTGCGTACGTGAAAAGTGAACTGTTCTGGGATGATTTTGACTGGCTTGAGGATCCTGGTTGGTTCGACGCACATCACTTCTACTACACGGAGGCGGAATATGAGCCTGAAAATAATAATGGCAGCCTGATTCCGAAACGGTTCCGAGAGAACCCAACCTTAATTGGCTGGGGGCCGCGCAATTTTCATAACGTGCTGCATAGTTTTACTGAAAAGACGCCAATGCCAAAAATGGATGTAATGGAAGAGTATGACATTCACTATCTATTGGCGCACAGGGCGCTGAGCGACGTGCTTGTTTCAGCGAAGAACACGGTAAGTGCTCAGGATATGTTTGCTTCTCGTGAGCGTACTCTTCAGGCCGGAAACGTTATACCACTCTATAAGGACGATAGAGTGGCGCAGGAGTTTATGCGTGATGCGTTTTCTCGTAATTTCCTTGCGTTTCACGAGCACAGGTTACGAGCGCAAGAGGTTGCGGCGCAGGGGATTCCAATTCTGAGTGAGGCACGGCCAATTCTAGACGGTAAGCCACACGTTGTCGCTAAGCGTCTCGGAAAGCTTGTGACTCGCGGAAATGTCAATCTAGTGCCTCTGTTGAAGGTGGCCTAGGCTTATGCTTGCCGAAGCAATTCAATCGTTTTATAATTTTTTAACACATGTCATATCTTGAGATACACCCAATTCCAACGAATGACGATTACGAACGAGCGTTCCAAGCGGCGTACGAACGGATCACGGTTGAAGGCGGGGTAAGGATGAAACTTGTACTGCGTTCTATGTCCGCTAAAGCAAATGAAGCAATTGCGTTAGAGGATGATGAAATCGGTCGCTATGGGGGGTTTCTTGCAAATCGATATATTGGTCAGGACGAACAGGAAGCATTTCAGGCTCGAACAGCGTACGTAAATGGATATCGAATTGCTCAGGGGGTTGTTGATACACTTTATGAAGGGCCATTCTCAGCGGATCACTATCTCGTGCCTATTAAAAAGTGGCAACGCGCCATTAACATTAAAGATTATCCAAGTGAAGAGGAATTTTACCGCTCTGCGCAGTACCGTGTCGTACAGTTTGGTAGGACCGGTCTTGATCGTATTGGGCTTGATGCAACTGAGGTCCTTACTGAGCTTGCAACCGACGCATATCCGGGTGCAACTGAATTATCACAGTCATTCCTTCTTGGAAGCGGTTCGGTAGTACTTGGTGCTGAATATATGCAGCGAGCAACCAATGAGGCGCTGCTAAGGAAAGCGATGGCGCAGCTTGATACCGATATTGATGTTATTCAGCTCTTCGGACAATCGAATGAAGGAGATGCATCATGAGTGAGAAGTTTGATGTAGCGACAACCTACGATCAGTACACACCGATAGAAAAAGCGCTCGAAGAAACAACAGTGCTTGCAACGGGAAAAGAAGCGATGAGGCGTGCTGTAATCGTCAACGCCGAGGATGGTGAAGTGCTTCATACGAATGAAGCCTATGATGACAATACTCGCGAGCTCGACATGGTCGTAAAGTATCTTATGGGTTCGAGCACCAAGCTTACCGGTATGGTTCAAATTACTCAAGAAGGGGATGAGTCTGAGTATCAGTTTGTTGATGAAGCCGAGGCGGACTTTCAAGGCTTCGTGATCAGTCGAAGGGGCGGCGCTCTTCACTACGACTATTTGTTTAATTGTATTATTGATGAAAATAAGCGTGTGCTTACAAACGAGGAGATTATAGAACGAACTGGCGAGGAGGATGCATCTCTGCAAAAAGTACGAGTGCAAGCACCGGTTGATAAAGTGTTCATGCGATTTCATGAAATGCACTCAATCCGCGCAGCTGCAATTCTTGAAACATCTTACCCAGAGGTGCTGCGCGAACTTGACATATGGCTCCTTGGCTTTCAAGAGTGCACGGAGGAAGAGAAGATACTCATGTCGGGCAAGTTTGAAATGCCAACTATTGCATTTGAGGCAGAGGAAGACAGGAAGCTTTTTCACCAGGCAGTACGAATCTATATTAATCAGTTAATTGATATTGATACGGAAGTAGCATATAGAGTGAGTGTCAGTGACGAGTACCTCGATGTCTCACTCGGTATAAATAATCTCGAGCGT
>Ga0307406_10001560_pt1 | contig 12631 bp, 13 predicted proteins | sample 322Cmetagenome_3_FD_203706 | JGI IMG/M metagenome (GOLD analysis project Ga0307406, IMG submission 203706) | Maize rhizosphere microbial communities from greenhouse at UC Davis, California, United States - 322HYB-C-2 | ecosystem: Host-associated > Plants > Roots > Rhizosphere > Soil | place... | reverse complement strand
ATGACTTCAAGACGCAGCACGCGTCGGGGAAGTTCGGTGAGGGCTACAACGAGCTGACGACCGGTCTGGAGAAGGCGATCGAGGGCATCAGCGACATGGGCGAGTCGCTCCGCAAGATGCAGCAGGCGATCAAGGACACCGACCAGGCTCTCGCCGGCAACTGACCGACCGATTCGCGTGCCCGGCGGCCGAGGTCGCCGGGCCCGGACGAGCGCGTGAGGGGAGAGCGCCATGGCGGGTGACGGGATCGACGTCGACCTCGACGATCTGAAGCTGATGACCGAACGGCTCGGACGCTTCGTGAGGGAGTTCGAGGAGCTCGGCGGGGCGACCGACGACGTGGAGGACGCGGTGGGCCGTCCGACGGGCGACGGCCGCCTGCGGAGCCGGGTCGGCGACTTCGAGTCGGGCTGGAACGGCAATCGCGAGGTCGTCCAGGAGTCGCTCGACAACGTGCACACCCACCTGTCGGACTTCATCGCCGACATCGAAGAGCTCGACCGCAACCTGGCCAGCGACGAAGGCTGACGGAGGATCGCCATGACGTTCGGTCACCTGACCTCACCGACCCGGCACTTCGTGCTGCAGACCATCGAGGGCACGCCCGGGACGATCTCCGCGGCCGGTCACCGCTACACGCGCATCGGCACGCAGATGGAGTGGACGGCCGACGAGCTCGACAAGCTCGCCGCGAGCACCAAGTACACCGCCGAGGGACTCGACGCCATCCGCGAGTCGGCCGGCGAGCTCGCGGGCGAGCTGCACAAGGTGGCCTCGCGCTACAGCGGCACCGGTCCGGTGCTCGTGACCTACGCGACGGCCCTGCGAAAGGCCCAGCGCACGACCGTCGACCCGCTCGTGCAGCCGATCCGCGACGCGCACCAGGCCGCGCAGGAGGCCGCGGACGAGCTCCGCCGCGCGCAGAACGCCTCCGACGACCTCGACCACACCTGGCCGTGGGAGGACGAGCCGACCGAGGCGGACCGGCAGGCCGCGGCCTCGGGCGTCTCGACCGCCCGGACCGCCGCCCGCACCGCCGACGGGGCGCTGGAGGACCTCTGGGAGTCCTTCGAGACCGGCTACGACGAGTGGGAGAAGGCCTATGAGGCGGCTGTCACCGGCGTCGAGAGCGCGTGCGAGGCCTCGGGCATCGACGACACCTGGTGGGAGGACCTGCTCGACGGCCTGGCCACGGTCGCGACCGTCATCGGCACGATCGCCGTCATCGCCGCGATCATCATCTCCGGCCCGATCGCCGGCGTGCTGCTGGCCATCGCGGCGATCGCCAGCTTCGTCGCCCTCGCGGCCCACCTGACGATGATGATCGCCGGCTCGAAGCGGGTCAGCATGACCGACATCGTCTTCGACCTCATCGGGGTCGTGCCCTTCCTCGGCGCCTTCGGCAAGGCGCTCAAGGGCGGCCAGGGCGTGCTGGGGTCGCTCCGGGCGGCCGCCGGCCTCGGGGGCGCGACCCGCGGAACGCTCAGCGCCGGACGCAACGCGGTCGCCTACGACCTGCGGAGCATCGCGGGCGCCGGCGGCCGCTACGGGGGTCGTGCCGCCCGGGAGGCGCGCGCCGCCGGCATCGCCGACGACTTCTTCCGCGGGATCCAGAACAGCTGGGGGCGGAACGCGTGGAACGCCATCCGGCAGGGTGGCACCCAGCTCGACGGCCAGGCGGCCACGATGGCCGAGCGCCTGGCCTCGGCGTGGCCCGGGGGCCGCGCGGGCAACGCGACGCGCAACTGGCTGGCCAGCGTGGACGGTCCCGGCGCACTGATGCAGGGGACCAACGTGTGGAACCTCGGCTACGGCGGGTACCAGTCCCTCCAGGGCGCCGGAGTGCCCCTCCCGGACCTGCCCGACGTCGTCCCGAACCCCTTCGCCGGTCGATAGGCTGACCGGCGATCCCCCGACCGCCCCGACTGCCCGACCGGCGTCGCCGTGCCGCGACAGGATGGAAGCATGCCCGGAACCCCGATGAGCGTCGCCTACGACGCCGACCGCTGGATCCACATCCCGCTCGACTACGCCGGCACGCCCTGGGCCGACGCCGGGGAGTGGTCGGGGTGGCTCGCCGATGAGGCGACGCGCGGACGTCCCGACGCGGAGGCGCTGCGCGAGGCCGTCGCCGCCGAGGCCCTGGCGATCGCGCTCTTCCCCGCGGCGCATGTCTCGCTCCGCTTCTGGCACTACCCGTCCGACGGTGCGCCCACCGGGTTCGTCGACCTGTTCGTGCAGGCCCGTGACGACGACGGGGCCGACTCCGCCGATCTCCTGCCCGACCCCGGCTTCACGGTCGTGCCGCCCGTGGTCGAACCCGTCGCCGCGGCGGCGATGCCGACGGCCGTGCGGCGCCTGATCATCCAGGCGACCCTGCCCGCGCCGGACGCGGACCCGGTGCTCGTCCCGAAGGCGGAGTGGATCGGCGCCGCCGACGGCTGGGTCGTCTACGCCGTCTCGACCGACTTCGACGTGAATCAGCTCGAGAGCCGTCTCGCCGACGCCGATGCGCTCTTCGCCGCGGTCGATCCCGCCGAGCTGGCCATCCGATGAGCGCGCCGCCGGGAAGAGTGCTCGACCGCATCGACGCCCTCGTCGAGGACGCCGACTACCGCGACGCCGAGTCGGCCGTCGCGGACGCGTGGCGGGTGGCGCTGCTCGCATCGATGCCGGGTGCGGCGCGGGACCGGGAGGCAGCCCGGGCGGCAGCCGTGCGCGCCGCCAACGCGCGGCGGCAGCCCGATCCGCCGGTGGTGCGGTCCGCCACCACGGTGCATCGGGTGCTCCTGGTCGTCGCCTTCCTGCTCGGCGCCGCGGCCGTGGCTGTCATCGCCATCTCGCCGCGCACGGGCGGCGCCGCCTTCACGCTCCAGGAGGGCGCGCTGCTGGCGGGGGTGCTGGCGGTGCTGTCGGCCGGCCTTCTCGTGTGGCTCGAGCCGGTGCGGGCGAACGGGTCGCTGTGGGGAGGTCACCTCCCGGCGCGCGTCCACCTCTTCTTCGGTCTCCTCTGGCTGCTGTTCGCGGCATCCGTCGTCGTCCTGCGCTGGGACGAGGTGGACCGCCATCAGCCTTTCCCGGTCATCGCGGGCCTCCTGCTGTTCGTCGTCGCCGGGGCCACCGCGCTCGTCCTCTGGCAGCGGGCGCGGCGCGCCGACCGCAGCGGAGCGCCGTCCGGCCCTGGTCGCCTCACGCGCGACCTCCTCGACGAGGCGGACGCCCCCGACGTGCTGGCGGCCCTCGACGCCTGGTGGGCGGCCGCCGGCCCGGCGGCCCTGGCGGCCGACCGCGGGGGACTGGAGCAGGCCCGCGCGGCCGTCCTCGCCAAGCTCCGCACCACGCGGTACATCACCGAGCGCGAGGAGCGCGCGGCGCTTCGCAGGACCGCGCCCCCGGAGTGGAAGGAGCGTCGACGATGAACTCGCTGCGCGAGGAGCTGGCCGGTCCTCCCGTCACGACCGCCACGCCGTACACGCTCCTGTGCCCGCCCGGGTGGCGGCGCCTGCCCGCCGCCGCTCTCGCCGACGACGCCCTGACCGCGCCGGCGCTGGCGCAGCTGAAGGCCGCCGGGCGACCCGACCTCATCATCGCGTTCCGCGGCATGCTCGCCCGCTACCGCGCAGCCGTGCGCGAGTCGGGCGCGTTCCAGGCCTACCTCGCGCCGCTGGCCGACGGCATCCCGCTGCCCGCGGTCATGCTCGTCTCGCCCTTCGTGCTCCCCGGGACCACGACGTGGGAGATGTCCCTCCCGCGCATCGCGCGCGGCGCGGCCGTGGCCGAAGCCGACTTCACCGAGACGCCCATGTGGGTGTGGCGCAGCGCGGAGCGCACCGGCGACGACGGCGCCGTCATGGTGGGGCGGTCCTCGCACTACCTCGTGCCGACCGCGGAGGAGGGATCGCGCCGCGCGCTCCACTTCCACTTCACGGCGCTCGCCGCCGACGACCCGCAGGCGCACGCTCTGGTGGAGACGCTCGTGGAGATCGGCGACCTCATCATGGGCACCATGCGGTGGGTCGAGACGCCGCCGCAGTGAGGTGACCGCGTCCTCACGCACCGCCGGGGATCGGGGAGTTCTCCCCATTGGCCGATGGGGGTGGCTTTCGTAGCCTGGTCAGTGCCGGGAGGTCCGGTGTTTCTGAGAGGGAGATGGATCGATGGCTGATTTCAAGGCTTCGTACGGTGAGATGGAAGCGATGTCGGGCAAGCTCGACTCGGGTCGTGAGGAGATCGGCGACATCCTGCGCCGGCTGAAGAGCGATGTGGACCGTCTGCTGGGCGATGACTTCAAGACGCAGCACGCGTCGGGGAAGTTCGGTGAGGGCTACAACGAGCTGACGACCGGTCTGGAGAAGGCGATCGAGGGCATCAGCGACATGGGCGAGTCGCTCCGCAAGATGCAGCAGGCCATCAAGGACACCGACCAGGCGCTCGCCGGCAACTGACGGCTTCCGTTCGCGGCGGTCGGCGCCCCTCACGGGTGCCGCCGCCGCGACCGACGCGTTTCTGCCGCCCGTTCGCGCGGCATCCCCGTCCCGTTCCGTCCTGAACCGCGAGGCACCCGATGGCTGACATGGTCAAGCTCGACCTCGGCGCGATCGCCGGCACCGCCCGCCGCGCCGACGGCATCCGCCGCACCTTCGAGTCGTCCGACGACTCGTCGCGCCAGGCGGCCGACGCCTGCGGTCACGCCGACCTCGCCGAGACCGTCCGGCGCTTCGCCAGCACCTGGGACGACCGCCGACGCGGCATGGCCGAGGCGCTCGGCACCCTCGCCGGCGTGCTCGGCGACATCCACGATGCGTTCCAGCAGGTCGATCGCGACCTCGGCGCCTCGATCGGGAGCCGCTGATGGATCCGCTCGACGGCGACCCGGTGGTCCTGCGCAGCACGGGGCAGCGCTATCGCGAGACCGCGACCGCCATCCGCGCCGCCGTCGCGACCCTCCAGGACATCGCCCGCCCGGGCGCCATGGTCAGCGTCGCCATCGATCGCGTGCGCGCCGATGCGGGGCACCTGGCAGGCGAAGTCCACGCCGCCGAGGGCCGCTACGGCGAGACGGGGGAGGCGCTTGTGGACTACGCGACCGCGCTCGCCGACGCCCAGGAGCGGGCGGCCCGCGCGATCGCCGACCACGACGCCGCTGCCGCCGACCTGAGCGCCGCGCAGCGCCGCGAGCGCACCCTGCGCGCCGAGCGCACGACCCTCCTCGCCTCCGACGGGGAGGGGGCCGGCGGCCTGACGAGCCTGGACCGGCTGCTGCGGTCGGCCGGGGGAGACGCAGCGGATGCCGACGCCGCGGCAGCTGCGGCCCGGCGTCGCTACGACGACGCCGTCGCCGACCGCGACCGCGCCGCCCGTACCGCCATCGCACGGATCCACGACGTCGTCGAGGGCAGCGACCTCAACGACTCGTTCTGGGACGACGTGGGTGGAGTGTTCCACGACATCGTCGACTTCCTCGCCGATGCCCTCGAGGCGCTCGTCGACGCGATCGTCGCCGTCCTCGACGCGATCGCGACCCTCATCGTCACGGTCCTCGCGGTGATCGCCGCAATCGTGCTGCTGGGGCTCGCGATCCTCGCCGTCCTGGTGCTCGCGCTCGTGGCGTTCGCGGCACTCGTGCTGCTGCTGGCGGCCGCCCTCGTCGTGCTGATGGTCGCCGCCCTCGTCGTGCTGGGCCTCGTCGCCCTCGCCCTCGCCCTGCTGGCGATCATCGTCGCCCGCGTGCTCATCGGCCTGTTCGTGTTCGTCACGGGTCTCGCGTGGCTGTTCGTGATCAACCTTGTCCGGGGCATGGATCCCGTCCAGGCGCTGGTGCAGGCGGCGATCCCGGCGCTGTTGACCGCTTTCCCCGAGCTGTGGGCGGTCATCGCTCTCGCCTCGCTGCAGGAGACCGGGACGCCCGACTTCGTCGACGCGGAGTCCCAGCGCCGCCGCCGCGACGAGTCGCTGGACACGCTCTTCAACGACCTCATCGCCATCGACGACGCCGGCCACCTCGACCCCGACGACGACGCGACCAACCACGAGTCCGTCGTCCGCATCATCCCCTTCGTGGGGCCCGACGGTGAGATCATCTACCGGGTTCACATCCCGTCGACCCAGCAGTGGACCCCGGGCGGCACGAGCGGCAACGACGTGACGAGCGATGTCGTGGCGAAGATGAACCAGGCGCAGCAGACGCAGCTCGAGAAGATGGTCATCGACGCCATGCAGCGCGCCGGCATCCAGCCGGGCGACCACGTCATGCTCGCCGGCTGGAGCCTCGGCGGCATCACCGCCGGGAACCTCGCCGCCGACCCTGCGTTCACCAGCACCTACCAGGTGGATGCGATCGTCGTGGCCGGCTCCTCGGTCGACGATCTCGACATCCCGCACACGACCCGCGTGCTCGACGTCTCGCACACGACCGACCCCGTGCCGCGCACCGAGAACCCGTATCTGCCCGATCACTCGGACGATCCGAACCGCTACAAGATCGACGTGCCCGCCGATCCGTCGGGCGACCTGGGCCACAACGCGAAGAAGTACCAGGAGACGATCAACTCCCAGGTGACCGCCGGCGGCAGCCAGGCGGGCCGTGACTTCCTGGCCGACGACCCCGACGCGCCCGGCGGCGTCCAGGTGTCCGACTACTTCGGGACTCCCGCCACGCGCGACGAGGACGGCAACCGCATCGGCTCGACCGACTACGCCTACACGCGAGGCGACTGAGGATGCGCCCGGCAGTTGGCAGGATGGGAGCAGGCATCAGGAAGGCGGACGGCATGCGCAGGCGGATCATCGTGACGGCGCTCGCGCTCACGTGCGGGATGCTGCTGGCCGCCTGCACGGGGCCGGCGGCCGCACCGTCGCCCGACGGCACGCCGAATGCGGGACCCGGAGAGGGAGCTGACATGGACAAGCAGGCTGTCGCCGCGGCGATCGAGGAGATCCCGGGGGTCGAGGAGGCCGCCGTCGGCGCGTTCAACACCGGCACCCCCGACTCCTATGGGGCGCTCGTGCAGATCACCGTGGACGAGGACGGCCTGGCCGCCGTCGGCGACGTGATCGATGCGAGCGTCCGGATCGTCGCGGCGGACCCGGGGGAGTACCGGACGTACGACTTCGAGCTGTCGGCACCCGACGAGACGGGGGAGCTCATCATCGACACCCTCTCCCGGTACCGCGACCGCATCCCCTTCGCGGAAGGCGCGTACCTCGGGTCGAATCTGTCGCTCACGGCCGACGAGCTGGCCGCCGTCGCCGCACGATGAGCGCGGCGTCCCCCGCGCTCCACCTCGTGCTGCCCGGCACCTGGCAGGAGCTTCCGCTCGGCGACGACGCGTCGATCACCGACGCCGTCGCGGCACTCGTGCGGGCCCACTACGGCCGTCGCGACGATCAGGCGACCTTCCGGACGCGGCAGCGCGACCGCCTCGCGGAGGCGGCACGGCGCGCCCGCGCCGCCGGCGCGACGCAGTATCACCTGTCGCTCGCCGCTCCCGGCGGGCTCGCGTTCGCCTCCTCCGTCGCCGAGTACCGCCCCGGCCTTCCGCTCGGTGCCAGCGTCGACCCGGTCGCTGTCGCGGACCAGCTGGTGCGGGTGCTGTCCCCGGGCGACGGCGAGGGCGACGAGCATTGGGACCGCTTCGCCCGCTCCGGCGGCGCCGCCTTCGAGAAGGGCGAGGGACTCGTGCTGCGCACCGAGCGCCGACTCGATCCGTCGTCCGGTGATCGCGATGCCCCCGTCGCGATCGCCGACTACTGGCTGACCGTGCCGGGGAGCGCCGCGGTCGTCCTGCTGACCTTCACGACGGCGCTGGCCGAGCTGGCTCCGCTTCTGACCGAGCTCTTCGACGCGGTCGTCGGCGCAGCCGAATGGGTTCCGGGCGGCGGTTCGCTGCGGGCGGAGCTCATCGGCTGAGATCCGCGCCCGCGCGTTTGCCCGCCTTCGTCATACGGCGTATCATTGATCGGGTGTGCGCTCTTGCGCGCCCTGTGTCGTGCTTCGGCACGGACGGGGTGAAGGGCCGCACACTCCGGGATCGGCCTGCGAACAGGTCGCCCCCACGGCATATCCACCACCCCAACGCCCGGCGCTCTCGTTCCGGGCCGGTGGATCTGTGGTGAAACCACGAACGCTGTCACCGTGCAGCACCTGTGCGATCCGAGAGGCCGCGCAGCTCAACAAGGAGAGAACGTGCCAACCATTCAGCAGTTGGTTCGCAAGGGTCGCTCGCCGAAGGTCACCAAGACCAAGGCGCCCGCCCTGAAGGCGAACCCGCAGCAGGCGGGTGTCTGCACCCGCGTGTACACGACCACGCCCAAGAAGCCGAACTCGGCGATGCGCAAGGTCGCCCGTGTCAAGCTCCGCAACGGCACCGAGGTCACCGCCTACATCCCCGGCGAGGGCCACAACCTGCAGGAGCACTCGCTGGTGCTCGTCCGCGGCGGTCGTGTGAAGGACCTCCCCGGCGTGCGCTACAAGATCGTCCGCGGCGCCCTGGACACCCAGGCCGTCAAGAACCGCAAGCAGGCCCGTAGTCGCTACGGCGCCAAGAAGGGCTGAGTCAGATGCCTCGCAAGGGACCCGCACCCCGCCGCGTCGTCGTCAACGACCCGGTCTACGGTGCTCCGATCGTCACCCAGCTGGTGAACAAGATCCTCGTCGACGGCAAGAAGTCGCTCGCCGAGTCGATCGTCTACAACGCCCTGAAGGGCGTCGAGGCCAAGAACGGCCAGGACGCCGTCGCGACGCTGAAGAAGGCGCTCGACAACGTCCGCCCCACCCTCGAGGTCAAGAGCCGCCGCGTCGGCGGTTCGACCTACCAGGTGCCCGTCGAGGTCAAGCCGCACCGCGCGAACACGCTCGCGCTGCGCTGGCTCGTCAGCTACGCGAAGGGTCGTCGTGAGAAGACGATGACCGAGCGCCTGCAGAACGAGATCCTCGACGCGTCGAACGGCCTCGGTGCCGCGGTCAAGCGCCGTGAGGACACCCACAAGATGGCCGAGTCGAACCGGGCCTTCGCGCACTACCGCTGGTAACCCGTCGACAGGCTCGGGGAGCGTCGCATCCGCCCGCTCCCCGGGCCGTCGGGCCCCTGAGCCTGTCGGCCCCTGAGCCTGTCGAAGGGCCGCCCGCCCGAACCCCTCCACCAAGTAAGGAAACCCCGTGGCACAAGAAGTGCTCACCGACCTGAACAAGGTCCGCAACATCGGCATCATGGCGCACATCGATGCCGGCAAGACGACGACGACCGAGCGCATCCTGTTCTACACGGGCGTCAACCACAAGCTCGGCGAGACGCATGACGGCGCCTCGACCACCGACTGGATGGAGCAGGAGAAGGAGCGCGGCATCACGATCACGTCGGCCGCCGTCACCTGCTTCTGGAACAAGAACCAGATCAACATCATCGACACCCCCGGCCACGTCGACTTCACGGTCGAGGTCGAGCGCTCGCTCCGCGTGCTCGACGGCGCGGTCGCCGTCTTCGACGGCAAGGAGGGCGTCGAGCCCCAGTCCGAGACCGTCTGGCGTCAGGCCGACAAGTACGACGTCCCGCGCATCTGCTTCGTCAACAAGATGGACAAGCTCGGCGCCGACTTCTACTTCACGGTCGACACGATCGTCAGCCGCCTGGGCGCCAAGCCGCTCGTGCTCCAGCTGCCGATCGGCGCCGAGAACGACTTCGTCGGCGTCATCGACCTCGTCGAGATGCGCGCTCTGGTGTGGCCCGGCGATGCCAAGGGTGACGTGACCATGGGCGCCAAGTACGAGATCCAGGAGATCCCGGCCGACCTCGCCGACCGTGCCGCCGAGTACCGCGAGAAGCTGCTCGAGACGGTCGCCGAGAGCGACGAGACGCTGCTGGAGAAGTACTTCGGCGGCGAGGAGCTCTCGATCGCCGAGATCAAGGGCGCCATCCGCAAGCTCACCGTCTCCGGCGAGCTGTACCCGGTGCTCTGCGGCTCCGCGTTCAAGAACCGCGGTGTGCAGCCCATGCTCGACGCGGTCGTCGACTTCCTCCCCTCGCCCCTGGACGTGCCCGCCATCGAGGCGCACGACCCCAAGGACGAGGAGAAGGTCATCGAGCGTCACCCCGACGCCAACGACCCGTTCGCCGCGCTGGCCTTCAAGGTCGCCGTGCACCCCTTCTTCGGTCGCCTGACCTACATCCGCGTCTACTCGGGTCACCTCGACTCCGGTGCGCAGGTCATCAACTCGACCAAGGGCAAGAAGGAGCGCATCGGGAAGATCTTCCAGATGCACGCCAACAAGGAGAACCCGGTCGACTCGGTCACCGCGGGCAACATCTACGCCGTGATCGGCCTCAAGGACACCACCACCGGTGACACCCTGGCCGACCCCGACAAGCCCGTCGTCCTCGAGTCGATGACGTTCCCCGAGCCGGTCATCGAGGTGGCCATCGAGCCGAAGACCAAGGCCGACCAGGAGAAGCTGGGTCTCGCGATCCAGAAGCTCGCCGAGGAGGACCCGACCTTCCGCACCGAGCTCAACCCCGAGACCGGTCAGACGGTCATCAAGGGCATGGGCGAGCTGCACCTCGACATCCTCGTGGACCGCATGAAGCGCGAGTTCCGCGTCGAGGCGAACGTCGGCAAGCCCCAGGTGGCCTACCGCGAGACCATCCGCAAGGCGGTCGAGCGTCACGACTACACGCACAAGAAGCAGACCGGTGGTTCGGGTCAGTTCGCGAAGATCCAGTTCGCGCTCGAGCCCCTCGAGGTCACGGCCGAGAAGACGTACGAGTTCGAGAACAAGGTCACCGGTGGCCGCATCCCGCGCGAGTACATCGAGCCGACCAACCAGGGCTTCCAGGATGCGATGAACGTGGGCGTGCTCGCGGGCTACCCCATGGTGGGCGTCAAGGCGATCCTGCTCGACGGTGCGTCGCACGACGTCGACTCGTCCGAGATGGCGTTCAAGATCGCCGGCTCCATGGGCTTCAAGGAGGCGGTCCGCAAGGCGAACCCCGCCATCCTCGAGCCGCTCATGAGCGTCGAGGTCCGCACGCCCGAGGAGTACATGGGCGACGTCATCGGCGACCTGAACAGCCGTCGTGGCCAGATCCAGTCGATGGAGGACGCGGCCGGCGTCAAGGTCGTCCGTGCCCTCGTCCCGCTCTCCGAGATGTTCGGCTACATCGGCGACCTGCGCTCGAAGACCTCGGGCCGCGCCGTGTACTCGATGGAGTTCGACTCCTACGCTGAGGTCCCCAAGGCCGTGGCCGACGAGATCGTCCAGAAGACCAAGGGCGAGTAACCCTTTCCCTGCTCGGATGCCGGGGCCGTGAGGTTCCTGAGCCTGTCGAAGGTTCCTGAGCCTGTCGAAGGTTCCTGAGCCTGTCGAAGGTTCCTGAGCCTGTCGAAGGACCCGGCATCCACCCAGCCGGTCGTTGAGCGAGGGCCGAAGGCCCGAGTCGAAACGACACCCAAACTGAATACAGAACCGTCAACTACACTGACAACATCCCCGTAGCACGCCGGTCGCAATCCAGCGCCCGTCGATCTACACGACCGTCCTGAGGAGGACCCAGTGGCTAAGGCCAAGTTCGAGCGGACCAAGCCGCACGTGAACATCGGAACGATCGGTCACGTCGACCACGGCAAGACGACGCTCACCGCGGCGATCTCGAAGGTGCTCGCCGACAAGTTCCCGTCCGCGACCAACGTCCAGCGCGACTTCGCGTCGATCGACTCGGCTCCCGAGGAGCGTCAGCGCGGCATCACGATCAACATCTCGCACGTCGAGTACGAGACCCCGAAGCGTCACTACGCTCACGTCGACGCGCCCGGTCACGCCGACTACATCAAGAACATGATCACCGGTGCCGCTCAGATGGACGGCGCGATCCTCGTGGTCGCCGCCACCGACGGCCCGATGGCTCAGACGCGTGAGCACGTGCTGCTCGCCAAGCAGGTCGGCGTGCCCTACCTGCTCGTCGCGCTGAACAAGTCGGACATGGTCGACGACGAGGAGATCCTGGAGCTCGTCGAGCTCGAGGTCCGCGAGCTGCTCTCGTCGCAGGACTTCGACGGCGACAACGCTCCCGTCGTGCGCGTCTCGGGCCTCAAGGCTCTCGAGGGCGACGAGAAGTGGACCCAGTCGATCCTCGACCTCATGGAGGCCGTCGACGAGTCCATCCCCGACCCGGTGCGTGACAAGGACAAGCCGTTCCTCATGCCCGTCGAGGACGTCTTCACCATCACCGGCCGTGGCACGGTCGTCACGGGTCGCGCCGAGCGCGGCACCCTGGCGATCAACTCGGAGATCGAGATCGTGGGTCTGCGCCCGACGCAGAAGACGATCGTCACCGGTATCGAGATGTTCCACAAGCAGCTCGACGAGGCCTGGGCCGGCGAGAACTGTGGTCTGCTCCTGCGCGGCACCAAGCGTGACGACGTCGAGCGCGGCCAGGTCATCGTGAAGCCGGGTTCGGTCACGCCGCACACCAACTTCGAGGGCACGGCGTACATCCTGTCCAAGGAGGAGGGTGGCCGTCACAACCCCTTCTACACGAACTACCGCCCGCAGTTCTACTTCCGCACCACCGACGTCACCGGCGTCATCTCGCTGCCCGAGGGCACCGAGATGGTCATGCCCGGCGACACCACCGACATG
>Ga0307406_10001559_pt1 | contig 12632 bp, 12 predicted proteins | sample 322Cmetagenome_3_FD_203706 | JGI IMG/M metagenome (GOLD analysis project Ga0307406, IMG submission 203706) | Maize rhizosphere microbial communities from greenhouse at UC Davis, California, United States - 322HYB-C-2 | ecosystem: Host-associated > Plants > Roots > Rhizosphere > Soil | place... | reverse complement strand
AGTCAGACCGCTGAGGAGCTTCCCCGATGTCCCCACCTGCAGCCTTTCAGGTCGTCGACCTCCATGACAGCGGCTCTGCGCTCACCGTGCAGTGGCGCGCCGCTCCGGGCGCGCACCCACGCCAGATCGACGCCGACACCCGCTCGCGCATCGGCAAACAGGTGGCTGCCCTCGAGGCGGCCGAGCGCCGCGTCGGCCTCGCGCGCGATCTCGTGATCCCCGGCGCGACCACGCCCGCGGGCCCTGCCCTGACCGCCGCGCAGCGCGCTCTCGGCGAGACGCTCTTCGAGCTCCTCGACGGCCCCGATCGCGCACTGACCCGCCGGCTCGACGCCGCACGCCGCGCCGCCACCACGCTCCACCTCGTGGTCCGGCTGCGCTCGAGCGACAGCGAGGCCCTGGCCCGCCACCCAGCGCTCGGCTGGTCCCTCCAGCTCACCGCTGCTCCCGACGGCCCGCTCGCGCTCGCTCCCAACGTCACCATCGCCGTCCAGCTCGGCGACGCCGAGCTCGCCGCCCCGGAGCGCATGCCCAGCAGACCGCTCCGCGTGCTGTTCATGGCTTACTCGCCTCGCAACGTCGAGCCCGTCCTCGACTACGAGGCCGAGGAGGAGCGCATCCTCGGCGCGCTGGCCCCCTTCATCGAGGACCACAGGCTCGTGCTCGAAGTCGTCGAGGAGGGCACCATCGCAGAGCTCGGGCGCCGCCCTTCGCGCAGCGCCTACGACGTCATCCACCTCACCGGCCATGGCGTGATCACCGAGCGCGGCCCGCGCCTGGTCATGGAAACCGACGCGGGCGACCGCGATGACGTCAGCGCCGAGCAGCTGCTCGACGCGCTCCACGGCGGCCAGATGCCGCGCCTGCTGGTGATCTCGTCGTGCCACTCGGCCGACCAGCGCGCGGGCCTACCCAGCCTCGCCGCCGAGTTGATCCAGGGCGGCGCCCCTTGCGTGGTCGGCTGGACCCGACCGGTGCAGGACGATGTGGCGACCGACGCGGCCGAGGTGCTGTATCGGCGGCTATGTAGCGGATCCCCGGTGACCGAGGCGATCGCATACGCCCGGCGCAAGCTCGATCGCGCCGATCAAAGCTGCGCTTTCCAGGCACACGCGTGGGCCACCCTCCAGCTGCTGACCACGGAGCTGCCGAGGTTCGCCATCGCCCCCACCAAGACGCCACGCGGCGTCGAGATGTCGCCGGGACGCGTCTACCGCATGCTCGGCAACCGCATGCGCGTGCTCGCCGAGGGCTTCGTCGGTCGCCGCCGCGAGCTCCAGACCCTCAGCCGGATCTTGCGTCACGGCCGCTGGGCGCCGCGCGGCGCGGCCGAGCACGCAGTCGCCGGCGCGCTCGTCGTCGGCATGAAGGGCCAGGGCAAATCGTGCCTCGTCGGGCGCGCGATCGACCGCCATTACCAGGACACCTGCCAGGGCTCCTCGGCGCCGTCGATCGTGGTCCTCCACGGCCAGCTCGACGAGCTCCAGCTCATCGACGCGTTCCGCACCGAGGCCGTCCGCCTCGCCGACGATGCGGCCGAGCGGCTGCTCGACGACGCCGGCCGCGGGCCGACGCGCCGCATCGAGCGCCTCTTACGCCACCACTGGCGCGACCACCGCCTCGTCATCGTCCTCGACGACTTCGAGCAGAACCTCGAGATCCCCGGCGCCGGTGAGGCCCGACTCTCCCCCTTCGCCGCCGCGCTCCTCGAGGTGCTCCTGCCCGTCTGCCGCGACGAGCAGCCCAAGCTCCTGGTGACAAGCACCGCCCGCTTCGCCCTCCCCGCCCCGCTCGCCGGCGCACTCGCGGAGCTCCCGCTCGGCCCCCTCAACGGCGCCAGCATCCGCAAGCTATGGATGCGCGGCCGCGGCGCCGAGCTGGCCGACGTCGGGCCCGCGGCGTGGGCCAGCCTCTGCGAGCGCTTCGGCCGCAACGCACGCCTCCTCGACTGGGCCCGCCAGCTCCTCGCCGGCAAGACGCCCGCCGAGATCCGCCGATTCATGGACGACGCCGATGCCAGGCTGCCCGCGTGGCCCACCTGGAAGGGCCAGCCGCTCGACGAGGCGAAGGCCGACGAGCTGGTCGCCGCCTTCTTGCGCCACATGGCCTTCGCGGACGCCGCCGCCACGGTCGGCCCGGACGCGATGACCTTCATCGCGCGCGCCCGCGTCTACGACGTGCCGGTCCCCATCGACGCCTTCGCCGGGCTCACCGCCGGCCTCGCCATCTCGCTCCAGCAGCACGTCCCGGCGCTCGCCAACCTCGGCCTGCTCGAGCTGAACGCCGAGGACGGCCGCGCCGTGTACCGCGTCAGCCCACTTGTGAAGCCCGCCTTCGACGCTGCCGACGCGCAGCGGTGGCACGGCGTCGCAGCCGACTACTGGTGGGAGGCGGCGACGCAGGGCGGCTGCTGGGAACCCCACGGCGTCCTGCAAGCCTGGGAGCACGCGCTCGCCGCAAAGCGCCAGGACATCGCCGACCCAGCCGCCGAGCTGCTGAGCCCATGGCTGGATGAATGCGGCGCCTTCGCTCGTAGCGCTGCCCTGGCTGCGCGTCACGTGGTGGCCCTCCCCGGCTCCGTGGCCGGTCTACGAGGGGCTGGGTACGCGGTCAGCCGCGCGGGCCGGCCACGTGAAGGCCGACGCCTGCTGGAGCGCGCGATGGAGCTCGCTCGACTCCGGCGGAAGCGGTGCGTAGCGAATGGGTGACGGACAGCTTTGCTCGTGTGCTCGCGATGCTGGGAGAGCACGCCGAGGCGGCGCACCACCTGGCGAAGCTCGTCGAGGCCGAAGAGGCTCGGTATCCGGCCGATCGCGCAAGCCTAGGGATCCACCTTCACGAGCTGGCCGGAGTGCTCCGCGCCCGGGGTGACCTCGCGGGTGCCCGCGTTCGCATCGAGCGCGCGCTCGAAATCCACCACGAGGTCCATGGAGCTCAGGACCATCCAGACATCGCCGCCTCTCTCCACATGCTGGCTGCGGTGCTCCGCGCCCAAGGCGATCTCGCAGGAGCCCGCGCTCGCATCGAGCGAGCGCTCGAAATCCACCACAAGCTCCATGGGGATCGAGCCCATCCAGACGTCACCGCCTTCCTCCACGAGCTGGCCCGCGTGCTCCTTGACCAGGGTGACTTTGCCGGTGCACGCGCTCGCATCGATCAGTCACTCGAGGTCCACCACAAGGTGGACGGCACACAGGACCACCCCGCCGTCGCAGCCTCCCTCCACCAGCTGGCCTGCGCCCTCTGCATCCAAGGAGAGCTCGCCGGGGCTCGCGTTCACCTCGAGCAAGCGCTCGAGATCATGCGAAGGAGCCATGGCACCGAGGGACATCCCGCTGTCGTCGCCTGCCTTCATGAGCTGGCGGGCGTGCTGCGCCGCCAAGGCGATCTCGCCGGGGCTCGTGATCGCTTCGAGCGCTGCTTGGAGATCGAGCGCAAGGTTCATGGAACCGAGGACCACCCCTCCGTCGCAGCGTCCTATGGCGGGCTCGGGGACTGCCTGCGCAATCTCGGGCTCCTCGACGAGAGCGAGCACGCGTTTCGCTCCGCCCTGCGCATCTACGCAAAGACGTTCGGAGCGCATGACCACTACAAGTACGCCGAGACCGAGCTCGCGCTGGCGGCGTTACTGCGCCAGCGCGGATGCCCCGATGAAGCACGCGAACGCTTCGCCCATGCCGAGGCTGTGCTGCAGGCGCAGATACCGAATCATCCGCTCCTCGTCGGGCTACGTGCAGCCGCGACCCAACCCGCGTCTGCCGAGTAGCGGCGCTGGCCGCTGTCGGCACCTTCGCACCTGCGCCAGGGGGCGCGTCGCTACGCTCGCGCTGGCCGCAGTCGAGCCGGACAGCTCAATCGGCGAATGCCTCTTCTAGCGTGGCCCCCATCACCAGGCGCGAAAGCCAGATCTCAAGCTGCTCATTGGAAGCCGCCGCGACCCGCTGCTCGATATAGGGCTGCACGGCGTCGCCGAAGCGCTGCCGCAACGCCCGCAACACCTTCGCCCGGAAGCGCTGGCGCGCCTGCGCGATGCCTTGCGCGATGCCCTCCTGAAGGCCTTGTTTGCGTCCCTCCTCGATGAGTTGCTTCCCTGTGGTCACGACGCCATCCTGGTTGGGGCCGACCTCGCGGTGTGTCGGCGATCGAGCGGCTTAGTCAGCGAACGTCTCTTCGAGCGTCGCCCCCGACAACAGGCGCGAAAGCCAGAGATCGAGCTGTTCTCGGGAGGCGGTCGCGACACGCTGCTCGCTGTGGGGCTGCACGGCGTCACCAAAGCGCTGCCTCAGGTATCGCAGCAGCATCCCCCTCACGTGCTGGCGTTCTTGCTCGATGCCCTGCTCGAGACCTTGCTTGCGGCCTTCCTCGATGAGCTGCTGTCCTACGGTCACGATGGCTTCCTTGGCTTGGGGGCCGACTTCGCGTTCTACCAGCGCTTCCAGGGTCTCACGCCGGACGTGCTCGTTGACCTCCAGAATGTACCGGATCACCTGGACGAGCGCCCGCAGCCCGTTCGGCGCCGCAGCGACGTCGCGCACGACGTCCATCCAGCGGCCGAGGATCTCCAGGAAGTCCTCATGCGTCCGCGCGTACTTGAAGCAGACCTCCACCAGCTTGGCCAGGGAGGTCAGCATCGCGGCGTCGCGCAGCTCGGCGTCGGAGATCCGCGACAGATCGTGGAGCACGTACTCGAACCGGACGAGGTACGGATCGATCCGCGGCCGCGCGCCGGCCGGCGTGTCGAGCAGCGCGTCGAACGCGAGCGGCGCCGACCACTCCGCCGCGCCGTGATACAGGACCAGCGGGATGATCATCGGGAGCCGCCGCGCCTCCGGGTGATCGGCGTACCAGCGCTCCCAGATCTGGGTCTGGTAGCGCAGGAGGCGCAGCGCCATCAGGCCGCCGGTGGGCACCGTGCTCCGGTGCTCGAAGAGGAAGTACACGAGCACGTCGCTGCCGTCGTGCCGCGTCACCGCGTACAGCAGATCGGTGTGCTGCCCGCGCAGCTCGCCATCGACGAAGCTGCCGGGCTGGAGCGAGAGCGTCGCCCAGTCGAGCGCCTCGCTCAGCTCGGCCGGCACCATCGACTGCAGCATGCCGCGGGCATGCTCGAGCTGGCCGAACACGCCCCGAAACAGCGCATCATGCGGATTCGGGATCATGGGGAGTCCACCGTAGACCCACGGTCTGTCATTGGAGTCGTCGGCGGCTGGGGCGTGGACGATGCAGGCAGCCGCCCGCGGCTGAGAGGTGGGCGATGAACGCGGCCGCCCGCCCAGGCCGGGGCGTGGGCGATGAACGCAGCCGCCCGCGGCATCGCGGTCGCCTCGACGCGGAAAGTGCGGTATTCCAGTCGGCGATGTCCGAGGACTCGCGCGTCCACCTGCCCATCGTCGGTCCCGGTAGCCCCGGCGGCGCCGGCTCTGGCAGCGCCGGCGGCGATGCGGCGCAGCCGGCGCCCCGGCGGCGCCACCCCGAGTGGATCCGCGCGAAGCTGCCGTCGCAGCCGGCGTACTTCGAGGTCCGTAACATGGTGCGGGAGCTCGAGCTCCATACCGTGTGCGAGAGCGCGAGCTGCCCGAACATCGGCGAGTGCTGGACCCGCCGCGCGCTCACCATCATGATCCTCGGCGACATCTGCACCCGGTCGTGCCGGTTCTGCGACGTCACGACGGGGCGGCCGCTGCCGCCGGATCCAGACGAGCCGCGGCGCGTGGCCGAGATGCTCGGCCGGCTCGAGCTCGAGCACACCGTGATCACGTGCGTCGATCGCGATGATCTGCCGGACTTCGGCGCCGCGCACTGGGCCGAGACGATCCGGCGCGTGAAGCAGGCGTGCCCGCAGATGACGCTCGAGGTGCTCGCCGGCGACTTCAAGGGCAAGACCGAGCACGTCGACATCGTCCTCGAGGCGGATCCGGACGTGTTCGCCCACAACCTCGAGACGGTGCCGCGGCTGTCGCGGCAGGTGCGGGTGCAGGCGAGCTACCCGCGCAGCTACAAGATCCTCGAGCACGCGCGGAAGCGCGGCGCGATCACCAAGACGGGGCTGATGCTGGGGCTGGGCGAGACGATCGACGAGGTCCGCGCCGTGCTGGCGGAGCTGGCGGGGCTCGGCGTCGATATCGTCACGCTCGGGCAGTACCTCTCGCCGAGCAAGCAGCACCTGGCGATCGAGCGCTACGTGCACCCGACCGAGTTCGCCGAGCTGGAGCAGCACGCCAGAGAGCTGGGCATCACGCACGTCGTCGCGGGCCCGCTCGTGCGATCGAGCTACCACGCCGATGGCCAGGCGCAGCTCGTCCGCGACCTCCGCGCGGCCAAGGGGCTCGCCCCCGTCGCCGGGCCCAGCCCGGGCGGCGCCGGTCAGGACCAGGTCGCGACGTAGCCGAGGCCCAGGCCGAGCGCGCGGACGCCGCCGCGGCTGGCGATCTGCAGGTGGTGCACGAGCGCGGTCATCGGCCGCCCGGTGGGCGTGCGCGCCGGCTCGGGCGAGTCGTTCAGGAACAGGCGCTCGACCGCGCGCGCCAGCTCGGGCGCCCGGCGGGCGGCGTGGTCGGGATCGAGCCGCTTGAGCCGGCGCAGCTTGCCGGCGATCTCGATCACCTGCTGGTAGAGATCGTTGAGCTCGCTCGCCGTGTAGCAGTCGTCCTGCAGGTAGACGAGCGGGCGCAGCGCCGGCGGGATGACCGCGATGACCTCGATCGGATCGCCCTCGATCGGGTGCGGCACGGGGACGGGCAGCTCGATGTGGCCGTACGCCTCGCGGCCGACGTCGCGGACGAACGTGTCGACGTTGCCCTCGACGCGCTCGCGATCGATCCCGGGCGAGGGATCCGACCAGCCGGGCCCGAAGATGTCCGGATCGAACAGGCCGGCGCGCCGCAGCTCGGGCTCGCCGGCGGCCCAGATCGGCCGCGTGATCGGCCCGGACGAGCGCTCGCGGATCTGCGCCGCGGTCGCGCGCACGAAGGAGAGGCCGCTCCGCAGCAGCGGCGAGACCCGCTGGCAGAGATCGATCCGGGGCACGGGCCAACGCTACGTGGTCGGCCGCCAGGCCGCAACTTCGGCGGCCGCGGCGCCGAGCGGCAGCGCCGGTAGCCGCGGCGCAGAGGTCGAGCCGCGCCGCGCGGTCACGCGCCGGCCACCAGATCGTGCACGAGCTTGGTCACCAGCGCGCCCGAGACCACGAGCACGGCGAGCCGGATCAGCCGCGCGCCGCCGCGGATCGCGAGCCGCGCGCCGACGATGCCGCCCGCGAGCTGCCCGGCCGCCATCGGCAGCGCGATCCGCCACGCCACGACCCCGGCGGCGGCGAACGCGGTGACGGACGCGATGTTCGACGCGAAGTTCACGACCTTGGCGTCCGCGGTCGCGCGCGGCAGGCTCTTGCCGCACAGCGCCACGAAGCCGACGATGAGGAACGTCCCGGTGCCGGGCCCGAAGAAGCCGTCGTACGCGCCGATCACGAACGCGAGCAGCGCCGCGAGCGCCAGGTAGCGCCGCGCCCGCTCGCCGGGCGGCGCGTCCTCGTCGCGCGTGGGCCGCCGCACGAGCAGGAGCGCCGCGGCCCCGATCAGCATCGCGATCGCGACCGGCCGCAGCGTCTCGTTCGACAGCTCGAGGACGAGCCGCGCCCCGAGCGCCGCGCCGACGAGCCCGAGCGGGAACGTGACGCCGGCCTGGCGGCGATCGATCCGGCCGCTCCGCCAGAACGTCGCGAGCGCCGCGCCCGAGCCCCACACGCTCTGGCCCTTGTTCGTGCCGTACGCCAGGTGCGGCGGCAGCCCGGCGGTGAGCAGCGCCGGCAGCGTGATGAGCCCGCCGCCGCCGGCGATCGCGTCCACCGTCCCGGCGAGGAACGCGGTGACCGCGAGCAGGACTATCACGAGCGGTTCGACGGCCGGATCCACGCGCCCACGGTACGCGCAAACGGCCGCCGCCCGCCACGCTCCGGTGGGGCCACGAAGCAGGCTATGCTCGGCGGGTGCAAGTCACCATCGTCGGCGCGGGCGTGATCGGCCTGTCCACCGCGCTGGTCCTCGAAGAGCGCGGCCACGAGGTGCGGATCGTCGCGGCGGCCGGCGCCGACACCTCGGTGTCGGCGGTCGCGGGCGCCGTCTGGTTCCCGTACCGCTCCGGCCCGCCGGACCGCGTCGCCGCGTGGTCCGCGCGCACGCGCACCTGGCTCGAGGAGCTCGCCGCCATCGGCGACGCGGGCATCGATGTGGTCACCGATTACGAGATCACCGGCGAGCTCGGCCCCGAGCCGCCCCTGCCCTGGTGGGCCGCCGGCATCCCGGTCACCCGCGCGCGCGCCCCCGTCGCGGGCGAGCCGCCGGCGTGGCGGTTCCTCGCCCCGCGCGCCGAGCCGGCGATCTTCCTGCCGTGGCTCGCCCGGCAGCTGCGCGCCCGCGTCGAGCGGCGGCCGGTGCGCGAGCTAGCCGCCGAGCCGGGCGACGCGATCGTCAACTGCACGGGCCTGGGTGCCCGCGAGCTGGCCGCCGATCGCGAGCTCGCCCCGCTCCTGGGGCAGACGGTCATCACGGGCTGCGGCGGGGTGGATCGCAAGCTCGCGCTCACCGACGAGCGCGAGCCCGACGAGCTGTTCTATCTGATCCCGCGGCGCGACGAGCTGGTGCTCGGCGGCTGCGCGGTGCCGTGGCCGCCGGACGAGCCGCCGCGCGCCGATCCGGCGCGCACCGAGCGGATCCTCGCGCAGGCGCGCGCGCTGGGGCTCGATATAGGCCCGCTGCACGGCGTGCGCGTCGGGCTGCGGCCGTACCGGCCGTCCGTGCGGCTCGAGCGCGATCCGGCCGAGCCGCGCATCGTCCACAACTATGGCCACGGCGGCGCCGGCTTCACGATGTGCCGCGGCTGCGCCGAGGAGGCCGCCGAGCTCGTCGAGGGGGCCGCCGCTCCCTAGCCGCCGCGGCCGCCGCTACTTGATGATGCCGAGGTAGTGCGCGGCCGCGACGCCCGCGGCGCCGAGCAAGATCAGCGCGATCGCGATCCAGATCACCCGCGAGCCGGCCCCGGGCCGCGCCTCGGACGTCCGGTCGACGATCGCCTTCTCCTCGATCGTCGGCGCGCCGCTCTCGTCGCCGCGCGCCAGCTGCGCGGCCTCGCCCGGCACCGCCAGCGCGCCGGAGCGCGGCTTGGGCTGCCCTTTGGGCTGATGATCGTTGCGCCGCTCGGTCGCCGACTTGAGCACCTGCGCCCCCGGCAGCCCGCGCCCCGCCGAGTCGCCCTTGCCGGGCTTCATCTCGTCGCGCACGACCAGCGTCGTCGGGTCGTCGTCCTCCGAGCGCACCTGCTTGACGCTCTCGATGACGAGCGGCGGCGGCGCGGCCGACGCGGCGCCCGCGCCGCCGAGGATGCTGTGATCGACCGCCGTGACCTCCGCCGAGTCGACGCCGATCACCGGCTTCATCGGCCCCGACGGCTTGATCGTGCGCGCCTCGTGCATCCGCGGCCCGACCTTGTCGTGCGCCATCTCCTCCATCGCGAGGACGGCGGGGTGCACGAGGCCCTGGGTGAGGCAGCGATCCCACGCCTCGCGCAGCGCCTGCTCGGCCTCGGAGGCGTCCTTGAACCGCACCTTGTCCGAGGACTCGAGCGCCTGCATCGTGACCTGCACCAGCGGCTCGGGGATCGAGGCGTCGTGGCGCGCCACCGACGGCGCGTTGCCCTGCACCACGTAGCCGTTCGTCGTCTTGGTGTCGGGCCCCTCGTACGGGATCCGCCCCGAGAGCAGCTCGTAGAACACCGCGCCCCACGCGAACACGTCCGCCTGCGGCGTGTACCGGCCCTCGCGGATCGCCTCGGGCGGCGAGTAGCCGGGCGTGCCCATGAAGATGCCGACCTGCGTCAGATCGGAGTCGGGCATACGCGCGATGCCGAAGTCGGCCAGCTTCCAGCGGTTGTCGCCGGCGTGGAGCACGTTGGCGGGCTTGACGTCGCGGTGGACGATCCGCTGGCGGTGCGCGAACGAGAGCGCCGACGCCAGATCGAGCGCGATCTGCACGCCGCGCGCGAGCGGGAACCGCACCCGATCGAGCCGATCGGCGAGCGACTCGCCGGGCAGGTACTCGAGCACCATGAACGGCGCGCCGGACTCCTCGTCGACGCCGACGTCGAAGATCGTCACGATCGCCGGGTGCTGCATCTTGGCGGCGGCCTTGGCCTCGCGCTGGAAGCGCTCGAGGAACGCCGACCGCACGCGCCGCCCCTGCCCCTGCGGCGACATGATCGTCTTCACCGCGACGATGCGATCGAGGAGCGGATCGCGCGCCTTGTAGACGACGCCCATCGCGCCCTTGCCGATGGTCTTGATGACCTCGTAGCGGCCGATGCGCTGGCGACCCTCGCCCACGTCGAGCTGCATCCCGGCCGGCGCCTCTCCCTTCAGCCGGCTCACGGTCCGCGGGCGTGCCTGGATCCCTTCGCTCATCAGACGCGCGAAAACTCTAACACGGCCGCTAGGTTCCCAGTGCAATCCCGGCGTGCACATCCGTTTCGGTCAGCGGTTCGGGCGCCGCCGCCCCGCCGGCCCCGGACCTCGCCGGCCCTGGGGAACGCCGGATCAGGGCCGCTGCGCGCGGCTCGATCCGGGCACCCGCGACCCGGCCGCCACGCTCGTGGTCACGAACGCGTTTCCGCCGATGACCGAGGCTTTTCCAATGATTGTCTCGCCTCCGAGGATCGTCGCGTTGGCGTAGATGACCACGTCGTCCTCGATGGTCGGGTGGCGGCGCTTGCCGGGCTCGGGCCGGCTCTCCCCCTGCGGCACGCTCAGCGCCCCCAGCGTCACGCCCTGGTAGATCCGGACGCGATCCCCGATCAGGGTGGTCTCGCCGATCACCACGCCGGTGCCGTGATCGATGAAGAAGGAGGCGCCGATCTCGGCGCCGGGGTGGATGTCGACGCCGGTCCGGCGGTGGGCCAGCTCGGTCATCATGCGGGGCACCAGCACCGCACCCTCGGCCAGGAGCACGTGGGCGATCCGGTAGACGGTGATCGCGTACGTGCCGGGGTAGCAGAACAGGATCTCGTCGACGCCGCCGGCGGCCGGGTCGCCCTCGTACGCCGCCCGCAGATCGAGCCGCACCTGCGAGCGCAGCGCGGGGAGGCGCGCGAGGAACCGATCGGTGATCGCGTCGGCCCGGGCGGTGCAGTCCTCGCAGTCGAGCTCGCTCCGGCCGAGCGCCTGCTGCCGCCGGTGGTGGAGCGCGCGGTAGACCTGCCGGTGCAGCGCGATCCGCAGCTCGGCGATGCGGAACCGCACCAGCTCGCGGAGCTGCGTCACCGCGAGCCGGGCGACGTCGGGGCCGGCGTAGCCGGGGAACAGGAGCGCGCGCGCCATCTCGAGGATCTGCTCGACCTGCGCCTCCGACGGCAGCTCGTAGCTGCCGATGTGCTGCATCTCGCGCGCGGCCGGATCCAGGTAGAGCTCGAGCAGCGTGTCGGCGACCTGCTCGGAGCTCGCCGGCTCGGAGGTGAAAGACGCGCCCACCATGGACAGCGGCCGGCGCTCGGTGCTCATCGGGACATCTTCCAACAAGTGAGGGCCGACGTCACGAGTCGGGTTCTTCGCGGCCTGGCCCCGGCGCGGCGGACCGGCGGACCGGCTCCGGCGCCGCGTTGATCCGCGCCACCACGGCGTCCAGGTCCGCCTCGGGGATCGTGACCCGCGTCGGCATGCCGCCGCCGAGCCCGAACAGCACGACGAAGTCCCAGCCCGAGTCGAACGGCGCCGCGATCGAGACCATCCCCGAGTCGCGCACGATCGCGACCGGCGCGAGCACCTGCCCCGCGAGCAGCAGATCGGTCTTGTCGAACTGGCCCGACGACCCGGCCGTGTCCACGACGGCGACGCGGCCGCGGATCCCGTAGTTGCGGGCCAGCGCGCGCGTCTGCGCGTCGCGGCGCTCGAACTCGGCCGCCGCGTCGGTGATCACGTCCTGGTGCGTGCCCGGCCGCATCCCGCCGACGAGGTACGCGACCACGGAGCGCTTCAGCTGATCGTCGCGGAACTTCGCGCGCAGCGCGCGATCGATGCGCGTCGCGAGCGGCCCCGGCACGCCGACCCGCGTGTCCACCGCGCGCGCGTCGTCATCGGCGCCCGGGTACGGCTCGCGCCCGCCGAGGATCCACTTGGCCGCCGCGTAGAGCCCGTCGAGATCGACGTGCGTGCAGATGCAGTCGATCGGGCCGACCTGGCGCACGAGCTCCTCGGTCACCATCTCCGGGCACGCGCCGTGCTCGGCCTTGGTCGACAGCACGAACCGCGGATCGCCCGCGAAGTCGACGTGGCGCTCGTGGTCGTGGTGGTCCACCCACGCCGCGAGCCGGTCGCCGAGCGCGGTGAGGAACGGCCGCGTCGTGCGCTCGAACGAGATGCTGGTCCCGATCGTCGCCGCGAACGCCAGATCGAGCACCACGACGCGCCCGTGCAGCTTGTCGGCGCGCGGCAGCATCCGCGGCGACGCGAACCACAGCTGAGGCAGGCGGGGCTCCACGGGCAGCACCATACCCCGGACTGGGCCTCCGGACTGGGCCTCCGGACTGGGCCTCCGGACTGGGCCTCCGGACTGGGCCTCCGGACTGGGCCTCCGGACTGGGCCTCCGGACTG
>Ga0307406_10001558_pt1 | contig 12653 bp, 10 predicted proteins | sample 322Cmetagenome_3_FD_203706 | JGI IMG/M metagenome (GOLD analysis project Ga0307406, IMG submission 203706) | Maize rhizosphere microbial communities from greenhouse at UC Davis, California, United States - 322HYB-C-2 | ecosystem: Host-associated > Plants > Roots > Rhizosphere > Soil | place... | reverse complement strand
GGGCGCCGCTTCCGGGGCGGGCGCGGGCTCCGCAGCGGGCGCGGGCTCCGCGGCGGGCGCCGGTTCCGGGGCGGGCGTCGGCTCCGGCTCGGGAGCGGGGAGCGGGGCGGTGTGCTCGGTCCACTGCGCACCATCCCACCAGCGGGTGCGGGACGGGTCGGTGGGGTCGGCGTACCAGCCGGCGGGGGTGCTCATCGGTTGCTCTCCTGGAGTTCGGCGCCCGCGTGGGCGAGTTCGGCAAGGGCTGCGTCGCTCGAGGCGGAGGCGACCCCCGCGACGAGGTCGGTCAGGATGCGGACGTGTCGGCCGTGGTCGATGGCATCCATCGCCGAGGCGCGCACGCAGTAGTCGGTGGCGATGCCGACGACGTCGACGTCGACGACGCCGTGGGAGGTGAGCAGATCGCCGACCGTCTCGCCGGCGTCGGTCACCCCCTCGAACAGCGAGTAGGCGGGCTTGCCCTGCCCCTTCTTCACGTGGTGGGTGACCGCCGCGGTGTCCAGCTCCGGGTCGTACTCGGCGCCGGGGGTTCCGGCGACGCAGTGCACCGGCCAGGTCTCGACGAAGTCCGGCTCTCCGGCCGCGAAGTGGCCGCCGTTGTCGCCGTCGGCATCGTGCCAGTCGCGGGAGGCGATGATCAGGGCGTAATCGGCGGCGTGCGCGGCGAGGTGCGCGCTGATCCCGGCCGCCACGGCGTCACCACCTGCCACACCGAGCGCTCCGCCCTCGGTGAAGTCGTTCTGCACGTCGACGATGAACAGGGCTCTGGTCATACGTCGAGCGTAGCCCCGTCATCCCCGTTCACAACTCCGGACGTCCGGGTCACCTCCCGCGCAGGGAGCGGCGGGTCGCGCCGGCCGGCACCGCATCTCCGGAGTTCTGCACGGTGATCGCCTCGTCATCGCGCCGCGACAGCCGCGACGGCCACCAGATCGCCCGGCCGATGTCGAACGACACGGCCGGCACCAGCAGCGAGCGCACGACGAAGGTGTCCAGGAGCACGCCGAAGGCGACGATGAACGCGATCTGGGCGAGGAAGAGGATGGGGATCACCCCGAGCGCCGCGAACGTCGCCGCCAGCACCAGCCCGGCCGAGGTGATCACCCCTCCGGTGGCCACGAGCCCGCGGAGGATGCCGGGACGCGTCCCGTGCCGCAGCGACTCCTCGCGCACGCGCGACATCAGGAAGATGTTGTAGTCGACGCCCAGCGCCACGAGGAAGACGAAGCCGTACAGCGGGACCGCCGGGTCGGCTCCCGGGAAGGCGAACACGTGCTCGAACACGAGCGCGCTGACGCCCAGCGCCGCTCCGAAGGAGAGGATCACGCTGAGGATCAGGAGCACCGGCGCGAGGATCGAGCGCAGCAGCAGCATGAGGATCAGCAGGATCACCACGAGGATCACGGGGATGATGACCGTGCGGTCCCGGATCGAGGTGTCGTTCGTGTCCAGGTCGATCGCCGTCGTACCGCCGACGAGGCTCCGGCCCTCCCCGAGGGCATCGCCGAGGGCGCTGCGCAGGTCCCGGATGGTGTCCTCGGCGGCGAGGGAGTCCGCCTCATCGGCGAGGGTCGCGATGAGCAGCACGTCGCCGTCCGAGACGGTGGGGGTCGGCGCGTCGGTTCCGGGCGGTCCGGCGACGGTGTAGACCGGCTCGCCGTCCTGGACCTCCACGCCGACCTGGCCGGCGGGCGCGTCCGAGGCGGCGACGGCGACCGAGTCGATGCCGGACGCGTCGTCGAGGACGCCGACGGCGTCGGCCACGGCGCCCTCGGGCACGATGACGTAGACGGGGCTGCCCGATCCGGCGGGGAAGTGCTCGGCGAGGACGTCCTGCCCGTCGCGGGCCTCGCTGGCCCCCAGCACGAGATCGCTCGAGGGCACGCCGTCGGCCTTCAGCTGCAGCACCCCGACGGAGGCGGCCAGCAGCACCACCGTGCAGACGATCCAGGTAGCCCGCGCGTGGCGCGCGACGAAACGCGCCTGACGCGCCCAGAAGCCGCGCACCGGCTGCCGCGGACGGAGGTGGAGGTCGTCGGGGATGCCGGTCGCGCCCGTGCGCGGGATGAACGGCCAGAACGCCGCGCGGCCCACCAGCGCCAGCAGCGCCGGAAGGAACGTCAGCGCCGACAGCACCGAGAAGGCGATGCCGATCGAGGCGATCGGCCCGAGGGCGCGGTTGCTGGCGAGGTCGCTCAGCAGCAGGCAGAGAAGGCCCGCGATGACCGTGCCGCCCGAGGCGAGGATCGGCTCGAACGCCCCCTTCCAGGCGACGATGGTGGCGGGCCAGCGCCCGTGCCCCGCCGCGACCGACTCGCGGAACCGCGCGACGTACAGGAGGGCGTAGTCGGTGGCCGCGCCGATGACCAGGATGAACAGGATGCCCTGGACCTGGCCGTTCAGCACGACGATCTCCGCCTTGGCGAGCCACCAGACCGTGAGCAGCGCGACGCACAGCGCGAAGGTCGAGGTCAGCAGCACGAGGATCGGCAGCAGCGGCGAGCGGTACACCACGACCAGGATCACGAAGACGGCGGCCAGGGCGACGATCAGCAGCAGCCCGTCGATGCCGAGGAACCCCTGGGCGAGATCGGCGGTGAACCCGGCGGGTCCGGTGACCCAGGCCTGCAGGCCGTCGGCGAGATCCTCCTGGACGACCGCGCGGAGCTCCTCGACGACATCGCGCACCTCGCCGCCGGCATCGATGGGGACGAAGATCTGCGCGGCCGAACCGTCGTCCGACACGATCGGGGGCGACACCTCGCCGACTCCCTCGATGTCGCCGACGGCATCCGCGATCCCCAGCAGATCGGCGACCTGCGCGTCGTCGAGCGCGGTGCCGGCCTCCACGACCACCACCGCGGGGATCGAGTCGCCGCCCGTGAAGTCCGCCAGGCGCTCCTGCACCTGTGTCGACTCGGCGCTGGCGGGCAGGAAGCTCGACTGGTCGTTCGTGGCGACCTCCTCGACCTTCCCGAAGTACGGTCCGCCGATCGACCCGCCGACGAGCCAGATGAGCACCAGGACGACCGGGATGCCCACGCGCAGCCAGCGGGAGGGACTCGTCCGGGTGCGCTCGTTCATTTCGCTAGCTTATCTAGCGAAATGGCTCCGCGCGAGGGGCGCACGCGCCACGCCCCCGCGTCCCGGCGCGGGCGCCCCCGTATCCCGGCGCGGGCGCCCCCGCGTCCCGGCGCGGGCGCCCTTAGGCTGACAGCCATGCTCGCCGCCTCGCTCGCCTTCCTCGGCGCGCTCGTCTACGGCTCCGCCGACTTCCTCGGCGGCCTGGCCGCCCGGCGCCTCCGGCCGCTGCTGGTCACGTCGGTGGCGGCGGCGTCGGGCCTGATCGTGCTCGTTCTCGCCTCCCCGCTGCTGGGCGGCGTCTGGCGCGTGGCGGACGTGCTGTGGGGTGCGGCGTCGGGCGTCTCCGGCGCGATCGCGATCGGCCTCCTGTACGCATGTCTCGCCCTCGGCCCCATGAGCGTGCTCTCCCCCGTCACCGCGGTCGTCTCGGCCGTCGCGCCGATGCTGTGGGGCCTCCTCGTCGACGGCGAGCGGCTGGGCCCGGCGGGTTACGCGGGTCTCGCCCTCGCCGTCGTCGCGATCGTCCTGGTCGCCTTCCTCCCGGGCGAGCGGATCACCCGCCCGTCGCTTCGGGGCCTGCTGATGGCGGTCGGCTCGGGCATCGCCATCGGCGCGTTCCTCATCCTGATCGACCGCACGGGCGAGGACAGCGGCGTCGTCCCGCTCATCGTCAACCGCGGGGTGGCGGCGATCATCACCGGCGCGATCACGCTCGCCCTCGTGGTCGCGGCCGTCCGGCGGGGTGAGCGCGTGCGGGCCGCGCTGTCGGCGACGGGGATGCCGGTGGCGCCGACGCCGTCGGGCCGGGCGGACCTCGAGCACACCGGGGACCGCTCCACCACCCCGGGCACCACGGCGGGCGGCGACGCGTCTCCTCGCGGAACGGGATGGGGGCGGGCCTGGGCGCTCGCCGCGCTCTGCGGGGGCGTCGATGCGGCGGCCAATGTGCTGCTGGTGCTGGCGCTGCGCTCCGGAGGCGACCTGGCCGTCGTCTCGGCCCTCACGGCGCTCTATCCGGCCGGCACCGTGCTGCTGGCGGCTGTCGTGCTGCGCGAGCACATCGCACGGATCCAGTGGGCGGGCCTGGCCCTCGCCCTCACGGCGGGCGCACTGCTGGCGCTCGCCTGACAGCCGCCTCGCGCCGCCCGGCTCAGCCGCGCGCGAAGAGGAGGATCCAGGACACGACGAGAGCGACGACGCCGAGGGACAGGGAGGCCACCGCCGCCCACGCCACGGCGCGCAGCCCCGGCGGCCGGCGCGTGAGCCGCATCCGGTCGCGCCACCCGTACCGGTACCAGATGCCGATGCGGTCGACGCCCGCGAGGGCGCTCGCGTCGTGTTCGCCCACGCGGGCACCGTTGGCATCGCCGTCAGCGTCGTACCAGCGCACGAAGGTGCCCGGCGACGCGCCGGAGTCCTCGTGGTCCACGAGGCCCTCCGCGGGGAGCCAGGTACCGTCGGCGACCCACACGACGACCGCCGCGACACCGAGCACGAGCGCGCCGATGAAGCCGAGCCACGTGAAGATCTCGATCACCGCGTCGAGCGCGTCCACCCGGCCTCCTGGAGCCCTCCGGTCGGTGGTCGCAGCCAGCGCCGACCCTACGACGAAGGCCCGCCGCGCGACGGGCCTTGCTGGTCGAGCCACCTAAGGGAATCGAACCCTTGACCTATTCATTACGAGTGAATCGCTCTGCCGTCTGAGCTAAGGTGGCGCGTGCTCTGCTCTCGCATGCACGATGAACGATCTTACAGGGTCGGCGGGGGTGCCGCGAACCGTGGGAACACGGCCCCGGTGTCCGCGTGTTACAGCTCGATTCGGCAGGCGGCGAGCGCCCGCGTACGGTCGTCACGGCACCGCGAAGAGGCGAGCGCGGTCCAGGTCGCGTCCGACGCCCCGTGCTCCGTCACGGAGGCGCCCGCGGTGCCCCGATCCACAAGGAGCACCACCATGTCCACGAAGTTCCTCCGAGCGGCCGCCCTGGCCCTCCCCCTCGCCCTGCTGCTGAGCGCGTGCGCCGGCGGCACCTCCGAGCCGGGCGCCTCCAGCGCCGCCCCCGAATCGACCGAACCGGTGAAGATCGGCGTCGTCGGCGCCGGCGACGCCTACTGGGAGACCTACAAGGAAGCCGCGGCCGCCGAGGGCATCGAGATCGAGCTCGTCGATTTCAGCGAGTACACGCAGCCCAACCCCGCGCTCTCGGCCGGAGAGCTGGATCTGAACCAGTTCCAGCACGTGATCTACCTCGCCACGTACAACGTCAACGCCTCCGACGACCTCGTGCCGATCGGCTCCACCGCGATCTATCCGCTCGGGCTCTACTCGACGAAGTACGCGTCGGTCGCCGACATCCCCGCCGGCGAGACGGTCGCCGTGCCCAACGACGAATCGAACCAGGCGCGCGGTCTGCTCGTCCTGCAGTCGGCCGGTCTCGTGGAGCTCGAGGACGGCGGATCGATCTTCTCCACCGTCGCCGACGTGCTCGACACCTCGAAGGTGAAGGTCGAGGCACTCGACGCCGCCTTCACCGCGACCTCGCTCCCCGACGTCGCGGCGGCGGTCATCAACAACGACTTCGTCGAGGATGCGGGACTGACCTTCGCCGACGCGATCGCCACCGACGACCCGTCCGACCCGAACGCCCTCCCGTACGTGAACATCTTCGCCGCGCGCGCCGAGGATGCGCAGAACCCGACCTACCTGAAGCTCGTGGAGATCTACCAGAACACCCAGGAGGTGCTCGACGGCGTTCAGGAGGCCTCCGGCAACACCGCCGTGCTGCTGAAGACCCCGGCGTCCGACCTCGTGACGTCGCTCCACGACGTCGAGGACGACATCCGCGCCAACCAGTAGTCGCCTCTCACCGCAGGCGCCCTGCGTGCGCGGCCCGTTCGACGAGCGGGCCGCGCACGCATGTCAGGAAGGAACCCCATGACGCTGATCCGCCTCTCCGGCGTGACCAAGTCCTTCCCGGCGACGACCCGCGGCGGCTCCCCCGTCGTCGCGGTCGACGACGTCTCGCTCGACGTCGTCGCCGGATCCATCACCGGCATCATCGGATACTCCGGCGCCGGCAAGTCCACCGTCCTGCGATTGGTCAACGCGCTCGAGTCACCCACGAGCGGCACGGTCGAGATCGACGGTCGCGACATCACGCGCCTGCGCGAGCGCGACCTGCGGGCGCTGCGAAGTGACATCGGCATGATCTTCCAGCAGTTCAACCTGTTCGACTCGCGGACGGTCGCCGGCAACATCGCGTATCCCCTGGAGGTCGCCGGCCGCCCCCGCGCCGAGATCGCGACGCGGGTCGCCGAGCTGCTGCAGTTCGTGGGCCTGTCCGACAAGGCGAAGGCCTACCCGGAGCACCTCTCCGGAGGGCAGAAGCAGCGGGTCGGGATCGCCCGCGCGCTGGCGACGAGCCCGCGCATCCTTCTCGCCGACGAGGCGACCAGCGCCCTCGACCCCGACACGACTCAGGAGGTGCTCGGGCTGCTGCGGCGCGTGAACGCGGAGCTCGGCGTCACGATCCTCGTCATCACGCACGAGATGGACGTGATCCGCAGCCTCGCCGATCGGGTCGTCGTGATGGAGGACGGCCGCGTCATCGAGGACGGCGCCGTGTTCGATGTCCTGTCGAACCCCCGGCATCCGGCGACCCGCCGGTTCGTCGGGAGCATCATCGACGAGGTCCCCGCCGGCGAGAAGCTCCGGGCCCTGCGGGAGCGCCACCCGGGCCGCATCGTCACCTTCACCCTGCGCGACGGCGACGTCTCCCAGTCCGAGGTGTTCGCCGCGCTGGCCGCTCACGATGTGCGCTTCGAGCTGATCCACGGCGGCATCACCGACATCGGCGGTCGCGTGTTCGGCCATCTCACCCTGGCGCTGACCGGTGAGCCCGGTGCCGTCGAGCGTGCGATCGTCGCCGCCGGCGCGCACGCGCCGCTCATCGAGGAGGACTCCCGTGGATAGGCTCGTCGACCTGCTCCCCGAGCTGTGGGACGCCACGTTCGAGACGCTGTACATCGTCAGCCTTTCGCTGATCTTCGGCGGCCTGCTCGGCCTGCTGCTGGGCCTCGCCCTCTACGCCACACGACCCGGCAGCCTCTTCCCGAACCGCCCGCTGTTCGGCGTGCTCAACGTGCTGGTCAACTTCTTCCGCCCGATCCCCTTCGTGATCCTGCTCGCGGCCGTGCAGCCGGCGGCCCGCAGCGTCGGTCTGCCGGGGATCGGACCGGAGTTCGGCATCTTCGCCATCACGATCGCCTCGCTGTTCGCCATCAGCCGCATCGTCGAGCAGAACCTCCTCACCGTGCGGCCGGGGATCATCGAGGCGGCGCGCGCGGCCGGTGCGAGCCGCGCTCGGATCCTCTTCCGGCTGATCCCCCGCGAAGCGCTGGGACCGCTCGTGCTCGGCTACACGTTCATCGTGGTCGCCCTCGTCGACATGACGGCGATCGCCGGCGCGGTCGCGGCGGGAGGCCTCGGCGAGTTCGCGATCGTCTACGGGTTCAAGCAGTTCAACCCGTGGGTGACGTGGGCGGCGGTGCTCGTGATCATCGTCATCGTGCAAGCCGTGCAGTTCCTCGGCAACGGGCTGGGCCGGCGCCTCCTGCGCCGCTGACCGGTCGGTCACTCGCAGCGCAGGCCGTCCTCGGGGACGGTGCCGTCGATCAGGTAGGCGGTCACCGCGTCGTCGACGCACGCGTTGCCCTTGTTGAAGCCGGTGTGCCCCTCGCCCACGCGCGTGACCAGCACGCCCGACGACAGCTGCGCGGCCAGCGACTCCGACCACGAGTACGGCGTGGCGGGGTCGTTCGTGGTGCCGACGACGACGATCGGCGCCGCACCGTCGGCGGTGATCGGCTCGCGCACGCCGGTCGGCTCGGCCGGCCAGACGGCGCAGACGTCGACGCCCTGCCAGTACGGGGCGATCGTCGGGGCCTTCTCGGCGACGATCGCCTCAGCGGCGGCCTGGTCGGCTTCGTCGGTGTCGAGCGGGTAGTCCATGCAGTTGTAGGCACGGAAGGCCTCGGTGGAGTTGTCCTCGTACGTGCCGTCCGCGGCGCGCCCGTAGTAGAAGTCGGCGAGCAGGAACGCGGTGTCGGGATCGCCGGAGAGGGCGTCCTCCAGGGCCATCGTCAGGTAGCTCCAGCTCTCCTGGGCGTAGAGCGCCGCGATGATCCCCGTCATCAGGGAGTCCGCGCCGAGTTCGCGTCCGTCGGAGGCGGTGAGAGGCGTCCGGTCCACACTCGCCAGCAGCGTGCCGAGGTCGGCCATCGCCTCGTCGAGCGAGCCCGAGAACGGGCAGTCGTCGCCGTCCAGACAGTCGGCCATGTACGCCCGCAACGCCGACTCGAAGCCGACCGCCTGCGTCGTCCCGACATCCAGTCCCGGGATCGACGGATCGATGGCGCCGTCGAGCACGAGACGTCCGACCTTGTCCGGGAACAGCTTGGCGTAGGTGGCGCCGAGGAAGGTCCCGTAGGAGTAGCCCAGATAGTTCAGCTGCGCGTCGCCGAGCACGGCACGGAGCAGGTCGAGGTCGCGAGCGGCGCTGTCGGTGGTGATGTAGGGCAGGATGCCGTCGCTGCCGTCGATGCACGCCTGCACGAACTCGTCGTTGCGCTCGGTCAGCTCGGCCTCCCAGCCCGCGCTACCGCGGGGGTCGGCGGGGATGTCGAAGAGGTAGGCGTCCATCGCCTCCGCGTCGAGGCAGGTCACGGCCGTCGAGCGTCCGACCCCGCGCGGATCGAAGCCGATCACGTCGTAGGCGGCGGCGAGCTCCTCGCCGACGGCGAACAGCGCGCTGTCGGCGACGAGGTCGTAGCCGCTGGCTCCCGGACCGCCGGGATTGGTGAGCAGCGAGCCGCGTGCGCCCTCGTCGGCTGCCCGACGGATGACTGCCAGCTCGATCTCGCCCGCATCCGGGTCGGTCCAGTCCAGCGGCGCGGTCACCGTCGTGCAGTCGTACTCCCCCGCATCCGCTCCCTCGCACCGGTCCCAGGCCAGGCTCTGCCCGTAGAAGTCCTCGAACCCCGCGGGCACGTCGTCGAGGTTCGGGCTCTGCGAGGGGGCCGACGACGAACCGTCGGCGGTCTTCGGATCCCAGAGGATGCCGCAGGCGCTCAGGGCCAGCGCGGCGACGATCGCCGTGGCGGCGACGGCGATGAGACGACGGGGACGGTTCACGGGGTCCTTCCGCTGGCGACGGTGATCAGCATGCTCTCGAGGGCGAGCGCCGGCGCGGCGTTGCCTTCCAGATTCGTGCGGGTGAGGGAGATCTGGTCGAGCACGGTGAGGGTGCGCTCGGGAGTCCATGCGGCGGCGAGGGCGGCGAGCTCTTCGGACAGCTCCCGGTTGATGAGCCCGTCCGAGCGGCCGAACTGGAGCATGAGGGTGTCGCGGTACATCGACTCGAGGTCGGTGAGAACGCGGTCGATGCCGTCGCGGAGGCTCCGTGTCGCGCGCCGCTTCTGGTCCTCTTCGAGGGCACCCAGCTGTCCGCGGACGGCCGGCGGGACCGCCGCGCCGGCCGGGATGCCCAGCGTACGCAGGAGCGACTCGCGCTCCGCCTCGTCCCGCTCGGCGGTCAGCGACTTGGCATCGTCGGTGGCCAGCTGCACGATGCGGGCGGCGACCTCGACGGCGTCGTTCACACCGCGAACGCGCAGGACGGCCCGCAGCGTCTCGTCGCGACGGGACCGCGCGGCCTCGTCGGTGGCGAGGCGCTGCGCCATGCCGATGTGCCGCTGAGCGAGCCGGGCCGACTGCTCGGCGATGGCGGGATCGGCTCCGGTGCGCTGGACGATCAGCCGGGCGACGTCCTCGACGTCGGGCTCGCGCAGCCGCAGGGTGCGCACGCGCGACCGGATCGTCGGCAGCAGGTCGGCGTCGCTCGGGGCGCACAGCACCCAGACGGTCCGCTCGGGCGGCTCCTCGAGCGCCTTCAGGAGGACGTTGCTCGTGCGCTCGACCATGCGGTCGGCGTCCTCCATGACGATGACCCGGTAACGGCCGAGCGAGGGGGCGAAATAGGAGCGCTCGACGAGGGCGCGCGCGTCCTTGATCGAGATGATGACCCCCTCGGTGCGCAGGGCCGCGAGGTCGGGGTGGGTTCCGGCGAGCACCTGACGCATCGCGGCCTCGTCGCCCGGCTCGGCGATGAGGGCCGCAGCGAACGCGTAGGCGAGGGTCGAGCGGCCCGATCCGGGCGGGCCGGTGATGAGCCACGCGTGCGCCAGCTGGGCCGGGTCGGACGCGGCCGCCTGCAGCTGCACGACGGCGTCGTCCTGCCCCCAGACCTCGCCCCACGGCACCTGTCCCGCCGGCGCGGCGGTCGCGGGGGCGTCGGGGACCGTCGTCATGCCGACCAGCCTACGGTGTGCCGCCGACCTCGTTCCGCGGCGAGAGGAGTCGATCAGTCCAGGGCGTCGGCGACCCGAGCCCGTACGGCGGCGGCGAGCTCGTCCGCGTCGCGCGTGGCGTCGAGCACGAGGAACCGGTCGGGCTCCGCAGCGGCCAGCTCCAGGTAGGCCGCGCGCACCCGCGCGTGGAAATCGGACTCCTCCGCCTCCAGCCGGTCGAACGGCTTGTCGTCGGCGTCGAGGCGGTGGCGCGCCACGTTCGGGTCGAGGTCGAGCAGCACGGTGATGCGCGGCAGCGCCCCTCCGGTGGCCCACAGCGACAGGTTGCGGATCTCGTCGGCGTCCAGCACGCGGCCGGCGCCCTGGTAGGCGACCGACGAGTCGAGGTAGCGGTCCTGGATCACGATGTCCCCGCGGGCGAGGGCGGGCTGGACGAGCGTCGCGACGTGATGGGCCCGGTCGGCGGCGTAGAGGAGCGCCTCGGCGCGCGGCGCGATGTCACCGCGATGGTGCAGCACGATGGCGCGGATGAGCTCGCCGACTTCGGTGCCGCCGGGCTCGCGGGTGCGCACCACCGTGCGTCCCCGGTCGCGCAGCCAGTCCTCCAGCAGGGCGGCCTGGGTCGTCTTGCCCGACCCGTCGCCGCCCTCGAACGTGATCCACAGTCCTTCGACAGGCTCAGGAACCGGGAGGTCGTCAGGAACCGGGACGGCCGACGTCACTTCTTCTTCGCCGGGGTCTTGCGCGTCGTGGTCGTCCGCCGCGTCGTGCGCTTGGGCGCGGGGCCCTTCGCGCGCTTCTCGGCGAGCATCTCGACGGCGATCTCGAACGTGATGTCGTCGGGCGTCTGCCCGCGCGGGATCGTCACGTTCGTCGTGCCGTCGGTGATGTACGCGCCGAAGCGTCCGTCCTTGATGCGGATGGGCTTCTCGCTCACGGGGTCGGCCTCGAACTCCTTGAGGGAGGTCGCCGCGCGGTTGGCGTACTTCGGCAGCGCGTAGATCTCGAGCGCCTGTTCCAGCGTGATGTCGAAGATCAGCTCCTCGCTGCCGATGCTGCGCGAGTCGGTGCCCTTCTTGATGTACGGGCCGTACGGGCCGTTCTGGGCGGTGATGTCGACGCCCGTCTCCGGGTCCTGTCCCACGACGCGCGGCAGGCCGAAGAGTTTCAGCGCGGTCTCGAGATCGATGGTCTCGGGCGACATGCTCTTGAACAGCGAGGCCCGGCGGGGCTTGGGGGCGACGTCCTTCTTCGCGCCCCGCTTCTTCGGAGCCTCCTCGACCGGCGCCTCCGTCTCGGGGAGGACCTCCTCGAGATAGGGACCGAATCGGCCGTCCTTCACCACGATGTCGCGCCCGTTCTCTGGGTTCTGCCCGAGAACGCGGTCGCCGCCGACGGGGGCGTCGATGAGCTCGCGCGCCTTCTCGGGCGTCAGCTCGTCGGGCGCGAGGTCGTCGGGGACGTTGATGCGGCGCGGTGTCTCCTCGTCGCCGGGGACCTCGAGGTAGGGCCCGTAGCGCCCGAAGCGCAGCACCGCGACGTCGCCGATGGGCGTCGAGTTGATCTCCCGCGCGTCGATGTCGCCGAGGTTGTCGACGACCTGCCGGAGGCCCCGGTGCGTGTCGGAGCCGAAGTAGAAGCCGTTGAGCCAGTCGACCCGGTCGGCCTCGCCCGATGCGATCCGGTCGAGGTCATCCTCCATCTCGGCCGTGAAGTCGTACTGCACGAGGTCGCCGAAGTGCTCCTCGAGGAGGCGGACGACCGAGAACGCGACCCAGCTGGGCACGAGCGCCTGACCGCGCTGCGTGACGTATCCGCGGTCGAGGATCGTGGAGATGATCGATGCGAAGGTCGACGGCCGGCCGATGCCGAGCTCCTCGAGCCGCTTCACGAGGCTGGCCTCGGTGTACCGCGGCGGCGGGGAGGTCTCGTGGCCCTTCGCCTCAAGGTCGGCGATCGCGAGCGATTCGCCTTCCTTCAGCGGCGGCAGCTTCGCCTCGCCGGGGGTCTCGTCAGCGTTGCGCTCCTCGTCGCGGCTCTCCTCGTAGGCGGCGAGGAAGCCGCGGAAGGTGATGACCGTGCCGCTCGCGGTGAACTCCGCGATCGTGCCCGCGACGGTGACGGATGCCTCGGCCGGGGTCGCGGCATCCGCTGCCGTCGGCCCGACCTCGATCGTGACGGTCGCGGTCTGGCCCTTCGCGTCG
>Ga0307406_10001557_pt1 | contig 12665 bp, 7 predicted proteins | sample 322Cmetagenome_3_FD_203706 | JGI IMG/M metagenome (GOLD analysis project Ga0307406, IMG submission 203706) | Maize rhizosphere microbial communities from greenhouse at UC Davis, California, United States - 322HYB-C-2 | ecosystem: Host-associated > Plants > Roots > Rhizosphere > Soil | place... | reverse complement strand
CCCCCGCGTCCACCGGATCGAAACCAAGCATCGACGCCAGCTCGTGCGCGACTCGCTTCGCGCCGATATCGTTGCCGGCGTAGAACATGACCGTCGCCGCCCCGGCGTAGCCGGGGTCACGTATGTTCTCCGCCCCCGTGGTATTGAACACCTTGACCACGTGCGCGTTAGGCACCAGCGCCTGAACGCGTTCCGCGCCGGACTCGCCACCCGGACCGACGTCCAGCGCGAAGCCCGCCTTGAGCGGGTTGGTGGCGTCGAGCAGCGGGCGGCCGTCGAGCGCCCCCGCGTCCGCCCCCGCTTCTCGCAGCACGTCCGCGACGGCACCCCATGGCGTAGCAAGAACGACCACATTCGCCTCCCTCGCCGCCTCGGCCGGCGAGACGACGGTCGCGCGCGACGGCAAACCGGCCCCTCCCCCTCCCTTCACCGCCGCCGCGCCGGCTTCGGGTCGCCTAACGCCGAACTTCACGTCGTGTCCCGCCTCCGCCCATCGGCGGCCAAGCGTGCCGCCCACGTTGCCGGCGCCCACGATCGCGATCCGCATCCCGCCCCTCCTCGACTGATGGCTGACTGTCCTACGGCGAACGATATACGAGAGGGCCTCGCGGGAGCACCTCTGACTTTTGCCTTGCACTTTTTTCCTCCCGCTGGCATGCGCCCGCGGGTAGTGTCAGACCCATGCGTCTTTCCCCGTCCTTGTTCTCGCATCTGCTCGTGCCCTCGCTGCTGGGCTCCGAAGCTCTCGCGCAACGGCCCGACTCCCGCGACTCGGCACAGACCCTCCCGGGCGTGACGGTCTCCGCCACTCGTTCGCCATCGCGGATTCTCACCACGCCCCTCGCGGTAACGAAGATCGGGACGTCCGAGCTGCGATCTGTGAACGGGTTCGGTCTCGATGACGCCCTCAACCGGGTTCCGGGCGTCATCGCGCAGTCGCGCTACGGCACGAGCGACATCCGGCTCATGATCCGCGGCTTCGGTGCTCGCGGTGCCGGAGATCGGTCGAACTCCGGCACGTCTCGCGGCATCCGTGTACTCGTGGATGGCTTCCCCGAAACGGAGCCCGACGGTCGCACGGCGTTCGACCAGCTCGACCTCGCGGCGACCGCGGGACTGGAGGTCATCCGCTCGAATGCATCCGCGCTGTGGGGGAACGCGGCGGGCGGCGTGGTCAACGTCATCACGATGCCCGGCGCGGAAACGCCCGCATTCGAGGCGCAGACCATCGTCGGAGATCTCGGCCTCACGCGTTATGCGGTGCGAACCGCGGCACCGATGGGCGCGAGCGGAATACTGTGGGCGAACTTCACGAACACGTCGTTCGACGGATGGCGCGACCACTCCGACGCGCGTCGCGCGCTCGTGAACGGCGGCGCGACCGGCCGGGTCGGCGAGCGCACGCGGCTCGGACTCTATTTCTCGGCCGCCAACAATCTCATGCACGTCCCGGGGCCACTCACGCAGGCACAGGTCGACGAGGACCCGAACCAGGCCAACTCCACGTACCTGCAGCGGGATGAACGTCGCTACAATCGCGTGGGGCGCCTTGGTGTGAGCGTCGACCACGACGTGAGCTCGACGCTCTCGCTGTCATCAATACTCTACGTCAACCCGAAGTACCTGCAGCGGTCGGAGCGCAACACGTTCCGCGACTTCACGCGCTACCACGTGGGCGGGAACCTCATTGCGCTGACGACCTTTCCCGCTGGCAGGACGCGATCGGTGCTCACGTTTGGCGTCGATGAGGCCTATCAGGATGGAGCCATCCTGTTCTACAATCTGACGCCCACCGGAGACCGCGGAACGACGTTGACCGACAACAAGGGCGAGGGCGCGAACAACTTCGGCGTGTTTCTCCAGGACGAGCTCAGCGTGAATCAGCGCCTAACGCTGTTGCTGGGCGCCCGGTACGACGCGGTGGCGTACCACTATCGGAGCTTCCTGCCCTCGCCGCCGGTCGCGTCGGATCATCGTGCGTTCTCGCGAGTGTCGCCCAAGCTCGGGATCAACTGGCTGGTGGGTGCATCGAGGAGCCTGTACGCGAACGTCGGCGGCGGGATCGAGGTGCCGGCGGGGAACGAGACCGATCCGACGCCGGGCGCGCCGCCGGCGCTGCTCAATCCGCTGCTCGACCCGATCCGATCCACGACGTACGAGGTCGGCTTCAAGTCGATGCCATCGCTCTCGAGCGGCACCCGGTTCAGCGTTGGCTACGACATCGCACTCTACGACATCGAGGTCGACAACGAGATCGTGCCGTACAACGGTGGCCGCTACTACCTGACCGCCGCGAAGGCGCGGCGGCAGGGTGCGGAGGCCGGCCTCACCGTCCAGTCGGCCGCGGGCCTGTTCGCGAACGGCGCGTTCACGTTCTCGCACAACATCTACCGCGACTACGTCGTCGATTCGGCTGTGATCTTCCCGACCGATCCGACGAAGGTCGGCAAGGTGGCGGACTACAGCGGGAACGACGTCGTGGGAATCCCGAACGCGCTGGCGAATGTGGAGGTGGGGACCGAGGTCCCGGGCTACCGTGCGTTGCGCGTGAAGGCGGGGGTCGAGCATTCGGGCAAGTACTTCGCGGACGACGCGAACGGCGTACGCGTTCCGTCGTTCACGATCGTGAACCTCACGGCCGAGCTCCGGGACCCGATCGTAGTATTCCGCGGCGTTCGCGTGGGCGGGTTCGTGAGCGTGAAGAACGTAACCGACAAGCAGTACATCGGATCGGCGTTCCTGAACCCGGACCTTGTGGGCGGCGCCCCGTCGGCGTTCGAACCGGGGACGCCGCGGGCGTTCATCATCTCTTTATCGTTAGGTATCTAAGACAACTGATGACTGATCACCGAAGACTGACCACTCGGTACTCATAACTCACGACCGCCAGACATCACGAGGTGTCTGGGCGGTCGTGAGCCGTGAGTCGTTAATCGTCGGTCTTTGGTGATCAGTCATCAGCCTTGCGGCGGGCAGCTTGACGAATTCTTGAATCTGTGCCAATGTCTGGTTGGCGTTGGTCCACGCCCAACCTCTCACGACTCCGCCCCAGCCGGAGTCATCGAGCGAGGCAAAGGGGGGCACACTCCCGGACTCGGTGCATCGATCCTTTGCGTCATCACGGCACTGCTGGGGAGTGAGCCGTGGTGCGTTCAAAGGAGAACTGACGATGCCTCGCCAGAAAGACCTGAAGCGCCTCGTTCGCGCTCGCATGAAGAAGACGGGCGAAGCTTACACCACCGCCCGCGCGCAGGTCCTGCGAAAACCTCGGCGGAAGACTCGGCCGTCCGGCCACACGCCGCCGCACCTAACGCCACCGCCCGCGACTGCCCGGGACTACGCGGCGCTCGCCGGGATGAGCGACGCGACCATCAACGAGAAGACGGGCCGCGGATGGGAGGAATGGGTTCACGTGCTCGACCACCATGCCGCGGTTCAGATGGACCACTCCGACATCGCGAAGCTGGTGAGCGACACCTACAACGTTCGGCCGTGGTGGACGCAGGCCGTCACCGTGGGCTATGAGCGCATCAAGGGACTCCGCGCGCTCGGCCAACGCCGAAACGGAACCTTCGAGGCGAGCAAGTCGCGCACGTTCAACGTACCGGTCGCGACGCTGTTCGAGGCGTGGTCGGATTCGGCTCTGCGACGCCGTTGGCTCGACGAAGGTGGTGTGAAAGTCCGCACCGCCACCGCGCCCAAATCCATGCGCCTTGGCTGGCCTGACGGGACTATCGTAGCGGTGTGGTTCACGGCGAAGGGCGCGTCGAAGAGCGTGGTGGCGCTCGCGCACACGAAGCTCGCGGACCGCGAGACGGCCGATCGACTCAAGGGGTATTGGACGGAGAGGCTGGAAGCTCTCGCGGGTCAGGTCGGGAATCGGGACTAGGGACTAGGGACTGGGGACTGGGGACTCGGCCGGGAAGCCATTAGCGCTGAGGAGCCTTCCTCTGCAGTAATAGCATCCCTGCCGAGTCGCCAGTCGCCAGTCGCCAGTCGCCAGTCCCCGTTACAACCCGTACCTAACGCCAAGCTGTATCTGATATGGATTCCCTTGCTTCCTCAGCACGCCCACGTTCTCGTTCACCGTATAGCGATACCGCTTCTTCGCCTGGTCGAACCCCACCACGTTGAGCAGCTGCAGCTGCTGCGTCGTGGGGTTGCTGGCCGAGATGCCCTGCGGCAGGAGGAACTGGCCGCCCCACTTCGAGTTCAACAGGTTCGCGAAGTTGTAGACGTCCACCACGAGATCCACTCCCTGACGTCCCAGCGAGAAGCGCTTCGCGGCGCGCACATCCACGCGATTGGTCCACGGTGCCGAGCCGGCATTGCGGTCGGCGATCCGGCCAAGGTTGTGGCGGATGTAGTCGCGCGCCACGCTGTTCTTGTTGTCGAGGAGCCGGCGCATCGCCGCGGCAATGTCCGGCGGTGTGGACGGGTCGTCGGGGTCGAACACGAACGCGAGGTCGTTGCCGCTGTAGTCGTCGCCGTTGATGTCGCCGTTCACGGTGAGCGAGAACGGCCGGCCCGACGCGCCGACGTACCGGGCGCCTAACGTTATCCCCCATCGCACCGGGACGTCCGCAAACGCCGTCACCTTGTGGCGGAAGTCGTAATCCGACGGCCCCCACGAGCCGCTGAGATCGCGCGGGTCGCTCTTCACCGGCGTCAGCAGCGACGCCGTGCGCGCGATGCAGCAGCTGAACGTCGACTGGTCCCGCGTGCGGTTGTAGGTGTACGAGCCATGCACCTGGCCACCGCGTGGCAGTGCGAGCGAGCCGTCGAAGATCGCGGTCCGCGCTCGCGCGCGACCCGTCGACACGAGCTCGAGCACGTGCGTGAACTCGGGATTCTTGTACGCGAACCGCGCCGTCGCGCGACCCGCGGCCGAAATCGTGTTCGCGGGCACGAACACCGCCCGCCCCTCCTCGTTGTCCAGCGTAAACGCGGGCGCGTCACGAAGGTTGCGGTCGAAGTACTGGTAGTTGTGACGTGTCTCCGCCGCCAGGAACGTCCCCGTCAGCGTGAGCGCCCTCGTCACCCGACGCGCGTACGACGCGCTCGCCTTCAACGTCACCGGCGCTCGGAAGTCCGCCGCCATGAGGTTGATGTAGGTCGGAGGAGATGCCCCGTTAGGCACGCCCGGGGCCGTCTCGAGACTCGACCGATATGACACGTAGTCCGGCTGCGGCACGGCCGCCGCGGTCTGCGTGAGATCGGCGAGTTGAAGACCGTCGAAGAAGATGTTGTTCGCCTGGAGATAGTAGTGCGGCTGCGCGGTGAACGCGCCCGCGCCCAGCCGCACCACGTCACGCCCATCGGCGCGGGCGTCCCAAACGATCTGTGCGCGCGGCTGGACGCCGTTCCAATCCGTCGGCGTGTTGTCGGTCCGAATACCCAGCTTCTGCTCCACCAGCTCGTTGCGACCCGCCGCGGTGAGAAAGCTCGTGACGTCGTACCGGAGACCGAGCGTCGCCACGAGCTTCGGGCTCGGACGCCACTCCGTCTGCGCGAACGCACCCAGGTCGAGCACGTTTTGATGCGCGTACGGTGCGGTGCCGAGCGGAACCTGGCGCGTGTACCGCCACGAGATGAGGTTCTCGAACGCGGAGAGCGAATCGAACTCGAACAGGCCGCCCTCGTCGGTCGGAATGAAGGTGCGGAGGTAGGTGAGCGAGTTGTCGACGCCCGCGGTGACGAGCTGCCTGCCGTGCTGCCAATAGGCGGTGTTCACGAGCTGGTACTGACGCTCGCCCGACGCTTCCGGCGCGAGACGATTTCCCCCGAATTGCAAGCGGACGTCGCCGGTCGTCCCGTTCGGCAACTTCGACCGCACGCGAACGAACCCGCGCGGGATGTACGTGTTCGGCGTGAGCGACCGGTCCGCGAGCGAGAACCCGAGCTTGAGCTCGTTCGAGAGCGACGACGACAGCGACGACCGAACCGACAGCAGCGACTGGTTGTCGATCGACTTGCTGCTCGACCGCGACTCGATGACGGCGATGATCTGGTCGCCAACGCCGTCGTTAGGCGAGTCGGACGTGCTGAGGTTGTTCCGGAACGTGATGTGATGGCGGTCCCCGAGCTGCCAGTCGAGCCGGCCGAACACCGTGTTCGCAACCGGCTCCCGGCTGAAGATCCCCACCATCTGCGTCCCCTCTGCCACGCCGTATTTCCGCGTGAGAATGTCGAGGAAGCGATCGAGCGAATCCTTCGCGATCCCCAGGTCGATCTCGTCCTGCGGCGTCCGGATGTCCGCGATCGCGAGCGGCACGCTCGACTGCTGTCGGTCGAACGCGAGGAAGTAGTGCACGCGATCCTTGACGATCGGACCGCCGAGGCTCCCGCCCATCTGCCACACGTCCGACTGTCGGAGGTCTCGCCCGCGTCCCTGGTAGTCCTCGGGCGCCGAGAGCGACTCGTTTCGCGTGTAGGCGAAGATGCTGCCGGTGAGCTGGTTCGTCCCCGACTTCGTCACGGCGCTGATCGACCCACCGCCCATTCGACCCTGCGTGACGTCGTAGACGTTCGTGACGACCTCGAACTCACGGATCGCTTCCATCGAGATCGTGTACGGTCCGCGACCGAGCTCGCCGCCTCGCAACATGTTCCTCGCCTGCATGCCGTCGATGCGCACGTCGGTGGACGTGGCCCTCGCCCCGCCGATCGAGAACTCGCTTCCGACCGTCGGCGCCAGCGAAGCGAGATCGGTGAAGTTGCGTCCGACCGCAGGCAGGTCGCTCATGGTCGTTGCGGCGATCTGTGTGCTGCCACCAAGCCGCTGGCGATACAGTGCCGCCGTGTCCGCGCTCACGACCACCGGCGCGAGCGTCGTGGTTCGCGAGACGAGCGTGAAGTCGACACGAACGTGCACACCTAACGTCAGCCGGTATCCCGTCTTCGTGACCGGCTCGAATCCCACGCGGAGGGCGGTCACGTCGTATGGCCCGCCGAGCGGTAGCTGCGCGAACACGTAGTAGCCAGCGCCAGTGGAGCGCGTGGAGCTCGCGAACCCGGTCGACGTGTTGCGCACCGAAACGATCACATCCGGGATCGGCGTTCCGTTCTCGGCGACCACTCGGCCCCGGATCGCGGCGTCGGTCCCCTGCGCGGCTGCGGGGCACCACGCCATCAGGAGGAGTAGGGTGAGTGCGAGAGCAGCCAGGCCGACGGCGCGGGCGAACGACGGCTTCGAACCACCTTCAGGCATGCTGAGACTCGGCGTTTGAGGTTCGCTAGCCGCCGAATCTACAGGTTGATCCGTCCTTTGGGAAACTCTAGGGTATGCTAAGGAATGCGATCGGGGCGACGTCGACGGGATCCGGGGATCAGATGACTGATCTGACCCTGGGACCCGGGAAGTCAGCCTCGCGCCGATTCCTTCGCCACCATGACCTCGGTGGACTTGATGACCGCTAGCACCTCGTCCCCCTTCGCGAGCCCGAGCCGCTCTGCGGAGGACCGTGTAATGATGGCGACCAGGTCCTGATCGCCGATCCGGATGATCACTTCCGCCATGACGCCGTCGGCGCGGATTTCGGCGATGGTTCCGCGAAGCTGATTCCGGGCGCTGATCTCGATGCCTGAGGAAACCTCGAGATCCAGCGGCCGGCGCCCCCCCGACTCGACGAGCTCACGTCGCCGGAAGAGCCATTTCCGGCCGTACCGAACGGCGGGAAGCTTCCCCTGCCGAGCCAGTTGCTGCACGCGTTTCACGTGCATGTGCAGCAGCGCTGCTGCCTCCTGGGCGGTGATCAGGTCGTCCATGCGGATCATTCTACCATGGTCTGCGCGCCGTGGCGAACCCGTGCGGAGATGGTTGACCTTCGCCGATGCCCTCACCTAACGTCCAGCTGTTGACGCGGACGTTGAATGACCGGTCGCGTTCGATTACTCGCGTGGATCTATGTGGTCATGTGCGGAATCTCGCTGGCCATCGGGACCGTGGTGTTGATCGGTCTCCTGGTCTCGCGAGACCCGCAGCGCGACAGCGCACTGCTCTTCATCGGCCCGCTCTTTCTGGCGATGGCAGTGCTCTTCCTTCTGCCCGGCTTGATTGGCGGTCTTGGCCTGCTGCGCGGAAAACGGTGGGCGCGCGCGATCATCATCGTCCTGTCGTTTCTCATCGTTCTCCTCTTCCCGGTCGGCACCGCACTCGGCGGGTTCGGCCTGTGGGTGCTCCTCGGGCGGGAGGGCAACCAGTTTCGGCCTCCCGCCCAACGGAAACAGTGGGAGAACGAAGCGGTACCGCCGGTGTCGGCCCGGATGGCGCCGGCAGCCGCGCCGGCGATCGAGCCTAACGCCGAGTCCATCCCCCGACTACGGGACCGCATCACCGAGCTCGCGCGTGTGATCGACGCGCCGGATCACGTCCTGCCGACCTTCGGGTACTCGGAGGACACGGGCCGGCCGCACATCGAGGTCGATGGCACGGCGTTCCACCACGTCCTTGCCGAACGCGGGCGCGAGTACGGGCGGTTCTCGACGACGTCGGTGGATGACCTGCTCTACCGGGTCTTTCGCGACGTGACGTTCTCGATGGCGGCGAGGCACCTGGCTGTGAACCGAGTCACCTGGAGAGCGCAGCGTCAGATCCGGCGGTACCAACTCGAGCTGTTGAACCGCCTCGATCCCCGGTGGGGCTCCCGCCGCGACGCTGAGCGTTAATGGTACGAATGGGGTCAGACTCTTAGCGCATCGATCCAACGCGGCCGCGTTGGATCGATGCGCTAAGAGTCTGACCCCAAACGAATCGAATTCACGCGATGCCTGCGCGCTCCTTGGCTTTGGCGATGATCGCCGCCATCACGTCGCGATGCTTCGTGAACGTGTCGTCCACCACCTGCAGCGTCGGGATCGCGTTAGGCGAGAGGTTCAGCGTCTCCGGTTTGAAGTGCCCGAACCCCGACTCGTGCACGCCGCTCGACCCGCGACCAGGCGCCGGCGCGCTCAGGTGCTGGTAGAAGCGGGAGTACTTCTGCCAGCGCGGGCCGCCGCCCGCATGATACATCGGGATGAAGCCGTGCAGCCCGTCGTACGGCATCTCGCCCACGCACGCGACCTTCGGGTACTTCTCGCGCAGGTCCATCACGAGCCGCCGCGTCCCCTCATGCATGTCGCCCGTCGCGCTGTTCACGTGGCCGCCGACAATGTCGAGGAAGTACGCGTCCACCCCGTAACGCTCGATGGCGTCGGCGATCCGCCCGGTCAGGTGATTGCGCCACCCGTCCGCACCGAGATTCATATAGGTGAGCCAGCCGTCCTGATGGCGGTCGTTGTTCCAGTCGACCCAATTCAGATCGTAGCGGTCGCCGTCGATCTTCTGCGTCACACCGCTCGAGATCCTCGACCACACCGGCTGGTGCCGGTTGGCGGAGTTGGCGCCGAACATCGGCATCATCCGGAAGCCAAGCTTCTGGCCTTCGCTGATCAGACGCTTGAACCCGGCTTCGCCACCCATACGCGCGGGCGCCACGTAGTTGGGATAATCCCAGTAGTACCGGCCATCCCAGGCCGAGATGAACGCAAGCACCCGCTCGGCCGGGATCTGCGTCGCGATCCAACGCAGGATCTCCAGCATGCGCGCGTAGTCGTTGAACATGAAGCCGGTGTAATGCATGCCATGGAGCGTGGTCACCATGGCGATGTTGCGCATCCACGGCTGGACGTCCCGTCGCGTGTCCCACGGCTGCAGGTCGAACGCGCGCTCCACGTGCTCCATGTGCGGGGCGACCGCGTCGTCGAGTGACGTGGCGCGACCGATGCGCCACCCAGGGACCGTCAGGCGCGTGTCGTTGCGCCACGCGTCATGCTCGTACACTGCCTCCACGCGGTACGCGCGCTCGCCCGGCTGGAAGTAGAACCGCTTGGGGCGCACACGCGTGTCGAGCGACGACAGGGAAACGAGCTCCTGCTCGCTCGCCTGTACCACCGCCAGCGCGGTCGTGATCCCGGTCGCCGCGCCGGGCCCGTGGAGATCGCCCGCGCCGAATGTATAGCCGCCTAACGTCTCGTTGTCCTTGGGGTCGAACAGCCGGCCGCCGCCAAGGGAGATGCTGCCACGCGGGACGTCACGGATGATCGTCGTGACCGTCTTGATCGGCCGCTGCATCTCGACCGCAGCGTCCCACTCGATCGTCGTGCCGTTTCGCTTGAACGTCGCCACCAGCGACCCCGGCGCCTTCTCCTGCCCACCGGCCCAGACGAACCCGGTGCAGGTGAGACGCATCGTGTCGCCGGTGTCCGATGCGGTGATGCGCGACGCATCCAGCCCGTACGTGTTCTCGTCCGTGAACACCAGGAAACCGAACCGGTACCCGCCGAAGGCGACGGACGGCTCGGGGAAGTCGAAGCTGAACTTCATGTACGCGTCGCCGCGCGGTGGCACGAACACGTCGCTCGTGGACGTGAGGGGGAATACCTCGGCCGACGTGACCGGCGGCGCAACGTTAGGCAAGCCGGCAGCGATGGCGTCCGTCACTCCGCTGGCCCCGGACATGACGCTCGCCGCCCCGGCCGCGCCGACCACCTTGAGCCACTCGCGTCGAGAGACGTCGATGTCTGCAGTGTCCGTCTCTCGTCTCCCGTCTCCCGTCTCCCGTCGCGTCATGCGCGACTCACCGTCCAGTACACCACGTATCGTTCATCGAACAGCCGATAGAGCGGGACCAGTGTCATCGCCGTCGGCTGTCCCTTCGTCGTAAACTCGAGCGGTTTGCCCGCTACTGGCGCCACCCAGCTCGTCACGTCATCCGATGCGGCGCGGATCTGCGGCGGCGGTGGAGGCGACGGGTCTTTGAACTCGGGCACGGTGCGTGGCTTCGTCGGCTCCGCACGTCGATTCTCCGTCGTGATGCCCTCGGTGCCCATGCGCCCGACGAGCACCAGTGGCCCGTACATCACCGCCTGCACGGAGCTATCGTCAGGCATCGCATGCACGTGCAACCGCATCGGCAGACGAAGCTCCAACCGCTCACCGTCGCGCCAGGTTCGATCCAGCACGACGTAGCTACCAGGCCCCGCGAAGGCGTCGAGCTGACGGCCATCGAGCTTGACCCAACCGCCGTTGCTCACCCAGTACGGCACGCGAACCCTGAGCGTCATGCGAGTCGGTTTCTCCGCGCGGACGGTCAGCGCGGTCACATCCCGCTCCGGGAACCGCGTCTCCTGGATGAGGCGGATCCCCTTCTCCTTCCACCGAACCTCCGACGGCACGAACAGGTTCACCCAGATGCCGTCGTCATCGTGGAAGTACACGCTGTCTGCGAGCTTGGAGAAATTCTCCACACCCGTGCCGTGGCAGCACCAGAAGCCGGCGTTAGGCGCGCCGAACAGCTTCCAGTAGCCGGCGGCGAGCGGCGTGTAGTACGCCTTTTCGCCGTCGGTCGGGTGCTGCGTGGGGAGAATACCGTTGAAGTACGCCCGCTCGTAGAAGTCCGCGTAGTGCGCCCCGGGATTCCACCCGAACAGCTCGCGAGTGAGCTTCAACATGTTGTACGTGACGCACGTCTCCTGCGACGTCGGGCCGATCGCCTTCGCGAGCTGCCCCGGCTCTCCTTGCCATTCCTCGTCGTTGGACGTGCCGCCCGTCGCGTATGACCGCATCCCGGTGACGTCGTTCCAGAAGAACGTCGCGATCGCGCGCGATCGGTCCTCACCGGTTTGCTCGTAGCGACGCGCCGCACCGATCACTTTCGGAATGTTCGTGTTGGCATGAACGCCTTTGAGCTCGTCACGACCCACCGCGAGCGGAGCGAAGATCTTCTCGTGGTCGAACCGGTGCGCGAGGTCGGCCCATTGACCGTCGCCCGTCACGTTCGCGAGTTGATACAGCACGTCGTTCATGCCGCCGTACTCGACATTGAGCATCCGCTGCCACTGCTCGTCAGGCACCCCGCTCGCGTAATCGCGAACCCAGCTGGCCATCCCTCTCGCCATGTCAAGCGCCTGCGAGTTGTTCGCGAGTGTCCAGTTGTCCAAGAGGCCCGCCATGATCTTGTGGTACGTGTAGAACGGCGCCCAGACGCGCTGGCCGGCCTTGAGCCGGTCGAACAGCTCGGTCGGAAACGCGCTCAGGTATCCATAGCCGTTCTTCGCCTGACACTTCGCGAGCTCCGCCACCATCATGGTCCCGCGCGCCTTTACTGCCACATCACCCGTCTGCGCCCACATGAGCGCGCAGGCCGACAGGTAGTGGCCCGTGAAATGGCCGCGCAGCTCGTTGTCCGGCGCTTCCCATCCGCCTAACGGTTCGGCGGAGCTCGGGAAGCCGGCGGTGACGCGGAACATGTGGAGGAGCCGGTCGGGGTCGAGCCCCATCATGAACCGTCGATTCGTTTCGAGCCCGGTCAGCTGGATGCCGGGTCGGAGCCGAATGTCGTGGAGGTCGAATGGTCTGGCCTGGGGCTGTGGGGCCGAGACGGGCAGCCAGCGGCGGATCGTGTCGTCGGCCATCACGCCGTGCACGGGGAGGCCCAGCGCCAGCGCTGCAAGCGAGGCAGCGCCGAGGAACTCTCGGCGATTGACGTCGCGCGTCATGTAAGGTTGCGCTCATGGGGGACTTCCTTGATATAGCTCGCGGCGCGTGCGGGTTGAAGGGAAGCGGGGACGGGGGACGGGCGGCGGGCGACGGCTAGAAAGCGTGAACCCTCGGGATGCCACTCTAT
>Ga0307406_10001556_pt1 | contig 12668 bp, 13 predicted proteins | sample 322Cmetagenome_3_FD_203706 | JGI IMG/M metagenome (GOLD analysis project Ga0307406, IMG submission 203706) | Maize rhizosphere microbial communities from greenhouse at UC Davis, California, United States - 322HYB-C-2 | ecosystem: Host-associated > Plants > Roots > Rhizosphere > Soil | place... | reverse complement strand
CGAGCCCACCTCCGCCGCGGCCCGCGCGATCGTCCAGGACATCCGTGACCTGGATCCCGGCCTGCTGGTCGGGGGCCGGCCGGCGATCGACCTCGACCTGCTGGACAGCCTCGCCGACCGGCTGCCGTGGATGGCGCTCATCATGGCGGCGGCCACGATGATCCTGCTGTTCCTCGCCTTCGGGTCGATCCTCCTGCCGATCAAGGCCGTGCTGATGAACGTCGTCTCGATCGCGGCGTCGTTCGGCGTGGTGGTGTGGATCTTCCAGGCGGGTCACTTCGAGGGCCTGTTGCGCTACGAGTCGGTCGGCTACATCGAGCCGAGCAACATGATCCTGGTGCTGGCCGTGCTGTTCGGGCTGGCCACCGACTACGAGGTGTTCCTGCTGTCCCGGGTCCGCGAGGAGTGGGACCGCACCGGCGAAAACACCGTCGCCGTGGCCACCGGCCTGCAGCGCACCGGCCGCATCATCACGGCCGCCGCGCTGCTGCTGATCGTCGTCGTGGCCGGCTTCGCCACCGGCGCCGTCACCGTCATCAAGACCATCGGCGTCGGCATGATCGTGGCCATCGTCGTCGACGCCACCCTGGTGCGTGCGCTGCTGGTGCCGGCCACCATGCGCCTGCTGGGCCGCTGGAACTGGTGGGCGCCGGGGCCGCTGGGCCGCTTCTACAGCCGGTACGGCATCCACGAGTTCCCGGCGGAGGCCACAACCCAGCCGGAGCCGGCCTCGGTCTGACGGGGCCGCTCGGGCGCGGGCTCGGGCCGGGCGTGGGCCGTGGGGCTCGGGCAGGGCCGGGATGCTGGGCCCGACGCGGGCCGCGGAACTTCGGCTTGCCGGATGCTGGGCCCGACGCGGGCCGCGGAACTTCGGCTTGGCCGGATGCGGCCTGCCGAGGTCGGCCTGGACGCGGGCCGCCAAGCTGGACCTGGGCCGACGGCTCGGTCCCGCGTCGGTCAGACCGCCGCGCCGGGGCCGGGCAGCAAGTCGACGTCCCCGGCGTGCATGGGCTGGTCGCAGTGCGGGCAGCGCAGGTCGACCCCGCCGATCTTGCCGCAGGCGCGGTGGCGGTAGAGCACCGGTGGACCGGCCTCGCCGGCGAGCCACCTGTCGCCCCAGCGGACCATGACCATCAGCAGGTCGACGAGCTCGGTGCCCTTCGCGGTGAGGCGGTACTCGTAGCGCGGTCGCTTGTCGTACGGATGGCGTTCGAGCACGCCCTGGTCGACGAGGTGGTTGAGCCGCTCGGTCAGCACCTTGCGCGAGATACCGAGATCGGCCTGGAGCTGGTCGAACCGGTTCATCCCGACCCACACGTCGCGCAGGATCAGCGGCGACCACGGCTCCCCGATCACGTCCAGGGTGCGCGCGATGGAACAGGCCATGTCCCCGAAGCTGGTGCGCTGCATGGATCGATCCTAGCATCGGGGTTCCCTTACGGAACTTCAAGCGGTACGGTCATGGAGTCTCTTGAAGGAACTCAGAAGGGGTGGGGCCGTGACCAAGGTCTTCAGTGCGATGGCGGTGTCCGTGGACGGGCGCATCACCGGCCGCGGCCCCGGCCCGGGGCGCGGGCTCGGCGACGGCGGGACGCTCTTCGACTGGTACGGCTCCGGCGACACCGCCAGCCGGGTGTTCGACGGCTTCCGCCTCAGCGAACCCAGCGTCCGGGTCTTCGACGCCCTCGCCGGCCGGGTCGGCGCGGTGGTCGCCGGCCGCAACACGTACGAGGACTCCGACGGCTTCGGCGGTGGAAGCCCGCACCCCGCCGCGCCGGTCGTCGTCCTCACCCACCGGCCGGCGCCGGAGATCTCCGACCGACAGACGCTGATCACCAGCGGGATCACCGACGCGGTCGCGGCGGCCCGGGCGCTGGCCGGCGACAAGGACGTCGCCCTCATGGGCGGCGGCGTCGTGACCGAGGCGCTGCGGGCCGGCCTCGTCGACGAACTGGTCCTGCACCAGGTCCCGGTCCTGCTCGGCGCCGGCCGGCCGTACTTCCAGGAGCTGCCCGGGCAGGTCCGGCTGCGCCTGGTCGAAGCGGTGGTGGCCCCGGACGTCACCCACCTGCATTACGAGGTCGAGCGATGATCGGCGCCCATGCCACTCAGCGAACCACGACACCGCACCACGGAGATGATCATGATGCTGGATCCTGACGTACGCCGCGTGCTCGACGGCACCTCCATCGCCCACCTCGCCAGCGTCCTGCCGGACGGTGCTCCGCACTCCGTCCCGGTCTGGGTCGACACCCAGGGCGACCGCGTCGCCTTCCTCACCGGCCCGGACTCGCGCAAGGCCCGCAACCTGCGGCGCGACCCCCGGGTGGCGCTCTCCCTGACGCCGGCCGACAACCCGTACCAGCCGGTCCTCGTCCGGGGCCGGGTCGTCGAGTGGCTCCAGGGCGACGCCGCCTGGGCGATCGTCGACCGGATCTCCACCAAGTACACCGGCAATCCCTACCCGCGCGACGACGAACGCGTCATCGCGCTGATCGAGCCCGATCGGCAGAGCGTGGGCTGAGCCGCCGAGCCGGCAACAGTGGCACGCGGGGCGGGCGGGTGTTCAGGCGGAGCGGCTGGGCTGTTCCCGCGGTGCCGCAGCCCCGGACTCCCCGGCCGGCCGGGGGTCAGAGCCATCCCGGCGCTCGGGTGTGTCCGGGCCGCCGGCGCCGTCCCGACCGGCCGCGGCATCGGCGGTGGAATCCGGACCTGGCCGGCCGGTGGAGCGCGCGGCCAGGTAGTCGCTGAACGACAGGGTCGCGGCGTACCCGGCCAGCACGATGACGTGGAACAGGTAGAGCCACAGCCCGACCGCCACCGTGCCCCCGATCTCGGTGAAACCGCCGAACGGGACGCCCAGGTCGAGCGGCAGGGCGCAGAACAGCACGAAACCGTGCAGGAAGCCGGACAGGTTCGCCGCGGTGAAGGAGCCCACCGCGGCGGCGGCGCGCCAGTCCGGGCTGCCCGGAGCGACATACCGGAACACCCAGATCACCACCGGCGTCAGCACCAGCCAGCAGGCCAGGAAGGACAGGACCACGCCGCCGACGGCGTACCAGCCGCCGCGGACCCACAGGCCGCTGGTGACCGGCAGGGCCAGGAACGCGGCCAGCAGCAGCGCCGGTGCGGCGCCCAGCAGCGGCAGCCAGAGGATCCGGCCCCGCCAGCCGACCAGCGCCTCGCCGGAGGTGCGCTGGGACCGCGGGGAGCGCAACGAGACGAACGCCCGGCGCAGGCCCTCGCCGTACAGGGTGGCCGGCAGCAGGCTGGCCAGCGCCAGCGCCGGGGTCAGGTGCAGGCCCGCTTCGATCAACGCCGACAGCGCGCGCGGAGCGCCGATCGCGTCCGGCAGGGCGGCGATGGTGTGGCCGGTCAGGCGGCGGACCCGGTCGGCGCCGGCCACCAGACCGGTGATCCAGACGGCGAGCAACGCGACCGGCACCACCGCGATGCCCGCATAGAAGGTGATCGCCGCGGCGTGCAGCGCGAGGTCCCGGCCCCGCAGCGGCCGGAACGGGGCGGCCAGCATCCGGCGCACGTCACGCATGCCGCATCCATACCCACGGAACGCGCCGGCAAGACTGCCACGGCGGAGCGGGCGGAAGGGCACCGGGCGACGGGGTGGACACCGTCCGGGAAGATGGGCGACATGCGTGAGCTAGTCCTGCTCGGGTCGACCGGCTCCATCGGCACCCAGGCGATCGACATCGTGCGGCGGAATCCGGACCGGTTCCGGGTGGTGGCGCTCGGCGCCGGCGGCGGCAACGTCGAACTGCTCGCCGAACAGGCGCTCGAGCTGGGCGTCGACGTGGTCGGGGTGGCCCGGTCCAGCGTGGTCCAGGACCTGCAGCTGGCCTTCTACGCCGAGGCGCAGCGGCGCGGGTACGCCACCGGTGGGTTCAAGATCCCGAAGATCGTGGCCGGGCCGGACGCGATGACCGAACTGGCCCAGTGGCCGTGCGACGTGGTGCTGAACGGCGTGGTGGGCAGCCTCGGGCTCGCGCCGACGCTCGCGGCGCTCGGCGAAGGCCGTACCCTCGCGCTCGCCAACAAGGAGTCGCTGGTGGCCGGCGGCGGCCTGGTCAAGGCCGCGGTGCAGCGGCCCGATCAGATCGTCCCGGTCGACTCGGAGCACTCCGCGCTGGCCCAGTGCCTGCGCGGCGGCCGCCGCGACGAGGTACGCCGGCTGGTGCTGACCGCCAGCGGCGGCGCCTTCCGGGACCGCCGGCGCGAGGACCTGGCGCACGTCACCCCGGCGGACGCGCTCAAGCACCCGACCTGGGACATGGGCCCGGTGGTCACGATCAACTCGGCCACCATGGTGAACAAGGGCCTGGAGGTGATCGAGGCGCACGAGCTGTTCGACGTCGCGTACGACGACATCGAGGTCATGGTCCACCCGCAGTCCGTGCTGCACTCGCTGGTCGAGTTCGTCGACGGGTCGACGCTGGCCCAGGCCAGCCCGCCGGACATGCGGTTGCCGATCGCGCTCGCCCTGGCCTGGCCGGAGCGGGTGCCGGAGGCGGCCGCCGCGGTGGACTGGCGGCAGGCGCACAACTGGGAGCTGCGGCCGCTGGACGACGAGGTGTTCCCGGCGGTCCGGCTGGCGAAGGAGGCCGGCGTGGCCGGCCGGGGCGCGCTCTACAACGCCGCGAACGAGGAGTGTGTGGCCGCTTTCGTCGCCGGTCGGCTACCGTTTCTGGGCATCGTCGACACCCTGGCGAAGGTGCTCGCGGCGGCGCCCGGCTTCACCGCGCCGGGTACCGTCGAGGAAGTGCTTGCCGCGGAGGCGTGGGCGCGTGCCCAGGCGCAGCGGATCATCGCAACTGCGGCTGAAGGAGCCTGATGCTGTATTGGCTGGGAGTGGCGGCGTTCGCGCTGGCCATCCTGATCTCGGTGAGCCTGCACGAGCTGGGCCACATGATCACCGCCAAGCGGTTCGGGATGAAGGTCACCCGGTACTTCGTCGGATTCGGCCCGACCGTCTTCTCGGTCCAGCGCGGCGAGACCGAGTACGGCCTGAAGTGGATCCCGCTGGGTGGCTTCTGCAAGATCGTCGGGATGACCCCGCAGGACGACGACGTCGCGCCGGAGGATCAGCCCCGGGCGATGTGGCGGTTCCCGGTGTGGAAGCGCACCGTGGTCATGTCGGCCGGGTCGATCACCCACTTCCTGCTGGCCATCGTGGCCATGTGGTTCGCCGCGGTGTTCGTCGGCCTGCCCAACCCGGCGTTGCCGCAGGACGCGGCCGAGCAGCGCGCCGCTCCGGCGATGATCTCGGTCGGCAACTGCATCCAGGTGGTCCTGTCGGACAGCCGGCCGTGCGCCGTCGGGCAGAACGGCGACCTGGCCGGGCCGGCGGCGGCCGCCGGGCTCAAGACCGGTGACGTGATCACCGCGGTCGGCGGCCGGCCGGTGGCCAACTACGGCCAGCTGACCGACACCATCCGGTCGACGACGCCCGGCCCGACCGAGTTCGCGTACACCCGCGACGGCCGGACCGGCACGGCGACCGTCGACCTGGTGCCCGCGCAGCGCGCGCCGCTGGACAACCCGGACGGCCCGGTGACCCAGGTCGCGGTGGCCGGCATCAGCTGGACCACGACCGAGCCGCCGCTGGTCACGTACGGGCCGGTGGACGCGGTCGGTGCCACCGCCGACTACAGCTGGACGCTGGTCAAGGGCACCTTCGAGGCGCTGCAGCGGATCCCGGAGAAGGTGCCGGCACTGTGGCGTTCGATTACCGGTGCGGAACGCGACCCGGATACCCCGATCAGCGTGGTCGGCGCGAGCCGGCTGGGCGGCGAGGCCATCCAGCGCGGGCTGCCCGAGGTCTTCCTGATGATCTTCATCTCGCTGAACGTCTTCATCGGCATCTTCAACCTGCTGCCGCTGCTGCCGGTTGACGGTGGTCACATCGCCATCGCCTGGTACGAGAAGGCGCGGTCCTGGATCTACGCTCGACTGAAGAAGCCCGACCCCGGCCGGGTGGACTACTACAAACTGATGCCGCTCACCTACGCGGTCATCCTGATCGGTGGCGCGTTCACGCTGCTCACCATCACGGCCGACGTGATCAATCCGATTTCGATCTTCTCGAGGTAGCCAACACGATGACCGCCATCAGTCTCGGTATGCCCGCCGTGCCCCCGCCGCCGCTGGCGCCCCGGCGGCACAGCCGGCAGATCATGGTCGGCCCGGTTCCGGTGGGCGGCGGTGCGCCGGTCAGCGTGCAGTCGATGACCACCACGCTGACCGCCGACGTGAACTCCACGCTGCAGCAGATCGCCGAGCTGACCGCGGCCGGCTGCCAGATCGTCCGGGTCGCGGTGCCGTCCCAGGACGACGTCGAGGCGCTGCCGGCGATCGCCAAGAAGTCGCAGATCCCGGTCATCGCGGACATCCACTTCCAGCCGAAGTACGTGTTCGCCGCGATCGACGCCGGCTGCGCGGCCGTCCGGGTGAATCCGGGCAACATCCGCAAGTTCGACGACCAGGTCAAGGAGATCGCCCGCCGGGCGTCCGACGCCGGCATCCCGATCCGGATCGGCGTGAACGCGGGCAGCCTGGACAAGCGGCTGCTGGAGAAGTACGGCAAGGCGACCGCCGAGGCGATGGTCGAGTCGGCGCTGTGGGAGTGCTCGCTGTTCGAGGAGCACGGCTTCCGGGACATCAAGATCTCGGTCAAGCACAACGACCCGGTGGTGATGATCCGGGCGTACCGGCAGCTGGCCGAGCAATGCGACTACCCGTTGCACCTCGGTGTCACCGAGGCCGGCCCGGCGTTCCAGGGCACGATCAAGAGCTCGGTGGCGTTCGGCGCGCTGCTCGCCGAGGGCATCGGCGACACCATCCGGGTCTCGCTGTCCGCGCCGCCGGTCGAGGAGATCAAGGTCGGCCAGGCCATCCTCGAGTCGCTGGGGTTGCGCGAGCGCGGCCTGGAGATCGTCAGCTGCCCGTCGTGCGGCCGCGCGCAAGTGGACGTCTACACGCTCGCCGAGCAGGTGACCGCGGCGCTGGAGGGCTTCCCCGTACCGCTGCGGGTGGCCGTGATGGGCTGCGTCGTCAACGGCCCCGGCGAGGCGCGCGAGGCCGACCTGGGTGTCGCGTCCGGGAACGGCAAGGGCCAGATCTTCGTCAAGGGCCAGGTGGTCAAGACGGTGCCGGAGTCGGTGATCGTCGAGACGCTGGTCGAGGAGGCCCTGCGGCTGGCCGACCAGATGGGCGCGGATCTGCCGGACGAGCTGCGCGAGCTGCTGCCCGGCCCGCAGGTGACGGTGCACTAGGGAGACGGATTCAGCGGTACGGCGCTGCCACGCCCCGACCGCAGCGACGTCCCCTCGTGGCACGCGACAGAACGGGGCCGCACCGGCATCGGTGCGGCCCCGGGTCGTTCGCTCACTCGCCGTCGGCGAGGATCGCGTACAGCTTGCGTTTGGTCTCGTCCAGAATGGCCAGCGCCCGCTCCCGCTGCTCCGGCGTGCCGTTGAAGCCGACCTGCCGGAGGGCGCTCATGATGCCGACCGCCGCGTCGCGGAAGTCCTGCACCTGCGACATGGTGTCGTCGGTGAACTGGGCCCACGGCGGGTTCTGCGCCGCCGTCTCGGCCTCGGCCCGGCCGGCGTCGGTGAGCCGGTAGCTCTTGCGGCCGCCCTCGGCGGTCACCTCGATCAGACCCTCGTCCTCCAGCAGCTGCAGGGTGGGGTAGATCGAGCCGGGGCTGGGGCGCCAGATGCCGTTGGTCCGGCCGTCCAGCTCCTGGATCATCTCGTAGCCGTGCATCGGCCGCTCGAGGAGCAGGGCCAGGATGGCCGGCCGGACGTTCTGCCGGCTGCCCCGGCCGCCGCGTCGATGCGGCCCGCCACGGCCTTCGAAGCCGCCCCAGGCCGCGCCGCCGAAGCCACCGCCGGGACCGCCGAACGGGAATCCGGGCGGGAAGCCGAAGCCGCGCATCCGAGCCTCGTGCAGATTACGGAAGTGTCCGTGCCTCATGATGGATCTCCAATCTGTTGCCGATAGTTTGACGATATATCGCCAACCCATCGAGTGCAAGGGTTTCTTTGCTGCATGGGGGACGGTGGGTGTACCGGGCTCCCGATCTGGCAATCTGATAGCCGTGCTGACGGTGCCGATCCGCCAGCTCGGCGAGTCCGAGCGGGCGGCGGTCGAGCGAGTCCTCGACCGCGACCCCTACGCCGGCGCCCAGATCGCCGAGCGGGTGGCGGCACACGGTCTGAGCTGGTGGCGGTCGGACGGGCGGATCTGGGGGTACGGCGGCCGGCGCATCGAGTCGATCTGCTGGTCCGGCGCCCATCTGATCCCGGTCTGCGCGACATCCGCCGCGGTCGCCGCGTACGCCGACCTGCTCGGCTCGGAGACCCGGATGTGCTCGTCGATCATCGGCCGGGCGGACGCCGTGCTGGACCTGTGGGCCCGGCTCGGCGGGCACTGGGGACCGGCCCGTGACGTCCGGCCGCACCAGCCGCTGCTGGTCACCGACGCCGACCCGCCGATCGCTCCGGACCCGGAGGTCCGGCTGGTTCAGCCGAACGAGGTCGATCGGCTCTTCCCGGCCGCGGTGGCCATGTACACCGAGGAGGTCGGCGTCTCGCCGCTGCTGGACGACGGCGGGCGCGGCTACCGGCGGCGGATTAACGAGCTGGTGCGCGGCCGGCGGGCGTACGCCCGGTTCGACGGCGACCGGGTGATCTTCAAGGCCGAGCTGGCCATCGTCACCGCCCGGACCACCCAGGTGCAGGGCGTCTGGGTGGACCCCGAGTACCGCGGGCGCGGCCTGGCGGCGGCGGCCATGGCGGCGGTGACCTGGGACGCCCTGCACCGCGTCGCCCCGACCGTGAGCCTGTACGTCAACGACTACAACGCCCCGGCGCGGCGGGTCTACGCACGCTGCGGCTTCACCTCGGCCGGCGAGTTCGCCACGGTGCTGTTCTAGCGGCCCATTCTTAGCGGCCCAGTTCTAGCGGCCCAGCGCCCGGACCAGCGGCAACACGTCGCCCGGGGTGGGGAGCAGGGCCATCACCGGGACGTGCACGCCGGCCCCGGCGTAGGCCTGCACCTTGGCCCGGCACTCGTCGGGCGAGCCGTGCACGATCAGGTCGTCCACGACCGCGTCCGGGATGGCGGCCAGCGCGCCCTTGCGGTCACCCGCCGCCCACGCCTGCCACATCGCCCCGAGCAGCGGCTCGCGGCCCAGCCAGCGGTGGAACTCCGCGTACGCCGGGACGGTCAGGTAGGCCGCGATCATCCGCCGGCCCAGCGTGCGGGCGTACCCGGCGTCCTCGGTCGGGCAGACGAAGATCCGCGCGACCACCTCGAAGCCGGCGCCGGCCGCCTTGGTCTCGGCGAGGGCGGTGGGCACGTCGGCGGCGGACAGCCAGTTCAGGATCACCCCGTCCGCCTCGGCCGCGGCCAGCCGCAGCATGCCCGGGCGCAGGGCGGCCAGCAGCAGCCGCGGTGCGATCTCCGGCGTCCGTTCCAGCCGGAACCGGCGTACCGCGAAGGTGTCGAAGGCCCGGTCCACCATCTCGCCGGACAGCGCCGCCCGCAGGAAGCGCAGCATGTCGCGGCTGCGCGCGTACGGCTCGGTGAACTCCGCCGCGTTCCAGTCGCCGACCACCACCGGCGAGGACGCGCCGATGCCCAGCCGGAACCGGCCGGGCGCGGCCTCGGCCAGCGCCGCGGCGGTCATCGCCAGCAGGCCCGGCCCGCGGGTGAAGACCGGCGCGATCGCGGTGCCCAGGGCGAGCTCCGGCGCCCAGGCGGCCGCCAGGGTCAGCGGGGTGAAGGCGTCCGCGCCGGCCACCTCGGAGGACCAGGCGTCGGTGAACCCGGCCTCGGCCAGCGCCGCGAAGACGGTGGCGTGGTCGGCGAGGGTGATCCCGCCGAGCGGAACGGTCATGCCCCAGCGCGTCGACATCCCTAGATCCTGCCGGGCCGCCGCAGTGCGGTCCACCACGGGCCGCGGTCGATGGGCTGCATGCCCGAACGGTCCATCACCGACGTGCCGGAATCGATCGTCCGCCGGGTCGGCTGAGCGCCAGCGCGACCGCCGTGCCGGTCAGCCAGGTCACGGCCACCACCAGAACGAGCCGTTCCAGCACCGCGCCGACCGGACCGCGACCCACCACGAGCATGGTGAGTCCCAGTGCGGCGCCGATCGGGACGATCACCACCGCGCTCGCCGCGGCCACCCGGCGGACCGTCCGGGGCAGGTCGGCCCGGGCCACCGCCGCCATGGCGCCGGCCAGCAGCACCATCCCGGCCACGCTGGCCCCGGCGTGCACCAGGTCGGCCGGGGTGGCCGGCTGGTACGGCGGCAGCGGGCATCCGCCGCTGCACGGCACCACCGCCGAGGTCCCGGCCAGCAGCGCGGCGGCGCCGAGCAGGGCGGCCGCCGCCCGGTGCCGGCGCAGCGCCAGGGCGAGCAGCGCGACCCCGGCGGCCAGCAGGACCAGACCCCAGCGGTACGGGACGGCGTACGGCTGGCCCGCGGTGCCCGCCTCGCTGACGTACCCGGTCGTCCACGGCCCGGGCGCCGCCGCCAGCGCGACCAGCATGACCACCGCGCCGGCCGGCACGGCGAGACCGGCGGCCGCGGCCACCGGTCTCGTCCACGCCGTGCCGACCACCGGGCCGGTCAGCTGACCAGGCTCCGGCTCCGCCACGCCGTGCCGAACGAGGTCCGGCCGTTGGTGCGCAGCAGCGATCCCTCGTACAGCCGGGCGCCGGCGGCGAGCAGAGCCACCGCGGTGAGCGCCAGCAGCACCAGCGAGACCACCGGCTCCCAGGTCGCCGCCTCGTCGTTGAACAGCCGGATCGGCATCGCCACCGGTGCGGACAGCGGAATGTACGACAGCACCTTCATGGCGGCCGCGTTGTCGGACAGGAAGATGGTCGCGAAGAACGGCAGCATCACCGCCATCTGCAGCGGGCTGGACGTCCCGGCCAGGTCCTCCTGCCGGGCGGCCAGCGCGCCGACCCCGGCCCACAGCGCGGCCAGCATGATGAAGCCGAGCACGAAGAACGGCAGGAACCAGCCGATCGCCGGCCCGATCAGGTTCACCACGCCGGTCTCCACGTCGGCCAGGCGCATCCCGACGAAGGTGACCAGCGCGATCAACGCGATCTGCGCGAACGCCAGCAGGGTCATGGCGGCCACCTTGCCGGCCAGCAGCGCCCGCACCGGCACGCTGGCCACCAGGATCTCGACGATCCGGGTCTGCTTCTCCTCGGTCACGCTCTGCGCGATCAGCAGGCCGAAGGTGAACGAGGTGATGAAGAAGATGAAGGCCAGCGCGAACGGCACGATGAACTGCACGAACGGGTTGCCGGGCGCGGGGTCGAGCAACTGCACCGGGGGAGCGGTGCTCAGCGCGTCGACCACCTCGGAGGGGATCTCGTCCAGGGCCAGCACGCGCGGACCGGCGACCACCGCGGCGTCCACGTCGCCGTCGCGGACTAGCCGCTCCGCGTCGGCGTCCGAGGCGACCGTACGGACCTCCAGCCCGGCCCGCTGCAGGCCGGCGGTGGACGCCGACCCGCCGGCCACCGCGACCGACGACGGGCCGCCGTCGAGCAGCGCCGGCAACACCGTGCTGGCCACCGCGATGAGCAGGAAGAACGCGGTGCTGAACAGGAACGTCTTGTCGCGGAGCTTGACCTTGATCTCGCGCGCGGCGACGAGCCGCGCGGCGGCGACGGTGGTCATCGGGCAACCTCCCGGAAGATCTCGGTGAGCGAGGGCTGCACCGGGCCGAACGAGCGGACCGGCCCGCGGGCCAGCGCGGCGCGCAGCACCTCCTGGTCGTCCGCGCCGGTGGCCAGGTCGAAGACGGCGCGCGGGCCGTCCAGGTCGACCAGGGTCACGCCGGGCTGGTCGCGCAGCCAGCCGGCGTCCGCGGCCACCTCGATGGCGTACCGGGGCTCGGCGTAGGAGGCCCGCAGCTCGGCCCGGCTCCCGGCGGCCCGGATCATCCCGTCCGCGATGATCACCAGGTCGTCACAGAGCCGCTCGACCAGCTCCAGCTGATGGCTGGAGAACAGCACCGGTGCGCCGGCCGAGGCACGTTCGCGCAGCACCGCGAGCACCGTCTCGACGGCCAGCGGGTCCAGCCCGGAGAACGGCTCGTCCAGGACCAGCACCTCGGGGTCGTGCACCAGGGCCGCGGCCACCTGCACCCGCTGCTGGTTGCCCAGCGAGAGCTTCTCCACGTGGTCGTCCGCGCGCTCGGCCAGCCCCAGCCGGTCGAGCAGCTCCGCGGTCCGCCGGCGCGCGTCGTCCCGGCTCATCCCGTGCAACTGTCCCAGGTAGACGATCTGGTCGGTGACGCTCATCTTCGGGTACAGGCCGCGCTCCTCCGGCAGGTAGCCGAACCGCTGCCGGGTCGGCCGGTCCAGCGCGGCGCCCCGCCAGGTGACCTGTCCCGAGTCGGCGGCCAGGACGCCCAGGATGATCCGCATCGTGGTGGTCTTGCCGGCCCCGTTCGCGCCGACGAAGCCGGTGATCCGCCCGGCCGTCACGGCGAACGAGACGTCCTTGAGCACCTGCCGGTCGCCGAAGCTGCGGCTCACGGCGTCCACATTCAACACCTCGGTCATGCCGTGCCTGCCTTGTGCATTCCCTCATGGCCCTTCGTGTTCGCGCC
>Ga0307406_10001555_pt1 | contig 12669 bp, 15 predicted proteins | sample 322Cmetagenome_3_FD_203706 | JGI IMG/M metagenome (GOLD analysis project Ga0307406, IMG submission 203706) | Maize rhizosphere microbial communities from greenhouse at UC Davis, California, United States - 322HYB-C-2 | ecosystem: Host-associated > Plants > Roots > Rhizosphere > Soil | place... | reverse complement strand
CGGCCTGCTCGCCCTTTTCGCGTTGCTGCCGATGTTCCTCGGCATCGCCGCCGGGCGCCTCGCAGACCGGATCGGCGTGCGCAAGCCGATGCTGGCCGGCTCGATCGGCATGGCGGTGAGCGCCATCATCCCGACGGTTCTGCCGGGCCTGCCGGCGCTTTTCGTCGCCGCGGCACTGTCCGGCGTTTCGTTCATGGCGTTCCAGGTCGCCACGCAATACGCGACCGGCGAAATGGGGCCGCCTGGCGCGCGCACGCGCAATTACGGGCTGCTCGCCGTCGGCTACTCGACATCGTCGATCCTCGGCCCGCTGGTGGCCGGCCTGACGATCGACCATGCTGGATTCCGGCCCGCGTTCGCCGTGTTGTCGCTGATGCCGCTGGTGCCGATCGCGGTGCTCGGGAGCAACCGCATCGCCTTGCCAGGTCCGCATCCGGCGCATGCAGCGCACGTGCGGCGCGCGCTGGACCTGCTCGGCAACCGCACGCTGCTGCGCGTGTTCGTCATCAACGGCATGACGGCCGTCGCGTGGGAGCTGCACACGCTGTTCGTGCCGATCTACGGCAATTCCATCGGCCTTTCGGCATCGAGCGTGGGATTGATCCTTGCGGCGTTCGCGTCCGCGACGTTCACGATCCGCCTCGCGATGCCGCTGATCGCGAAGCGGCTGCCCGAGCATCGGGTCCTGACGCTCGCGCTGTATGTCGCCGCCGCCGTTTATCTCGCGATTCCGTTCTCGCGCGACGCATCGACGCTGATGCTGCTCTCGTTCTGCCTCGGACTCGGCCTCGGCATGGGCCAGCCGATGGTCATGTCGCTGCTGCACAGCCTCGCGCCCGCGGGCCGGATGGGCGAGGCCGCCGGCGTGCGGATGTCGCTGATGAATTCGATGTCGGTGGCCGTGCCGCTCGTATTCGGCGCGGTCGGCAGCTCGGTCGGCCTCTCGCCCGTGCTGTGGGCGGTGAGCGTGTTGCTTGCCGCCGGGGGGTGGCTCACGCGCGGGAAGAAGACTTCAGTCGCTCCGCAAACGCTTTCCTGAACTTCGCCACCTTCGGCGCAACCACGTACGTGCAATACGGCTGCCGGCCGTTGCGCGTGAAATAGTCCTGGTGATAGCCCTCGGCCGGATAGAACGTCGCCCGTTCGGCGATCTCGGTGACCACCGGGTCGCGCCACAGGCCCTCGTCGGTCAGCTCGCGGATGACCGCCTCCGCATCGGCGCGCTGATCGGGTGTCTCGCAGAAGATCACGGAGCGGTACTGCGTGCCGACGTCGTTGCCCTGGCGGTTCGGCGTCGTCGGATCGTGAATCGTGAAGAACACGCGAAGCAGGTCTCGGAACCCGAGCACCGCCGGGTCGAAGGTGACGCGCACGACCTCGGCGTGGCCGGTGTCACCGCCGCATACGTCCTCGTACGTCGGGTCGGGCATGCGTCCGCCCGCGTAGCCGGATTCGACGCCGCGAACGCCTTCGAGCTCGCGAAACACGGCATCAAGGCACCAGAAGCAGCCGCCGCCCAGGACGGCGGTGGCGGATGTGGATTCAGCGTCCATGGCGGTCACCTTATTTCGGGAAAAACGAAGCGGCTGCACCGGTTGGGTCGCACCGGCGCGTCTCGAACACGTGTCCGCACCGACTCTGACACGCCTGGAGACGCTTGGTGCTCGCGGGACCGTCCGAATGTCGCATTTTGCGTTACGCCGTTCCGCCTGTGGTCGCTCGAAACGCCACTTGCCTTACGTGTCGCGCGTGCCGCCTGCGAAAATGAGCCCCCCAAACCGCATGGCGACCGGCTTGCCGCTCGATCCCTTCCGCTTCCCCCGACGCGTCGTCTCCCGGCTGCGCGACATCGACCTCGCGCGCGCGGCGGGCAGCCTGTCGTTCACCACGCTGCTCGCGATCGTGCCGATGATCACCGTCGCCTTTTCGTTCGTCGGGCGCTTTCCGATGTTCGAGGATTGGCTCAAGGTGCTCGAGCAGTTCATGCTGAAGCATTTCCTGCCGTTCTCCGCGGCGGGCGAGATCCGCGGCTACATCACCGGCTTCGCCGACCAGGCGGCGCGGCTGACCGGCGTGTCGGTCGCGCTGATCGCCGTGTCCGCGGCGCTCGCGATCGCCACCGTCGAGCGCGAGATCAACGCGATCTGGGGCATTCGCAGCGGCCGGTCGCTGCCGCGGCGCATCGTCACCTACGCGCTCGGACTGACGGCCGTTCCCGTGCTGATCGGGGCGAGCATGTCGATCACGACGTGGCTCGTCATGCACTCGCTCGCCGCCGTGTCGCTGCGCAAATCGTTCGCCACGCAGGTGGCCGAGACGCTGCCGTTCCTGTTCGCCGCCGTCGGGCTCACGGTGCTGTACAAGGCCGTCCCCGCGCGCCATGTCGCGGCCGTGCCGGCGCTCGTCGCCGGCGCGGCGGCCGCGGGTGCGCTCGAGGTGGCGAAGCACGCGTTCGGCTGGTACCTCGCGAAGGTGTCGACGTACGAAGTCGTGTATGGCGCGCTCGCCGCGCTTCCGAGCTTCCTGGTCTGGATCTACCTTTGCTGGGTCATCGTGCTCGTGGGTGCCGCGGTGTGCGCGTCGATCGTCGAGCCGGGCGGCCGGCGCACTCGCCGTCAAACAAGGGCGACCGATTGAGTTGCCCGCCGACGCAAAGCCACGCTACATTTCGCCGTTCCGTCCCGAGGAGTTCATAAGCTCGTGTGGTCGATCATCCAAGCGGCAGGCTGGCCTATCTGGCCGCTCATCTTCGCGTCCATCATCGCGCTCGCGCTGATCTTCGAGCGCCTTTGGTCGCTGCGCCAGAGCGTCGTGGCGCCGGCCGGGATGGTGGATCACGTGCTGGTCGAGTATCGGCACACGGGCGCGACGCAGGACCTGCTCGCGCGCACCGCCGAGCAGGGGCCGCTCGGGCGCATCCTGGCGGCGGGGCTCGCCAACGTGAAAAGCCCGCGGCCGGTGATGAAGGAAGCGATCGAGGAGGTCGGCCGCGTCGTGACGCATGACCTCGAGCGCTTCCTGACGACGCTCGGCACGATCGCGGCGATGTCGCCGCTGCTCGGGCTGTTCGGCACCGTCGTCGGCATGATCGAGATCTTCGGCTCGCAGACGTCCGCCGGATCGAACCCGATCCAGCTCGCGAACGGCATCTCGATCGCGCTCTACAACACGGCCATGGGCCTGATCGTCGCGATCCCGAGCATGATCTTCTACCGCCATTTCCGCGCCAAGGTCGACGCGCTGGTCGTCGAAATGGAGCAGCAGGCGATCAGGCTCGTCGACTTCGCGCACAACGAGCGCAAGTGAACCTGCGCGGCAACCGGTCGCGCGACGATCCGGAGATCAACTTCATTCCGCTGATCGACGTCCTGCTCGTCATCCTGATCTTCCTGATGGTGACGACGACGTACCAGCGGATCGCCGAGCTGCAGATCACGCTGCCGGAGGCGAGCGCCGATCCCGCGAAGCAGCGTCCGCGCGAGATCAACGTGGGCCTCGACGCGCAGGGGCGCTACAAGGTCGACCGCGAGCCCGCGTTCACGTTCACGTCGGTCGAGGCGCTTGCCGACATGCTGAAGCGCGCGGCCGGCGACACCAAGGACCCGATCGTCGTCATCAACGCCGACGCACAGGCAACCCACCAGGCGGTCGTGCACGTGATGGAGGCCGCGCGCGCCGCGGGCTACGTGCACATCACGTTCGCCACCCAGGCATCGCCCGCAGCCCCGCGCAAGTGAACGCCGCGGCGCTGCTGACGCGCGCCTGGTATGCGCCGAAGCCGGTGCCGCTGGCGCAGGCGCTGCGTCCCCTCGCATGGCTGTTCGGGGCGCTGGCGGCGGTGCGCCGCGCCGCGTATCGCACCGGGCTCGCCCGCAGCATCGGCATCCCCGTGCCGGTCGTCGTCGTCGGCAACATCACGGCAGGCGGCAGCGGCAAGACGCCGCTCGTCGTCACGCTCGTCGGCGCGCTAGCCGAACGCGGCTTTCGACCGGGCATCGTCAGCCGCGGTCATGGCCGCCGTACGCGCGGATCGCGTGAGGTGACCGTGAACGACGCCGCGTCCGACACGGGCGACGAGCCGCTGCTGCTCGCGGCGAGCGGTGCGCCGGTGTTTGTCGGCGAGAAGCGCGCCGACGCCGCGGCGCGACTGCTCGCGGCGCACCCCGACGTCGACGTGATCGTCGCGGACGACGGATTGCAGCACTACGCGCTCGCGCGCGACGTCGAGCTCGCCGTCGTCGACGCGACGCGCGGACTCGGCAACGGCTTGCTGCTGCCGGCAGGTCCGCTGCGCGAGCCGCCGTCGCGTCTTGCCTCGGTCGACGCGGTCGTGCGCCTGGACGTGCATCCCGATGGCGACGGCTGGCGCGCGGCGCTCGCCGGGGTGCCGCAATTCGCGATGACGCACGAACCGCTTGCGTGGCGCAACCTCGTCGCGCCCGATCGCGCATTCGACACGAGCCTGCTGCGCGACCCCGCGGTCGTGGCGCTCGCCGGCATCGCCAACCCCGATCGTTTTTTCCATGCGCTGCGCGCACAGGGATTCGCCGGGAGCACGATCGCGTTTCCCGATCATTTCGACTATTCGCGCGACGATGTCGCGTTTCCCGGCGCGCCCGCGCTGCTGATGACGGAAAAGGACGCGGTAAAATGCCGCGCATTCGCCGATACGCGCATGTGGATGCTGCCGATCCGCGCGCGCGTCGATCCGGCGCTCGTCGACGCTGTGGTGGAGAAGATCCATGGATCCCAAGCTGCTCGAAATGCTCGTGTGCCCGGTCACCAAGGGCCCGCTGATCCATGACCGCGGGCGCAGCGAGCTGATCTCGCGCAGCGCGCGGCTTGCCTATCCGATTCGTGACGGCATTCCCGTCATGCTGGAAGAGGAGGCGCGAAAGCTCACCCCCGAGGAATGGGAAGCGCTGAAAGACTAGCAGCCTGATGCAGAACCCCTCGTGAGCCGCGTTTCGGACGAGATGGCCCCCTACACGAGGCGCGAGCCGCGTCGAATAGCCTACGCATATTCGCAAGGCGAGCAACGACGTAGAGGGGGCCATATCGTCCAAACCCGCATGGGCAGTGGCCTGGCGGGCGGTCTGCTTTGTCGCCGCTCGCTCGTGTGGGGTCGACCACACGTCGCTTGCAGCTTCGCGCATCCCATCCCGCCAAGCCGCTGCGCGGTCACGACGGGTTCTGCATCAGGCTGCTAGCGTCGCGCGGGGACCGAGCGTGGACTTCACCGTCCTGATTCCGGCGCGCTACGCGTCGTCGCGGCTGCCCGGCAAGCCGCTCGCCGATCTCGGTGGCAGACCGATGGTCGTGCACGTCGCCGAGCGCGCGCGGGCGAGCGGCGCGCGGCGCGTGATCATCGCGACCGACGACGCGCGCATCGCCGACGCCGCGAGAGCGCATGGCTTCGACGCGCTGATCACCCGTGGCGATCATGCGACCGGCACCGATCGCCTCGCCGAGGCCGCCGCGCTGCTCGGCCTGCACGACGACGAGATCGTCGTCAACGTCCAGGGCGACGAGCCGCTGATCGACGCCGCGCTGATGCGCCGCGTCGCGGCGCTGCTCGACGCGCACCCGGATGCCGCGATGTCGACCGCCTGCCATCCGATCACGCACGCGGAGGAGGCGTTCAACCCGAACGTCGTCAAGGTCGTGCTGGATGCGCGCAATTACGCGCTTTATTTCAGCCGCGCGACGATCCCGTGGGCGCGCGACGCGTTTGCCGCGAAACCCGACGCGATACCCGACGGCCTGCCTTTGTACCGGCATTACGGCCTGTACGGCTACCGCGTCAGCTTCCTGCGTCGCTTCCCCGCCCTCGCGATCGCTCCGATCGAGCGCTTCGAGGCGCTCGAGCAGTTGCGCGCGCTGTTCCACGGCTCCCGGATCGTCGTCGCGATCGCGGAGGGAACGCCGGCGCCCGGCGTCGATACCGAGGCGGACCTGATCCGCGTGCGCGGCCTCGTCGGGTAACATGGGCTCGGGCGCGTCGCCATCGACCCGGGTGGCCGGTCGCGAGCCGAGTCCTCGTCATCACCGTCCTTCGACACGAGCACAACCGATGCGACTCATCCTCGTCGGACCTCCCGGCGCCGGCAAAGGCACGCAGGCCGCGTTCATCTGCGAGGCATACGGGATTCCGCAGATTTCCACCGGCGACATGTTGCGCGCGGCGGTGAAGGCGGGCACGCCGCTCGGGCGCGCGGCGAAAGAGGTGATGGATCGCGGCTCGCTCGTGTCCGACGACATCATCGTCGGGCTGGTGAAGGACCGGCTGCGCGAGCCCGATTGCGCACCCGGGTATCTGTTCGACGGCTTTCCACGCACGATTCCGCAGGCGGATGCGCTGAAGGACGCCGCGATCGGGCTCGACTACGTGATCGAGATCGACGTTCCGGACGCCGCGATCGTGGAACGGATGAGCGGGCGCCGCGTGCACCTCGCGTCCGGCCGCACCTACCACGTGAAATTCAATCCGGCGAAGGTCAAGGGCAGGGACGACGTCACCGGCGAGCCGCTGATCCAGCGCGAGGACGACCGCGAGGAGACGGTGAAGAAACGCCTCGCGATCTATCACGCGCAGACCGAGCCGCTGATCATGTACTACGCCCGCGGGGAGGCGAGCGGCGACCCGGGGGCGCCGCGCTATCGCAAGGTCAACGGCCTCGGCACGGTGGACAGCGTCCGCGACGCCTGCCTGGCGGCGCTGCGGAGCTGATGCATCGGCCACACCGGCCGGTCGCGGCGCACGGGCAGCAAGTGCGATGAAGGCCGGCGTTCGGCTGATCGCGTTCTATCTTCCGCAATACCATCCGATTCCCGAGAACGACCGCTGGTGGGGTGCGGGCTTCACCGAGTGGCGCAACGTCGTCAACGCGCGGCCGAACTTCGCGCAGCACGATCAGCCGCATCTGCCGGGCGAGCTCGGCTTCTACGACCTGCGCGTGCCCGAGACGCGCGCGACGGCGAGGTCCTGATCGGCCAGCGATATCGCGAAGACGATGCCGGTCCCGAGCCCGCGTATCCGATGTTTCGCGGCATCATGCCCCGATGGGACAATACGCCGCGCGGCCAGGATCGCTCGCACGTGCTCGTCAACGCGGAGCCCGCGAACTACGGCCGCTGGCTCTCGGCGCTGGTCGCGCGGGCGCGGGCGCGCGCGTCGCGCGAGCGTGCACCGCTGATCTTCGTCAACGCCTGGAACGAGTGGGGAGAAGGATGTCATCTCGAGCCCGACGCGCGTTACGGCAGGGCGTTTCTCGAAGCGACGGCGCGCGCGCTCGCTTAGCGTCCGAGGGAACTTTTCCCGAAGCGCAAAATTATTCCGACCCTGCTTTTTGACCCATCCGGACACTGAAGTCATGGCCAAGCGCAACGCTTTCTACGCCCAATCGGGCGGCGTCACCGCCGTCATCAATGCCAGCGCCGCCGGCGTCATCGAGACGGCGCGCGCAAATCGCGCGCGCATCGGCCGGGTCCTTGCCGGCCGCGACGGGATCATCGGCGCATTGACCGAGGACCTGATCGACACGAGCCGGGAATCGGCGCGCAACATCGCGGCGCTGCGGCACACGCCGGGCGGAGCCTTCGGCTCCTGCCGCTACAAGCTCAAGGGCCTCGACGAGAACCGCGCGCACTACGAGCGGTTGATCGACGTCTTTCGCGCGCACGACATCGGCTATTTCTTCTACAACGGCGGTAACGACTCGGCCGACACGTGCCTCAAGGTCGCGCAGGTCGCGCAGGCGCTCGACTACCCGCTCACGGCCGTGCACGTGCCGAAGACCGTCGACAACGACCTCGCCGTCACGGACAACTGCCCGGGATTCGGCTCCGTTGCCAAGTACGTCGCGACGTCGATGCGCGAGGCCGCGTTCGACGTGGCGTCGATGGCGCGGACGTCGACGCGCGTCTTCGTGCTCGAGGTCATGGGACGCCATGCGGGCTGGATCACGGCTGCCGTCGGCATGGCGGAGGACGCCGCGACACCGATCCCGCTCGTGCTGCTCTTTCCCGAGATAGCGTTCGACGAGGCGAAGTTCATCGCCGCCGTCGACGCGCGCGTGAAGCAATACGGGTACTGCTGCGTGGGCGTGTCCGAGGGTCTCCAAAACGCCGAGGGCAAGCTGATGGCCGAAGCGGGGACGAAGGACGCTTTCGGCCATGCGCAGCTCGGCGGCGTCGGCCCGCTGATCGCGAAGCTCGTGCAGGACCGGCTCAAGTACAAATACCACTGGGCCGTGGCCGATTACCTGCAGCGCGCGGCGCGCCATCTCGCGTCGAAGACCGATCTCGAACAGTCGTATGCGGTGGGTCGCGCGGCCGTGCGGCTCGCGCTCGCCGGCCACAATGCCGTGATGCCTGCGATCGTGCGCGTATCCGACAAGCCTTACCGCTGGAAGATCGGCATCGCGCCGCTGTCCGAGATCGCGAACCGCGAGAAGATGCTGCCGCGCGACTTCATCACGGCCGACGGCTACGGCATCACGGCGAAGGCGCGCCGGTATCTCGGTCCGCTGATGAAAGGCGAAGCCCCTCCGCCGTTCCGCGACGGGCTGCCGCAATACGTGCGGCTGGCGAACGTCGCGGTACCGAAGAAGCTGTCCGCGTCGTTCACCATCTGACAAGCGCTGTACATCTTCACCAACGGACACGTCGTGCGCGATGAGCCCGACGGGCCGCCCCGAGGGCGAATTGCCCCGAAGCGCGATAGCGCGGAGGTTATCCAGTGAGCAAGCACGTCGACTACTACCTGACGCCGGTATCGCCGTACACGTACCTCGGCCACGACCGCTTCGTCGCCATCGCGCGCAAGCACGGCGCGACCGTCGCGGTGAAGCCGATCGATCTCGGCGAGGTGTTCCCCGTGTCGGGCGGCCTGCCGCTTTCCAAGCGCGCGCCGCAACGCCAGGCGTACCGTCTGATGGAACTGCGACGCTGGTCGCGCTGGCTGCAGATTCCGCTCAATCTGCATCCCGCGCATTTCCCGACCTCGGCCAATCTCGCGTCGCGCTTCGTGCTCGCGGCGCTCGAAGAAGGCGTCGACGCGGCGCTCGATCTCGTCGGCGCGCTGGGGCGCGCGCTCTGGGCCGAGGATCGCGACATCGCCGATCCCGCGACGCTCGCGGCGGTCGCCACGTCTACGGGCCGCGACGCGGCCGCGCTTACCGCGCGTGCGGAAGCGCCCGATATCGCCATGCGCTACAAGGTGCTGACGCAGGAGGCGATCGACCGCGGCGTGTTCGGCGCGCCGACGTACGTCTGCGATGGCGAGCTGTTCTGGGGACAGGATCGGCTCGACTTTTTGGACCGCGCGCTGGCAAAATAGCGGGTTTGGCCTCGGGCAACCCGCAGAATGGCGCCCGGGGGATCGCATCCGACGTACCTTCGAGGGGAGAGTCCCATGTCCAATCCGCTCATCTTCGCGCTCGTCTGCGCGATAGCGGCGATCGCCTACGGCGCCATTTCGATTCGCTGGATCCTCGCCAAGCCGGCGGGCAATCCGCGGATGCAGGAAATCGCGGCGGCGATCCAGGCGGGCGCCAAGGCCTACCTGAACCGGCAATACACGACGATCGGCATCGTCGGCGTGATTCTCTTCTTCCTCATCGGGTTTTTCCTGGGCTGGCGCACCGCCGGTGGCTTCGCGGTCGGCGCGATCCTGTCCGGGCTCGCGGGCTACATTGGCATGAACGTGTCGGTGCGCTCCAACGTGCGCACGGCCGAGGCCGCGCGCACCGGCCTCAACGAAGCGCTTTCGGTCGCATTCCGCGGCGGTGCGATTACCGGCATGCTCGTCGTCGGCCTCGGCATGCTCGGCGTCGCGGGCTTCTACTGGTTCCTCGTCGAGACCGCGCCTTACGCGCCGAACATCGCGACGCAGGGCCTGCATCGCGTCATCGAGCCGCTCGTCGGCCTCGCGTTCGGCGGCTCGCTGATCTCGATCTTCGCGCGGCTCGGCGGCGGCATCTTCACCAAGGGCGCGGACGTCGGCGCGGACCTCGTCGGCAAGGTGGAAGCGGGCATCCCCGAGGATGATCCGCGCAACCCTGCGGTGATCGCCGACAACGTGGGCGACAACGTCGGCGACTGCGCCGGCATGGCGGCCGACCTGTTCGAGACCTACGCGGTGACGATCGTCGCCACGATGCTGCTGGGGGCGCTTCTGATGCCGTCGATTGCGACGACCGCGGTCACGTATCCGCTGGTGCTCGGCGGGTTCTCGATCCTCGCGTCGATCGTCGGTTGCTATTTCGTCAAGGCGCGCACCGGCGGCAAGATCATGAACGCGCTCTATCGCGGACTGATCGTCGCAGGCGTCATCTCGGCGATCGGCTTCTACGGTATCACGCAATGGATGATGAGCGGCATCGGCGCGGTGGACCCGGCGCTTTCGCCGATGCGCCTCTTCGGCGCGTCGGTCGTGGGTCTCCTGCTGACGGCCGCGATGGTGGTGATCACCGAGTACTACACGGGCACGGACTTCAAGCCGGTCAGGCACGTCGCGGCCGCGTCGACGACCGGCCATGCCACGAACATCATCGCGGGCCTCGGCGTGTCGATGAAGGCAACCGCATTGCCGGTCATCGCCGTATGCGTGGCAATTCTGCTTTCCTACCTCTGCGCGGGCCTGTACGGCATCGCCATCGCCGCGACGGCGATGCTGTCGATGGCGGGGATCATCGTCGCCCTCGACGCATACGGTCCGATCACCGACAACGCCGGCGGCATCGCCGAGATGTCGAAGCTTCCCGACTCGGTGCGCGCGATCACCGATCCGCTCGACGCGGTGGGCAACACGACGAAGGCGGTGACGAAAGGCTATGCAATCGGATCGGCCGGATTGGCGGCGCTCGTGCTGTTCGCCGATTACACGCACGCGCTCGAATCGGCCGGCCATGCGATGACCTTCGACCTGTCGAACCACTACGTCATCATCGGCCTCTTCATCGGCGGCCTGATTCCCTACCTGTTCGGCGCGATGGCGATGGAAGCCGTCGGCCGCGCGGCGGGCGCCGTCGTCGTCGAAGTCCGGCGGCAGTTCCGCGACATCAAGGGCATCATGGAAGGCACGGCCAAGCCCGAGTACGACGTGGCCGTCGACATGCTGACGCGCGCGGCGATCAGGGAAATGATCGTCCCGTCGCTGCTGCCGGTGCTGATTCCGATCATCGTCGGCGTCGGCTTCGCCTGGGCCTTCAAGGACACGGCAGCAGGCGCACAGACGCTGGGCGGCGTGCTGATGGGCACGATCGTCACCGGGCTGTTCGTCGCCATCTCGATGACCACCGGCGGCGGCGCGTGGGACAACGCGAAGAAGTACATCGAGGACGGCAACCACGGCGGCAAGGGATCGGACGCGCACAAGGCCGCGGTCACCGGCGATACGGTCGGCGACCCGTACAAGGACACGGCGGGGCCGGCCGTCAACCCGCTCATCAAGATCATCAACATCGTGGCGCTGATGATCGTGCCGCTGCTCGTGCTCAGCGGCCGCTAGCATCGCGCTCGCGCCGGAGGTGCCATGAAGATGCGTGGCGTCGCGGCGGCCCTGCTCACGGCGTGCGCGCTCACCGCGCACGCCGAGCCGGTCGCCATCCTGTTCGTCGGCAACAGCTACACGTTCGGCCGGCTCGATCCGGTGATGAGCTACAACGTGGCGAACGTGCACGACCTGACTGCGCCGCAAGGCGCGCCGGGCTCGGGCGCGCCGTTCAGCGATCCGGCCGGCACCAACGCCTTCGAGCCGCATCCATGGGGCGGCGTGCCCGGCATCTTCAAGGCGCTCACGGTGCAGGCGGGTCTCGATTACGACGTATCGCTGTCGACACGCAACGCGGCGACGCTGCGCGGGCACTATCTGAATTCGACACGAGCGATCCCGCGTTTCCGAACGGATTTCCCGACACGCTCTACTACGAGGCGGAAGGTCTTGGCGCCATGACGGCCGACCTGCATGCGTCGTTCGAGGCCGAGGCGCAGGGCAATCCCGACTTCGCCGGCGTCCTACCGGTCGGGGACGCGTTTCAGCGCGCCGTCGACGAAGGCGTCGCCAAGGCCGACGGGTTCTACGGTGCCGACGGTACCTATGACGCCGCGCGTCCGCAGGACAAGCCGAACCTGTGGTGGATCGACTATCTGCACGCGAGCAGGGAGGGTTCGTATCTCAACGCGCTCGTCATGTTCGGTGCGATCACGGGCATCGATCCGACGTCGTTCGGCGCCAATGAACGCGCCCGAAACGACCTCGGTATCGCACCGGCCGATGCGATCAAGCTGCAGCGAATCGCCTCCGATCAATTGACGGTGGCGGGCATTGCGCTGACATTCGCTCCGTGCCTGCACGCCAATCGGCCCGTCGACCGCTGCCTGCGAAGGCATTGATGGTCCGTGCCGCGCCGTTCACCGCGGCGCTGGCGCTTTGCATTGCTTTCGTCCCGGCAGCACCGCTTTTCGCGCAGCCGGCGCCCGAGTTTGCGTCGGGCTGGATCGACAAGAAGCCTGTCGAGAGCAGGCGCTTCATGGTCGCCGCGGCCAATCCGCTCGCGACCGACGCCGGCTACGCGGTCCTGCGCGCGGGCGGCAACGCGGTCGACGCGGCGATTGCGGTGCAGCTCGTGCTGGGACTCGTCGAGCCGCAATCATCGGGGCTCGGCG
>Ga0307406_10001554_pt1 | contig 12673 bp, 15 predicted proteins | sample 322Cmetagenome_3_FD_203706 | JGI IMG/M metagenome (GOLD analysis project Ga0307406, IMG submission 203706) | Maize rhizosphere microbial communities from greenhouse at UC Davis, California, United States - 322HYB-C-2 | ecosystem: Host-associated > Plants > Roots > Rhizosphere > Soil | place... | reverse complement strand
CCGGGCACGTTGATCTTCTACGAGGCGCCACACCGTCTTGCTGCGACACTCAAAGACGCTTACGAGATTCTCGGCGAACGCGACGCTGTCGTCGCCCGCGAACTGACAAAAGTTCACGAAGAGATCCGTCGCGGTCGTTTGAGCGAGCTCAGCGAGCACTATGAGCGCGAAGATCCGCGCGGCGAGATCGTGGTCCTGATCGATCGCAACGTCATCAGCGCCGCCCCGCAGCAATCGAGCATCGCTGCATTAGTAGATCAGTTCGAACAGGACGGTATGGACCAGCGCGCCGCCCTAAAGAAAGCGGCGCGTGAGCTTGGAATCTCACGCGCCGAAGCCTATCGAAGGTTAGTCGCCGAGCGGGCGTTATTGTAGGGGCGGCACTCCGTGGCCGCCCTTCCCTCGCCTAATCCGTACGAATAGGGCGGCCACGGAGTGCCGCCCCTACAATAAACGCCCGTGAACAGCGTTTATTCGCGAGAATCCGTGGCCGAGATCTGTGCGGGCAGTGGTTTGTCAACCTTTAACCTCGCCGGGCGGTTCGCGATCTCCCACAGTGTCATGTAGACCGTGCGAGTGACCTTCTCCATCTTCTGATAATCGATCTTGTCAGCACTGTCGCCCGGACGATGATAGTCTTCGTGAACACCGTCGAAGAAGAAGATGATCGGAATCCCCTTGCGCGCGTAGTTGTAGTGATCGCTGCGGGAGAAGAAACGATTAGGATCTTTCGGATCGTCGTATTTCGTGTCAAACGTCAGGTTCAGATACGATTTGTTAACCGCATTGACGAGTTCGCCCAGTTCCGTGCTCATCATCGTCGATCCGATCACGTAAACCGCATCCGGCCCGCTTAATTCGGAGTTGCGCGGATTCGTGTCGCCTTCTTTCTTGCTGCGGCCGATCATGTCGATGTTGATCTGCGCGACGATCTGATTCAACGGCACTGTCGGAAACTCAGTGAAGTAACGCGAACCCCACAAACCTTTCTCCTCGCCGCAATGCCAAACAAACAACACTGAACGCTTCGGTCGCGTCGGTGCTTTAGCCAGCGCCTCCGCCATTCCGAGCAGCGCGGTCGTGCCTGAGCCATCGTCGTCGGCGCCGTTACAGATCGTATCGTCGCCAACCGGCGGACAGGTGCCAACGTGATCGTAATGAGCGCCAAGCGCAACGTATTCAGCTTTCAAAACGGGATCGCTGCCTTCCCAAACTGCAACAACGTTCTGAGTCGGAACTGTTTCGCTGTTGCTGGCAACGTTCATCGTCACCTTCTTCGTATCTCGCATCACAAACGCGCCCGGCAGATTGCCTCCGTAAGAAGCATTGAAAATGCCTGCGGCCGACTGTGGTTCGCCGGCGAAGAGCGCCTGGGCTATTTCGGGCGAGATCACGATCGAAGGTAATGTCGATGTGGACTGTGTTTGAAACTTCGCCACTACAGTTAAGCCGCGTTCGATGATGCGCTGGCGGTTGCGTTGCCAGTTTGCGAGATATTGAAAGTCGGGAACGTAAATCAGACCGACCACGCCTTTGCTGCGCGCGTAGTCTATTGGACTCATGTAGCCTTCGCCTTCCTTGCCGTAGTCAGCGCGCACGACGCCGCGTGGAAAGGTATTTGGCGTTCCGAAGATGACCGCAATTTTTCCTGCGGGATCGACGCCCTTGTACGCATCGATTCCTTTCGACTTAATAAGCCAGCCATTCCCTGCGAAGACGAGTTGACCGCTCACATTGCCCGAACCGCCACCGGGCAAATAATCCGTTCCAGCCGTCAACGTGCGTGTGTTTAGTTCGACTTTCGTTTGACCACTATCAGCACGATTGCGACGCAGTTCGATGCGTTGGAAAAAACTTCCGTCATCACCCGCGGGTTTAAAACCCCAATTCGCGAGATTCATCGCGAGAAATTTCGCGGTCGTGTCGAGTCCGCGCGACGGCGTGTCGCGTCCTTCCATTTCGTCAGAGGCTATGAAAGTCAGATAGTTTCTCAGCTGATTCGCAGCAATCGTATCGATGGCGCGTTGCGTGGTAACGGAAGCGGCAGTCTTTTTCGACTTATCGGTCGCGCGTTGCGCGTAGGTCGCAGGAAACGTGGTGACGAGCAGACTCGCCAGCACCAGGGCGGTAAAAAATCTTCGCATGCTTTCTCCAGTAAAGAAGGTAGTCACGCAAAGCCGCAAAGTCACAAAGAAGAGCTCGCAAAGTAAAGTAACTCTTCTTGGCGCCTTTGCGCCTTTGCGTGAAAAAATCTTACGCGTGTTGCACCGCTTGCACCAAACGCGTCAAGGTGTCTTTCGCATCGCCGTAGAGCATGCCGGTCACTGGTTTGAAAAACAGAGGATTCTCGAGACCTGAGAAGCCTTTGCCCTGGCCGCGCTTCAAAACCACTACTGATTTCGAGCGGTCCACTTCAAGAATCGGCATGCCTGCGATCGGACTGGTGGGATTGTCTCGTGCATCCGGATTCACGACGTCGTTAGCGCCGATCACGACCGCGACGTCTGTACTCGGAAACTCCGGATTGATCTGCTCGAGTTCGTACAAGGCTGAGTAAGGAACATTCGCTTCCGCGAGCAACACGTTCATGTGTCCCGGCATACGACCCGCGACCGGATGAATGCCGTATTTGACTGTGACGCCGCGTTTTTCGAGCACGTCGGCGAGCTCGCGCACGGCGTGTTGCGCCTGGGCCGTGGCGAGTCCGTAACCGGGGACGAAGATGACTTTGTTCGCGTAGGCGAGTTGTGTGGCAATGTCGTCGAGACCGACTTCGCGCATCGATCCTTCCTGCTCGCCTCCGGCTGCGGCTGTCGCCGCGCTTCCGAAAGCACCAAACAAGACGTTCGTCATCGAGCGATTCATCGCGCGGCACATCAGTATAGAAAGTATAAAACCCGAGAAGCCGTCGAGTGTGCCGGCAATGATCAGAACTTTGTTTGACAGCACGAAACCTGTTGCCGCGGAAGCGAGTCCGGCGTAAGAGTTCAGCAAAGACATCACTACCGGCATGTCTGCCGATCCGATTGGCATCACCAGCAACAGTCCGAAGATGAACGCGAGCCCGACCATCGTGAAGAATAGCGGCATCGATCCCGGCACCACGATCAAATAGACGAAGATGCCGATAGTCACGACAAGCAGGGCCATGTTGAAGATGTTCTGGCCCTTGTAAGTCATCGGTGTGCCGCGAACGAGACCCTGAAGTTTTGCGAAGGCGAGTAGGCTGCCCGTGGTCGTGAGTGCGCCCAGCATGACTTCGAATCCGAGCGCGGCCATCGTGACTGTTTCGACGTGTCCCTGGTGTTTCCAGAATTCGGAGATACCGACGAGCGCGGCCGCAAAGGCGCCGAACGCGTGTGACAGTGCGGTTCGTTGCGGCATCGCCGTCATCGGTACCCATAAGCCCATCGCGAGTCCGACTACGGAACCGATCGCGAGCCCGGCGATGATCCATATGTAGGTGACGATCTCGTGATGCAGGAGAGTGCCGATGATGGCCATCAACATGCCAAACTCGGCGAGGTGCATGCCGCGTTTCGCAGTTTCGGGATGGCTCAGGCCCTTCAATCCGAGGATGAAGAAGATTGAAGCGAGCAGGTAGCTGAGTTCGATGAAGTAGGTCTGCACGTGTCGGCGTTAGTCCTTCTTCACTAGTTCTTTGCGGCGGAACATCTTCAACATGCGATCGGTGATCACGAAACCACCGACGACGTTTGTAGTTGAGCAAACCACTGCGATGAAACCGAGGATCGTGCTGACTGTGTTGTAGCGCGCGCCGGCAGTCACAATCGAACCGACAAGCGAGATGCCCGAAATTGCATTGGTCGCCGACATCAGCGGCGTGTGCAGCAGCGGCGGCACGCGCGAGATCACCTGATAACCGAGGAACGCTGCGAGCGCAAAGACGTAAAGGGCGGATATTAAAGTTTCTGATGACATCGGATCTGCTCCTACCCTGGTTGAGCTTGTAAGGCAGCGGCGACGCGCTGGTTCACAACTTCGCCGTTGTGCGTAACGCATGATGGTCCAACTACGTCGTCCTTCATGTCGATCTGTAACTGTCCGTCTTTGATCAGCAATGACAGGAACGAAGTGACGTTGCGCGAGTAAAGCTGGCTGGCGTGGACCGGAACAGTGGCCGCCAGATTTGTCGGCGCCACGATCGTCACGCCGTCACGTTCCACCGTTTCATCAGCCTGGCTCAGCGCGCAATTGCCGCCGGTTGAGCCTGCGAGATCGATGACAATCGATCCACGCTTCATGCCGTCGACGGCCTCTTTCGTAATCAACAACGGCGCGCGCCTGCCCGGCACTTGTGCGGTAGTGATGATCACATCGGCGGTCTTCGCGTGTTCCGCAATCAACAAGCGGCCACGATGCATCGCCTCTTCGGAGAGTTCAACTGCATAGCCACCAGCGTCTTCTGTTTTGATTCCGCCGAGGTCGACTTCGAGGAACGTAGCGCCGAGTGATTTGACTTGCTCGCCCGCCGCGGCGCGCACGTCGTAACCCTCGACGACCGCGCCCAGACGCCGCGCAGTTGCGATGGCTTGCAGTCCGGCGACTCCGGCGCCGAGAACGAGAACGCGCGCCGGCGGCACAGTTCCTGCGGCAGTCATCAGTAACGGAAACATTCGCGGGATGTGTGCGGCGCCGATCAGGACGGCTTTGTACCCGGCGACGGTCGCCATCGACGAAAGCGCGTCCATCGCCTGAGCGCGCGTGATGCGTGGAATGAGTTCGACGGAAAAAGTGGTGACACCGCGGTCGATAGCAGGTAAGAGGGCGGCGGGCTCGTCGAGTGGGCGCAGAAATCCGATCACGACTGCGCCTCTTTTCAAGCGACCGAAATCGTCAGCGGTCGGGCGATTCACGACCGCGAGAACATCAGCGTCAGCCAGCAAGGCTTCCCGATCGGTGGATACCTCAGCGCCGGCTTCGCGATACTCGTCATCTGTGCGTGCGGCACTTAGTCCGGCACGACTTTCGATGTGTACGGACGCTCCGAGCCCGACGAGTTTCTTGACCGACTCGGGCATAAGTGCGACACGTGCTTCACCTTCTTGTGTCTCCCGCAAGACAACAGTCTTCATAGATGACAGGTCAGTATGGCGTCTGTGGGGATTAGCTAACGCTCAAGCGCATGCAGTATAACAAATTCCATGAAACTGGGACTCGAAGATGTAAGAGATATCCTGCGACGCACGCCTTCAACCTTAAATCTCCTGCTACAGGATCTTTCCGAGCCCTGGCTGATGACTAACGAAGGCCCGGACACCTGGAGCCCTTATGACGTCGTGGGCCATCTGATTCACGGAGAGAAAACCGACTGGATCCCGCGCGCTCGAATTATTCTCGAGCATGGCGAGAGCCGTGCATTCACGCCGTTTAATCGTGAGGCGATGTTCAAAGAGTCGAAGGATAAATCGATCAACGAACTTCTGGATACGTTCACACGCTTGCGTGCGGAGAGTTTGCGAGAGTTGGACGAGCTGAACCTGACTCCCGAATTACTCGAGAAGCGCGGCGTTCATCCGGAACTCGGCGGGGTAACACTGAGCCAACTCCTTGCATCCTGGGTTGTCCACGATCTTAGCCACATCGGCCAGATCGTGAGGGTAATGTCGAAGCAGTACAGCGAGGCGGTCGGTCCGTGGAAAGCATATTTGCCCATCGTAACGCGTTGAACTTGCGAATCGCGCCGCGTGGCACCTATAATTCGAGTCCACTACGGCGCATTGGTGTAGTCGGCTAACACGCTGCCCTCTCAAGGCAGAGACCACGGGTTCGAGTCCCGTATGCGCTACCACGAGTTTAACAGAATAGAAGAACGAGGCCGCTGATGATAGCGGCCTTTGTCGTTTGTGCTGTTTTTTGTGCCAAACGGCTTTATTGACGAGTTCGGCATCTGCCGTTGTGATCGCAGAAAGAAGGCTCAAGAGCCGTAGCTGAATCTGGTCGAATTTGAGTTACTCTGGCCCGATGGCGAATCGATCACCGACTTCCTCGGTGTGTTACTGGAAGCGATACAGTGCAGCGCAAAAGAGATTCACCAGATTCCGAGACCTTAACGCTCGTCAGGTCGTTATCTCGCCATACTGCTGGACTGCAATTGAATATTGTATTGAAGGCGGCAAGCAGCTTATGCGTCTGCGTACGAACAGGTCCAGTTGCTTATGACCAGCGCACGTTACTAATTGTAGACAAAATTCTTTAGACTCTATAGAGTACGGCAACGTTAAGGAGGAGAGCGTATGAGCGATAATGAGTTTCAGGTACTGTTGGAGCACGCCAAACGAGTTGAGATGTCTTCCGAGCAAAAAGAAGCACAGCGACGGAGCTTTGCGTTTGGCAATGCGAACATTGAGAATGACGCCGTCACCCGTGAAATGGTGGACCAAGCGGCAGAAACGCTGAAGAAATCGGACGGACCGCCAAACTACAACCAGACCGAAACTTCTAAATCTGATTCTCGTTAGAACCCTTCATTGGTAAACGATTCAGACAAACCCAATAATCCTGACGATCTCAGTTCCCGAGACTGGGATCGTCACGGCAGTCCCGATTTAGACAACCCGAGCCGAACAGGTCGGGATCGGCACAGTATTCCCATGCCGGCTCCGCAAAGGCCGGCAATGACTGACATACAAAGAGCCAACCAAGAAGCTCTTAACACGCTTCTGCAATACGATCGTATGATTGAATTAATTCGATCATACCTGAATGGTGCAGACCGGTTTCGATTGCGGCCGTCTACTATCCAAGAACTCAATCGAATTTCAATTCAGAATGTCGAAAACGACGCTGGTCGTTGGCGTGACGTGGAGATGCTCATAGGCGACAGCCGGCATGTGCCGCCCAGCGTTAATGAATTGGCCGGATACATTGATGAACTCTGTGATTATGTTAATGATCATTGGGATGACCGTTCAGCTTTGCATCTTGCCGCTTTCATCATGTGGCGGCTGAATTGGATTCATCCTTTCGTTGACGGTAATGGCAGAACAACGCGTGCCGTGTCTTACTATGTACTTTGTTGTAGATTAGGGTTTTACATACCTGGCGTAACTACTATTCCTGAGCTCATCGCGAGCGATAAGGCTCAATACTATGCAGCACTTGAAGCTGCTGATGATGCGCTTAAGGAAGGTAGAGGAATCGATGTATCGCAAATGGAGGGCCTCTTACACGGTCTCTTGGCAAAGCAAATGGTCGAAGCGCTCAAATATGCCGGAGTTGCCACGTCGCGCTCAATTCGAACAGGTACTCCTGCAGTGACTCAAGGTAGTCCGACAAGAGAGGCGGAGCGTGCGCCCGACGAATCGCAGCCTCGTGCAAGTACCCGTAATGATCTCTCAACCAATATGTCGATGGTGTTTGGCGGACTAGGTTACTTTTTTTCATGGTCCTTATCTTGTTTGGAGTTCAGATCTCAACTGATTCACGTTGGTTAGTCATTATAGTATTCAGTTTAGTTACAGGACTTTCTTTTGGCTTTTTGGGTGGCACTTCTAATGTTAGAGGCAGCATACCTTTGAATAAAGAAATCGAAGGTACCCGGTTCCGCTTCTCTGTCACCGGTGGTATTGCCGCATTGGTCCTGATACTGATTCTAAGCTGGTTTCTTTTTATCTATTTGTAACTAGTAAAGTATGAACAGACAATCACGGTAGCTAGCGTAGCGAAGTTAAGTCCGATTGCGTTTCCGATTTGAGTGTTTATACTGATTGTCAGTTGAGTTAATCTGAAAGATTGGGCCTAGAGCATTCGTCTGAATTCTCCCAATTTCCTCTGAGTTCTCCGGGTTCTTCGCGATCCTGCACAACAACGGAATAGCAGGCGTTAAAGGCGCTTCTCGCAGTGCAATGCAAGAAACTTAGCATTTCTGCCGGTGGGGACAGGAAAAGTTGCGAAGATTGTCCCGTATGGCGCTTACCACCACCTCTCGCCTTCTGTCGATTTAAGTGAGAACGATTGATGCCTTACACAAACGAGTTTCCACGCTAGTCCGAAGCTGCTTGCGTCAATTTTGGATCTTTCGTTGAAGTGAGAATGGGTGCAGAAAAACTCTATCCAATCATCTTCACGCTCTTTCAGGTTTGTTGGGCATCGGTCTGGGCTGCCAAACACATCAAGATAAGACGCCTGAGGCGTTACGCTGACAATAGAACGAGCGCTGACAAAAACATTAGATATAAGATCGTCAGCTACTTCTTATACATTTCACAAAATGTTCTTTGCATAGCTTCCTTTTGGTCAACCTCTCAACTGCTATTCAAGATTCACAATAGCGATTCACTGCGCATTGTGGGAGTGATACTGATTACCTATGCCACAACCTTGTATTTCAAATCGTTGAATCACCTCGGCAGGAATTATTCACCGTGTTTCGATTCTCATGTGCCCCTCGAACTGATATGCAGTGGCCCATATAAGTTCACTCGGCATCCGATGTATCTGGCAAAGTTATTACTGGTAGTGGGCAATTTCGTTATCAGCGGTTCTCTCTGGTTTTTGCTTATGTTCGTTTATCTTGCAGTGGAAACTACGAGTACTATTCTTAGTGAAGAGAGATACTTGGCGACCTCAGTTCCGGGGTATGCAGATTACAAGAAAAGAACATCCACGATGATCCCATTCATATTCTGATTTGAGTCAGGGAATCGGCTCAAAGCAGCAGGTCTATTCACTTTTCTTAACTAGCGCTGCAAGATATCGGTGTGAAGGAAAAGGAACGCTTAGAACGTTGCTCTGTATGCGGTGTCGAACACCCCAGAAGCGAACTCGAGTTGTACTTCGTCCGGCCTGATCCAGTCGTTGCAATCCCGAAACGGCAACGTGGCAAACGTTGCAAGGAGAACGACGACCTCTGCGCCATCGATTCGAAGCGATATTTCGTTCGTGGCGTACTCCCTTTGCCGGTGGAAGGGTGGGACCACTCGTATCAGATCGGGATTTGGGTTGAGGTCAAGCTAAATGATTTCAGGACCATCGTCGAGCACTGGACTGATGAAGGACAAAGTAGTATGCCGCCGTTTGAAGGCACGCTGGCGAACGACATTTCGCTTCACGAGGATACGCTGGGGCTCGAAGTGAGAGTCGCGCTGACAGGCCCGACTACAAGGCCTGAGATTTATATAGTCGATACACGACACGATCTCTATCACGAGCAGAACAACGGAATCTCCAGCCACAGGGCCTACGAGTACAGCAGCCTCTTTTGAGAGATTATCAACTGTGGGCCACACGTTGACGTGGGACCATCGTTCTACTATCATGCGCAGGCCTCGCGAACAATGGTCTTGAATCGAGTTCCACCAACTCGAAACCCGGAACTCGAAAACTTATTTTAGCTGGCTGGTCCTCTAGCCTGCGTTTCGCCCGACGCAACCTTCGCTCCAGCCTGAACACATCCGAACTGCTTATTCCGTAGTCTGTCAAACCTACTGAAGGAGAACTGCCATGAGTCAGTCACCAGTGAATATTGTGTACCCGATTGATGGGGCCAATTATCCGATTGTCGATCCAGCCTGTAAGGTGCAGTCGGCCTACTTTACAGCCAGTTTTGCAACCACGTGCGCCGGTGGACCTCACACCGTAAAATGGGGCTTTGATGGTACAGAGGTTGGCCGTGCACAGTTCTACGATCAATTCAGCGCACAGTTCACCTGGAAACTGCCGGCAGGATCACATGAGTTTTGGGCTGCTTCTGCTTGTGGAGACGCCAGGGTTAAGTTCAGCATCGGATAAGAGCGGCAGTTCTGTTGCGCCGCCTGATTTCCTGCGGATAGTTTTGCTGCTCGATTGACGCAGCACGGTAGTGGACTGTCATCCGCGTAGTTTTAGAATCAGAGACAGACACAAAACCTTACGCTCAAGACATTGTTGATAGAAGTGCGCCGAATACTGCTACAACAAGGAGATACTCACCATGGCGTCTAAACTCAATACCTATTTCCAGACTTTCAAGACAGATAACCTCGGTCAGATATTCATGACAGGCATTCTCGATGTGCAGGCCTATAACAAAGTACACATCGAAATTATTCAGTGGCCTCACGCGCCGGTCAGTATGACGGTGTCATGTACTATGGGCAAAATAAGTGGCGCAACGCTGGCGCAAGTCGTGGGCCAGTTTCCGCTTGGAACCGCAGGCGTCATACACACGTTCGACGTGATTGGACCCGAGTTCAGCGTTGTCCTGACTGGTGGGACGCCGAAAACGGATGTGCCGATCCAGGCATGGGTCTTTCTTCACTGAGTGCGGAAGACTGGCAAAGCAGCAATACATTCCGCTCACCGAGTGTCGATCTAAAAATCGGCCAATAATCTAAAGATTCGCCAATAAGATCTGTAACTGCTCTAAGGTCATGCACCGTCAACGTTGACGACGCACTTAGATCCAGCGGCAGTTGTATCGGACATTTGCATTTGGAAAACGTTCGGTCGCTCTGTGACCATCCGGAAGAAGTCGAAATGGCGCTCTGGTTTCACGACGCGATCTACAACACCAGTAAGAAAGACAATGAGAAGCGAAGTGCTGAGTGGGCGCGCGACAGCGTGCTCGCTGCGGGTGTCTCGATCGAACCGGCCGAGCGCATTTACGAACTGGTCATGGCGACGACGCACGATGCGGTTCCAGTGGGTACGGACGCGGAAGTTTTAGTTGATATAGATTTGGGCATTCTCGGAGCGGAACCGGGTCGGTTTGATGACTACGAGCTTCAGGTTCGTGAGGAATATTCCTGGGTACCTGAACCGATGTATCGAGCGGCGCGCCGGGAGGTATTAGAGCAATTTGCAGGTCGTGAGTGGATCTACAGCACCGCACCCTTCCGATCCCAATACGAGCCCCGGGCGCGCGACAACATCACCCGTTCCCTTGCTCGCCTTTGAAACGGTTCGTCACATTTTGCGTTCACTATTCGCAAACAGAGGCGTACCATTAGCGCATGCGAATGGTTCTCGGCGTGGTTGCGGTGGGTTTGTTGCTGGTCGAGTCGGGCAGCATCGCGAAACCCGCGCGGAAAACTGAGAACGTCGCAGCCGTCACCACCTCAACCGCAAAAGCGCGAGTCGATTTCGAGACTCAGCTGAAACCCATCTTCAAGTCGAAATGCATGCCCTGCCACTTCAGCGGTGGACAGATGTACGATCGTCTACCATTCGATAAGCCGGAGACGATCCGAAAACTCGGCACCAAACTGTTTACCCGCATCACAGAAGAAAACGACCGCCGCCTGATCGAAGACTTTCTCGCCCAGACGCCATAACTCACCGCTGTCACAGGTCGGGTGTGGTAATTTCTCTCGTGAATGACAACAAAATCTAATCGCCTCGGCGTGTTGCAGATCATTGCCATCGGACTGGTCCTGCTGCTGATGGTCGTGTCATTGCGTGCCGAAGGCCGCATGTTTCTTTGCACGTGCGGGCACTTTGCACTTTGGACCAGCGACACATGTAGCTCAAACACGTCGCAACAGTTGCTCGATCCCTACAGTTTTACACACGTGCTGCACGGATTTTTGTTCTTCTGGCTGATTGCGCTTTTGTTCAGACGAATGACATCGGGCTGGCAAGTTTGGCTGGCACTGTTGCTCGAAGGCGCGTGGGAAATTTTTGAGAACACGCCGTTCGTGATCGATAAATACCGCACTGAAACGGCCGCACTCGGTTATACGGGCGATACGATCGTTAACTCATTCGGCGATCTGCTCTGCGCGTTTGCGGGCTTCATGATTGCGCGAAAACTCGGACTGCGCTGGTCGCTGATTGTTTTCGTGTTGGTCGAACTATTTTTGATTGTCTGGATTCGCGATAGTTTGTTGTTACAGATTTTGATGCTGGTGCGACCGGTGGAAGCGATCAAGTTGTGGCAGATATGCGTCCAGCCATGAAAGGAACTGAAGAAGCGATGTCGAGCATAAGTGAATCAAATCTTCCCGGCGTGGGCCGAAAGTTTCAGGTGGAGACTTTGAGCGGCGATCGACTGACTATAGTCATTCACGATGACGGCACGCGCGAACTCTATCACTTCAGCCGGAAGAATCTCGATCGCCCCGCTTCAGTGTTGCGATTAACAGATGGCGAGGCGCGACAGATTGCCGGCATTGTTGGTGGTCTAACGTACGTGCCGAAGTCTCTACCGTCGAGTGAAGTTGTACTGGAAGATCTCGTGCTCGAATGGTTCACGTTGCCGCAAGGCGCGTTTGCGATTGGCAAGACGATTAGCGCGTTGCAACTTCGAACGCAAACCGGCGCTTCAATCGTTTCGATAATCGAACCGAATCGCATGACGCGCACCAACCCCGAAGCCGCTACCCTCCTCAATGAAGACGCCACGTTGATTCTCGCGGGCGACCGGCGCAGCAACGCCAAGCTCAAGGAGCTCCTGGTTACGGGAAAGGGCGATTAGTGGATGGAGCATATGGTCCTTGAAGTCGGACTGGCTTTGTCGCTGATTGCTGTGGCCGCGCTGATTTCGGCACGGCTGCGTTTTTCGGTCGTGCCGTTGCTGATACTCGCGGGCATGGTTGTTGGACCACACGCGCCGAAGATTGGCCCACTCGACTTTCGCTTCATCGAGAGCGCGCCGCTAATCGAGTTTATGGGTCGTGTCGGTGTTCTCTTTCTGCTCTTCTATCTCGGTCTGGAGTTCTCGGTTAGCAGA
>Ga0307406_10001552_pt1 | contig 12680 bp, 11 predicted proteins | sample 322Cmetagenome_3_FD_203706 | JGI IMG/M metagenome (GOLD analysis project Ga0307406, IMG submission 203706) | Maize rhizosphere microbial communities from greenhouse at UC Davis, California, United States - 322HYB-C-2 | ecosystem: Host-associated > Plants > Roots > Rhizosphere > Soil | place... | reverse complement strand
GTCGTAGTTATCAAGAGGGTGTGCACTAACGTAGAGCCCAAGAAGTTCGCGCTCCCAAGTTAACCGTTCTTTTTCAGTGTGCTTCACTGGCGCAGGAATAAGGGAAACGGTTGGTTGAATAGTCGCCATGTTTGACATGCCGCCGAATAAGTCCGTCTGACCACTCAACGCTTCTTTTTGTAGCTTCGAGGCAAATCCTTGAATAGTTTCAAGGTTAAAGAGGAGGTCAGAGCGGTCGGCCATCTCGTCAAACGCACCTGTTTTAATAAGCGAATCCCACGCTTTTTTATTTACCTTCTGGGTAGAAACGCGCTTTGCAAAATCTTCAACGCTAGCAAACTTCCCATCTTCACGCGCACGAAGAATCTCTTCAACCACGCCAACACCAACACCCTTCACAGCTGCCATGCCAAAACGAATCTCCTTTTCGCCTGGCACTACAGCAAATTCAACGAATGATTCGTTGACGTCTGGAGAAAGTACCTTAATGCCCATGTGTTTACATTCAGTAATTTCAATGGCAAGACGCTCGGTGTCGTCAGCATCACTTGTCATGAGCGCCGCCATAAAGGCCTCTGGGTAGTGTGCTTTCAAATAGGCGGTCCAATACGCAATAAGGCCATAACACGCGGCGTGTGACTTGTTGAAACAGTAGTTCGCGAATTCTTCTAGCTGATCCCAAAACAGTTCAGCCGTTTCTTTCTTCGCTCCACTTGTCTTCATAGCGCCTTCAACGAAGTCGACCTTCACCTTACGCATCAAATCAATATTCTTCTTACCTACCGCTTTACGCAGTGTGTCGGCCTGACCACCAGTAAATCCAGCCCAGTCTTTTGAAGCCTGCATGAACTGCTCTTGATACACCAAAATACCATAGGTGCTTTCGAGCGAGCTCTCGAGCCCTTTATCAAGGTACTTAATTTCTTCTTGGCCATGTTTACGCTTAATGAAGCTATCAATAAACTGCATCGGTCCAGGGCGGTACAACGCCACCATCGCAATAATGTCGTTAAATTCGGTTGGCTTGAGGTCGCGGAGATAGCGCTTCATTCCTGCAGACTCAAGCTGGAATACACCCGTTGTATCTCCACGTTGGAAAAGCTTATAGGTCGGTTCGTCATCGAGTGGAATCTCACCGAGCTCAATTTTTACCTTATGCACCTTCTTAATAATACGCAGAGCATTATTAATAATCGTCAGGTTCGAAAGACCCAAGAAGTCCATCTTTAGAAGTCCTAACTCTTCAACAGAGCCCATTGGAAACTGCGTTGCCGGTACACCCTTTTGTGACATTTCAATCGGAACAAACTTTACGATATCATCTGGTGCAATCACTACACCGGCGGCGTGCACGCCGTGACTACGAATTGTACCTTCAAGACGCATCGCATAATCGAATACTGTTTTTGCAGTTTGATTCGTTTCATATTCATGTTTCAAATCTGCATCGTCAACGACACTCTTTGCAAGTGGAATATGCCGGCCCTGCACCGGTTGTGGAACGAGTTTCGCTAGTCGGTCACTTTCTCCATACGGAACCTGTAGCACGCGGGCGACGTCACGCACGGCAGCACGAGCGGCCATGGTACCGAACGTAACAATGTTCGCAACACGTTCAGCACCATATTTGTCTGTACAGTAGGCAATTACCTCATTGCGACGAGTATCTTGAATGTCGATATCGACATCGGGCATGCTAATACGATCCGGGTTAAGGAAACGCTCGAATAGAAGGTCATATTTTAGAGGATCAAGTTCAGTAATACGCACCGCATATGAGACAATCGAACCAGCCGCACTACCACGTCCAGGTCCGAAGATAATACCCTGATTCTTTCCCCAGTTAATAAAGTCTTGGACAATAAGGAAGTATCCGTTGAAGCCCATACGGTCGATAACCTCAAGCTCATAATCGGCACGTGTTAACACTTCTTCAGGTGTATGCTTTCTCGCCTCTTCAACGGAAAGCTCCGCCGACTCTTCAATCGTAACGTCGCCGTAGCGCCATGCAAGACCCTGGAAAACGAGAAGATCGAGGTATGTTTTTTCATTGTGGCCTTCAGGAGTTGGAAACGTTGGAATAAGAATTTTTCCAAGTTCAAGCTCAACATTACACCTATCTGCTATTACTTTGGTGTTCGCAACCGCTTCAGGGTGCGTCTTCCCCCATCGTTCAATAATTTCGTTTGGATCGGTAACGTGCAGCTCGAAGTCTTTAAGCGACATGCGCTTTTCATCGGCAAGGAATGCACCCGTCCCAACACAAAGCAAAATTTCATGTGTGTCTTGATCCTCGTGCGTTAAGTAGTGACCATCACTCGTCACCACCATTGGAATATCAAGTTCAGCAGAGATCTTTTCTAGATACCCGTTAATCTTTACCTGAACATCCCAAGCCGTTTTCGACTCTAAGTGTCCATGATCTTGTAACTCCAGGTAATAGCGGTCCCCAAAGACTTTCTTATACCACGTAGCAATGCTCTTTGCTTCTTCGTAATTGTCAGCTCGAAGATTTTCGCCTAATTCGCTACTGGCACAGCCTGAAAGAATAATGAGTCCTTCGCTATATTGCTCGAGGAGCTCACGGTCGATACGTGGCTTATAGTACATACCCTCGAGGTTGGCGATTGTACTAAGGCGCATAAGGTTTTGATATCCCTGATTATTCATTGCAAGGATAATAAGGTGGTAGCGTGCTTTATCTTTTTGCGGATCGCGGTCATGCCGACTGCGCGCAGCAACATATGCTTCCATACCCAGGATTGGCTTTATACCAGCGGCATTTGCCGACTTATAGAAATCAAGGACGCCTGACATTGTCCCATGATCAGTAATCGCCACCGCTTCCATACCCATCTCTTGCACGGTTTCAATGAGCTTTGGAATCTTACTCAGGCCGTCAAGGAGACTGTGGTGGGTATGGTTATGTAAGTGGACGTATTGGGACGTTTTTAATGTTGCCCCCTTGGTTGGTGTAGATGATACTTCAACCCCCATCGCTATCTATAGTATATCGAAAAAGACCCATAGAGTCTGTAGTAATTAATGCTTATTTTATATTTACTGAGCGTTTTGGACAGTATCAACAATGTATTGGATAAAATCACCAAAGCCACCAGGAATATCGGCTAACCAAGAAAGTACCCAGATAATAAGTGCAATGACGAGAGTACCACCAATAACGCTCCCGAGACCAAAGAAAACACCACGAACAAAGTTCATGGTGTAGACTTCACGCCTTGAGCTGTGAAAATCGTAAAATAAGTCTTCAAGAACGGCGCGGCGTGCGCCTACTTCATTATCTTTTTTAACTTTTTGTGTTACTTTTTTCACGAAAAACTACTTCTTGTTATTGGTTGGCTTCTTGTTAAAGCCCTTTTTTGCACCTTCAACAGCCTGTTCAGCACGACCCTTAAGCTCGTTTGCTTTGTCGGTAACGTCACCAACAACTTCTTCAGCTTTGTTCTTAACGTCGTTTGCGGTCTTTACTGCGGCGTCTTTTGCCTTACCAGCTTCGTCGGCTACTTTATCTTTAGTGTCGAGTGCGACATGCTTGATATCTTCACGAGTTTCTTTGCCGCTCTTTGGAGCGAGTAAAATTCCGGTAACAAATCCTGCGATTGCGCCAAATACTGCGCCTACTGCTACTTTACCTTTTGTCATATTACTTCTACCCCTTCTTTGATGTGAATTTCTTAATGTATCGGTTCACCATTTCAGCAATGAAAAGTGGCGATGTGAGTTTACTGACCCCAACTACCGCGTTATCAATATGAGAAACGGTACTTTGAGCAGACTTTGCCAGTCGGCGGATCTCTGCGGTAAGTTTAATGAGGTAAATTCCGAGAATGATAGCGACGATCAGAAATATAGATAGAACGCTTGATACGATGATCACCAGAATTTCGGCGGCTTGATCCATGTGTGGCTCCTTTTACGGATTAGTTTTTGTGTTTGATTGTATTATACGCTTAATCTTGCAGGATAGACAAGTTAATTGTCAAGTCGCTGTTTTAAGTACTTTGTAAGTTCAGCGCCGTACACATCGCTTTCAAGTGCGAGGTCAATGACGGCCTTAATGTATTTGAACTGGTCACCAGTATCGTGCCATACACCATCAATGAAGTATCCGAAGACATCACCATCTCCGGCAAGTTCATTTAAGCTATCCGAGAGTCCTATTTCACCGCCCTTACCTACTTTTTCCTGCTCAAGATACTTCCAAATGTCAGGGGTAAGAAGATAACTACCTACCGAGGCAAAGGCTGAAGGAGTATTTTCTTCTCCTGGTTTTTCTACGATACCGCTCAGCTTGAAGAGTCGATCGGACTTTTGGTCAGCAAGGCTTGCCATACCGTACTTATCGGCATCTTTCTTCTCAACTTCAATAAGAGAAATAACGGTTTTACCAGTTTCTTGATAGGCTTGCTTGAGTTGCTGCGGCCATGGTGTTTCACTTCGGAAGAAATCGTCTGCAAAAAACACGAAGAACGGCTCATCGTCATCAATAAGCCTACGGGCATTAAGAATTGGACGGGCATTCCCTTTCGGTGTGCCCTTTTGACGTACATAGACAAAATTTGCCATCTCAGCGATACGCTTAATTTCATCAGCTTTATCATGCTTGCCCTTCTCGCGAAGTTCAGCCTCAAGTTCATCACTACGATCAAAGTGATCCTCAATAGCTCGCTTTGTTGTACCGGTTACGATAATGATATCCTTAACGCCGGCAGCAACTGCTTGTTCGACAATCACCTGAATAACAGGACGGTCGATGAGCGGTAACATTTCTTTTGGCATCGCCTTCGTTTGCGGTAGGAACCGTGTTCCTAACCCAGCAGCACAAATAATCGCCTTTGTAGGTTGTTTCACGCTATACCCCCAATTTTTTACGAATTGCTTGTTGGGCCATCGCCGGATTTGCTTTACCCTGCGACTTCTTCATCACCTGACCAACCAGGAAGCCAATGGCTTTTTCCTGACCAGCCTTAATATCTTCAATAGACTGCGCACTTGCAGGATCAGCAAGCACTTCATCGACAATTGCATCAATGGCGCCTTCGTCGCTTTCCTGAATAAGATTCTTTTCCTCTGCAATTTCTTTAGGTGTGCGTTCACTCATAAGAAGCTCTTGGAACACTTCCTTAGCGGCCGTACTTGAAAGCTCGTTCTTGGCGACCATATCAGAAAGTTCAATGTATCCTTCTGGTGAGAAGTTGCTTGCAATAACCGCTACTTCTTCTTGACCGGTTCCGACGGCACTTGCAAACCAGTGTGCAACACGTCGAGCAGTGTCGTTGCCGGCAGCCGTTTGAATCTCAGAAATAAGTACTGCGTAGCTTTGCGTTGCAATAAGCGCCTCGACAACAGAACGGTCAAGATTCATTGAGGCCCATGCACTACGATAGACGCTCGGAAGTGTTGGTACACTGGCTTGAATACTTTCGATTTCCTCTTTTGTCAGCACAATTGGTGGAATATCAGGGTCTGGCATATAGCGGTAATCCTGTGCGTCTTCTTTGCTACGCTGGGAACTAGTGCGGCCGGTTGCGTCGTCCCATCCACGTGTTTCCTGTACAACTTTCTCGCCCTTTTCAAGAATCTCTACTTGGCGTTCAAATTCATACTGTGCAGCACGCTCCACACTTTTAAATGAGTTCAGGTTCTTTACTTCTGCACGCGTACCAAGCTCAGTTGCACCTTTTTTCGCAATAGAAATGTTTACGTCAAAACGCATGTTTCCATGGTACAAGTTACCAAGCGTCACACCTGCGTAGGTCATGAGTCGATGAAGTTCCGTGGCATATGCTTTCGCTCCTGCAGCCGAATGAATGTCTGGTTCAGAGACAATTTCAATAAGAGGCGTGCCAGCACGGTTGAGGTCAACCAGGCTAAAAGTGCCGTGGTGTGTCAACTTACCAGCATCTTCTTCAATGTGAGCATGGTGAACACGTACACGAACAGTCTCGCCAGATTCGAGTGGCGCATCAACATATCCTTCAAGAATAATTGGCTGATACATCTGGCTAATTTGGTAGCCCTTTGGAAGGTCGGGATAGAAATAGTGCTTGCGGTCGAAACGGCTCACTTCGGCAATATCCGCGTTCAAGGCTTTACCTGCTTTTACGGCGAGAAGTACAGCATCATGGTTAAGAACTGGTAGCATACCAGGAAGCCCGAAGTCGATTGGGTTAATTGCGCTGTTCGGGTCTTTATCCCGGGCGTCGTTGTCGGCGCCGCTAAATAACTTGCTGGTTGTTGCAAGCTGTACGTGACACTCAATACCAATGGTCATTTCATATTTGTCGAGCATTTCAGAAGTTGCCATTTTATATTGCCCCTGTATCTTTCAAGCCTTGCTTATATGCCACGAGCGCTTGGCGCGTACGATCATAGTCAACTCGTGCATCGGTTTCGTGCGCAAGACGGTTGCGAAGCTTATGTGCCGCCCATACACCGTTACCATTAGTCCACTTGCCCTGGAACTGTTTCATACGCTCGGCCATTGTTTTACCCGCAAGTCCGCGGTCGCGGAGCGCTTGATCAAGTAGCTTGTCGGCATCAAGAATACAAACAGTAAAACTGTTTTCGTCGTCGCGCTTCAAGCGAGTTTCAATTGCCATCCAGCGACTACGATATTTATTTTGATCGAGAGTACGAGGGCTATTCTTTGAAAGTGAGATGAAGACGAAAAGGAGTCCACCAAAAATTAAAATTGCAGAAAAGAAAAACAGAATTGTAATACTTTGATCCATCTACACTTCTCCTTGTCGTGCTAATGCCAGTAATGTTGCGTCTGAACGACGTGGTCCAATAAGCTGCACACCTACGGGAAGACCTGCTTCAGTTTTTCCAGCCGGAACCGATACCGCCGGAAGCCCGGCGAGGCTTGCAGGCACCGTCATAATGTCGGCAAGATACATCTTTACTGGATCTTCGGTGTTTTCACCAAGCTTAAACGCTGGAGTTGGCGCAACTGGTCCAACCAGTACGTCGAATGATTCAAAGACTTTGTTAAATTCATTAATAAGAAGTGTGCGGGCTTTTTGTGCCTTTAGGTAGTAAGCGTCGAAGAAACCACTTGAAAGTACGTAGCTACCAATCATAATGCGTCGTTTGTTTTCAGGAACAAAGCCGTGGTCACGAGACAAGCCATACACTTCACCGAGTGTCTCGGCTTCAGCACGGGCACCGTAGCGAATCCCATCGTAGCGGCCTAGGTTACTACTAATTTCCGCCGGTACAACAATGTAGTAGATTGCGAGCGCATACTTGAGCATTGGTAAACTTACCTCTTCAATAGTGTGACCCTTTGCCTTCATTGTCTCAATGTATTCACTCGTTCGAGCTCTTACTTCGGGATCAACATCCTCGGTCATAAATTCTTTAATAACACCGATGCGGCGTGGTTCTGATAGCCCTTTTGGTTCGAAGAAGTCTGGAAGCGTGGTCATGTCTTTACTATCGCGGCCACTTAAAATGTCCAAGACGATCTCAGCGTCTTCAGCGGTCGCCGCGAGTACGCCAATCGTGTCGGTGCTACTTGCCATCGCGACAACACCGTAACGACTTACTGTGCCATATGTTGGCTTAATACCTACAACACCGTTAAAACTAGCAGGCTGACGAATAGAGCCGCCCGTGTCGGTACCGAGTGCGAACGGAACAATGTTAAGCGCAACTGAAACAGCCGAACCGCCGCTACTTCCACCAGCAACCCGTTCCTGATCGATTGCGTTTTTCGTAGGACCATACGCCGAGTTCTCGGTGCTTCCGCCATGTGCGAATGCATCAAGGTTTGCTTTACCAATACAAATCGCGCCTTCAGCTTCGAGCTTTTCGATTGCCGTTGCTTGAAGCGGTGCTTTAAATGATTCGAGGAATTTACTTGCTGCAGTGGTTGTATCGCCAAGAGTTAGGAAGTTGTCTTTGGCAATAAATGGCACACCGGCAAGGCGTCCGGTAATCTCTCCAGCATCAACCTTGGCTGCGCGGTCAAACGCACGCTCTTCACTAAGTGATAGAAGTGCGTTAAACTGCTCATTCTCACGAGCCGTAGCAATAGCTTTCTCAACATTTTCTCGAGCCGACACACCAATAAAATCTGCAATTCTGCTCATACTTACAATACCTTCGGAACTTTAATCTGATGTGCGACTGAATCTGGCGCAAGCTCCAACAAGGAATCACGACTAATACCGTAGTCGTCAACCGTGTCCTCACGCCATACATTTTGCAGGTCGGTCACCTGGTACGTTGGCTCTACGCCCTCTGTATCTAATTCTGAAAGCTGCTCAATGTACCCTAGAATATTTTCAAGATCAACACGAAGCGCCTCGGTCTCAGCGTCATCAAGCTGCAAACTACTTAGCTGTGCGAGGTGGTGCACATCCTCAGTCGAGATATCTGTCATATCCTATTATTATAACAAGAGTTTTAGGAAAAAGACTAGGGTGAAAAATTATAATGACAGATACCGACGGCCCGCCCTAGCTAGACATAGGTAAAAGCAACTATTATACTTATGCTTAATGATTATTCAAAAAAATAAATACTCTAAAAGGAGTGCTGGCGGCTTTACTATTGTTGAGCTGCTTATTGTTGTGGTTATAATAGCGATTCTTGCAGCTATTGTTATTGTGTCCTATAACGGCATCGCCCAGCAGGCTCGAACAACAAATACAAAAGCAGACCTTACTTCACAGGCTAAGAAACTCGAGCTTGATAAGGTTACGAACGGAGCCTTCACCGGTGCTGCAATCAACAATTACCTCCTTGTTGACTCCACCAATACAACTGTTACATATAAATATGGCGACCAAAACGGCTTCTGCATGGAAGGTGTGTCAAAGTCTAATAGCAGCCTGCGCTTCTACGTCCAAACTACGAATGGCATTACAAATACGCAAACCGGTACATGTCCTGTTCTTGCTAACACTGAAGTTGAAACTCGCTGTATTGTCGGCTACGTCTACGTTGTTACCGACCAAACAAATTACTCTGGCGGTACAATCACATCACAAATTCAAAGCCCTTACGGCAACTCTACGACAAGTGTTGCGGCGGGAGCCCACCATACAATTCCGCATGATAGTAACCTCACTTCCATAGGAAGAGGCCTCGTAACCATTACGATGAGCAGTTCGACATTCTCAGCTACGCGCTTTTTCGCATATGAGCCACGAACCTGCTAAGCTAGGCCATCTTTTCGCGAATTTCAGTAATTAAATCGCGCAGTTCTGCCGCTTTTTCAAATTCAAGATTTGCACTTGCAAGATCCATCTGAGCTGATAGATCTTTAATAAGACTGGCGTATTCGTCTTTTGGAATCTTCTTAAGGTCGAGTGTCGGTTTTTCGTTATCCTTCTTCGGAATTATTGCCCTTAGCCCTTCATCAATTGCCTTGGCAACGCTTACGGGTGTAATGCCATGTTCTTCGTTATACGCTGTTTGAATCGTACGACGGCGATCCGTTTCATCAATCGCTTGCTGCATCGACTTCGTAATACGATCGGCGTACATAAGTACCTTACCCTCGAGGTGACGAGCTGCACGACCAACAATCTGAATGAGTGCGCTTGCGCTACGAAGGAATCCTTCTTTGTCGGCATCAATAATAGCCACAAGACTCACTTCCGGAAGGTCGAGTCCTTCACGTAGCAGGTTAATACCAACAAGTACGTCATACACACCCGAACGAAGATCACGCAGAATGTCACTACGCTCTAACGTATCGACTTCACTGTGAATGTAGGCTGTTTTAATATCAAGTTCCTGGAGATAGGTCGATAGGTCTTCCGCCATTCGCTTCGTAAGTGTCGTTACGAGGACGCGCTGCCCCTTCTCCACCCGTTCACGAATTTCAGCAATCAAATCATCAATTTGACCCTTTGTTGGTCGAATAATAATTTCTGGGTCAATAAGCCCTGTTGGACGGATAATTTGTTGCGCTGGCTCTGGGCTGTGCGATAGCTCATATTCTGAAGGTGTTGCGGAGACATAAATTGCCTTATTTAGATGGCGATTGAACTCGTCAAACGTCAGTGGTCGGTTATCAAGAGCACTTGGCAAACGGAACCCATGCTCAACAAGGATTTCCTTACGTGCTCGGTCACCGTTATACATACCGCGAACCTGCGGCAATGTCATGTGGCTTTCATCGACGAAAAGCAAAAAGTCATCTGGAAAATAATCGAGGAGCGTTGCTGGTTGTTCACCAGGCTCGCGGTTGGTCAGGTAGCGGCTATAGTTCTCGATGCCCTTTACAAAGCCGGTTTCCTCCAGCATCTCAATGTCATACTTCGTTCGCTGCGCGAGGCGCTGAGCCTCGAGTAATTTATCGTGTTTTTCGAAGTAGTCCATGCGCTCACTAAACTCTTGCTTGATTTGCTCAACCGCATGCGCCAGCTTTTGTTTCGGTGTTACATAGTGGCTACTTGGGAAAACGTCTACCTGTTGAGGCTCACCTAAAATTTCGCCCGTTAAAGGGTCGATGCGTGTAATACGCTCAACTTCATCACCAAAGAATTCAATGCGGTACGCAACATCGCTACCGGCTGGGAATACATCAACAATGTCGCCTTTCACACGGAAGGTACCGCGGTGGAAATCGATATCATTTCGTTGATACTGAATATCAGTAAGGAGGCGCACGAATTTGTCTTGCTGGCGTCGTTCACCAGTAGTGATTTTAATCGACATTTCAGCGTAGTCATCTGGAGATCCAATGCCGTAGATACAGCTAACGCTGGCAACAATAATCGTGTCACGGCGCGTTAGAAGCGCCATTGTTGCCGCGTGACGCAGACGATCGATCTCATCGTTAATCTTGCTGTCTTTTTCAATATACGTGTCGCTACTCGCTATATAGGCTTCTGGTTGGTAGTAGTCGAAGTAACTTACAAAGTAGTGTACTTCGTTGTCAGGAAAGAATGACTTGAACTCACTATAAAGCTGCGCTGCAAGTGTTTTGTTGTGCGCCAGGATGAGTGTTGGTGCTTGACGCTGGGCAATAATGTTTGCCATGGTGAATGTTTTACCTGATCCGGTAACACCAAGTAGCGTTTGTTCTTTTTCACCCTTATCAAGCCCAGCGACAAGCTGAGCAATAGCAGTCGGCTGGTCACCAGTCGGCTGATAGGCAGAAGAGAGGACAAAACGTTGCTCCATCCACTATATTATACGCTAGTTCATTTTCTTTAGCAGACTAAACGCGTCGCTGAAAGATTGTTGATACTCCTTAAGCGTATCTGTGTTGCTTGTACACGCAGGGTCGGCAAGTGACAGACCGTAGGTTGTGTCGTCGATTTTTGTCGTTTTAGTAAGCGTTGCACTCTCGTCGCCACTTGGGCTCGCTAGTATAGAAACGAATGTTCCTTGGTCATTTGTGCACTTTGTCCCAACAAGTTCTGCACTGCGGAACTCGACGTACCGCGTGCCGCTTGGCGTACGAAGCACTTCGTACTCAATACTTCCAACTCCCTTTACATATGAAACGGTGATCTCCATTGGTTGAATATCAATCGTACTAACAGTCGCAGGGTCAGGTGCTGAGGTACTCGTTTCCACTTCGGTGCTTGGCGTATCGTTAGGTGCCTCCGTCTCGGTAGCTTTGTCACCCTCTTCCGATGTAGTAGTATTTGGCGCTGTATAAGGATCTTCCTTACCTGGAAGTATCACTTTCATAAGCGCCACAGCACCGATGGCGACAAGAAGCACGCCAAGCAAACTTAAAGCTAAAATAAGCCGTTTTCGCGTATCCTGCTTCTGCACCATCTCACCCCTCTCGGTTAATTACTACTAAGCATAGCCACTAACGAGTACGTTGTAAAGAATTTTATGATTCTTTGCGATACGATTCGTTAATGTAGTCGACAATTTCGTCGTAATTGTCATAGATACGATACAACTCAGTATCTTCGTATGAAATCGTCTGGTATTTGTCGAGCATGATTTCACGAATTGCTGCATCCCATGGACGCCAGAATTCGCTGCCCACCAAGATAACCGGCGTACGTTCAATCTTCTTTGTTTGAATCAGCGCAAGGATTTCAAATAGTTCGTCAAAAGTACCGAATCCACCTGGATAGTAAATGAATGCACTTGCATCGAGAGTCATTGCTACCTTACGGCCAAAGAAGTGATTGAAGGTAAAGTTCTCGGTGGTGTATTCGTTTAGGGTTTGCTCAAATGGTAGAAGAATGTTCAAGCCAATTGAATGACCACCCGCTTCATACGCACCTCGGTTAGCCGCTTCCATAACACCATGACCGCCACCAGTAATAACCGCGAAGCCATCACGAGCCAAACGAGCCGACAGATCATAGGTGCCCATGGTAATATCATCGTCTTGTGGCTTTCGAGCTGAACCGAAGATAGTGACGGTTTTCTCATACTTTGCGAGGATTCCGAATACATGCTCAAATTCATCAACAACGGTTTCAAGACGACCCTCAGCGGCAGCAATAAGTCGCTCACGTACCAGAAGGTTTTTCTTGGTTCGGTCTTTGCGGATGGTTGAGTTCTTTTTCTTTGGCTTCACAACAGGAAGCTTTTCTGGGGCAATCATATCGTTATCAAGCTGTGCGAGAACTTGGTCTGCAAGGTTCTTGAAGCCCATGTAGCGAACGAAGATTTCATTCCAAAGACTTTCACGGAAGTGGTAGGCATAACGACCAGCG